>FTKF01416479.1_pt1 | contig 15905 bp, 16 predicted proteins | sample 1658111 | NCBI WGS metagenome assembly FTKF01 (sample SAMEA3914800, study PRJEB12502) | metagenome | biome: forest; material: soil | place: USA | collected 2011-06-22 | depth 0.1 m
ACGTTCGTGGAGGTCTTCACGCTCTGGGAGTCGATGATGCAGGCCGTCGGCTCGGGATCGCGGCCCTCGTGGGTGCGGACCAGGCGTTGCAGAAGACTGTTGAGCTGCTTGAACACGCCGTCGCGCTGCGCTGCGGCCGTAGACCTCGTCACCGGCCGCCCGGTCTACCTCCACGCCGGCGGCCACCACCCGCTTCGCCTGCTCAAGGGCGGATCCCGGCCCGGGCGTGGAACCGGCTCTCCTGCGGCCAGGGCGCCAAGGGCCCGCGCCTCTACGACTGGGCGATGGTCGCCACCTCCAGCTCGCGCCATCACCTGCTGGTCCGTCGCTCCCTCGCTGACCCCACCGAGCTGGCCTTCTTCTACGCCCATGTCCCCGAGGGCCGGCCTGCGGCGCTGACCGACCTGGTGAAGATCGCCGGGATCAGGTGGGCGGTGGAGGAGGACTTCGCCAATGCGAAGGACGCGGTGGGCCTGGACCACACGCAGGCCCGGTGCCACCGCTCCTGGCGCCGCCACGTCGTGCTCGCGATGGCCGCTCTAGCCCTGCTCGCCGTGATCGCCGGCCTGGACCGGCGCACCCATCCCGCCCCGGTCCTGCCCGCCGACGGCAAACGCCGAGCCTCCCGCCGACTACGGCCGAACCGCCCTGACCGTGCCCGAGACCAGACGCCTGTTCCAGCTGTTCACGACCCTGCTGCGGGACCTGCCGGCCGCCCTCGCCGCCCGCCGCATGGCCTTCCACCTGCGCGGGTCCGCCTGGCGGCGACGCCACCAGGCCCGCTTCCGCTGGCATCACCACAAGCGACGTCTCGCAGCCCTCACCTGAACCACAACCCATGACGGCTCGTCAGATCACGAAGTGCGGCTGGAGTACTGGTTCGACCTCGATGTGGCGAAGTGGAGCGCCTACAACGTCGGATCGCCGGAAGTCGTGATCCGGGCCTGCGGGACGGCCTCTCCACCAGAGAGAACAGGGACCGATGACGCGGGGCACACAGCTCGGGCGTCACGAAGCCGGGTCGCCGGCCGCCGGTGGGTCGGCGGCCGGCGGGGACTGGGAGCATCAGCGGGGCGGTACGCGCCGCGCCCACCCCGGTGTTGTTGCCCCAGTGGCGAAGGGCGGGGGTGGCGACGACCATCAGGTTCATGACCGACAGCGACACCGCCTCCCCACTCAGTCACGACGCGCACTACCTTGTGGCGACGGCAGGCTTGTACGGGTGGCACGTCGGACAGCAACCGAACGGACCGCTCCGGCTCACACGCCCCGACTGGGTCCTCACCGTCGCCTTCACCTCCCACGGTGAGTTCCGCCACGGACGCGCACACGGACCCGCGGTGGAGAACGAGGACGTGAGCCTCGTGGAGATCCTGGAAATCCTCGAGCAGTCCGGCAGCCCGGCCCTGCCCGCGTAGCCGCCCACCCCAGAGGCACCCGTCCCAACCCGGCCGCACACCAGTCCATGGCATGGGCGCTGCGCCCGGGTGGGACGGGCGAGCCCGTCCCACGGTCGTGGGCCGTGCCGCTGCTGTCGACCGCGTGGACGGCCCGCCTGCGGTTCGCTTCCTCTCCAGGCGTCCCGCCAGGGCACCGGCATCGAGGTGCAGTACCACCAAGGCCGTCGTGAAGTCCTTCGTTGGGCCCTGACAGGTGCACCGGCGCAGCGGCTCGTCGGGGTACCCCGTTCGGACCCGCTGTGAGGGGTGTCGAGCGTCAGAGCCTCGGCACCCTCATGGGACGTGAGTCGGCGGTCAGATTCGTTCTGCGGCCTGTTCGCTCAGTCGCACAGCTCGATTTGAATCTCGATCTCGACGGGAGCGTTGAGTGGGAGGACCGCGACGCCGACCGCGCTGCGGGCATGGACGCCCTTGTCTGCGAGGACTTCGCTGAGCAGTTCGCTGGCGCCGTTGATGACGCCGGGCTGGCCGATGAAGTCCGGCGCGGAGGCGACGTATCCGACGACCTTGACGACGCGGGCGATGCGATCGAGGTCACCGGCGATCTGCTTCACGGCGGCCAGAGCGTTCAGGACGCAGGTGCGGGCGAGTTCCTTGGCCTGCTCCGGGGTGACGTCGGCGCCGACCTTGCCGATGAGCGGCAGTACGCCGTCGATGAGGGGAAGCTGGCCCGAGGTGTGGATGTAGGGGCCGGACCGGACTGCGGGGACGTATGCGGCAAGGGGGGTCGCGATCTGGGGCAGGGACAGGCCCAGGGCTTGGAGGTTGTTCTCGACGGTGCTCATGATCGTGTCTTCCGGGTGTGGGTGGGAATTAGCCGGCGCTGGGCAGGGCGAACCGGGCCGCCGGGATCGACAGCGCCATGAGGGTGTCGGTGTCCAGTGCGGTAACCGGCGTCGGGTGCGTTGTCGGCGGTACTGGCTGGGGGCGTGGGGTTCGGCTGCGGTTTAGGAACAGAAGTCGGCGATGGTGCCGGTCAGGACATCGGTGAGGATGCCCAGCGAGGCGAGGTCGACGTACTCGGTGGCCGCGTGTGCGCCTGCGCCGTCGACGCCGAAGAGGAGACAGGGGATGCCCGCGCGGTCCAAGAGGGCGCAGTCGGTCCAGAAGGGTTCGGCGCGCACCACGGGTGGACGTCCGAGGGCCTCTTCGGCGTGGCGGGTGAGGGTGCGGACAATGGGGGTGTGCGGGTCGGCCTCGAAGGGATCGCGGTGCAGGCCGCGGGTGAGCCGGTAGTGGAAGTCGGGAACTGTGGCAGCGAGATGGTCGAGAGTGGCGGTCAGTTCCAGCTCGATGGTGTCGACGCTCTCACCGGGGACGGTACGTCGCTCGAGGGTGATGCGGCAGTGCGCCGGGTAGGTGGAGGGTTCTTCACCGCCGCGGATGACGGAGGCGTGCACGGTGCCGGTGCTCAGGAGGGGGTGCGCCGGTCCCTGTGCGAGGCGTTTTCCCTGTTCCTCCAGCGCGACCAGGAAGTGCCCGGCCTTGGCGATCGCGTCGAGGCCGAGTTCGGGCCGCGAACCGTGGGCGGCGCGGCCTTCGATCTCCACGTCGAACCAGGCGAAGCCCTTGTGGGCGAGGGTGACTTCGAGGTGGCTCGGCTCGGTGACGATGGCCGCGTCGGCGGTGAAGGACTCCAGTACCTCCTCGGTGCCTGAGCTGCCGTACTCCTCGTCGGCGACGCAGGCGAGGATGACGTCGCCGCGCAGGCGTCCGTCAGCGGTGGCGCGGGCGGCAGCGACCATCATGGCCGCGATGCCGCCCTTCATGTCGAAGGTGCCGCGGCCGTACATCCTGCCGTCGCGGATCTGCGGGTCGAGGGGGTTTCCTTCGTATCCGGCGAGGCTGACCGTGTCGAGGTGGCCGTTGAGCATGAGGGAGCGGCCGCCGCCGGTGCCGCGGGCGATCGCGACGAGCGAGGGCCGGCCGGGGCGCTTTTCCAGGCTGTGCACTTCGAAGCCGCGGGCGGTGAGCCATTCGCCGCAGAAGTCGGCGATGACACTCTCGCCGGCTCCGCCGGGAACGAGGTCCGGGTTGACGGAGTCGATGGAGATCAACCTGGCCAGCAGGAGGCCCGCGTCCGCGTCCTGGGGGTCGAGAGCCGCTGGGGTCGAGGGGGTCTCAGGGAGCATGAGGGCCTTCCGAAGTTCTGGTGCCGCCCCGAGGAGCGGGGCGGGGTGGTGGGGACGGCACGTGGAGTGGCGGTGTTTGCCGGGCGCTGTGTCCCAGCCGTCTCATCGGGCTGCCGACTCTGCTTGGACGTTGTGGCCGGTGCCGGAAAGCTCGACGCCGATCTTCGGGTTGAGGACGTTGCCGACCGGGCCGGTCCGCCACGGCTACCGGCTAGCGGGCGGGGTGGAGTGCGGGTTGGCAGCCGGGCCCTCCGTGCTCAGCAGCACGACGACCGAGTACGGGCCGAGCCCCAGCGCCATGCGGCGTTCTTCGGCTCCCACGCCAGTGAGCGCCGCACGCAGACCGGCAAGCGCCGCGGCCCCGCAGGGACCGGAGGAGACGCCGAGGCCGGCGAGGCGGGCGGACGCACCGGTGCTGGCGGCGTCGGGGATGGCGACGGCGGCATCCAGCCCGTTGTGCAGGTAGGGCCAGGCAATGCTGGACGGGGTGCCGCAATTCAGCCCCGCCATGATGGTCTCCCCGGTGGTGACACTGGCGGGTTCACCGAGAGTGAGGCTTTCGAGGACGCAGGCCGCAGCTTCCGGCTCCACCGACAGCAGCGCCGGGGCCCGCCCTGTCTGGCGGCTGCGGTAGTGGGTGATGACGGCTTGGGCCAGGGACCCCACGCCCACGGGTACGGCGAGGAGGTCGGGTCCCGCTACGCCTTCGGCCGTCAGCTGCTCGTCGATCTCGGTGCAGAGAGTGGAGTAGCCCTCGACGATCCATCCCGGGATCTGCTCGTAGCCCGGCCAGGCGGTGTCCTGGACCAGGACCGCGTTCGGCCTGGCAGCCGCCTCGGCCGCCAGGCGTACCGCCTCGTCGTAGGAGCCGGAGACCTCGGTGACCTCCGCCTGCTCGGCGACGATGGCTGCCACGGCCTGCGGATGCACACCCTGCGGAACGAAGACGTGGGCGTGCTGCCCGAGCAGCCGTGCCGTGCGGGCCACCGCCCGGCCGTGGTTGCCGTCGGTGGCGGTCACCAGGGTGACCGGGCCCGGTTCCATGCCGTTCAGGGCCCGCTCGGTAAGGGTGCGGTGGACCGCCCAGGACGCGCCCAATGCCTTGAAGGCGGGCAGCCCCAGGCGGCGCGACTCGTCCTTGACGAAAACCCGACCAACCCCCAACTCTGCTGATAGCAGTGGGAGTTCGGTCAGCGGGGTGGGTGCGTAGTCGGGTAGCGAGAAGTGGAAGCCCCGCACTTCGTCGGGGGCGGGTTCACACCGCCAGCTGCGGGCGGCGGGCCGTGCAAACCACGGCAGCGTTCGGGGGGAGGAAGCGTTGTCGGACACACGATCAGGGTGCGGCGCCCTCCCAGGATCGGTCCAGCGAATGTTTTCTACCTATACTCATCGGGGAAACCGATGATTCAATTCGCTCCGCGACGGCGAGGGGAGCGGTCCAGCAATGTTCGATCTGCACCGACTGCGCCTGCTGCGCGAACTCAAGCACCGTGGCACGCTGGCGGCCGTCGCCGCCGCCCTGTCCTACGCCCCCTCCTCCGTCTCCCAGCAGCTCTCGCAGTTGGAAGCGGAAGTCGGCGTCCCACTGCTGGAACCGGTCGGACGGCGGGTGCGGCTGACCGAACAAGCCGAGATCCTCGTCGCCCACACCGAAGCCGTCCTCGAACGTCTGGAGCGCGCGGAGGCGGAGATCGCCGCCTCCCTGACCGATCTGACCGGCACGCTGCGCATCGCCTCGTTCCAGACGGCCGCCCTGGCGCTGGTACCGACCGCGCTCGGCCTGCTGCGTGACCTGCATCCACACCTGCGCGTCCACGTCACGCAGATGGAGCCGGAGAGGGCCCTTCCCGCCCTGCACGCCCGCGACTTCGACCTGGTCATCGCCGAGGAATACCCCGGCAATCCCAAACCCCGGCCCGCCGAACTCGAACAGGAGGACCTGCTCAGCGACCCCTTGCACCTCGTACTGCCGAAGCCGGTCGACGGCTCGGACAGCGACGGCCCGATGGCGGCGCTGCGCTTGCTCGCGGACCACCCCTGGGTGATGGAGCCTGAGGGCACCGCCGCGCGGCACTGGGCCATGACCCTGTGCCGAAACGCCGGATTCGAACCCGATGTGCGGTTCGAGACCGCCGACCTCCTGCTCCACCTCCGCCTCGTCGAGCAGAACCACGCTGCCGCGTTCCTGCCTGACCTCGTCTGGAGCGGACAACCGCCGACCGTCACCCTGCGGCAACTCCCCCGGGGGCAGCGCACACGGCGCATCTTTACCGTCGTGCGCCGCGGCCGCGGCCGGCACCCTGCCATCCAGGCCTGTCGCAACGCCCTCCTCCGGGCGGTGGCCGTGCCAGCCGGCCGGGCGTCGGGAGCTCACAGTTCGCCGGTGTCCTCTTCGCAGCCAACGCCGTGGCTTTGATCGCCGCCTGTCCGGCCCGGATCCCGGACCCGGGTCTGCGCGCCCTGCCCCCCTTCCCGCGTCGCCGATCCGCGCACCCGGGGGTGACCACCACGGCGACGTCCTGGGGGGCTTCGGCCGGCCTGGTCCCCCCGAGCCCCCCATCACCGCTCCGGGCCCCGACGAGCACGAGATCACGTTGCGCCACGCTGCGGAGCGAGGACGGTGCCCGAAGGAGACGTACAACTCCACCGCTGGGCTTGCCCGTGCAAATCGGGGGCTGGCCGCGCTCGGGGGTCCGCGGCCAGCCCTTGTGGGCCAAGCCTCGCGCCCAGCGGCGCATGCCGCCCGGCCGACTGCACCACTCGGAGCATCTGGTCGCTCTCCCGTGCGATCGACGGTCCGCCGCCTGGGCAAGTCGGTGCGAATGGTCGGCAATCGTTGGACGCGTTCGAGAGAGCCTCGTTCCTCACCGCTCCCTGTCGGCACCGCGCACCGGCAACGGTAGGGACACCCTGTGGTCCGGTTCCAGGCCCCGCGCTGAAACCGGAGCACTCCCCCGGCACCCGTTCGTCTGCCGTCACCGTGCCGGCAGACGAACGGCAGCCTGTGGCCACCGCCCCCCGACTGACCAGGTACGGAAGGGTCCAGGCACAGGTTCCGAGCGTCGGCGGGGAGCCCGGGGTTGCCAAGGGACTCGGTAGGGTGATTCAGCAGCCTTCAGGAGTCCTGGTCGGGCCTCTGTACCGGCACCGTGCGGGTGGTACCGGGACGGGCCAGGTTGTCGGGGTGGAGAATCTCCCGGAGCTGCTCGCTGCTCAGCAGGCCCCTTCGCGACGACGAGGTCGAACACGGTGGTACCGGTGATCAGGGCTTCCTGGGCGACAGCGGTCGCCTGCTCGTATCCGATGTGAGGGTTGAGGGCCGTGGCGAGGCCGATGGAGCGGCCGACCTGGTGGAACAGGTGCTCGCGATTGGCGGTGATGCCGGCGACGCAGCGCGCTCGGCGAGGGTGAGGCAGCCGGCGCGCAGGTGGGTCAGGCTCTTGAGCAGGCTGTGGGCGATGACCGGTTCGAAGGCGTTGAGTTGGAGCTGGCCGGCTTCGGCGGCGAAGGTGATCGTCACGTCGTTGCCGATGACCTCGAAGGCGATCTGATTGACGACCTCGGGGATCACGGGGTTGACCTTGCCGGGCATGATGCTGGAACCGGCTTGCACCGGCGGAAGGTTGATCTCACCGAAGCCGGCACGGGGGCCGCAGGACAGCAGCCGCAGGTCGATGCACGTCTTGGAGAGCTTGACCGCGATCCGCTTGAGGACTCCGGAGAGCTGGACGAACGCGCCGACGTCCTGGGTGGCCTCGACGAGATCGCTGGCCGTCGTCACCGGTATGCCGGTGATCTCGGCAAGGTGGCGGCAGGCCAGTGCGGCATACGAGGGATGGGCGGTGAGGCCGGTGCCGATGGCCGTGCCACCGAGGTTGATCTCGCGGATGAGTTCGCACGTCTCGCGCAGGCGCCTGCGATCCTCGTCCAGCATGAGGGCGAAGGCGGCGAATTCCTGACCGAGGGTCATGAGAACGGCGTCCTGGAGTTGGGTGCGTCCGATCTTGAGGACGTCGGTGAACTCCTCAGCCTTGGCGGCGAAGGCCTGCTGCAGCAGGTCCATGGCGTCCAGCAGGCGGTGGGCGGCCACGTGCAGTGCCACGTTGACGGCGGTCGGGTAGACGTCGTTGGTGCTCTGCCCCGCGTTCACGTCCTCCAGGGGGTGCAGGTGCTTGTAGGCGCCCCTCGGGTGGCCGAGTAGCTCCAGCGCCCGGTTGGCGATGACCTCGTTCGCGTTCATGTTGGTGGACGTTCCGGCGCCGCCCTGGATCACGTCGACGACGAACTCGCCGTGCAGGCCTCCGGCGCGGATCTCCTCGCAGGCGGTGATGATCGCCTCTGCCCTGGTCCGGTCCAGCAGCCCCAGTTCGAGGTTGGCCCAGGCCGCAGCTTGCTTGATGCAGGCGAGCGCGACGACCAGATCCGGGTAGGCGGCGATGGGGGTGCCAGTGATGGGGAAGTTCTCCACCGCACGCAGCGTGTGGATGCCGGAGTAGGCGGCGGCGGGAACCTCGCGGTCGCCCAGCAAGTCGTGCTCGCTGCGGAACGTCGGGCGCGTGCCGGGTGCGGCAGCCGTAGCCGGGCGGCCGTCGAGGTGGGGGGACATGTAAGAGGGTCGCCGTATCCTGGGTAACTGCGATGGTCAGACGGCTCGTCAGGCGATTCAGGGCGCGGTGGTATGGAGAGCCTGGCGCAGGACCTGTACGCGGTCGGCTGGGTCTTCGCCGGCCAGCACGGCGGCGAGGACGGCGATCCTTGCCTGTGCCGTGCGGAGGACTCCGGTGGGTACGGCGCCTGCGGCGATCAGGTCGACGGCGCCGCCCCCGGTGTACAGCGGGGTCACCGGCCCGGCCGCGACGCGGGTGGTCAGGGCGACGAGTACGCCTGCTGAAGCGGCGCGGGAGACCGCCTCGACCATGGCCGGCGTGGCGTTCCCGGCACCGGTGGCCGCCAGGACGATCCCCTGGGCGCCGGCCGTGACTGCGGCCTCCAGAAGTAGCGGGTCGCCGTCGCAGTGGTGCATGACCACATCGACCCGCGGCGAGGGCGTGCCGGGCACCGGCAGAGGCAGTGCCACCGGGCGCTCCGCTCGCCGTTCCAGGAGCACTCGGCCCTGCTTGACCACGCCTATCCGCCGCCCGGACGGGTCGGCGAACGCGGCCCGGGCCAGCGTGTGCGTCTTCACGGTGCCACGGGCCGCGTGGACCAGGCCGTCGAAGACGACCAGGACGCCCTGGTCGCGGAGCGTCGCGGCGGCGAGCACGGCATCGCGCAGGTTGCCCTGCGCATCCCCGTCAGGGTCGTCCAGTGGACGTTGGGCGCCGGTGAACACTGCTGGGCGTCGATCGCGGTGGTAGAGGTCCAGGAGGAAAGCCGATTCTTCCAGGGTATCGGTGCCGTGTGTGACCACGACGCCGTCCACGTCCGGATCGGCCAGCACCTCGTGCACGGTGTGCAACAGGGTGAGCTGGTTCGCGGTGGTCAGGTGGGCACTGTTCAGCGTGAACAGGTCGAGTACCTCCACGGCGTCGGCGCCGGGAGGGGCGAGTGCGCCGAGGACCTCGTGCCCGCGGGCCTCGGCCGCGTATCCGTGCTCCTGCCTGCGGCTGGCGATCGTCCCGCCGGTGCTCACCATGACAACGCGTCCCATCCGGTGCATGCCTCCTCTTGTCCTCTTGATCGGGTCCGTTCGATCCGGCTCGTCCCGGTGGATCTGTCGGCCTGCCCAGTACTCCAGCCGCACTTCGTGATGTGACGGTCCGGTGGGTGTTGGGCATGGGCGAGACCGCCTGTTGACCATGGTGGTGTGAGCTTGCTCCGCTTTGACGGACACCATCGGTGTGGTGGTCAGGCTGCGAGGACGGTCTCGTACTCGGCGGGACTGCGGTAGCCGAGGCTGCTGTGCAGCCTTCGTAGCACTGACCGGTGCGGCCGACCGAGAGTCGGACGTCGAACTTCGTTGCCAGATCAGCGAATTCGCGACTGGTGTATTGGGCGGGTTCAATCGGTCGTTGCAACACCGGGCTGTTGTAGTGAGCGTAGTTGCTCGGTGAAGACCTCGGCGGGGGTCTTCCAACCGAGGATTTTGCGGGGCCGGTTGTTGATCGCGAGGGCGACGGCTTCGAGGTCCTCGGCCGACCACCGGGACAGGTCGGTGCCCTTCGGGAAGTACTGACGTAGCAGGCCGTTGGTGTTCTCGTTCGTCGGTCGCTGCCAGGGCGCGAGTGCGGGTCGGCGACGGACTTGAACGTCCGCCTGCCCGCCGAGGCCCGCCACAGCGCGACCGCGTCGGCTCTGAACTCCGGACTGTACTTTGATGGCCTTGCCACGCGGATCTTCACCTTCCTGGATCAACAAGATCCGTTGTCAGGTGTGTCCACATCGCGGGGGTCACCTCAATCCGCACCGGCCACGCTCCGGAAAACATGGCCACCGTGCGCACCTTCGCGATCAACGCCTTACGTGCCGCCGGGCATACCAACATTGCCGCCGGCCTCCGCGAGATGTCCTACGAGCCCTTCACCCGCCCGCTGGACCTCCTCGGCATCGGCTGACCTGCACCCCCACATGATCATTCAGACTTTGCAACAGCCCTGGGGCCAACGCCCGTATGCCACCAAGGTCGCCCAGGTTCCCTTCTCGACCTGGTACAGCGAGACCGCCTGGTTGTAGTTGTTGCCGTAGTCGTCGAACGAGACGTCTCCGGTGACGCCGAAGAAGTCCACGCTCTGCATGGCCTTCGTCACGGCGTCCCTCGTGTTCCGGCCGGCCAGCTGGCCGTGTTTCTCGGCCGCCACGTTCCCGACTGCCAGCATCAGTGCCCAGGCCGAGTCGTAGGCATAGGGGCCGAAGGGGCCGTGCGGTTCCGAGTAGCCTGCCGCCTTGTAGGCGTCCAGATAGGCGTAGGCAGAAGCGAGGTTGTCGATCGCGATGCCAGCCGAGGTTGCCAGGGCCCCGTCGGCGACGGACTTGCCGGCCAGGCTGAGGAAGTCGTCGTTGTGCATGGCGTCGCCACCCGCTACGGGTATCGGGAGCCCGGCCGCCCTCAGCTGGGCGGTCAGCGGCCCGGCCTCCGGGGACTCTCCGCCGTAGTAGACCAGTTGGGCCTTGGAAGACCGGATCTGGTCGACAAGCCCTGCGAAGTCGGTGGTCCCGGGCTCCACAGTCTTGCGCAGCACCACCTTGCCGCCCTCGTACTCGAACTCGCCGGCGAACTCCTCTGCCAGGCTGATGCCGTAGGCCTTCGTGTCGCTGACCACGGCGACATTGGTCACTTGCATATCCTGGCGGAAGTGGTTCGCCATGTAGGGACCCTGAATCGCGTCTGTGGTGACGGTACGGAAGTAGGTCGCGAATGGGCGCTTCCTGCCCTTGCTGCGATAGTCGGCGCCCCAGGTGAGGGCTGGCAGCGTATTGGACGGAGAGACTTGCGCCAGACCGGCTTGCGCCAGCACCGGGGTCATCTCCAGAGCGACCGACGAGTTGTACGGGCCGACCACGCCGAGCGTCGCAGGATCCGCGATGAAGGCTGCCGCGTTGGCTTTCGCGCGGTCCGGGTCTGCGACGTCGTCCCTGGCGTCGATGACGAACCGCACGCCCGGTACCAGGTGCTTCTCGTTCGCCTTGGCGACGGCCAACTCGACGGAGTTCTTGATTCCGAGGCCTGCCTCGGACAGGTTGCCCGACAACGGGGCGTCCAACCCGATGGTGACCACCTGGAGCGGCTGTGGGTCACCCCCCAGAGCGGAACAGCCGGACAGCAGGACCGCGACCACGGCGAGTACGGAGGCTCCGCGCACGGCATTGGCTCTTCGACGGTCACAACAGGGGCGGCCAGGCAGGCGCAGCCGGTGAGTCTGATGGCCGAATGACATGGCGGTAGGAGTCTCCAGATCGTGAGAAAACGTCTGATACTCCGCAGAGGTCCGAGAGCATGCCGACGCTTGTTGCGGCTGACCGGGATGGAGGCGGTGATGTTCCATTTGACGGACACTCTGAGCCGCCGAGGGGAAGCGGCGGCCGGACCGCCGAAAGCGGCTGGCAGGCTGCGATCCGGCCCTTCGTCACGGGGCCCAATCGTCGAATCGCTCTCACGGATGTCCCCGTGGGGCCAGCGGAGTACGCGTGACCGACGTGAAGGCCGTCGACTCATACTCCTTGTGAGATGGAGGTGGTCTCAAATATGGTCGGGATGGCTGACTATTACTCGGGCGCCGTAGATCGAATGCCCCACAGATCGGTGGAGCGACTGCGGGGGCATCAGAGGACAGCCTGATCATCCGCCGGACGGGCGATCTCGAAGTAAGAGATCGATCCCACGGACCGTCAGCCACTGTGGGGCACTTCGGACCTTCCCTTCGAAGGAGTCTGTAACCCGATTGAACGGACCCCGGACCACATCCGACGGGATGTCAAGCCGGTGCTCGGATATCATTGGAGAGTCGGAGATCAGAATATTGGCGACCGCCACGCTCAATACCCGGCGACCGGACTTTAGTTCATCGCCGGAGAGCACCCATAGAGCCCCTGGGCCCAAGTACCAGGGACCTGTGGATCCGGATCCGCGAAACGCTCCCAGGTCACGCGATGGACCCTGATCGGCGGCTCCGGGATCGACTCGTCGAGTTGCCTCTCGGCTCAGCCACGAGCGGTCCGAAGTACGTCTCTTCGGTGTGCCCACTGACAGCGGCTCCCGCCGGAGTCGGCCCCGGACCAGGCCCGACGCCCTGACGCTCGACTAGGCCGGCCGATGCTGCCGCGCCGGAGCGCGCCCTGCACCGTCGTCCTGACAGGCACATAGAAGATCAGCGTCAAGCTAGTCCTGAGGAACACCAGGACCATGACCACCTTCAACGACCGCCTCACCTGCTTCCCGCCGCAGGGCGCCGTCTACCAGCTCAAGGAGCCCGTGGACTTTGCCCCCGCCGACAAGCCCGACCAGGTCGTAACCCAGCTCCAGCAGTTCCCGATCACCAGGTCGCACAACCCCTGACCCACTCCGCACCGCCGACGGCCGGGGGCTCACACACCGAGCACCCGGCCGCGGTCGTCCCCGAGGACCCGCCGCACCTGCAGCCGTAGGAACCGGGTGGCCGGCGGCGCGCCCGCTACGCTGCCCGTGGCGCCGGCCGGATCCGCGACGCATGACAAAAAGGTCGTCGACGCCATCGCCACGACGGAGATCAACCCCCGCAACGACCGCCCGGTGAACGACGTGGTCATCGAGCAGGTCGTCATCGAGACCCGCTGACCTCAAGGCGTCGGCAGCCCCGTTCCCCGGGCCGGTGAAGTGGAACCCGGCGTAAACCCGACGCGGGACCCGGGCCCTCAGCCTGCCTGAGCCCCGAAAAGACCGCACGACACAAGCACAAGTTCCCGTCAGCAAGCTGACGGGAACTTGTGAACGATCGAGGCGAGTCAACTCACCGTCAAACTGGAAAAGGAGAGCCAGTGTCCCGGGTCGGATGGTCCAAAATCTGGATCCTTGATAAACAGCTTCGGGTAGCATGTCTGATGCGGCACCTGGAATACGTAGGAGTGCGTCGAATCGACACTGGACCAGAATGAACCCTGGTCACCGTACCAATATCCCTGGCACTGAAGGCGGAAATCCAGGATCCTGTCTGAGCCGCTGGATCCGTTGTTTGTGACCCAAACGTCATATCCGTCATCCACGGACTTGATGCACATTCTGAAAATGCCAGAGGTCCCGCATTTCTGCTCGCCCACTTTAGCCGAGGCCGGGGTCGCGATAGCGGCGCTCCCCGCCAGAATGGCAAGGGTCGCGGCTCCAGCGCCCAGCAGCTTTTTCACATAATTCATGGCATGCTCCAGTTCCTCAAATACAATGAGCGACTCGGTTTACCTCAGCGGCTTCATGGTGATATTGAGCGCCCCGCAGAGAAGAACGTCAAGAAGTCAGGGGCGCACGGTGAAAAGTTGGACCCCTGGACCCAATGCGATCGGGTTACGCCCATGGATGGCGGCCTGTAAAGCTGGCGAAGGCGGTTCGGCGGCGTTTTTCGGCGCAGACTTCTGGCGGGCCGTCCGGTCAACCTGCGGCCAAGTGCCCGTAGGGACGAGCTGCATGATCGCCGTGTGCGGGATGTCGACGCAGTCTGAGCCCGGTCCCAGCGCGCCGGGCGCCTGGACGACGCCGTCCGGGCTTGGCGGGCCGCCCGCTGAGCGGTCCGGGCGGCACGCCGTGGCCGCCGATCGTGCGGGTCGCCGCCGTCGTTCCCGAGGACCCGCCGCACCGCGCGGCGTAGAAGCCGGGTGGGCCGGCCTTCGCCCGCTACGCTGCCCCTGGCGCCTGCCGGATCCGAGACGCACAATCCGGACCATCACCGGCAGGCGCCGTCATGCCGCCGCCGGCCTGGGACAGGCCTGAGACACATGGTCGGCTGGGTCGAGCGCGACGTCGTCGGCTCCGCCCGGTGGGTCGCGGTGTACGAGGGCTACTTCCTCGGCGACCCCGCCACCCAGGAGCCGATCCTGCACGACATCCCCGAGCAGGCCGCACACACCGTCATGAAGGCGTACCTGCAACAGGTGTGACCAGCCCCGGCCGGCGCCGAGAGAGCGGGCTGGCGGCCCGGTGCGGCCCGCTGCCGAGGGCGGCCATCAAGGTACCGCCGGACATCTGGGCGGATACCTTGATGCCGCAGGCCATAGCCCCTCTTCGAGGGGTCGGGCGCCGCTGACGCGAGGCCTTCGCCGACGGGAATCAAGTTGGCTGGAGAGCCGATGAATTGGGCCGGTGGACCCATGGACGGGCCCTCTCCATGGGTCCACTATGTACCAACACCGCTGGAGCAAAGGCAGACAAAGGCCTTCTCTCAATTTATTTGGGTGGGCCGAAAAGCATAGAGTCTAGCCATCTTTCTCTACCGCAGTCCTCATCATCTCAGCCATCCACAAATTATGGAGGATCCAATGCGCAGAATCGTCAGCGTATTCGTGGTGACCCTCATGGGCTTTGCCTGTGCGGCAGGCGTCGCTGGCACCGCGAACGCCGCCCCCGCCTCGAAGGCTACCGTCAAGCCCGCCTTTGCGAACGAGCACTGCCCCCCCGGATATGTGATCGATCATTTCCTCTTCTACGGCCTGAATGGCCCGGTCTACGAGTGCAGGCTCCGCTACATCTAGGCATTGTTCGAACTGTCGATCCTTCCGAGTCGAGAGATGCGACAAGAGGACTCCAGCCCTGATGATCAGCATGTCAGATCTGGCTGTGCCCGGGTTTCCGGGCGCAGCCAGATCAGCGATTCAAAGCGTGCGTCCAGCTCAGGGGCGAGTCGGAGGTGCATCATGATCGAGTGCGATGAGCGCCGGAGCCTGCCGAAAGCACTGGCGGAAACCGGACGTACGGCACTCAATTGCCGGAAGTGGGTTCCTGTGCGGCGAACAGGCGCACTATCTGGGTCCGGGATGTGAATCCGAGCTTCAACAGCACATTTTGCACGTGGGTCTCGGCGGTCCGCGTCGAGATGACCAGCCGCTCCGCGATGTTCTTGTTGGACAGACCCTCCGCGACCAGCTCCGAGATCTCCCGCTCGCGGCGGGTGAGCGGCGTTGCCATCTCCGCCGAGGACTGGGGCGGGGACTTCACCATGGAGCTTTCCAGGCGGAGATGCTCTGGCGGATGGGCGCCGGCGTGTACATCGGACCGGCCGGCGTACGGTAGCTCGGCGCTACGGTGGACAGGGAGCAGGTCCGCGTCTTGAGGAGCCGTTCGACGCGGACCGAGGAAACCGGTCCCCCAGGGTGTTGTCCGATCCCCTGGCCGATTCCCGGCGGAGACTTCTCGCGGCGTCCCCGGGGACCGGGGCCGCGCCCTGTCATCGACGGCGCTTGGCGCAGTGACCGCCCGCGACCACCCGTCCGGCGGGCGTGACCGCGCAGAGTGGCATGGCCGATGCCTAGCGTGACGTCATGAACAAGAACAAGAACAAGCCCGCCCAGACGATCGTCCTGACCGAGGACCACGCGGACCCGGCCCGCCTGGTCGTGGAGCTCAAGCCGTCCGACGGTTCCCCCAAGTCCCGCCGGCCGGTCCACGCCCAGGACGAGGTGCTCCGGTTCGCCCGCGAGCACGCGGTCGCCGAGAACACGATCGACTGGAACGGCCTCCAGGACCGCCTGCCCGCCCGCAAGGCCAAGGCGGCGGCCGCCCAGCGGTAGCACCGCGACGCGCCGCGGCTCCCGGGTCGGACCACCGGGAGCCGCGGCACGCGTCTACCCACGTCTGGGCCCGCCTTGCGAAGCAACGTGGCACCCGACGACGGCGACGACCCGGGCGACGACCTCGGCG
>FTKF01001887.1_pt3 | contig 15206 bp, 9 predicted proteins | sample 1658111 | NCBI WGS metagenome assembly FTKF01 (sample SAMEA3914800, study PRJEB12502) | metagenome | biome: forest; material: soil | place: USA | collected 2011-06-22 | depth 0.1 m
GGTGGTGGTGGTGGTGGTGCGCCCGTCAGCGGAGAGTTCGACCAGTCGCCCGTCCACCACTCCGACGTCCCTGCCGTCGGCCGTCGGCAGCGGGTTGGTGAACTGGCCCTTCACGGTGCTGGTCCTGAGCACCTTGCCGGTGCTCGCGGCCACGTCGTACACCTGCGTGTCACCACGGCCGTCGTCGCCGACGTCGCTCCGGGTGAACACCACGGTGTCGGTGCTTCCACAGCCCGGGGAGAAGTACGCGAGCTCCACTCCGGTGATGGCCTTCGTCACCTTGCCGGTGGTCAGGTCCACCACGGCGGCGAACGCGTCCTTCTGCATCATCGCCGGCTTGTTCGCCGCCATGGACGGAGCGTAGACGGCGGCGGCGTACCGGCCGGTACCGGTGGTGCAGACATAGCCGGTCCACAGACCGATGTCGTTGAGCGCCTCCTCCTTGAGTACCGCGACCTCCTTGTAGGCGAACGCCGAGGACTCGTCCGCGCGGAGGATGTGGAAGCCCGCCGTGTCACCGGACCCGACCACCGAGACGTCGGACGTGCTGCGCCAGCTCCGGCCGAGTTGGTCGTCCGGCTTGGCGAAGAGCTGGCCGTTGCCCTTCCGGGCGGTGTCCGTACCGCCGGTGGCCTGGTCGGCGACGGCTAGCCCGGCTGCCGGCAACACACCGGCGGCCAGAGCTGCGCAGGTCACCCACGCGACTCTGGCAGACCACCGGACGGTCGGCTTTCGTTTCCCCACCATGAATCCCCCTTCCGCGAGCCTTCTGTTCAGTGCCATCGGGTGCACTGTCCGCTGCCGCCCTGCCTGTTGTCCTCCGGGCTCGGATCGAAATCGTTACTGACATTGGTGTAGCAGGCCTTCACCGAGTACATCGAGCTGACCATCGGACTGGCGAGCCCGATATTGGCACTGTCGACCGGGCCCGTGTTGCGCATTTTCTCTGTTCCACCGAGCTGCGGCACGTAGATGACTCCGCCGTACCTCGGCCCCAGGCCGGCACTGGGATCGATCTGGAGTTTCGTCCAGTAGGAGCTGCACAGTGCGGAGTACAGCAGCTTCATGTTGATGCTGGTCGAGAAGACGACTTCTTCGAGGACCAGCGCATCCGAGACGCAGTTCGTCCCCACCGGCGACGTGCCGTCACACTCGTACTGCCAGCAGGTCCCGGGATCCGCCGAGGCGGGCGCCGAGGCCGCGAAAAGGCCACTCACCGCCAGCAGGGTCGTACACAGCAGGGATATTCCGGCCCTCCATCGGGACCTGCCTCGCCTTGCGCGAGGCTTCTTTGCTACTTCCGGTTCGTCCACAAGTACATCCTCCTTCGATATCCCTGTTCAGTGAGGGGACGGCCGCGCGGAGAAGGGTGAATCACAGCATGGCAATGCGGCGCCGACAGTGCGATGAGAGGAAGCCGCGCCGGCGGACGCTCGTGCCACCCCAGATAAATTCCACGCGGACGACGCAGATTCTCATCACGAGATGACAGGTCATGTCAAGCAAACTCTGCAGCAGTCGCCGTCGGTGGAGCGTTCGGACCGGCGAGGCATTTTCGGGGCCGCAATGTCTGGTTCGCCGGTTTCGCTCCGGGATGCCGTCCTTCCAACTTCTGCCCGCTGCCAAGGCGCCGCCGGTACCCCGGTCGCACCGGCTCCCACCCGGTCACATGGGACGGATCGTGACTTCGCGACGCTCCTGGGCCGCAACCAGGCCGGCGCCGTGGACGGGGGCGCTCTGTCGTACCTGCGCACACCAACCTGTATGCGCACTTAGTAGACATGCGCGCATGTATGACGACCTTTTATTCAATAGGATAGTTATTCAGTTCGGGAAAATACCAAAGCTTTACCAAAGTGGGCGAGATATGTCCGATTTGACTTGACCCCGTAATGATTCAATAAGTCCGCACTCGACCTGACGCGCCCACAGCAGGCACAACGCCTGCCGAACCCTCCCCCTGCGGCATGCTCGCCGCAGGGGCCGACCCGTGCCCCGAGCAGATAGCGACGCTCGAATTCCACTCCGGCCAGGACTGCGCGTCACGGTCGAGATCCGCCATGCCCGCGCCGATTTCGCGGCGCGTTTCCGCCCGCACCCCCAGGCGTAAACAGCGTCATATGCCGTCCGCTGCGCGAAGACGGTTCGATTCAATCCGCTCTGAAACTCCACGGAGGAACCGTCATGGGAACACTTTCCAGGGTCACCGGTCTCGTCGGGCCGGCCGCCGTCGCCGCCGTCCTGATGGCCCCCTTCGCGTTCGCCGCCCCGGCGAGCGCGGACACGATCAACGTCTACACTTCGGACAACTGCGAGGTGGCGAACAATCCGGACTGCAACACCGGCACGAACGTGCTGTGGGTCAACTACAACTCGGTCGACGCGAACGGATACACCAGCAGCGGCAGGGCCCACTTCCTCGGGAAGGTCCCCGACTACGAGGGGACCGTCACCACCAACGGCTCCCTGTACACGGCGTACCACTACGTCTTCGCGAACGGCGGCAACGGCACCGGCGAGACCGTGAAGAACAATGCCGCGTCCGTACTCGCCTGCTCCTCCGTCGCGAACTACCGGGTCTACTACAACTCCAACTACGGCGGTCATTCCCAGTACATCTCCGGCGACTGGGGATGCGACAACGGCGTGAACCTGGACTCGACCCTTCACAACAACAACGCGTCCCAGGCATGGGGCTGACGGACTGACCACGGGTCGGTGGTCCGGCGCGGGAACGGTCGGGCCGGACCATAGCCCCGGCGGCGGCGGGGCAGGAGCGGACCGCCGCGCGGCCTCCTTCCGCCACGACCTCGCAAGAAGGCATTCCTATGATCGCCATACCACCTCGTCCGAGGTCACACGGTTCGTTCCGGACGGTTGCGGCGGCGCTGACCGCCGCCGGCGCCCTTCTCGGTGTCAGCGCCTGCGCCTCCCCGGCTCCGGTCGCCGGCGGTTCCTCCACCTCGGCGGGCCCGCGGACCGCTCCGAGGGAGAGCCCCGCGACAGCCCCGCCCGCGACTCCGCAGAGCGGACTGGCCAAGGGACTTGCGCTGCCGATGGCCGCCTACATGGAGAACTACTCGCAGCGTCAGACCATCAACGCGGCGCTCGGGCGCCTCACGCACGACTGCATGGCGCGGTTCGGGTTCTCCTACGATCCACCGCCTTCGGACGGTAATCCGGCGAGCATCTACGACGACACCAACATGGCCCGGCGGTACGGGATCACGGACCAGGCTCTGGCGGCGAAGCTCGGCTACGGTCTCGGCGACGACTCCTACACCCCGCCCCCCGGGCCGACGATGACGGACGCGGAGATCGCGGTCTTCAGCGGCCACGTCGCCCTGCGGCCCGGCGCCGCGCCGGCTCCCCCCGGTTACAACGGCATTCCCATCCCGAAGGACGGCTGCCGCCGGGAGAGCCTCGACAAGGTCGGCGGGATGCTGGACACCACCCTCCCCGGACACCTGGACGCCCAGAGCATGGACACCTCGCAGGCGGATCCCGCGGTCCAGAGCGCGCTGCGCGAGTGGTCCTCGTGCATGGCGGGACGGGGATACACCGTCGCTCTCCCCTCCGACGCCAACACCCTGGCGCCCGCCGGCGGCTCCCAGGGGCCCGGTTCGGCCGAGATCACGGTCGCCCTCGCGGACATCGACTGCAAGCGGAAGGTCGACCTCGTCGGCATCTGGTTCAGGACCGAGAGTCAGGTCCAGAACCGGCTCATCGAGCAGAACCAGCTCGCCCTCGGCGACGTCCGCGATCGGATCGCCGCCGCTGTCAGGACGGCCACCGCGGTGACCGGCTGACCCCTGGATCCACCCCGTCCTCGGCCCCCGCAGCGGTGGCGGCGCAGCCCGGGGTGACATCCGTTGTCGATCACTCCCCTGTGGACCGCCGCGGGGGAACGGAAACGAGCGAAGCGAAGGTCATGGACTTCCCTGCCGCGCCATCAGCGCAGACACCCCCGACCGCCGGCCGCCGGCTCGCACGGCGCAGACGAGTCGTCCTCGCAGCCGCGGTGGGCGCCGCGCTGGTGTCGGTCGGCGCGGTGGCGGGCTCGACGTTCGTCCGGTCGCCGGCGCAGGCGGCGGCCGAGACCGGACCGCCCCGGCCCAGTGTGCTCACCGCGCCGGTCGTCTCCCAGGTCCTGCGGAGCACCGTGGTGCTCCGCGGCACGTTCTCCGACGGCAGGAAGATGTCCGTGACGCCGACGTCGGTGGCCGCCACGGCCAACAACCCGGGCGGGGCCGGTGCGGTGGTCACCCGGGTGATGGTCAAGCCGGGAGACGACGTGAAGGCCGGCGTTCCGCTGGTGGAGTACTCGGGTCGCCCGGTCTTCGCTCTGGCGGGGCCCCTTCCGGCCTACCGGGACCTGACCCCGGGGGAGACCGGCGCGGACGTCGCACAGCTGCAGAACGCGCTGAAGGCTCTGGGGCACGACGTCGGGTCCGACAGCGCGGGTACGTTCGGATCCGGCACCAAGCGAGCCCTCGACGCGCAGTACACGGCCATGGGCTACCCGACGCCCGTCACGGGAGGGGCCACCGCTGCCGCCGTGAAGGCGGCCCGGGAGGAGGTCGACCAGGCCCAGGCCGCGCTGCAGGACGCCCAGAAACCCGCTTCGTCCGTCCCCGGAGAGTCGGTCCTCCCCTCCGCCGCCGCGAGCGGCGGGGCCGCTCCGTCGAGGAGCGCGGCTCCGAGCGGTGGTGCTGCCGGATCGGATCCGGCAGGCCTGCGTCAACGGGTGGCTCGCGCGAAAGCCGCTCTGAAGCAGGCGGAAAGCGTCGACGGCCCGATGCTGCCCGCGTCGGAGTGCTTCTACCTGCCGTCGTCGCCGGCTCGGGTGGTCGCCCTGCCGTTGCAGGTGGGAGACGCCGTCAAGGGCCCGGTCATCACGGTCGCGCAGGGCGAGATGCAGTTGGTCGGGTCGCTGGACCCCGCCCAGGGTGCCCTCGTCAAGCCCGGTATGGCGGTGGAGGTGCTGTCGGAGCGTCAGGGCAGCCGGGCGAGCGCGACGATCGCGTCCGTAGGGGCTCTGGTCGTGCCCGGCGACGCCGTCCAGGCCACCGGCGGCCAGCCGACCGGGGCTCCGGCCCCGGCAGCCAACGGGGGCGCCGCCTACCTCCCGCTGGCCGTCAGCCCGTCCGCTCCCTGGGAGAGGACCTGGGCCGGCCAGGACGTGCGGATCACCATCACCGCGGCGACGACCGAGGGCCCCGTCCTCGCGGTCCCCGAGGCCGCGATCTTCGCTGGGGCCGATATCCGCACCGATGTCACCACCGTCGCCCCGGACGGCTCCCAGCACCTGGTGAGCGTCACGGTCGGACCGTCCGCCGACGGTCTGGTCCAGGTCACACCCAGCGACGGCAGCCGGCTCGCGGTCGGAGACCGGGTGGTGATCGGGCAGTGAACCTCAGCCGCATCGCCCTCACGCCGGGCTCGGTGGAAGCACCGGTCATCGAGCTCACGGACGTCGCTCGGGAGTTTCCGGGCAGCCCGCCGGTGCGCGCCCTGCAGGCGACCGACCTGAGCGTCCGCCAAGGGGACTACGTCGCGGTCACCGGACCGTCCGGATCGGGCAAATCCACCCTGCTGAACCTGCTCGGGCTGCTGGACCGGCCCACCTCGGGCAGCTACCGGTTCTGCGGCACCGACGTCCGGAAGCTGAACGAGGCGGAGCGCACCTCCCTGCGCGGCCGGCGGATCGGCTTCGTCTTCCAGGCGTTCCACCTCATCGCGCACCGCACCACCGTGGAGAACGTCGCCCTCGCCCAGCTGTACATCCCCGGCACCCGCCGTGAGCGCCGGGCCGCCGCCGAGGCCGTCCTGCGCCGGGTCGGTCTCGGTCACCGGCTCGACGCGCTCCCCGGCACGCTCTCCGGCGGGGAGCGCCAACGCGTGGCCGTGGCGAGGGCCCTGGTCAACGCACCCGACCTGCTCCTCTGCGACGAGCCGACGGGCAATCTCGACTCCGCGACGGCGGAGACCGTCCTCGACCTGATCGACGACCTGCACGGCGACGGCGTCACGGTGATCGTCATCACGCACGACCCGACCGTGGCCGCGCGGGCCACCCGCCGCGTCACCATCCGCGACGGCCGCCTTCGGCCGGAGCACGGCGCCGTGGGCGGGCAGAGCGCATGAGGCCCGTGAAGTACGCCCGGAGCATCACCGCCCGCGTCCGTGAGCGAAGGGCGCGCCGCTACCCGCTCACCCGCCTGAGCCCGCGCGATCTCGCCGCCGAAGCCGTGACCGGGCTCGTCCAACGACCGGCCAGATCCGTCCTCACCATGCTCGGGACGGTCCTGGGCGTCGGGGTCTTCGTCGCCGTCCTCGCCCTGACCACCACGGTCACCGGCCAGATCGGCAGGTCCTTCGACGTCCTGCGGGCCACCACGGTGACCGTCACGGACAGCCCGGCCGCCGCCCCGAGGACCGCCGCCCCGCCCGGGGAGGAGCCGCACACCGGTTTCCCCTCCGACAGTGACGCTCGACTGAGCGCTCTCAACGGCGTCGTCGCCGGCGGTCTGTGGTGGACCGTCCCCCTGCGCAACCCCGCCATCGCCACCAAGCCGGTGGCCTCGCTCGCCGGGCCGGGCCGGCAGGCCGGCGGTGTCGGGCTCTACGCGGCCACCCCCGGCGCGCTCGCCGCGATGGAACCGACCGTCGGCAGCGGTGTGCTGTTCAACTCCTTCCACCAGGCGCGGGGCGAGCACGTCTGCGTGCTCGGTGCGGCGGCCGCCCGGATCCTCGGCATCACCCGGGTCGACAACCAGCCCGCGGTGTTCGTCGACAACACCGCCTACACCGTCGTCGGCATCATCACCGACGCCCGGCGCCTGCCCGAGTCCCTGCTCGGAATGATCATCCCGGCCCAGACCGCCCTGACCGCCTACGGCGCCCCGGTCGACCGGCCCGCCCAGGCCGTCGTCCACGTCGAGCTGGGCGCCGCCGCCCTCATCGCCCAGCAGGCCCCGCCGGCCCTGCGCCCCGACCAGCCCCGGCTGCTCACGGCGGTCGCACCACCCGACCCCCGCTCCCTGCGCGACAAGGTCGGCACCGACCTCTCCGGACTCTTCCTGCTGCTGGCAGCCATCTGCCTGGCCGTGGGCGCCCTCGGAATCGCCAACACCACCCTGGTCGCCGTCCTGGAGCGCACCGGCGAGATCGGGCTGCGCCGCTCGCTCGGCGCCCGGCCCCGTCACATCGGCCTGCAGTTCCTCGCCGAGTCGACCGCCCTGGGCACCCTCGGCGGCCTGGTCGGCACCAGCCTCGGGGTTCTCACCGTGCTGGTCATCGCCGTCGTCGAACAGTGGAGCGCGATCATCGAGCCGGCCACCGTCCTGCCCGCGCCCCTGGTCGGCGGTCTCGTCGGCCTCGTCGCCGGCTGCTATCCCGCCCTGCGGGCGGCACGGATCGAGCCCCTCGAGGCGCTCCGCCGCTGACCGGGCCGCCGGCCGGCGTGCCGGCCCACCCGGGCGGGCGCCGGCGCGGGCGCCGATTCTCGCGGTGCCGCCGGCCCGACCCTGGTGGAAGGGCCCGGAGGCGCCGTCCACCTCCCCTATCGCCGGCCGTTCCGGCCGGCAGTGATGAGAGCAGATGCTACGACACCGAGGGCCGTCCCTACGGATACCGGGGACGGTACTGCTGAGCCTGGCCCTGGCGGCGGGCGCACTCTCCGTATCGAGTCCCCATGCCCGGGCCGACACCCCGAAGGCGGCGCCGGCGGCCTCGACCGACTCCGGCACCGGTCTCGGTCCCGCCGACGACGTCCTGGTCAACGGCTGGGGCGACGAGGCGGGTTACCACCTGGCCGTGGCCACCGGCGCCGGCGGCTACCACTGGCGCGAGGTGGCCCTGCTGCGCCCGGGGAGCATCGAGGACGCGTCCTGGACCGGTTACCAGTGCGTCTCCGGCGACGGCGGGTACGCCGCCGTCGCCGTGCTGCCGGCCGGCGCCGTCAACCGGGCCGAGGCCCGTGACCACGGCGCCTTCGCGTACTCCGTCGACCTCACGAGCGGCACAGTGAAGCCGGTGTCCGCCGGGGTCGCGCTGAAGTACCACTCGCCGGGCTGCGGTACCGGCCGGAGTGCCGTGTTCACCGTCAGTCCCGGTAGCGACCAGCGCAGTACCCAGGTGCTGACGGTCGATCTGCCCTCCGGCGCCGTCAAGGACTCCACCACGGTCGCCGGCCAGGTCACGTCGGTCGTCCCGACCGTCGACGGACCGGTGGGCGTCCAGGGCAGTGCCCTGGTCCGCATCCCGACCTCCTCCGGTCAGGAGGTGGCCGAGCCGGTGAAGCTGGCCCGGGTCGACGGCCTGGCCTACGACCTGCGTCCCGACGCCGGCGGCGGCGTCGACTTCGCCGTGCAGAAGGACGGTGCGGCGGCGTCCTCCCTGATCCGGGAGAAGGACGGCAAGCTCTCCACGCTCGGCGAGGGACCGAGCGCCGGCCTGCGGCTGATGCAGGGTCGGGACGGCAGGCCCGTCGCGCTCGGCGCCACCAGGCTCGCCGACAGGTCCGGCATCCGCAACGTCTCGAGCAAGAAGCTGCCGCTCGGCATCGCGGACGTGTCGCTGGACGGCGCCGCCGTCCTCGGCGCCGGACCGAAGACGACCGCCGCCGCTCCCCTGGTGGTCTCCACCGCCGAGGACACCCTGCTCGAGCGGGACGCACCCGACGCCGCGGCGGCCGTCTCCGGCACCCTGCCCGCCGGCGCCCCCGTAGCGGCGCAGCCCGCTCCCGCACCGGCTGCCAAGGGCGCCCCGGGTGCCGACTCCGCGGCGCTGTCGGCCGCACCGACGGCGACGGCCGCGGCCGCGACCCCGAAGTGCGCGGTGGACCGCCTCGCGGAGAACCGCCAGGTGATGCAGCCCGGCACCACCCAGGTGTCCTGGGCCATCGAGATGGCCGAACAGGGTCTGCTGACCGGCGCCGCGTACACCCGCCCGGCGGGCTTCTCCAACCTGGGCCTGGCCGCGTTCGCACCCAACGGTGACTTCGCGCGCGTGCCGCTCAAGCACCCGGCGGGCGACACCTTCGACTCGGTGCCCCGCTCGCTGTACCAGGCGATCGTGGCGCAGGAGAGCAACTACAGCCAGGCGTCCTGGCACGCCCTGCCCGGCATCGCCGGCGGTGCCCTGGTCGGCGACTACTACGGCGCCGGCGGCTCCATCAGCCACATGGACTACGCCAAGGGCGACTGCGGCTACGGCCTGGGGCAGATCACCACCGGCATGTCCAAGGGCGACACCTCCTACTCCGTCAACGGTCAGACCAAGATCGCCGTCGACTACCAGGAGAACGTCTCCGCAGGCCTGCAGATCCTGGAGCGGACCTGGAACCAGCTCTACGACGCCGGCATCACCGTCAACGGCGGCAACCCGCGCTACCTCGAGAACTGGTACCTCGCCGCCTGGGCCTACAACTCCGGCATCCAGCCCACCGCCGCCTTCGGCAACACCACCGGCTGCGTACCCGGCCCGACCTGCACCAGCACCGAGGGCAACTGGGGCCTCGGCTGGGCCAACAACCCCCGCAACCCCGACTACCCGCCGACCCGCGCGCCCTACCTGCGCGACTCCTACGCGGACGCCTCCCACCCGGCGAGCTGGCCGTACCAGGAGCGGATCATGGGCTGGATGGGCCAGCCGATCCTGCGCTTCAACCAGGCCGCCTACGCCAAGCCGGACTACCACGGCGGCAAGACCTGGCTCCAGATCCCCCCGGTCACCTCGTTCTGCACCACCGACAACCACTGCGACCCGACCGGCGCCACCAACGCCGCGTACTGCACCCTGGCCAGTCTCCAGTGCTGGTGGCACCAGGCCGTCACGACCATCCCCGACTGCGCGACCACCTGCGCCACCAGCGCGTACAGCGCCGCGGCCGGATCGACCGAACCCGCCGTCGTCAAACCCCACCCCCACCCGCCGACCTGCTCCCTCGACTCCGCCAAGGTCGCCGACGCCGGCTACGGCGCACCGATCGTCGTCGACGAGGCCCAGACCCAGCCACCGCTCAACCTGGTCGGCTGCGCGTCACCGCCCAACTGGTCGCAGGGCGGTACCTTCTCGTACGCCTACGGCACCAACGCCGCCGGTGACCAGATCGGCGCACTCGACACCCACCAGCTCGGCGCCGGCTTCGGCGGCCACATCCTCTTCACCCACACCGAGGACGGCGCCAACCCCGATCTGATCAACACCGGTACCTGGACCCCCAGCCTCCCCAAGCTCCAGTACTACAAAATCAAGCTGCACTTCCCGGCCACCGCCGCGACCGCCACCAACGTCGTCTACTCCGTCAACCCCGGCGGCGGGGTGGCTCCGTGGAAGATCCGGGTGAACCAGGACTGGGGCACCGAAGAATGGGTCACCATCGGCACCTTCGCCATGCAGAACGGCGGAAACCTCACCCTCACCAACAAGAGTGAGGTCACCGGCGCCGGCAACATCAACTTCGCCGACTACGACGTCGCCTACGACGCCGCGGCCTTCATCCCGATGGGCGGCACCCCCGGCCAGCCGATCGGCGGCCCGCCGAACGTCCAGGACGCCCCCAAGGGCAGCAACCCCTCCTGGGTGCAGTGCGGCTGCGAACGCCGCACCGCCGGCGACCCGGTCGACACCAGCACCGGCTACTTCGGCGACCAGTTCACCGACCTCACCACCCCCGGCCGCGGCAAGCCGCTCGAGTTCACCCGCAGCTACGCCTCCGCGCTCGCCGACCCCGCCGGCCCGAACGCCGCACTCGCCGTCAACGGCCCGTTCGGCTGGGGATGGACCTACTCCTACAACCTGAGCGCCGTCACCGACGCGCCGACCGGCAACGTCACGGTCAGGCAGGAGGACGGCTCCCAGGTCACCTTCGTCAACACCGCCGGGACGTACGCGCCGTCCGCGCCGCGCTACAACGCGACACTCACCAGGAGCGGCTCCACCTACACCTTCACCCGCAGGTCGAAGGAGATCTTCACCTTCGACGCCGGCAACGGCCGGCTTCTCGCCGAGACCGACGTCTCCGGCAGCAAGGCGAGCCCGGCCTACGCCACCACCCTGGGCTACGCCGGCAACGGCCACCTCGCCACCGTCACCGACCCCGGCGGGCGCGTCTACACCCTCACCTGGACCGGCAGCCACATCACCGGCCTCTCCGACACCGCCGGCCGCCGGGTCAGCTACGGCTACGACGCGGGCGGCAACCTCACCGACGTCTACGGAGTCGGCACCACCCGCGCCCCCGTTCTCAAGGACGACGACCACTTCCAGTACGGCTACACGGGCGCGCACCTGATGAACTCGATGCGCCGGCCGGTCCAGTACGGATCCACCGCCACCCCCGCACCGGTCGTCTCGATGACGTACGACACCGCCGGACGGGTCCTGGTGCAGACCGACCAGGTCGGCGGCTCCACCACCTTCACCTACGGTCCCGACAGCGGCACCACCCTGATCGCAGGCCAAACCCTCGTGACCGATCCCTCCGGCCACAAAACCCTCTACACCTATCGGAACGGCCTTCTGCAGTCCGAGACCAAGGGCTACGGCAGCGCAGATGCCGGCACGAGCAGCTATGCCTACGACCCGGTCACCCTCGGCGTCACCGCCGTCACCGACCCCAACGGCAACCTCCAGACGTTCACCTACGACGACCACGGAAACCTGACCTCTGCCAGCGACGCCCGCGGGTTCACCACCGTCAAGTCCTATGACAGCGAGGACAATCCCCGCCTGACCATCGACCCGGCCGGTCTGCAGAGCACCTTCAACTACGACGAGGCCGGCCACATCGCCACTCCCGGCGGTACCAACAGTGCGGATGACGGCCACGGGCTGCTGACAAGCACCGTCCAGCAACCGGTCGACCAATCGCTGCCCGCTCGCACGACCAACACGTACTACGACGACGCCGCTCACCCGGGTGACGTGACGCGACTGGTGGACGCACGTGGAAACGTGGCGCGAAAGTCGTACGACAGCGCAGGCGCCGTGACAAGTGCGACGGACGAAACGGGTAAGGTCACCCGCTACGGCTACGACAACGCCCGTGGTCTTCTCACCTCCGAGGTCTCACCGGTCGGTACAGCCGCGGGCACCCTGCCGGGATGCACTCCGCCCGCCAAGGGCTGCATCACGTACGGCTACGACATCTGGGGCAACCGCACCACGGCGACCGATCCGATGGGCAAGGTCACCGGCACCACCTTCGACGCCAACGGCCGCAGGACCGCCGGCACCAACGCCAACGGCCGCGTGACCCGCTACGACTACGACGACGCGGGACGCCGGACAGTGGTCAGGCGTCCGGACAGCACGAGCACCACGACCGTCTACAACCCTGACGGGACGGTCCAGCAGACCATCGACGGCTCACAGGCAGCGACCGGTTACGAGTACGACGCGCAGGCTCGGCAGACCAAGCGCACCGGTCCGGCGGGCCGCGCCAGCCTGACCACCTACGACCCGGCCGGCCTGCGGAAGACGGCCACCGATCCGAGCGGCCGGGTGACGACCTTCACCTATGGGCCGAGCGGACAGCCCAGTGCGGTCACCTACTCCGACGCGGGCACGCCCGGCGTGACCGACATCGAGTACGACGCCGCAGGGCGCCAGGTCCTGATGGCGGACGGCAGCGGTACCAGCCACCGCGCGTACAACGCCTTCGGGCAGCTCACCTCGCAGACGACCGGGGCCGGAAGCACGATCGGGTACGGATACGACGGCAACGGCAACCAGACCTCGCTCACCTATCCCGGAGCCGGCCAGACGGTCACCCGCACCTTCGACAACGCCAACCGGCTCAGCGCGGTGAAGGACTGGAACTCCAGGTCCACCACGTTCGGTTACGACGACGACGGTCACTGGCTCTCGACCGTGTTCCCCAACGGAACGACGGCGACCACGTCCCTCAACGACGCGGCTCAGCCGCTCGGCGACTCCCTGACCAGGAGCGGTGCAACCGTGGCCTCGGTCACCTACACCCGCGACGACAGTGGCCGCGTCAGCGGGGAAACCCCGGCCAGCCTGCCGGGCAGTGCCCAGACGTACCAGTACACGCCCCTGAGTCAGCTCGAGTCGGCCACCGCCGGAGCCACGACGACCGGGTACACCTACGACCAGGCGGACAACCCGCTGAAGGTCGGCAGCGTCACCCAGACCTTCGACAACGCCAACCAGCTCTGCTGGGGGACCTCCGCCACCGCGCCCACCGGCCCCACCTGCACCGCACCTCCGGCCGGCGCCACCACCTACAGCTACGATCCCCAGGGCAACCGGATCAGGTCCGGCACCGGGAGTACCGCAACGAACTACACCTACGACCAGGCCGCCCGGTTGAGCAGCGTCAGGTCGGGAGCGACAACCGCCACGTACACCTACAACGGCAGTGGACTACGGGCCCGGAAGACCGTCGGAACAACCACGACCGACTTCGTCTGGGACTCCTCCGACATCGCCGACCTCCTGTCGGACGGAAGTACCAGCTACCTCTACGGTCCCGAGGGGGCGCCGATCGAACAGATCACCGGCACCACGACCCAGTGGTACTTCCACGACCAGCTCGGCTCCACCCGCGCTCTCACCGACGCGACCGGAACAGTGTGCGCCACCTATGCGTACACCCCCAACGGCGCGGTGAGCGCCCACACCGGCGTCACGGCGGCACTCCAGTACGCCGGGCAGTACACGGACGCGGAGAGCTCCCTCGTCTACCTCCGAGCGCGCTACTACGACCCGGCGACCTCCCAGTTCCTCACCGTCGACCCCGCTGTTCAGCAGACGCTCAGCGCCTATGGCTACGGCGGCGGTGATCCCCTCAATCAGAGCGACCCTTCAGGCCTGTGGTGGGGCGCCGTCACCAGGTTCGTCCACGACCACACCGACGTGATCGCCCAGATCAATTCCGTGGCCACGGCCGTGACGGCGGTGGCCGGGACGGTCGCGGTGGGGTGCGCGGTCTTCGGACTGCTGCCCTGCGCCGGTGTCGCCGGCGTGATCTCGCGAGTCGGGCTGGCCGTCACGACGATCACGGAGGTGGCCCTCGTCATCGACAAATGCACCTACGGCAGCGGCTGGGACTGCGGTAAGGAGTCTGCCTACCTGACGGCGGACGTCGCCACGGCCGCCGGCTTCCCCGTCGTCATGAACGCACTGAGGGGAGCAAAGCCCGCCGCGGTCGAGGGAACCTTGGCCGCCTGGAAGAAGATCTGTGGAGGATGACCCTCCGCTCCCAGGCCCCGGCGAGCCGGGGAACGGGTGCGTCGCTCGGACCGGAGCCCCGCCTGAGCACAGATGCCAGCGGTAGGATGCCGCTCAGCGTCGGCGGGTGCGGCGGAGTCCCCTCGGGGGCTCCGCCGCACCCGGGCCACATCTCGAAACGACCCGGCCACCAGTGGAATTGGTAGGAATGTCCGAACCTGTTGAGGCCCACCGGCTGGTCACCGTCCGGCCGGGCCTCCTTCCACTGCTCGCCGTCACACTCGTAGGCCTGCTCATCTCCGTGCCGAAGGCACTGCTGGAGGGCGGAACACTCACGACCTCCTGCTACGCACTGGCCGCGTTGGCCAGCGCGAGCATCCCGCTGCTGGCTCTGCTGCTGCGAATCACCGTCTCGGCCGCCACGGTCACCGTCCGCAAGGGATTCCGGCAGGTCTCGATCCCACTCGTCCAGCTCGAGAGCGTCTGTGCCGAGGCACTCCCGGCCAAGGGGTCCTCCATGCTGGTTCTGAAGGACGGTTCGGGAGGCGAGTGCCGTATCCCTCTACTGGCGATTCGCCAGGGCCGCCGTCGGACGCTCGTGAGTGCCCTGGAGAGCGCCACAGCTCCCGGGGTCGTCCGCCGGGACGGTCCCATGAGCGACTTGCTCGGCGCAGCGAGCAACTGACCTACCGGAGCCTGTACTCGGCCGTGGTCAGTGGGTGGTCCGGGAGGTCCTTGATCCGGACCGGGCCCAGCGCTTCGCCGGATGACCGCCCCGGTGGCCGCACGCTCGCTGCGGGCGTTCGGGGCCCGTTTTCCGCTCTTGGCGCTGCGGTGGCCCTGTCCGGTCTCGGGGCGGCCTGTCCGTGCCGGGCCGAGCCGCCGGGCCGGCCGCGGGTGGGTCGTCGAGGTCAGGCGTCCGCCTTGGGGACGAGGGTGTTCTCGTTGGTGCGGCCGGCTTCGAAGTCGTCGATGTTGCGGGCGGTGGCGTCGATGATCTGGCC
>FTKF01416477.1_pt1 | contig 15120 bp, 6 predicted proteins | sample 1658111 | NCBI WGS metagenome assembly FTKF01 (sample SAMEA3914800, study PRJEB12502) | metagenome | biome: forest; material: soil | place: USA | collected 2011-06-22 | depth 0.1 m
CGGCTGGAACACCGGGGGCCCTAGCACCGCCACGGTGCTAGGGCCCCCGGTGTTCCAGCCGCTCGTCACGCCGTCATACGACGGTGCGGGCCGACCTGGTCAGAGACGGAACCAGGTGCGGAAGGCCTCCCCCGGTGCGCCCTGGTCGATGGCCCAGGTGGTGCCGGCGGCATCGACGGCGGTGACGATCACGGCGCCGCTGTTGGTGAGGGCGACGCGCGGGTCACCGCCGAAGACCATGCTGGTGTCGCCGAGATAGCTGCCGCTGCTGAGCGCGGAGGTGGAACCGGTCTGGCCGAACACGGCGATCCGGCCGTTGGTGCTGCGCGCGAACAGGTTGATGGTGCCGCCGGCTCCGGGGGACAGCACGACGCTGGTGGCACCAGCAGTGCCACCGAAGAGGCTGATTTTCGACCAGGAGCGGAAGGCGGTTCCGGCCTGGTCCTGGTCGATGGCCCAGACGTCGCCGTTGACGTCGACTGCGGCGACGATCATGCCGCCGCTCGCGGAGACGGTGACGCTGGGGTCGCCGGCGAAGACGGGGGAGGTGCCGCCGAGGTAGCTGCCGCTGCTCAGGCCGGAGGTCGAGCCAGTCTGGCCGAAGACGGCTATGTGGCCGTCCGTGGTGCGGGCGAAGAGGTTGACGGTGCCGCCAGCCCCCGGCGAGAGCACTGCGGCGGTGGCTCCGCTGAGGCCGCCGGAGACGCTGACCTTGTACCAGGAGCGGTAGGCACCGCCGACGGCCGTCTGGTTGGTGGCCCAGAGGTCACCTGCCGTGTCGACCGCGCTGACCAGGACGGTGCCGTTGGCCGCCAGGGTGACGGACGGATCGGCGGCGAACACCGGTGCGCCGGTGCCGACGGTGTTGGTGGTGTTGAATGCGGCGCTCGGACCCGCCTGCGAGAAGTCGGTGATCTGTCCGTCCCGGGTGCGGGCGAGTGCGTGGACGGTGCCGCCCGCAGCCGGGGTGAGGATCGGCGCGGGCGTGCCGGTGTACATGTTGGGGACGCTGACCTGGTACCAGCCGCCGAATCCAGAGGTGGTGGTGGTCTGGTTGGTCGCCCAGACGGTGCCGTCCATGGTGGTCTTGAACGCGACGAGGGTGCCGTTGGCGGCCTTGGTCATGGCGGTGACCGGGATGCGCAGTCCGGCGCCGCCGTCCAGGGCGGTGGTCATGGCCAGACCGCCCTGGGACACCAGGCGCGGGCTGCCCACTCCGGTGGGCGCGCCGGGGTACAGCAGGAGGCAGCCGGCCGGGCAGGTGGTGCTCTTGGTGGTGCCGTCGGCTGCGGTGTAGCTGACGGGGGTGGCCGCGTCGGCGGGGGTGGCGGCGAGGAGGTCGCCGTTCTCCTGGCCCGTCGTGGGGGTGAACCCGAGGTAGCCGCCGCCGGTGTCCGCCACGGTTCCGTGGGCGTTGCCCGGTGAGGTGATCAGGGGCAGGTGCTTGGGGTCGAAGCCGGTCGAGGCGTAGACGCTGCCCGAGGTGGGCGCGCCGGCCTGGTAGCCCTGCGCCGAGCCGGAGGGCCGGGCGCCGGGGACGAGCCGCAGGCGGCCGTACTCGGCGGTGTCGGTGCTGTCGGGGGTGTTGCGGCGGGCGAGGAGGTCGGGAATGCCGTCGCGGTTGACGTCGCCCGGGGCGAGGATGTCGTAGTTGCGCCAGCCGGCAGCGGATATGACGGTGCCGGGCTGGAGCCTGTTGGTGCCGCTCTGTGCGGCGAGCGGGCCGGCGGCGGTGCCGCTGTAGAGGACGAGCTTGTCGTTCTCCTTGACGACGAGGTCGCTGCCCGGGTTGCCGTCGATGTTGCCGGGGGCGATGAGTTGGGTGGCGGACGCCCAGTCACCGGCGTTGGGGGGCAGGATTTCGGTGCGCAGATCCTCCCGGGGGGCGCCCATGCCGTTGCCGGGGTAGAGGTAGAGACGGCTGCCGAGTTTGACGAGGAAGTCCTCGTAGCCGTCCTTGGTCTGGCCGGGGGTCTGGCTGGCGAAGTCGCCGCGGTGGGCGACCAGGGCGGCGGACCAGCCCGGGGTGCCGACGGTGCGGGGGGTGTCGTAGGTGCCGTCGCCGCGTCCGGTGTAGAGCTGCAGGGCGCCGGCGGTGTCGGCCGTGACCAGGTCGCTGTGGCCGTCGCCGGTCAGGTCGCCGGGACGGTCGCCGGTCTGGCCGGGGTCGGTGGCGTCGTGGACGAAGTCGATCGGGGCGGTGGTGATCAGGGTGGTGGAGGAGTTGGCGCCCGAGTCGCTGCCGTCGTAGGGGGAGAGGTTGCCGCCCTTGTCCATGGCCTGGACGGTGAGCCGGTTGGTGGGCCACAGGGTCGGGACGATCGTGACGGTCGCGGTGCCGTCGGGGCCGGCTGCGACCCAGGTGCCGCCGCAGCCGCTGTTCACCACAGGCAGGGGCTTGTTGAGGCCGTAGCAGAACCCGGTCAGGCCGAAGGCGTCGCTGGAGGCGAACTTCACCTTGCGTTCGAGGCGCGGCGCCACCTCGCCGACGGTGATGGAACGGCCGTCGGCGGAGGTCACGGTCGGCTTGGTCGGCGCGGTGCGGTCGAGGTTGAAACCGCAGTCGCGCCCGAAGCCGGACACCGCGATGCCGTCCTCGGCCTGCGCGTGCCACGTGTAGCGGCCGCCGTCCCGGAGACCGCCGGTCGCCAGCGTGGTGTTGGCCCAGTTTCCGCTGGCGGCATCGACCCACGCGGTGAAGACGTTCTGGCCGCTGTCGTGGTCCCAGGCCTCGAACTTCGCCGACACGCCTCCGTCCGGGTCCGAGATCCTGGCGGTGAGCACCACGTCGTTGCGGCCGACGGTCGGCCACGTCGCCGGGTCGCTCACGCACGGCACGTTCACGTTGCTCGAACTGCCGGGCGCCCACGGCGCCTGCCACGCGGCGATGTCGTCGAGGGTCGGCGGGTGGTTGTAGGTCACCTCGAGGTACGGGTTGTTCTTGAACCGCTTGTAACCGTTCTGGTTGCCCAGGTAGCCGTCAGGGGTGCGCAGGCCGAGCGTGAAGCTGTCCGCTCCGCGGTTGGCCACACTCTGGACGACTGCACGCAGGGCTTCCGTGCTGAAGTCGTGTCCCTGGACGCCGGGGCAGTAGGTGGCGTTGCCGTGGGCGAAGGCGTCGGCGTCGAGCAGCTGGTCCCAGGAGGCCTGGTTGCTCCAGGTGGGGGTGGTGGTGATGGGCCCGGTGGCCCAGAGCTCGGTGTTGCCGGCTGCGGCCGGGTCGCAGCCCCAGGAGTGGGTCTCGTCGACGTGGAAGGTGGCGGCCGAGATGGTGGCGCCGGCCAGGCCGTGGGTGTTCATCTCGAAGTAGGAGCGGGTGTTGCCGGTGCCGTTGTAGCCGACCCGCGGCTCGTCCGCCGGGTTGTCGGAGTTCCACCCGGAGCCGTTCGGGAAGGCGGAGCCGGCCGCTGCCGAGTAGACGACCGCCCACTTGTTGCGCCAGCCGTCCGTGAATGTGGGGTCGATGACGACGGGGAAGACCGTGTTCTCGTCGTGCAGCAGGGCCGCGTCGGGGGTCAGCCGAAGGCTGTCCGGTGTCACCTCCGTGACCATCTTCCTCGGTGCGGACGGCGCGGCGGCACTCGCTGCGTCCTCCGGCGCCGCAGGCGCGGACTTCGCCGCTGCCCTGCCGGTGGCCGGTGCGGCCGCCGGGGGCTCGGCGGTCCGGGAGGAGTCCCACATGGTGGCGGGGGCCGCGCTGAACACCGCGGAGCCGGCGGCATCAGTCGCCGCCAGGCCGCCGTCCGTGCCCGTGGCAAGGGTGATACCGGTCGTCTTGAGGCCGTAGGAGATCCGGGCCAGGCGCGGGTCGGCCGCGGCCTCCCGGGTGTTGACGACGAGGTGGTGCGCGAATCCGTCCGTCTCGGCCAGGATCTGGAGGTCGACGCCGGGAATCACGTCCCGGTACAGCGCCGTCGAGCCGTTCAGCTCAGGCTGCGGTAGAGGTGTGGGCCATGACAGCACGAGCGACTTGCCGTCCTTGGCCATGGTGGCGAGTGGTCCCGTACCGCCACCGGAGAAGGTCATCGGAAACGTGGAGGCCTTCTGCGTGACGCTGCCGTCGGCGCGCCGCTCCAGCGAGGCGTCGACCGGGTGCCACTGCCCGTCGATCCTGGTGCGCACGGGCCGGACGTGCTGACGCCAGGTGAGCGTGCCGTCCGGGTTGGCCACCAGGTCGGTCGTCTCGTCCTGGCGCTCCGTCACCTCTACGGGACCACCCGTGGAGTGAGCCCTCGCCAGCGCGGCGCCCTCCGGGGTGGCCGCGGATGCTGCCGCGGAGCCACCGCCGAGAGGTGGGGCCGCGACAGCGGCGCCCGCTGAGCCTGCTGCCAGCAGAGCGAGGCTGAGCGTCGTATTCACCAGGACGGTGGAACGATAACGGTTCAGCCTGTTTGGCCCATATTGCGACCCTTGCATATCAGTCCTTTCATGGCATTGTCAGAAGCGCCCTCATCATGCAGGCAGGCGGCGCGGACGGAAGCGATTATTTTCTCCGCGTACGGCATTCTGGGTGATTTGCGGATGCATGATCGTGATGTGTCTCGTCCGTGCCGCCGAGAGGCCCAGTGCTATGCCGTTCTTGTCCGGATTTGCCGTCGGTTGCTCAGTCCGTCATCCTCGCGAACCGGGTCGAGTCCGTCATGAAGACGTGATCACCCGGTCGACGCCCGCCCCTCAAAGGCTATTTGACCGCAAGCCAGCCAGTTCGTCTTGGTAGCCTCCGACTGCGGCCGAATCTGTCGGTACGCGCACGGCATACGAGAGGATTGGGATGAATGTCCAGTTTTAGATTCGATATATCGCCACCGTTCTGGCGAAGTGGAAACCTCCGGCGAGGTGAAAAGTCACCTCGCCGCCGCCTTGCCGCTCTGATGGTGACCGCGGTTATCGCCGGTGTCCTCCAGGTGCCGGCCCAGGCCGCCTTCGCCGGCGTCGACTTCACACTGCCACCGGTGCAGCAGACCGAGTCCGTCGGGGTGGCGCCGGTCGCGGTCCAGCCCTCTGCGGTCCGTCCGCCGGGGCAGCAGTCCGTGCGGGCGGCTGCGGCCTGGCCCAAGTCCGGCCAGGCCGAAGTGCAGTTGGCCGACGCAGTGCCTGGGAAGGGCGGGAAGCAGGTCAGGGCTGGCAGCCTTCCGGTATCCGTGGCTCCTGTCGCCTCCCAGGGAGCCGGGTCCAGTGCCCCGGCCAAGCTCCGGGTGCAGCTCTCCGACCGGGACGCGGCAGCGCGGGCCGGCATCGACGGCGTGCTCGTCGATGTGCGGCGCGCCGACGGCAAGGCAGAGCCGGGCAAGGCTCAGGTCCAGCTGGACTACAGCGCCTTTCGCGACACCTACGGCGGCGACTGGGCCGCCCGCCTGCGGTTCGTCCAACTCCCCGGGTGCGCGCTCACCACGCCGGACCGGGCCGAGTGCCGTACCGCGACCCCCGTCGCCACGAGCAACGACACGAGGACGGGCGAACTCACCGCAGAGGTCGAGACCACCGGCCACGACGCCACCGGGCGCGTCGCAGGCGGCGCGAGCGCGAGCGCCTCCGCCGCGTCCCCGGCTCCGCAGGCCGCCGCCTCGGTGACGGTCCTGGCCGCCACCGCCGGCACGTCCGGGCCCGAGGGCGACTACAAGGCCACTTCGCTGGCCCCCTCCGGCTCGTGGTCGGCGGGTGGGAACAGCGGATCCTTCAACTGGTCCTACCCACTGGACCTGCCACCCGTTCCGGGCGGTCTCGCACCGAAGGTCGCGCTGGCCTACTCGTCCTCGGGCATCGACGGGCGCACCGCCTCGACCAACAACCAGTCCTCGTGGATCGGGGACGGCTGGAGCTACGACCCCGGCTTCATCGAGCGTACCTACACCGGCTGCGCCGACGACAAGGGCAACGGCTCCGACAGCAACGCCCCGGCCTCCACCGGGGACCTCTGCTGGAAGTCCGACAACGCCACCATCTCGCTGAACGGGACCTCCTCGTCCCTCGTCAGAGACGACACCAGCGGCACCTGGAAGCTGTCGAGCGACGACGGTTCGCGCGTCGAGCGGCTGAACGGCACCGGTGCCGACACGGCCAACGGTGACGCCGACAACGAGTACTGGAAGGTGACGACCAGCGACGGCGTCCAGTACTTCTTCGGCAAGAACCGGCTGCCGGGCTGGAGCACCGGAAAGGCCGAGACGCACTCGGCACTGACCGTCCCGGTGTTCGGCAACCAGCCGGGCGAGCCCGGGCACGCGGCCGCCTTCAAGGACTCCGCCCAGGTCCAGGGCTGGCGTTGGCAGTTGGACTACGTGGTGGACACCCACGGTGACGCGATGGCCTACTTCTACGACCAGGAGAAGAACGCCTACGCCAAGAACTCCGGGGGCGCCACCAGCACCCCCAAGGCCGACGCGTCCTACGAACGAGCCGCCACCCTGAACCACATCGAGTACGGGCACCGGGCCGGGCAGGTCTATGCGGCCGCGCCCGCCGGCAAGGTCACCTTCGGCACCGCCGACCGCTGCCTGGAGTCGAACTGCACGTTCGACAGGACCAATGCGGCGAACTGGCCCGACACGCCGGTCGACCAGTCGTGCGACGCCGGCCAGGACTGCTTCAACAACGGCCCGTCCTTCTGGTCGAAGCGGCGCCTGACCTCGATCACCACCTCGGCCCTGCAGGGCGACGGGTCCTACCGGGACATCGACTCCTGGAGCCTGGCGCACGCCTTCCCCCCGGTCGGCGACAGCGGTGGCAAGGCGCTGTGGCTGAGCTCAATCTCCCGCACGGCCAAGGCCGGCGCCGCGATCACGCCTCCGCCGCCACCGGTCGTCTTCGGCGGCACCCTGCTGCCCAACCGGGTGGACTCCGACGAGGGCCGCCCGCCGATGAACCGCTACCGCGTCAGCACCATCAGCTCCGAGACCGGTGCCGACACGGTCGTGGCGTACAGCGCCGCGGACTGCACGGCGACGACGCTGCCCACGCCCGACAGCAACACCAGGCGCTGCTACCCCTCCTGGTGGACGCCGGAGGGGGCCGTCGACCCCGTCAAGGACTGGTTCCACAAGTACGTCGTCACCCAGGTCACCCAGGACGACCTGGTGGCCGGCTCCGGCTCGGCGCCCGTCGTCACCGCCTACGAGTACCTCGACGGACCGGCCTGGCGCCGTGACAACTCCGAGTTCACCTCGGACAAGCAGCGCACCTGGAACGACTTCCGCGGCTACCAGAGGGTCCGTACCCGCGTCGGGAGCTCCAACAAGTCGCTGACCGAGACGACCTACTTCCAGGGGATGGACGGCGACACCCTCGCCAACGGAACTCCCCGGTCGGTCGCACCGGTGCAGGGCGTCACCGACCGCAACGAGTACTCCGGCCAGGTCCGCCAGAGCGTCACCTACGACCAGGACGGCGGCAAGCCCGCCACCAGCGTGCTCTCCACGCCGTGGACCCGCAGTACGGCCACCCGAGCGCTGAAGGCCCTGCCCACCAAGGACGGCACGGCCACCACCGTCCTGCCCGCGGAGAGCGGCCGGCCCTCCGCCACCGCCCTTCCACCGTTGACCGCGGCCATGGTGCGGACCGAGAGCGAGACCGGCAAGGTCCTGCTGCCGGACGGGACCGCGGCACGTACGACGCAGCTGACCCGCACCTTCGACGGCTACGGCCAGGTCACCACCGTCTCCGACGAGGGCGACACCGCGGTGACCGGTGACGAGGTCTGCACGACCACCACGTACACCGCCCCGGACACCGCCAACTGGCTGCTGTCGTACCCCGCATCCGTCCGTACGGCCTCCACACCGTGCTCCACCACCGCCTCGCCGTCGACCGTCACAGGCGAGGTGCGGAGCTACTACGACGGCCGTTCACTGGGCATCGCACCGGAGCCGGGCAAGGGGACCGCGACCACGAGCGAGGTCCTGGAGCGCTACAACGGGTCCACCGCCGTCTACGCGACGGCCAGCACCAGCGCGTTCGACGCCTACGGTCGGGTGACATCGGCGAAGGACGTCAACGGCGCGGAGACCACCACCACCTACACCCCGGCGACCGGCAGCCAGCCGACCACGGTCCTGGCGACCAACCCGAAGGGCTTCACCACCACCACGACCTTCGACGGGCTGCGCGGCCTGCCGACCAAGGTCGTCGACGCCAACGGCCACACCACCTACAGCGACTACGACGCCCTCGGCCGCACCACCGCGGTGTGGAAGCCCGGGCGCGCCAAGACGTCCTCGCCCAGCGCGACGTTCGACTACTCGGTAGTGGCCGGCAAGCCCGCGGCCGTCACCACGAAGACCCTGCTGGAGGGCGGCGGATACAGCACCAGCATCACCCTGTTCGACGGCCTGCTGCGATCGCGCGAGACGCAGGCGGACGCCAACGGCGGTGGGCGCAACACCACCGACACGTTCTACGACGACCAGGGCCGGGCCTTCCGCTCGAACGCCTCGTACTGGACGAACACCGCGCCGGACGCCAACTTCGGGATAGCCCTCGACAACAAGGTGCCGTCCCAGACGGAGACCCGGTACGACGGGACGGGTCGTCCGACCGCCACCATCCTCAAGGCCCTGAACGTTGAGAAGTGGCGTACCAGCATCACCTACGGTCCGAACTGGACCGCCACCGTGCCGCCGAGCGGCGGCACGCCGACGCTCGCGGTGAACGACGCTCGCGGTCGTACCGCCGAGTTGCGCGAGTACAAGAGCGGCAGCCCCGACTTCGCCGCTGCGGCCTCCTCGTACGAGGCGCTGAAGTACGGCTACAACCCCGCCGGAAAGCTGGTCAAGGCGACCGATGCGGCGGGTAACGTCTGGAGCTGGGAGTACGACCTGCTGGGGCGCCAGACCAAGGCCGTCGACCCGGACAAGGGAACCACGCTCAGCACCTACAACCACGACGGCACTCTCGCCACCACCACCGACGCCCGCGGCAAGACCCTGGCGTACACCTACGACGTGCTCGGCCGCAAGACCACGGAGCTGGACGGATCGGCCACCGGCCCCAAGCTCGCCGAGTGGACGTACGACACGCTGCCCGGAGGCAAGGGCCTGCCCGTCTCCAGCATCCGCTACGACAACGGCAGCGCCTACACCAAAGCCGTGGACGCCTACGACGGTCTGGGGCGAGCCACCAGCTCCACCGTCACCATCCCCGTCGCCGAGGTCAAGCTCGCGGGCAGCTACCCCTCCTCGCAGACCTTCACCCCCGACACCGGCCTGGTGGCCACCACCACCTACCCCGCCGGCGGCGGCCTGGCGCAGGAGACCGTCAACCGCAGCTACACCCCCCTGGGCCTGCCCACCTCACTGACCAACGGCAGCCGCGTCTACTCGCTCGGCAGCCAGTACTCGCCCACCGGGCAGCTCCTGCAGACCGTGCTCGGGGACGTCGGCTCACGCTCCGTGCAGACCTTCGCGTACGAGGACGCGACCCAGCGCCTCGCCACCGCCCAGAGCGATCGCGAGGCCGCGGCTCCGCAGACGCTCGACACCAAGACCTACAGCTACGACCCGGCCGGGAACATCACCCGGATCCGCGACGACCGCGACGACAAGAACGTCACGGACACCCAGTGCTACACCTACGACTTCGCCCAGCGCATGACCAACGCCTGGACGGCCACCGACGACTGCGCCACCAAACCCGCCACCGGAGTCCAGCCCAAGGTCGGTGGCGTCGACCCCTACTGGACCTCCTACACCTTCGACGCGGCCGGAAACCGCGCGCAGGAGACCACCCGTACCGCCACCGGCGCCCCGCAGGGCCCGTTGATGGACACCACCAAGGTCACTTCGGTCAGCATCGCCGGCGATGCCCAGACCACCACCGTCGCGCTGGCGGACGGGAAGATCTGGCTCGCTCAGCAACGCACCGACGGCTCCTGGAACACCTTCGAGGACCTGCAGGCCAAGGCCGGCGCCCTCGCATCGGTCGATCACGTCGCCGCCGCCTGGAGCGACGGTACCCTGCAGGTCATGGCGATCGCGGGAGGCAAGATCTGGCACACCCTGCGCAAGGCCGACGGCAGCTGGCAGGCCTGGGGCGACGTCACCAGCGTCGCCGGCCCCATCGCCAACCCCGGACAGCTCGCCATCGCGGCCACCGCCTCCGGCCTGGAAGCCGTCACCTTCTCCGGCGGAAACCTCTGGCACAGCCTGCGGAACACCAGCGGCAGTTGGTCCGCCTGGGGCAACGTCTTCGGAGCGGCCGGCACTCTCGGGACGCCGACCCGGGTCACCACCGCCGCCACCGCCTCCGGCCTCGAGGTCATCGTCGTGGCCGGCGGCAAGCTCTGGCACACCATCCGCGGTAGCAACGGCAGCTGGCAGGCCTGGGGCGACGTCTTCAGCATGACCGGCACCCTGGGCTCACCGGCCCAGGTCACCGCCACCGCCACCAACGCCGGGCTCGAAGTCGTGACACTGGCAGGCGGTCTCATCTGGCACACCGTCCGCCACCCCGACGCCTCCTGGCAGGCCTGGGGCAACGTCAGTTCGGCCGTGGGCACACTCACCCAGCCGCTCTGGTCCGCAGTCGTCAACTCCGGCGGCGACCTCAAGCTCGTCACCGTGGCCGGCGGTGCGCTCAACTACACCAAGCGCTCCGCAGTCACCAGCAGCTGGACCCCATGGGCCCAGATGCCCCAGAACGCCGCATCTCCGGTGAGCGACCCCGTGCAGCGCACGTCCACCTACCCCACCCCGGGGAGCGTCCAGCCCCACGCGCTGGCCAGGGTCGACACCACCGGAACCGGAGCGCGTACCGACACCTTCACCTACGACGCCGCCGGCAACACCGTCCGGCGGGTGACCGCAGGCGGAGACCAGACCCTCGTCTGGGACTCCGAAGGCCACCTCGCCAAGTCCACCATCGCAGGCAAGGACACCCTCTTCCTGTACGACGCCGACGGAAACCGGCTCCTGCGCCGCGACCCCGACGCCTCCACCCTCTACCTCCCCGGCCAGGAACTGAAGTTCACCAAGGCCACCGACAAGGTCACCGGCACCCGCTACATCACCGCCGGCACGGCCACCATCGTCAAGGGCTCGGACGGCAGCCTCAACTACCTCCTCCCGGACCACCAGAACACCGGCCAGGTCACCGTCAACGCCACCACCATGGCGTACACCCGCACCACCACCACCCCCTTCGGAGGGCCGCGCGGAACCCAGCCCACCACCCGCCCCACCGACAAGGGCTTCGTCGGCGGAACCACCGACGCCTCGACGGGGCTCACCCACCTGGGCGCGCGTGAGTACGACACCGCCAACGGGCGCTTCGTCTCGGTCGACCCCGTTCTGGATCTCACCGATCCCCAGCAGATCAACGGCTACGCCTACAGCAACAACAACCCGGCTACCCTCAGCGACCCGACCGGGCTCTACGCGGGGTTCTGTGTCACGCGCGAGTGCGTGGCTGGTACAGGTGGGGCGGACACCGGCGCGGGGGACACCAGCAAGGCTTCGGCGGGGACCATCCCTACACAGCAGGACCTGTCCAACCTTTCGTCACGATTCCATCCGAAAAAGCGCAGCTTTCTCGACGGTGTGCTCGATGCTGGAAAGGGTGCCGTTGGCGCTGCTGTCAAGCCATTCCGTGACCTCAAAGGATGCGCTATCGACGGCAGGCTAGGTTCATGCGTGTCGATCGCCGTTATGGCTACACCTATTGCTTTGGCTATCACAACGGTTATAGGGACCGTTGAGGGTTTCGAGCAGATTTATGACGAATATCAGAATGGAGAAGGTGAATACGCCACCGGGCAGATATCTGCCATGGTTTTCATGGCTATCGTGACTCGGAGGCTCGCGCCGGGTGGTGCCGCCGCGTCCTCCGGTGCGGCGGCAGAAGTCGAAGCTGCCGCATCGGCCACCGCACCTCGCGCGATAGCCGCAGGTTCGGAGATTTCCGAGTCTGCTAATGTGTACGGCCCTTACCATCGACTGTCCGGCGGAAATACTCAGACGGCGGCTGACATGGATCTCATAGAAAGCTCAAATCAGCTCTGGGGAAAGGAGTCCGCCAGATTCCCCAGTGAGCCGATGGCGAGGGCGCATACCGGCCCGCTGCCGCCAAGCGCTCCGTCGGGAAGCTTTGAGTTTTATACAACGGTAAAGCCGCTTCCTATTGCCACTTCGTCGGGGAGGAATTCTCCAAGAGGATATGTGTGGTGGCCCGCAGGCTGGCCGGGAGTGGGATTGACGTCCGACGGAGTTCATGCGACAATTCCAATCACCGTCACGAATATTCATAGGTGAGAAGATGAAATCGATACCACTCAGGCAGTGGGGCCCTGGACCGTATTTCTATGCGGGCTCCCTTGTGGTGGGAAACCTGGCCGCACTCTACGCGGCAGAGTTTGCCGACGATGATCCTTCGGACGATGAAGAAAGCCACGTTTTTAAGCTTGATGGTGGAGACGTGGTGATGTTGTTTCGCGGACCAGTGTACGAGGTAGGCACCTATGCGTTGATGGCCATGATCGATGATTCTGCGAGGATTCTCACAGAATTCGTCGCGGAGTCGTCTGGGCTGGATCCTTTGGTGGTCTAGTCCTGCTGCTTCCACGGTGACCCGCCGGACCATCTGGCGGGTCACCGTGGAAGCGTGCCGCAGCGAAGTATATCTACGCCGGAATTTCTGTCGGTGTCGGCAAACTTATCTTATCGACCGAAAGTGGCCAGATTGCCGGATCGTATTGAGTGTCTCAAGTGGGGCGAGGTACTTCCGTTGGGACGGGAGGCTACTCCGCGCAGGTTTGGTCGAAACGAGTGCTGACTTGCGGCGTCATGGTCTTTCTTAGGCATCGAACTAGGCCGACATACTCCAACCAGTGACTGGCCGAATCGCTGAAGAGCTCGTGAGCGGCCGCCTGTTTGCTGAAGTGCAGATTCCAACGGTACGCACGGGTGCAGGCGGTGGAGGTAATCTGACGGCCCCGCCTACCCTGCCGCCTTGGCCGTGCGCAGGAACTCCTCGATCAGCTCGGGGCTCTTCACCCCGCGCCGGATCTCCACCCCGCTGGAGACGTCCACGCCCCAGGGGCGGGCCAGGGCGACGGCGTCGGTGACGTTCGCGGGGGTGAGGCCGCCGGCCAGCAGCCAGCGTCCGCCGGGCGGGGTGGTGCCCAGCTCCGACCAGTCCCAGCTCTCGCCGGAGCCCGGGACGGGGGAGTCGAGCAGCAGCAGGTCCTCGCCGAAGTCGCCGCTGGACGCTCCGGCGGCGGAGGCGGCGGAGGTGGCGCGCACCAACGTCAGCCCGAGGTCGCGCAGTTCGGCGAAGGCGGCGGGCGGGTGGTCGCCGTGGAGCTGCACCGCGCCGACGCCGGCCGCACGGGCGGCCCGCCGTACCTCGTCGGCCGGCTCGCCGCGGAAGACCGCCACCGTCAGCACGTGCGCGGGCACCGCCTCGACCAGGTCGCGGACCAGCTCCGGGCGTACCCGGCGCGGGCTCTCGGTCAGCACGAAGCCCACCGCGTCCGCGCCGCCCCGCACGGCGGCCTCGATGTCCCGGGTGGTGCTCAGACCACAGATCTTCACGAACACGCCTGCCGTCCCTCCTCTGCTGTGCCGATATCGGGGGTCAGCCTGCCACGACCGGCCGCCGGGCCGCACGGCACAGCCGGTGTCAGCGGGCGCCGGCCGTCGCGTACGGGTGGTGGGGGCGCCCGAGGTGGCGGGCCATGTGCTCCTCGGCGGCGTCGGCGTCGCCGCAGATCATCAGGTCGAGCAGTTCGAGGTGCTCCTGGGCGGAGGAGAGCAGCTCACCGGCCTTGTCGAGGCGGGTGAGGCCGTGCAGCCGGGAGCGGCCGCGCAGTCCGCCGACGGTCTCCACCAGCCGGGCGTTGCCGGCCAGCGCGAGCAGCGCCAGGTGGAAGCGACTGTCGCTCTCCAGGTAGCCGACCAGGTCGTGCGCCCGCGCGGCGTCCACGATGGCGCGGGCCAGTGGCCGCAGGCGCCGCAGTTCGGCGGCGCCGGCGGTGCGGGTGACGCGGCCGACGGTCGGGATCTCGATCAGGGCGCGGGTCTCGGTGTAGTCGTCGAGGTCGCGTTCGGTGAGTTCGGTGACCCGGAACCCCTTGTTGCGGACGGCCTCGACCAGCCCCTCGCGGGCCAGGTCGAGCATGGCCTCGCGGACGGGGGTGGCGGAGACGCCGAAGTCGGCGGCCAGCGCTGGGGCGGAGTACACCGAGCCGGGCCGGAGTTCACCGGAGATCAGCGCGGCCCGCAGGGCGTCGGCGACCTGGTCGCGCAGTAACTCCTGGGCGGAGACGGGAGCGCGGTGCTTGAGGTCGGCCATCGTGTTCCCCCAGTGGGCTGAGTCGCCATTCGTACGGTGCCACGCCCGGTCCGACCCGAAGCGGGCCGCCCGGCCCGCGCGCGGCGTCAGCCCGCGAGCGTGATCCGGATCCCGACCGTGCCCTTGTCGCCCCGGCGCAGTTTGCTGCCCAGCAGGGTCAGCACGCCGAGCAGGCCGTACTTGCGGCGCAGCAGCGTCCGGTAGGCGGCGGTCTGCTCGGGGGCGAGGATCTCGGCGGTGGCGGGGACGGACTCGCCGGTGGGCCTGCCGCGTACGTCGCACGGCCCGACCAGGACGTCGGCGCGGTTGCGGATGCGCTTGACCTTCCAGGAGTCGGCGACCGTCCAGACGCCCAGCGCCTCGCCGTCGCGGACCACCCAGACGGGGGTGGGGACGGTCGTGCCGTCCTTCTTGTACGTGGTGACCAGCAGGTAGCTGCCGGCGGAGAGGCGGACGATGCGCTCGAGCTGCTCCTGCGGCGTGGCGTTCATGGCGTGAAGTGTACGGGCGGGCGGCCGGGCGGCGGCCGAACGGATGTCGCGGGTCCCCGGCGCTCCCCGGGCTGCCAGAATGCAGGGCGTACGGGGAACGCAACGCGGCAACACTGGAGAAGGTGACCGGCTTCGTGAGCACGGCAGTCGAACAGGCGGCCCAGCGGGCAGTAGAGCGCAAGATCGCCGAGGAGCTCGGTGTCCGCGAGGGGCAGGTGAAGGCGGCGGTCGACCTGCTCGACGGCGGCTCGACCGTCCCCTTCATCGCGCGGTACCGCAAGGAGGCGACCGGCGAACTCGACGACGCCCAGCTGCGCGCACTGGAGGAGCGGCTGCGCTACCTGCGCGA
>FTKF01004575.1_pt1 | contig 14727 bp, 14 predicted proteins | sample 1658111 | NCBI WGS metagenome assembly FTKF01 (sample SAMEA3914800, study PRJEB12502) | metagenome | biome: forest; material: soil | place: USA | collected 2011-06-22 | depth 0.1 m
GCCGGCCTGCTGTTGCTCCTCTATGCCCAGTGGCCAGCGGCGATCTCCCGGCTGACCACCGGTCACATCGAGGAGACGGCCACGACGGTCCGCATCCGCCTCGGTGATGTCGCGGTCGCCCTGCCCGGACCCGTCGCCGAGCTGGCCCTGAAGCAGGTCTCCGCCCGTCGCAGTCACGCGGTCCTCGCCCAGACCGACTCGCCCTGGCTCTTCCCCGGCGGCCAGCCGGGCCGCCCGATCAGCGCCTGGGCCATGGGCGAAAGGCTCCGCAAGCTCGGCATCCGACTCGCTGAGACCCGCTCGACCGCGCTGTTCCAGCTCGCCACCGAGCTGCCCGCCGCAGTCCTCGCCCGCACCCTGGGCATCCACATCACCGTCGCCGTCAAGTGGCAGCGAGCCGCCGCCGGCGACTGGGCCGCCTACGCCGCCGACGTCAGCAACCGCACTCGAAAGGCTCCAGCCCCGTGACCTTCCAGGACCACCTCCGAACCCTCGCCACAGAAGCACTCGGCTCGATCCCGGCTGACGAGGCAGAGGACATCTACGTCATCTCGTTCTTCATCGACAACGAGATGGACGACCCACGACAGCCGACCCTGACCATCGGATACAACACCGAAGCCCAGTTCCGACACACGATCGTGGATGCCTCCGACGAGGCGGAAGCCCGCTGGAACTATGCCTTCTGGCTCCAGAACGAGCTCACCGTCATCGGCGACCTCACGCGAGACCCCGACGGAGCCGCAGCACGCCACCAGTGGATCGGCGAACTCGGACTTTGGTACGACGACGAGCCCACCCGCCCCGAAGACTGGATGACAACCGTCGGGCCGACCGCCGCGCTGATCGAGGCCAACTTCAACCAGGCATGCGTCCAGCTCGCTCGCCACCTCCACGACGATGGCGTCATCGAGAACACGATCGGCAAGCCAGTGCCCGTGATCCTCCACGAGCTGGAGTACTACGAGGGGATCGCCCGCCGGACCGAGGCGGCCAACCCACCTGGACTCGCCGACGACTTCACAGCGTGGGTCCGCACCGGCTGAGGCATTCCGAGAGTTCCAATACCCGACTCCACCATCACGCCGCTTGGATACCACCCGGATCTACCGGCACGCCTACGAGGCCGCCGGGTCGGAGGCGGGGCTGGTCGATACGGCCGCCGCTGAGCGGGAGGCCGACGCGGAGTTCGACGACCAGGACGGTGCCTGATGCCGACGATGGTGGTCGAGGACCCCCTCGGCGTGGAGTGCGTGTTCAGCGACGGCAGCCGGGCCGCCTTCGGGCTGGACGGCTCGCCCAATCCGCGCCTGGCCCGTGACCTGGCGGTTGGCCTGGTCGAGCTGATCCACCCGCACGGCACTGTCGACGCGGCGGGTTCGGTCGGCCACTATGTTCGTTCCCTGCGACGCATGGTCCTGCACTTGGCAGGGCGGGGCTTCGCCGGTGGTGCCGGTGACCTGCGGCGGGGCCAGCTGGCTGAGTTCTGGATGGTCGGTCCGGCAGCGCTGGAGGCGACGACCCGCGCACTGGTGGAGGGGTTTGCCCGTTCCGGTCGTCTCCTCGGCGAGGGGGTGCTGGAGCTGGCGGCCGGGAGGCACTTCAACATCCAGCCCAATCGGCAGGCGCTGCCGCCCTACCCGGAGGCCGAGTGGGACCGTCTGACCGGGGTCTGCCGTGCTCTGGTCGACGAGTCCTACGCCGCTCACCGCAAGGCGCTGGCATCGGTGGCCGGCGGACGGCATCCGGTCGAGGGCGGATGGACTGCGGAGAACTTCTGCTGGCTGCTTGCCCGGACCGGGCCGATCGGCACTCCGGAGCTGGCCGAGACCGTCGGGGTGACGGTCAACGTCTTCCGCAACCGCGGCGGCACTCCCGGGCTTCATCAGGCGGTGCAGGCCGTGTTCCCGCACCTGGACACGCTGATCGCCTACCAGCTGCTGTTCGGGGTCTACTCCGGGATCGTCCCGGACGGCATTGCTGACCTCGGCGTCGGGGACATCGAATGGGCTGGGGACTCCACCGTCCTGCTGTCCTATGTCAAAGGCCGGACTTCCTCGGAGAGCCTGAACCTTCCGCGGGTCGCGGTGCGGCTGCTGGAACAGTGGCTGTCCCACTCGGCGCTGTTGCGCGGCCTGGTCGCGGATGCCGATCGCGACAAGTTGTGGCTGGGGGTGAGCCAGGTCGGGAACTCGCGCCTGGTCCGCGACGTCGACCGCAACTCCGTCCACCGCTGGGTCCGCCGCTTCGCTGTGGTGGGCGACGACGGCCAGCCCATGAAGGTCCACAGGTCGCGGATCCGCACCAGCCACCAGTCGATGCGTGACAAGAGCGCCTGGACCGGCAGCGCCCGGGCCACGATCGACCCGAACCACACCCCGTCGGTGGAAGGCGACCACTACCTGACCGCGACCACGCCGGCCCAGCTGCACGCCGTCGAGACGATCGTCGAGGACGCCCAGCACGACATACTGCGCCGAGCCCACCCGCCCACGGTGATCACCGAGGAGGACGCGGCCGCCCTGGCCGAGGGCTACCCACAGCTGATAGCCGAACTGGGCCTGGACGACGCGGCCATTGCGGAGCTGGTCGGCGGGGCCCGGGACGTGTTCACCGCTGCCTGCGGCGACCAGCTGTCCGGGCTGCACGGCCCGGCCGGAAAACCATGTCCTGCCCGGCCCTGGGTCTGCCTGCTCTGCCCACTGGCGGTGTTCGCCCCGCGCCACGCAGGCAACCTGCTGCGGCTGAAGGCTTTCTTCTCCCGGCAATGGCAACAGATGCCCGCCGCCCACTTCATGGCCGTTTTCGGCCCCTATGCCGCCCGGATCGACCAGGTACTCGACCGTTTCGATCCTGCACGGCTCGCCTCAACAGCCGGCGAGGTCGCCGACACCGACCACGAGATCCCGCTGCGACCCGAGGAGCAGACGGCATGACCACGCCGACCGCCACCGCCCACCAGTTCGCGGACGCCTCCGCCTCACCGTTCGTCGGCGCCGATGTCTGCCGCCAGGCCCGACTGACCCTCCCCGACGATGCCGACCGCCCGCTGTTCGATCACGACCACTGGGACTTCACCCACGTCATCGGGCTGCCCGTCCAGATGGCCCTTCACGAGCGGCGCTTCGACTTCACGGCCATCATCGACCCCGGTTGGCGCCTGGTCGTGAAGGAGCTGGTCCTGTCGATGCTGGCCCCGTGGCATCCTGCGGTCGCCTTGCTGCCACGGGCCTACCGCACACCACTTCACCTGCGGAGTTGCAGCGCACGACTGAACGAGCTCACCCGGTTGTTCGCCTGGCTCGGACAACGAGGAATCAGCACTCTGGCACGTCTCGGCACGGCGGACTGCGAGGCATACTTGGCCCACCGGCGCTTCGTCCTCGACGATGATGGCTCCGTCGTCGGAGAGCAGAGTCCGGGCGTCAGACGCGCCGCCGCGCAGGCTGTCATCGACCTGATCGACTACCGGGAGCTGTTCACCACCGACCGTGTCCCGCCTGACCTGCGGCCCTGGGGCGGCGCCTCGGCCAGCGCGGTGGCCGAGATGCCCTCGGGCCGGACGGAGAACAAGACCGCGCCGGTGCCGAACGAGGTCCTGCAGCCCATGCTCGCCGCGGCACTGCACCTGGTCACAGTGCTCGGCCCGCACGCCGTCACATTGCACAGGCAAGTACACGAAACCGACCAGGCCTCCGCCATCACGGCTGCCGGCCTGCGCCATAGCGCACCGACCGCCATCGCGGACATCGAAGCTGTACTGGCCGAGTACATGGCCGCCGGCGTTGCCCTGCCGATGATCGAGGACCATGACATCGGGCCGAGGCTCGCTGCGGGCTGGGCCGCCGACGATCCGCTTCTGCCAGTGGCCACTGGAGTGCTGGCCAGGCAGGCCGGCTACACGCAGTTGTGGGCAAGGTGGCTGCCGACGCTGCGCGGACCGTTCCTGGAGGCAGTCGCCGCGATCGGGGTGACGAAACAGTTCGCCCGGGACGCCGACGAGGCGCCGACCGCCAACGGCTCCGGCACGGTGCCGTGGACGCTTCCCCTGCATCGGTCCCAGGCCGTCGCGCTGATCGGGATCGTCCGCACCGCAGCGATCATCGTCCTGGCCGCCGTCTCGGGGATGCGGGCCAGCGAACTCATGGAGTTGCGTGTCGGCTGCCGGTGCCCGATCGAGGAGCCGATCCCGGGCCTGCGTCGGTTCCGCATCGCCAGCAAGGTCGTCAAAGGTCAGCCGCTCGGCGGAACTGACGACGAGTGGGTCGTCATCGAGCAGGCCCATCAGGCCGTCGAAACCCTCGAACAGCTACACGACGACCCGGTGGACGGGGCCATGCTACTCGGCCGCTTCGACTTCTATACCCGTTACAAATGGTTCCGGAGCTGGGTCAACTCGCCGACCGGACAGCGTCTCGGGCTGGCCCCGATCCCCAACGGACGGGTCACCCTCAGAAAGCTGAGACGGACCCTCGCGTTGGAGATGGCCTACCGACCCGGAGGCGTCCTCGCCACCAAGATCCACCTGAAGCACATAGCCGTCGCCACGACAGAGGGGTACGCCTCGCGCCCCGGCGGCGCGCAGGCCGAGCTTCTCGCCGAGGTCAACAAGCACGAAGCCGACCGGAACCTGGGGTTGGTCCTGGTCGAGTTCCAGAACTACCAGCGGGGCGTTCTGCCGACCGGGCCCGGCGCCCGCAGCCTTACCGAGTTCTTCGCCAGCGTCGACGAGAAGCTCGAACCCTCGACAGCGCCCGCGCCGAAGACCCAGCGCAGTGACCGCGACATCCTCAACCTGTTGACCAAGCGCGCCAAGACCCTGCACATCGGTCCGGCGAACTTCTGCTGGTTCACCGACCCCTCCCGCGCGCTCTGCCTCAAACTCGCCGGTACCCCCACCGCCGACCGGCCACTGGTTGGGATGTGTGACTCCGCCCGCTGCCCGCAGGCCACCCACCACCCCTGCCACCGGCCCGTCTGGGCCGAACACGCTGAACGGACGAGGACGTTCCTCGGTGACCTGGGCAAGACCCGAAAGACCGAACACGCTCGCCTGCGAAACGACTACGACCGGGCTCTTCGGGTCGTCGCCGAGATCGACGCGGCCACCCTCGACCAAGCCGATGAGGACTCCGTATGAGGATCACCACAGCACAACGGACTGAGAACGAGAACCGCATCCGGGCTGCCATGGACCGCCTCCTGCGCGGAGAGATCCAGCCCGGCGGCACCTGCGACATCAAGACCCTCGCCCGCGAGGCCGCCGTCGACCGCACCGCCTTCTACGGAACCCGCCCTTACGTCCATCTCCGGGAGGAGTTCGAGCGCCGCCTGCAGAATCTTCAGGAAGCAGGGCATCTCCCCGACCCCCGCGAAGCCCAGATCGAGCGCCTCAGGGCGGAGATCACCAAACTCAAGGAACGGCTGGCCAAGTCAGAACAGGCGATCGACGAGCTCGCGGACTTCCGGACCCAGGCTCTGTCCCGACTCGCTGCCCAGCACGAGGAGATCGCCCGGCTCCGCGAGTTGGCCGCCGGGACAAGCCGGGTGAGCCGCCTTCCCGCGCCGCGGGCCACGGTGATCGGGACCTGCAGTTGAGGCGGGCTGAGGCAGCGGTCGAAGACGCGGCTTCAGTAGTCTTCGTCGCACAGGCCGGTCCGGCAGCACACGGGCAACCAGTCGGCCGCAACCTCCCGGACACGTTGCAAGCGAACCCTGTCGGGCTCCACCACCGTGAGGATCTCAAAGGCGGTGCCAGCAGTCTGGAGGGACCGATTCGACATCACCTCCTCATAGAGCAGCCAGAGACCTTGCACGGCAAGGTCTCTGCACAGTTCCGGAAGATCGAGTCCTCGTTGGGCGGTCGCAAAATCCGTGCCCTCGCCTGCCACCATGTGCTGCAGGAGGTCAAGGAACCACTCGCGCGCTGCTGGTGCAACGTCGTCCGCGATGGCTGCCAGAGCAACCGACGTCACTGCAGGAGCCGGCTCCCAGAGGACCGCCGGGGACCAGACATGCTCTTCGAGGCTGACATGGCTCTGCTCCTGCCGGGATCCTCTACCGGCAAGCTGCAGCAGATCCCGGGCCAGGTGCTCTGCCGAGCCGCCGCACCCGCACTGCATGCCCTCCCAGTTATGCCGGGCTATCTCCATCTCGATCAGTCGCATAACTCCCACACCATAGACGGCGCTCGTGAAGCCCGACATTGACTACTGTTCAGCCGGGAGAGGCGGAAGGCGGAGGTCATGGCGCTGGTCAGGAGGGGCTCGCGGCGCATCACCGTCGACGGTGTCACCTACCGATGGAGGGTCCGCGGACGGGTGACCTACACCCGCGGCCTGGCTTGGCGCCCGCTGGCCTACGCGGTCGAGCAGGATGGGACATCAGGCACCACGTTGGTGGTCACGACGAACCAGCCGCATCCGAGCAACTGGTTCGGAATCCCCGCCCGAGCCATCCTGCCCTCGGATGTCGCCGCCTCGATCCGCAAGGCCCGAGCCAAGGGCTGGACACCCGAGAAACCCGGATCCCCCTTCAGACTCGACCAGTCCCAGGGATTCAGCAGTGCCGACGGATCAGCGGCGCAGTGAACTGCGTCACAACGGCCCCCTGGAAAGCAACACGCGCCGATCTCAACGTTGCAAACGCGGCGTCGGCAGCCACCCTGTCAAATGGCTACACGGAGACATGCGAACACGGCCTCTGCGGACACAAGGCACACCTACGCCCAGCGCCATGCGGACGCCGGGGTCGAGGTAGACGTACTGCGCCAGCTCATGGATCACCGGCATATCAGCACAACTCAGAAATATTACTACGTAAGGGACGAGCGCAAGCGCGAGGCGGTGGACCGGGTCACTGCTCTGCAGTTCGACCGGCACGGAAACCGGGTCTGGCGCCAGGTGCAGGGACTGCTGGACTCCGAGCACGTGCGCCGCGCGATCGGCGAGATCGCCACCGCCTACGGTGTCTGCAAGGAGCCCTCCAACGTCGCGGCCGGCGGCCACGCCTGTCCGCTCCGCTTCCGCTGCCTGGGCTGCGAGCACTTCCAGACCGATGTGTCCTACCTGCCCGACCTGGAACGCTACCTCGCCGACCTGCTGCGGAGCCGCGAGAAGCTGATGTCCGCGTTCGAGGCAGACGACTGGGCCCGCTCCGAGGCGATGCCCTCCGATGAGGAGATCCGCCGCGTTCGCCGGTTGATCTCACGGGTCAAGGCGGACCTGGACGATCTGACCGCCGAAGACCGCGCCCAGATCGAGGAAGCGGTCGCTGTCGTCCGGCGCGGACGGACCGTCATGCTCGGAATGCCACAGCCGCGCGTCCGTCAGCCGCTGCCGGACGCCCGTCCCTGGAGGTCCGCGTGATCCCCGCGATGCGCGACGGCCGTCAGACCGACTCCGACCGGCGCCGCCAGCGCGTGGCTACCGCGATCAAAAACGCCGCGAAGAACGGCACCCCTATCAGTGTCTCGGGCATTGCCCGGCAGGCTGGGGTGGACCGCACGTTCCTCTACCGCCACCGCGACCTCCTCGCCATGGTCCACGCCGCCGAACTTGAGCCGGCCATCCAGGATCCAGCCGCCAGTTCGCCCGTCAGCCGGGCCTCGCTCCAGACCGACCTCGCCAACGCCCAGGCCCGCAACACCCGCCTTGCCGCCCGCATCCAGCAGCTGGAGATGCGCCTGTCCGAGGCTCTGGGGGAACAGGTCTGGCGCGAGTCGGGCCTGGGCGCCCCGGCCGACATCGACGAACTTCAGCAGACGATCACCAGACTGGAACAGCAGAACATCGAACACGGCGTTTCTCTGGAGGAGACCCGGGCCGAACTGGACGCCGCGCGTGAGGCGAACCGGGACCTGACCCGGGCCCTCAACCTGCGCAACTGATCGGCCCCGAGACCCGCTGGCCTGCTTGAAGCGGGCCAGCGGCTTCATCTCACCTTGTTCATTATCATCCTGATGATCATCGGCAAGGGGTCAGGCTCAGAGGCTGTGCTCCTGGAGCGCGGCGACCGCGCGCCTGGATATCTCGTCAGACGTGCCGACGGCATCGACTGTGACGAGGAGGCCCTGCCTGGCGTAGTGCTGGGTGAGAGGCTCCAGCATCGCTTCGTAGGACATGAACGCGCTGCGGAACCTGATCTCGGTCTCGTCCTCGTGCTGATAGAGCTCCCCTCCGCAGACATCGCAGGCGCCTTCGACGCGGAGCTGGTCCATCTCCGGTTCGAAGCGGTGGCCCGAGTCTTTACGGCAGCGGCGCCGAGCTGCCAGGCGGCGGATGCGACGCTCCACCTCCGCGTCGGAAAGACGCAGGTCCAACACGCTGTCGAGGGGAGCGTCGAGCTCGCGGAGCACATCGTCGAGAGCGAGGGCCAGGGAGACGGTTCGCGGGTATCCAAGGAGGAGAAAGCCCGCAGGGGCCATCCGGTGTAGACCGTCGCGGACAACCTCAGTGAGGATCTCGTCGGGGACCAAGCTGCCGGATTTCATGATCTCGGTGACGCGGTTCCCCAGCTCAGTGCCCTGCGACAGGTTAGCGCGCATGACATTGCCGATGGAGGTCCGCGGCACTGACAGGGCCCGAGCCAGCGAACCGACCGTGTCGTCCCGCCCTCCCCCCGGCGCTTCGAAGACGACGACGCGCATCAGCCCATCTCTCCTCAGCTAGGCGCTGACCTCAGATCCACTGGCCTGTCGATCTGGATCGACTTGGGGCCCGCGGATGTGATCCTGCCACCCCTCAGCCGGAGCCCGCCACCGCCTTCCGCGAGCCGCTGAATGACTACCTGAAGGCCAGGCCAGCCCATCACTCCGGCGAGGGATAGCGCAACACCCGTTGCATCCGATAGCGTCCTCAGCACCGCTGCTGAGCTGCGTTGATTCACCTCGTATCGTCACGCAACACGAAACTGCCCTAGAGAATACAAGCCACGAAAAGCCTCCAGGTGTCCGCGGTGATGCCGTAGCCGACGGCCGGGTTGGGGCGGCTGCTGTACCGGTCTTCCCTGATGGCTTGATGAGTTCACGGGACGAGGGCGCTGTGCTGTCGGACCCCTGTGGCAGGATCCGCGCATGGATCTTGCTGGTGTGCTTACGGACCTCGACCGGACTGCCTGGCCGGAGCTGCACCATGCCTACGGCCCCGCTGATGATCTTCCCGGTCTGCTGAGCGCGTTGACCGCCACGGACCCGCAGACCGTGGCGGAGGCCGAGGACGAGCTGTGGGGCAGCCTTGTTCACCAGGGCACGGTGTACGAGGCCACGGTGGTGGCCGTCCCCTTTCTCGCGCGCCTCTCGGCGGCGGGTGTGCGCAGTGCGAACCTGCTGGCCATGCTGGGTGCGATCGCCGAGAGCACAGACGAACATGGCTTGGACCGGCCGGGCGCGGCGCGGGCGGCCGTCGTGGCGCAGCTGCCGTTGATACTGCCCTTGCTGTCGGATGAGGCCCCTGAGGTGCGGCAGTGTGCGGCCTGGACTGTGGCCCAGTGCGGGCAGGCGGCGGGCTCGGCAGCCCGGGCGGCGTTGCGGCGGCGCTGGGAGGCGGAAGCCGATCCGGTGGTGCGCGCGGACGTGTTGACCGCGTGCGTCCTGGTTGACCGGGACGCTTCAGAGGAGCTGTGCACGGCGGCGCTGTGCGCGACGGAGCCCCCGCCGGTGCACGTGGCAGCGTTGCTGGCCAGCGTGCACGCTGGCCACCCGTGGGACAGCGGGCTGGCGGCCGTCGTGGCGGTGTTGGCGCCATTGGAGCGGCACATGGCAGGCGGCCAGTGGGAACGGGAGCCGTTGAAGGCCCTCGCTGCCGGGCTGTACGAGCGTGGGGACGTGGACGCGGCGATCGGGGTCGTCGTCTCGGCGCTGGACCGTGCGGTAGAGGCCGTTCGCGCCGGTGCGGATCCCGAGTCGGCCGCTGCGGAGGCGACCTGGGCGGCCGAGTCGCTCGCTCTGCGCTCCAGGACCGCGCCGGCACGGTTGCTGCCGGCAATGCTGCCGCTGCTGGACACTCCGGCCGCCCGCGATGTCGTCGCCGCGCTGCGCGACTGGGCCGAGCCTGTTCCACAGGCGGTTCCGGCACTGGTCCGTCTCGCCGAGGGGACGGACAAGGTGGCCGACCGAGCCTTGGCGGCCTTGGTGTCGTTGGGCGCGCCTGAGGCGGCGGATCTTCTCGCGCATCAGCTGGCGGACCGGCCACAAGCTCTGGAGGCCGCCTTCCAGCAGACCGCGCAACGGCGCGCGGCTCGGCTGCCGTGCACTCCGGCGCTGCTCGACGCGGTCCGCGCACGGCTGGCGGCTGGAACAGCCGACGCCACGACGCCACGCGTGCGCCCACCGCTGCCGGCGGGCGGGCTCGCAACTGTCAATGAACCGGTCTATCTCGCCGGTCTCTTGGCCGGTTGGGGGCGCTATGCCCGGGCTGCGATACCCGAGTTGGTGAACGCGCTGCCACACAACCCGGTCCTGGTCAGCCGGGCGCTCGCCGCCGTCGCCGACGCGGAGCTTGACCCCATGGCGGTCATCGCCCTGCGGGCCTGTGCCGGGGCCGGGCCCCGGTCGGACCGCCAGGCGGCCGCGACCGCGCTCCATGCCCTGACGGGTGACGCCGACCTCTTGATCGCCGTCCTGGGTTCGTCGCTCGGTGAACAGGGCGGTACGCGTGACCACTGTGTCCAGGCCGTCGCCTCGCTCGGTGAGCAGGCCCGTCCGCTGCTTCCCCGCCTCCTGGCGCTGCTGGCCGAACCGGCGGAGACCCGGACTACCGTCCCCGCGGTCCGGGCGGGGCTGGCGGCGGCCGCCGCAGTGTGGGAGCTGACCCACAATCTGGAGCTCGTACTGCCCATGGTCCTGGAGTGCCTTGCCTGGGCCACCAGACCCTGGGGCCACCAGACCGCGAACCACGCGGCCGAGGTTGCCGTCCTCCTCGGCCCCGCCGCGCTGCCGGCCGTCCCCCATCTGCTGCCGCTGCTCGAACAACCGGACACGGCCGCAGCCGCCGCGCGGGCGCTGGTGGCCGCGCACCCGGGCAGTGACCGCCCCGCTGGTATCACGCTCACCGACCTTGTCGACCGCGTCCTCCAGACGGCGCAGCCGGGCGCGTATCTGAATTCCGCGCTGGCTACGTTGGAGGCCCTCGCCGCTCTCGGCCCCGCTGCATTCACCCCCACCCAACTCAGGCACGTACAGATGCTCGCCAACGGGGAGCGCCGCATCGTGGGCTCGGGTAGTCAGACCGAGATCATCCGCAACGACAATGAGTTCCGCGCCGTCGCCCGGCGCATACTGGCGAACCTCGCGCGCTGAACAGGACGCGTCCTAACAGGGCACCAACACTGCACACAAGAACCCGGCAGGGAAGCGGTCGGCGCGGACGATCTGGCCGTCGGTGTCGGCCGCCGCCAGGGCGGTCAGCAGTGCCTGCTCGACCTGCGCAGTCGCGACCTTCCCGCCGCCGAGTTCGGGCAGCGGCTGGCGCGCGAGGCGCTCATCCGGGCCGGCTACCGGCGCGACGCCGGAGGCTCCGGAGACCATCCAGTACACCAATCCCGCGTCCTTGAGCGTGACGACCAGGCCGTAGGGGCAGCCCGACCACACCACGGCCGACTCCACACCAGTGATCTCGGGAAGGCCGGCCAGAAGTGTCTGCTGGATTGCGTGGACTGTCCCGCATTCGAGCAGGACGTCCTCTCAGCGCATCCGGCGCACCCAGAGAAAGCAGAAGCCGACCAGCAGTGCACTGACGGCCAGGCAGATCCCGGTCTGGGTCCAGAGCATCGGCCAGTGGTGGGACGCGGGGTGGTAGAGGGCGTAGGCCTCGGTGATGGAGTCGGCCTGCCCGTGGCAGGCCCCGTAGTCGCACAGCAGGCGCCCGTCCGGCAGGGTCGCCAGCCCGCTGGGATCCACTGGCAGGTCGGTGCCGCTGGAGGTGCCGAAGCCGGTCTCCACGGTCATGGACTCCAGCGGGCCGCCGACCGGAAAGCCGTTGCCGTACAACATCGTGTCGGGGCCGGTCAGTTCGGTGACCACCCGAACCGGGGCCAGCGCCTCCAGCGCCGGGGTGAACAGGAAGCGCAGCTCGTCCACCGCCAGCCGCAGGCCCACGGTGAGCACGGCGGTGACCGCCATCGCCGCCACCACCCGGCGCACCACCAGGCCGACAGTCGCGCCGACGGCGAGGCCCAACAGGCAGAAGCCAACCACGGCCGGTCCAGAGGTGGTCCGGCTCATCCAGGTGAACCAGTGGTAGTAACCGGCGACCCCGAGCCGCCCCTCCACCACCCGCTCGAACCAGGTGGACACGCCTGCCAACAGCACCGACCCGAGCAGCACCAGGACAAACGGCGCGGCCAGCCGACCGGCCAGCCAGCGGGTGCGGGAGACCGACTGGGTCCAGGCGAGGCGGTAGCTGCCGGACTCGAACTCGCGGGCCAGCAGCGGTGCGCCGACGAACAGGCCGAGGACGGCCGGGAGCGCGAACAGCACCCAGCCGGTGGCGACGACGCCCCTGGGCCACCACATCGACAGCTCGGCCGCCCGCGCGCGCACGCCCTCGCACTCGGGTGGGAAGTAGACCTCTTTACAGCCCTGGAGGCTGTTGGCGGTGACCCAGGAGTCGATTCGCCAGGTGAAGAAGAGCACCCAGGCGCAGACCGCCAGCAGCACGGCGGCGCCGGCCAGCAGGGACGTCCGCTCCTGGCGCAGGCTCAGCCAGGCCGCGCCGCGCAGCGAAGGGCGGGGGAGGGCCGTGGTGGCGCTCAACGGACCGTCACCTCCTCGCGGACGGGCGTGGCGGCGGTGCCGGGGGAGCGCAGGTAGCTGAGCAGGAGTTCCTCCAGGGTGGGTTCGCCCAGGTCCCAGTCCGGGTCGACCGGGCCGGCGGGGCGGATCATCGCGGTGGCCTGACGGCCCGTCCTGCGCAGCTCGACCAGTTGGTGGGCGGCGAGCGCGGGCGGGGTGCCCTCGCCCTCGTGGGCGCCGACCACCCGGCGGTGGGCAGCCAGCAGCTCGTCCACTTCGCCGGCCAGCCGTACGCTTCCGTCGCGGATCAGCAGCACGTGGTCGCAGACGCCGTCCAGCTGGGCCAGCACGTGCGAGGAGATCAGCACGGTGGTGCCGTGCTCCACGGCCTGGGAGAGCAGCAGGCCGGTCAGCTCGTGCCGGGCCACCGGGTCGACGTCGGCCAGTGGCTCGTCCAGCAGCAGCAGGTCGGGCCGCTTGCCGAGGGCGAGGGCCAGGGCGACCCGGGTGCGCTGGCCGCCGGAGAGCGTGCCGATCCGGGTGGTGAGCGCCAAGTCTGCTTGCTCCAGGACGAGTTCGGCAGTGGCCTGGTCCCAGGAGGTGTTCAGTTCGCGGCCCATCCGGAGGGTTTCGGCGATGGAGAGTCGGGGGTAGAGCGGCTTGTCCTGGGCGAGCAGGGCGATCCGGCGGCGGCCCTCGGCCGAGCCGGGGGCGTGGCCGAAGACCTCGACGGTGCCGGAGCTCGGGGCCACCAGCCCGGCGGCCAGTGCCATCAGGGTGGACTTCCCGGCGCCGTTCGGGCCGACCAGGGCGCAGATCCGCCCGGCGGGCAGGCTCAGCTCGCAGTCGCGCAGGGCCCAGCCGCGCCGGTATTTCCGCCCGAGGCCGGTGGCCTTCAGCGCCGGTATGTCCTGCGGTGGTTGTTCTTCAGCGGGGTGGTTCACCCGGGCTCCTCGACTGTGCTGGTGCGGGGGTGGCGCTCTGCCAAGTGGTGGTCGGACGGGGCGGTGCGAAGCCGCTGTCCAGTGCGGTGGTGACGATAGCCTCGACGTCCTCGCGGTCCAGCCCGGCCTCCCTGGCCCGCCGCACCCAGTTGGCCAGTTCCTCGTGCAGGGCGGAGTCCGCGGCCGTACCCGGCTTGGCCAGCGACCTTCGGACGAAGGTGCCGACCCCGCGGCGGCTGTCCACCAAGCCATCCCGCTCCAGCTCGCGATATGCCTTGAGCACGGTATTGGGATTGATCGCGGTGGCCTCCACCACCTCGCGTGCGGTGGGGAGTTGGTCGCCGGGGCGGAGCACGCCCAGCCGGAGGGCGCGCTTGGTCTGCTCCACGATCTGCAGATACGGGGAGAGTCCGCTGTGCCGGTCGATGCGGTACTCGACCAATGCCTGACCTTCATTTCACTAGTTATCTAGGCAAACTCTGCCCATCGCGGGGGTGGACGTCAAGTACCGGCCTTGACAGGCCAGAACAGGCTATGATCACCATTCCATTAGTTAACTAGTGGAATGGTGATCAGATGAACCTCGCCCTGCTGGAGCGGCGGCCGGGCCGGACGGCGGCCCCGAAGACCGAGGCCGCCGTCCGGCCCCTGCCAGGCCCGGGCGCAGCGGCACTCGCCGTCACCGGCCTGTTCACCGTGGTGTACGCGCTGCTCGCGATCACCCGGCACCGCCGGATGCTCAGCGCCGCCTTCGACCTGGGGGTCTTCGAGCAGGCTGTGCGCGCCTACGCCGAGGGCCGGGCCCCGGTGGTCGAGCTCAAGGGGCCCGGGTACAACCTGCTGGGCGACCACTTCCACCCGGTGCTGGCCCTGCTCGCCCCGCTCTACCGGCTGGCCCCGGGCCCGACCGCCCTGCTGGTCGCCCAGTCCTGCCTGATGGCGCTGGCCTGCCTGCCGCTCACCCGCTGGGCCTGCCGCAGGCTCGGGCTGCCGGCCGGCCTGCTGATCGTCCTGGCCTTCGGCTGCTCCTGGGGCATGGTCTCGGCCGCCGCC
>FTKF01392180.1_pt1 | contig 14258 bp, 10 predicted proteins | sample 1658111 | NCBI WGS metagenome assembly FTKF01 (sample SAMEA3914800, study PRJEB12502) | metagenome | biome: forest; material: soil | place: USA | collected 2011-06-22 | depth 0.1 m
TGTCGTGGATCTCCCGCTCCAGGGGGACGAGCAGCTCCATCTGGGCGGCCTCCGGGCTGACCGCGACCAGTCGGCCCGCACCCTCCGCCGGCTTGACCAGGCGTAACTCGCGGAGCACGCGGACCGCCTGCTCGGCGCGGTGCTGCGGGACGCCCAGCTCTTCGGCGATCCCGGACGGGCTGAAGTAGGCCCGTCCGACGGTGCGTTCGTAGAACGCGACCACGAACTCGTCCGCCTCGGCGGCCCACTCGGTGTCCTGACGCGGGGTTTGTGCCACGGTTTCCATCGTCACCTCGTTCTGATCGCGCGGATGATGTTGGCAGGACCAAAAAGGAGGGCCCGGAGCGCCCCGCACGGGCGGCGGCGACGGGCACCATGAGCAGTGGCAACGTGCCACCTCGCGAGTGGGCACGGGGGACAACGACCTTGCGGTGCGACCACCGTACGGACCGGACCTGGTCGGGCTCCTACAGTCGGGCCAGAGGTCCGGCAGGCCGATCGCGTCCGAACACACCGGCGCTGACCTATGGTTCTGCCGGTCGCCGCCGGTCGACTTGTCGGAACCGGCAGAACTGGTGCGGCTGCCGGAGCAGTTGTCCTGCCGCCGGGCCGGCGGCAGGACAACTCCCGGCGCTCAGCGGATCCGGACCCCGCCCATCGCCCGGGAGAGCCGCAGCACCTCGCGCCAGTGCTCGAACGCCTCGCGCCGCGCGCCGAGGGCCGACTGCGCCCGGCCGAGCACCAGGTGGCTGCGCGCCTCGCCCGGCCGGTGTCCGGTCTCACGGTGCACGGCGAGTGCGCCGCGCCCGATCTCCAGGGCGGCCCGTGGCTCGCCCAGCCGTACCCGTACGCAGGCCAGTGCGTTCAGCGCGCAGCCTTCGAGCATCCGGAACTCCGCCTCGTGGGAGAGCGTGACGGCGCGCTCCGCGGTGCGCAGGGCGGCCTGCGGCTCCAGCCGCGCCTGGACCGTCGCGAGCCCGACGAGCGCGGCCACCTGCGGGAAGCGGTCGTTGACGACCTCGGCGAGGTGGAGTGCCTCCCGGTAGCTGTCGGCCGCGTCGGTCAGGTCGTGCGCGCGCTCCTGCGCGGCGCCCAGGGCGACGAGGGCGTCGGCCTCGAGTCTCCGGTTGCGCAGGGCCTGCGCGGCGGCGAGCGCCGTGTGGGCCAGCAGTCGTGCGGTGGAGTGGTCGCCCAGGTCGGTGTACGCGCCCGAGAGGCAGCTCAGGGCCATCGTCTCGCTGGGCTTGTTGCCGTTCCTCAGGTGGATCGGCAGGGTCTCGCCGAGCACCCGGACCGCGTCCTTGGGACGTCCCATCGCACGGTAGGCGATCCCCAGGTTGGTGTGCGCGATCGCCTCCCCGCCGGCCGAGTCGAGGTCGCGGAAGAGTCGGGCGGCGTGCGAGAAGTGCTCGACGGCGTCGTCCAGCCGCCCGAGCTTCCAGCAGATCAGCCCCAGGTTGGTGACGTCGTCGGCGGTCCCGGCCCCGTTGCCGTGCCGGGTGAGTTCGCCCGCCTGGGCGAGGTGGTCGTGGGCCAGCCGCACGGCTCCGTTCTCCTGGTGCGCGGCGCCGATGCGGCGCAGCGCCAGTGCCTGCCCCTCGAGCCAGCCGGCCTGCCGGGCGAGCTCCAGGGCGCTGCCGGACAGGTCCAGGGCCTGCGCGTTGTTCGCCAGCGTCCAGTGGCATTCGGCGCGCCGCAACTGGGCGGCGGCCTGAGCCCGTGGTTCACCGTCGGCGATGGCGGCGAACAGGCTGGCGGTCGCGACCTTGAGGCAGTCGCCGGTGTACATCCCCGCCGAGAGGTAGCTGTGCAGGCGCTCCGCCAGCCGCCAGGCGACGGTGGTGAAGCCGGTGCCGGTCGCCTGGAGGACGGCGCCGGTCAGGTTCTCCCGCTCGCTGTCCAGCCACTCGGAGGCCTGACCGTGGTCCGAGAGGACGGGCGCGGCCGGGGGCGGCGTCCCGGCGGACGGGTGCGAGGCCGGCTCCGCCGGGAAGAGGAGTCGGGCCGCCGCGTCGGTGTGGTGGAGGTACCAGTCGAAGAGCCGTTGCCGGGCGGCGTGCGCCTCCTCCCTGCTGACGAGCTCGCGGGCGTAGGAGCGGAGCAGGTCGTGCAGCCCGAACCGGTCGGCCGCCCGTTCCTGCACCAGGTGGGCGTTGGTCAGGCTCACCAGCAGTTCGGCCGCTTCGAGCGAGGTCGAGTCCGCCAGCGCCGCGGCGCCGTCCACGGAGAGGTCCGGGCCGGGTGTCAGGCTGAGGAGTCGGAACATCCGCTGGGCCCCGGCCGGGAGCGCGCGGTAGGAGAGGTCGAAGGCGGTCCGTACCGTCGGGCTCCGGTCCCCGTCGGCGTGCGGCCGGCCGAGCATGTCGTCGCCCGCTAAGTCGTCGCAGTATTCGGCGATGCCGGCGTCGCGGGCCGACAGGTCGGCGCCGGCGATCCGGATGGCCAGCGGCAAGCCGCCGCACACCCGCACGAGTCTGCGGGCCGCCTCCTCCTCGGCCGCGACCCGGCTCTCGCCGACGGCGTCGGCCAGCAGGTGGCGGGCCTCGGCCGGGTCGAGCACGTCCAGGCCGAGCTGGCGGGCTCCGTCGCCGGTGACCAGCCCGGCGAGCTGGTTGCGGCTGGTGATCACCACCGCGCAGCCCTGGGCGCCCGGGAGCAGCGGCCTGACCTGGTCGGCGTCGCGCGCGTTGTCCAGCACGATCAGCATCTGCTTGTCGGCGAGCAGGGTGCGGTACAGCGCCGCGGCCTCGTCCTCGTTGGTGGGCAGTTGGTCGGGTGGAGCGCCCAGGGCCCGGAGGAACTGCGCCAGGACGTCCCCGGGGCGCAGTGTCGGTAGCGGGGAGTGGCCGCGCAGGTCGACGAACAGCTGCCCGTCCTCGAAGTGTTCGCGCCGGGCGTGCGCCCAGTGCGTGGCGAGGGCGGTCTTGCCGACGCCGGGCGCGCCGACCACCGCCACCACGTGCGAGCGCCTCGTCGGATCGGGTGACACCAGGGCGTCCAGCTCCCACATCTCCCGTCGCCGCCCGACATGGGCGCCGGCGACGCCGGCGGGCAGCTGGGCCGGGAGTGGTCCGGTGCGCGGAGCGGTGGGCGGTCCGGAGCGCGGAGCGGTGGGCGGTCCGGAGCGCTGGCCGACGAGCGGGCCGACGAGTGGGGCGGCCTGCGGGCCGGTGAGCGCCGTGCGGTCGGCCGGCGCGGGGTGGTCGGGGCGCTGCGCGAGGGGCAGTTGCTGGCGCAGCACCCGCAGGTGGGCGTCGCGGACCTCCGCGCTGGGCGCGATGCCCAGGTCCTCGTCGAGCCGGTCGCGCAGGCGGCTGAACACGTTGAGCGCGGCGGCCTGCTCCCCGCAGCTGGCGAGGGCGAGGATCAGCCGGGCGTGCAGACCCTCGTGCAGCGGCTCGGTGTTCACCATGTTCCACAGCACCGGGACGGCGTCCTCGGGTCGGCGCAGCAGCAGCGCCGTGTCGGCGTGCAGCAGCACCGCCTTGACCCGCCGCTCGTTGGCCGCCACGGCGGCCGGGTGCTGGCGCAGCACCGGTTCCGCGTCCGCCAGCACCGGGCCCCGCCACCACTGCAGGGCCTGCGTCAGCGACTCGTACGCGGCCCCCGGGTCGGACGCGCGGTAGACGCGCGTCGCCTGGGCCAGCAGCTCGTCGAAGTGGCCCAGGTCGATCTGGTTCCGGGACGCCTCCAGCCGGTAGCCGGTGGGCGTCCGGACGACGGTCGGCGGCGGGACGGTCCGCAGGCCGCCCGGCTCCAGCAGCTGGCGGACCTGGCTGACGTAGGTGTGGACCAGGCTCTGGTGGGAGCTGGGCGGCCCGGACGGCCAGAGGGTGTCGGTGATCTCCTGCTGGGTGGAGGACTCGGGGTGCTTGAGCGCCAGCAGCCCGAGTAGGCGGCGCAGCATCGGGCTGGTGACCGGGACGGGGGTGTGGCCGCGCTGGAGGGAGAGCGGGCCGAGGATCAGCAGGCGCGGACGGCCCGCGGCGCGCGGTGGTCCGGTCCGGGCGGCGGCCAGCAGGTCGGCCAGCTCGCCGCCGGTCAGCTCCAGCGCCTCGGCCAGGCGCTGGAGGGTGCGCGACTGGGGCCGCTGGACCCGGCCGCGCTCGATGTCGCGCAGCGCCCGGGTGCTGATGCCGGCCCGTGACGCGGCCACCTCCTGGCTCAGCCCGGCGCGTCTGCGGAACGACTGGAGGCGTGGGCCCAACGGGCCCGGTTCGCCTGCCAGACCTGCCTGGGGAAGCCCCGTGGCCGACGTCCGCTCTGACATGGCATCCCCCTCGTCCGATGACTGCGACCTGTCGGTCATGACCGGCAGCGGCATGGCGGGCCGTGCGCGGCCGACTCTGCAGAGGCTTCGACTCATGATCAGTTTGGACTAGACCAATGCGCCAAGCAAGGGAAATCCCGCCTCGCGCGCGCCCGCGGGCGCGCGCGACCCCGGGGCGAGGCTCCTCCCGCGCGATCCCGTCGCTCCCCGGACCGCGGATCCGCGGCTGCGTACGGGATGCCCGCGGACGTCGGTCCGTGGGCCGGCCGGGGTGCGGCGCGGACCTCACGGCGCGCCGCCGTGGCGCCGCCCGCCTGTGCCCGGTGCCCCCACGTAGGGTCGGGTTCGGCCCCGCCACCGTGACGAGGACAGGAGACGACGACAGGAGCAGCGCCGTGAACCAGCTCCCGGGCGGTCCCTCCCCGCAGGAGCCCCGGCAGGAGGGCCCCGAGCAGCAGGCGCTCTTCGCCTGGGAGGACGTCCTGCCCGCCCCGCCGTCGCACAGCGGCGGGTTCCGCGACACCCCGCAGGCGAGGCGGATGCTGGACGTGCGGGAGGTGTACGCCGAACCCGCCGCGCTCGCCTCCCCGCGCGGCCGGCAGATCCTCGCCAGGCTGCCCGGAGTCCCCGTCGTCGAGGTGGCCGGCCACTGGCGCATCCCCTCCCTGCACGGCAACGACGGGAACATCGGCCGCTGGACCCGGATCAAGACCGAGACGCTGGTCCTCGGCGTCCGGCAGAGCCTCACGATCCGCCCCAACGGCAGGTCCGCCGACTGGATCGCCCCGGGCGCCTCCAACGGCTGCGCCATGGCCTGCGCCTACTGCTACGTCCCACGCCGCAAGGGCTACGCCAACCCGATCACGCTGTTCACCAACATCGAGGCGATCGTCACGCACGTCCGGCGCCACGTACGGGCGCAGGGCCCCAAGCGGGAGCCCAACCAGTGCGACGCGCGGTCCTGGGTGTACGACGTCGGCGAGAACGGTGACTGCTCCGTCGACGCCCTGATCTGCGACAACACGGCCGACCTGGTCGCGGCGTTCCGGCGGCTGCCCACCGCCAAGGCGTCGTTCGCCACCAAGTTCGTCAACCCCGACCTGCTCGCCCTGGACCCGCAGGGCCGGACCAGAGTGCGCTTCTCGGTCATGCCCGCCGACGACTCCCGCCTGCTGGACATCCGCACCAGCCCGGTCGCGGAGCGCATCGCCGCCGCGGGCGACTTCCTCGACGCCGGCTACGAGGTCCACTTCAACCTCTCACCGGTGGTGCTGCGCCCCGGCTGGCAGCGGGCCTGGGCCGACCTGCTCGTCCACCTCGACGACGTCCTGCCCGTCCGGGTCAAGGAGCAGGCGGCCGCCGAGGTCATCATGCTGACCCACAACCAGCAGCTCCACGAGGTCAACCTCGGCTGGCACCCCCGGGCCGAGGACGTCCTGTGGCAGCCGACCACGCAGGAGACCAAGCGGTCGGAGAACGGCGCGCTCAACGTCCGCTACGCCCGCGAGGTCAAACGCGAGGCCTTGGCCGGCCTGCGGGAGCTGATCGCCACCCACGCACCGTGGCTGCGGATCCGCTACGCCTTCTGAGCCGAGGCGGGCACCACCGGTCGACGGGCCTGGAGTGCCTGCGCGAGGTCGGTCCACAGGTCGTCGGGGTGTTCGATGCCGACGGCGAGGCGGACGGTGCCGGCGCTGATGCCCGCCGCGTGGAGCTGCTCGTCGGTGAGCTGGCGGTGGGAGGTGCTCGCCGGGTGGAGGACGAGGGTCTGTACGCCGCCGAGGGAGGGGGCGAGGGCGGCGAGCCGTACCGCGCCGCAGAAGGCGCGGCCGGCGTCGCGGCCGCCGTGGAGGTCGAAGGAGAGGACCCCGCCGCTGCCTCCGGTCAGCAGGCGGCCCGCGAGTTCGTGGTCCGGGTGCCCGGGCAGGCCCGGGTAGTGCACGGCGGCGACGGCCGGGTGGGCGGCCAGCAGGGCGGCCAGCGCGAGGGCGTTGTCGCACTGGCGGCGTACCCGCAGTGCGAGGGTCTGCATGCCGCGCAGGGTGAGCCAGGCGGTGAACGGGTCGGCGCAGGCGCCGAGTTCCGACGCGTGGTCCCACACGAGCCGGTGGAGCTCACGCGAGGCGAAGACCGCCGCGCCCGCCAGGGCGTCGCCGTGTCCGCTGAGGTACTTGGTGGCCGAGTGGACCACGACGTCCGCGCCGTGGTCGAGGGGTCGGCACAGCAGGGGGGTGGCGAAGGTGTTGTCGACGACGCTGACGACTCCGGTGCCCCGGACGGCGTCGATGAGGGCGGGGAGGTCCGCCACCCGGGCCGTCGGATTGGAGATCGTCTCCAGGTACAGCAGGCGGGTCGTCGGGCGCAGGGCGGCCCGGACCTCCGCCGGGCTGTCGCCGGCCACGTAGGTGACCTCCACGCCCCAGCGCGCGGCGAGGTCCTCCAGCGTCGCCATCGTGCCGCCGTACAGGCTGCGTTGCGCGATCACGTGGTCGCCGGAGCGCAGCAACGCCAGCAGGACGGAGTTGATGGCGCCCATTCCCGAGGCGGCGGCCAGCGCCCCGGCGCCGCCCTCGAGGTCGGCGATCGCGCTCTCCATCGCCCGGACGGTGGGGTTGCCGAGGCGGCCGTAGCAGAAGGCCTCCTCCGGGCCGGAGAAGGCCTCGGCCAGTGCGTCCGGGTCGTCGAAGGCGAACAGGTGGCTCTGGTGGATCGGCACGCCGAGCGGCCGGCTGCCCGGCACGCCGGCGGCGGGCGGGTGGACGGTCCGGCTCTCGACGTGCAGCGTCTCGGGGAGGGAGGTCATACCGTTCATCCTCGGTGCGGCCGGGCCGCCGCGGCAGAGCCAATCAGGCATGATTGGTCCGGCTATGAAGCCAATCGAGGTGAGCGAGAAGCTGGGCCGCTGGTCGTCGGGCCGCGGCCCGCTCCACGTGCTGCTCGCGACCCGGCTGCGCCGGCTGATCGACGACGCCGAACTGCCCCCCGGGGAACCGCTGCCCACGGACCGGGCCCTCGCCTCCGCACTCGCCGTGGGGCGCGGCACCGTCGTCGCCGCGTACGACCTGCTGCGCCAGGACGACCGGATCGTGCGGCGGCAGGGCAGCGGCACCCGGGTGGCGGGGCACCTCCAGCCGTCCGCTCCGGGCACCACCGGCGCACCGGTCTTCCTGCACCTGCTGGAGCCGAGGGACGACGCGATCCTGCTGGCCTGCGCCGCACCGGACGCGCCGCCGCCCGAACTGGCCCGGGCCTACGCGGCGATCCTCCCCCGGCTGGCGGCCGTCTCGGGCGACATCGGCTACCACCCGCTGGGCGACGCCGGCCTGCGGGCCGCCGTCGCCGAGCGGTACGGGCGGCGGGGGGTGCCCACCCGTCCGGAGCAGATCCTGATCACCAACGGCGGCCAGCAGGCGCTCTCCCTGCTGGCCCGCGCGTTCCTGGCGCCGGGCGACCGCGTGCTGGTGGAGGCCCCCACCTACCCCGGTGCGCTGGAGGCCTTCCGCGAGCAGGCGGCCCTGCCGCAGGGGCTGCCGGTCGGGCTCGGGGGCTTCGGCGCGGCGGTACGCGAGCACCGTCCGGCCATGGCCTACGTGATCGCGGCCTTCCACAACCCGACCGGCGCGGTCCTGTCCGCCCTGGAGGGACGCCGGCTGGCCGAGAACGCGGCGGCCGCGGGCGTGCCGCTGGTCGACGACGAGGTCCTGTGCGACCTCGGGTTCCCCGGGCGGCAGGCACCGCCGCCGCTGGCCGCGCACTCGGACGCGGTGATCTCGGTCGGGTCGCTCAGCAAGACGGTCTGGGGCGGGTTGCGTGTCGGCTGGGTGCGGGCGCCGGACCCGGTCATCGGCCGGCTGGCGCGCCTGCGCGCGGTGCACGACCTGGGCGGCAACCTGCCCGCGCAGTGGGCCGCCGCAGCGCTCCTGCCGCACCTGGCGTCCGTCCGCCGGCGCCAGGCAGCGCAGCGGCGGGCCCGCCACGACCATCTGCGCGCGGAACTCGCGCTGCACCTGCCCACGTGGGACGCCCCGGCCGTCCCGGGCGGTCAGACGCTCTGGGTGCGCCTGCCGCACGGCGACGGCGCCTCCTTCGCGCAGACCGCGCTGCGCCACCGGGTGGCGGTGCTGCCGGGCAACGGCCTCGATGCCGCCGGCGGCAGCACGGAGTACCTGCGCATCCACTTCCTCGCGCCGCCGGAGGAGTTGAGCGAGGCCGTCCGCCTCCTGGCGCGGGCCTGGCGCGCGTACGACGGCCACGGCGAGCGGGTCGCCGCGCCCACCGGCATGGCGGTGTAGGCGGCGTGGTGTACGAGGTACGAGGTACGGAGCCGTGTACGCGGTGCACGCGGCGGGTGCGGCCGGCCGGGGCTCAGCGGGGTGGCAGCGAGCCGGGCCCGGCGTGGTCGTCCAGCCAGTCCCTCAACGGCCGCGTGGCCCGCAGGAACGGGGTGATCCCGCGGTACACCCCGGCGGTGCCCAGCCGGTCGGCGGGTTCCCACTCCTGCCGGGCGACCGGGCCCCTGTTGCGCAGCAGGCCGATACGCGGGTGGCCCCGGGGTAGCCGCGCGGTGCGGTCTTCAGCGGGTCCCGGCCCGAGGCCGCCCGGCCGGTGCGGGCGAAGCGGGCGCGGGCGGTGCGGGAGCGCCGGGACGGGAGCGCCGGGACGGAAGCGCCGGGGCGGGAAGGACCTGCCCGCCCCGGCACCGCGAGGCCGTCGGCGCCTCAGGTGAAGGGCCCCCGGTAGACCAGGTGGATCTCCTTCTTCGTCAGCGCGCTCGCCTTCCAGTCGACGTCCCAGCCGCGCCGGGCCGCCAGCGCGGCCACGCCGCCCGCGCCGATCCCCCGGTAGTAGCGCCGCTTGACGAAGCTGGTGGGCACGCGCTCCTTGTGCTTGTACCGGTTCGTGCCACGGGCGTTCTCCGCCCGGCGGGCCTGCTCGTTGGCCAGGCTGACGCCGGTGCCCCGCTCGATGGCCCGGTCCGCCCAGGCCTCCCACTCCTGCCGGGTGCCCTCGCGCTCCAGGCGGTACCGGCTCGGGGTCAGGACGTGCTTCCTGGTGTCACCCTCCGCCACGCACTCCTCGACGGTGACGAACCGGCCGAGCTCGTAGATCACGATCAACGGCACGAGGTACAGCCACTGCAGGGCGAACTGGAGGGCGAGCCCGGCGGCCGAGCGCCTGGGCAGCGGACCGAGGTCCGTCCCGGGCGGTGCGGGGGTGTACCACTGACTCACCCGAAGGCCTCCTTCATCCTGGACTGGCCGGGCAGCGTGACGGCGTCGTCCTGCGCGGGGCTGCCCGGCCTGCGGTAGACGACCGTGTCGGCCATCTGCGCGAGCATGGTCACGTACTCGGGGAAGTCCCGGAGCGACGGCGTACTCAGCCGGCAGACCAGCAGGGTGTCCGCGTCGGGGACGGGAAGGTACACCTCGGCCTGGGCGAGGTTGAGCGAGGTCGGTTCGCCGGCCTGCTCGGTGAGGTCCATCACCGCACCGGAGACCGACAGCACCGCCGGCCCGCAGTTCACGTCCGAGCGGATGACCTCGTTGGCGGGGTCCAGGGAGAGGTACTCGACCAGGGCGGCGGCGGCTATCTCCGGCTCGGAGGTGTCCGACTCCTCGGCCAGTATCACCAGGGTGGCGACGCTGACCCGGTCGTCCTCCGTGCCGAGCAGGGCGAACCCCGCGTAGACGGCGCCGTCCTCGGCGGCCTCCGCGGCGATCTCGGCGTACCAGCCGGCGACGGTGGTGCGCTGGAACTCCGTCCCGCCCGACCAGACCTCGGCGGCCACCTCCGCGATGTGGGCCGCGCGCTCCTCCTCGGCCAGGGCGACGCCCAGCGAGTGGAAGAGAACGGGGACCTCCCAGCGGATGTCCAGCTCGTCGTCCAGCCCGGACGGCGGAACCGGCGCGGGCGGCTCGACCGGTCCGGACGGCGCGGCCGAGACGGACAGTCCGCCCGGTCTGGGCAGCACGACGGGCGCCGGCGGCGCGGTGGCGTTCGGGTCGACGGTCACGAGGTCACTTCCTGGTACAGCTTCGGCGCGTGCAGGCCGAGGCCACTGCCCTTCATACCGATCTGGATGCCGCGCGACCACCACGAGGTGGCGTTCAGCACCTGCTTGCCGTCCTGGACGATGGTGGTCACCCCGGGCAGGCTCCGCAGCGGCGTCTTGGTGAAGATCGGCGAGATGACCTTGCTGTGCAGCAGGCCGCCCGCCATGTGCGTGGCCTCGATGGCCTTGCCGGCCTCCGCGAGCTTCGCTCCGCCCGCCGCGAGGGTGCCCTCGACCTTGATGGCCTTGACGCCCATGGCGACGCCCTTGACGCCCTTGGCGGCGCCGCCGACGAACGGGACGACGCCGACGCCGTCCAGCGCGATCGTCGTCCAGCTGACGTCGGCACCACCGAGTTTGGCCAGGCCGTGCGCCCCCAGGGCGACACCCGACGCACCGGCCGCGGCGATACCGAGGCCGGCGGAGAGCGGCGGGCACCACATGGTGGCCAGCGCGGCTATGCCCAGGACGGCGGACGCCGCGCCGGCGATGTCACCGACCTTCTTCAGGACGTCGGCGTGCTTGGTCGCCCAGTCCTTGATGCTCTTCCCGACCTTCTTGAAGCCGTCGCCGATCTTGCTCCACGCGCTGATCTGCGGTGCGTCCTGGTTCGCCTTCCGCAGGGCCTTGGCGGTCTGGTCCGCGTCGTGCTGGTGGTGCTCGTGGAGCTCCTTGGCCTGCTTGACGATCTGGTGGAGTTCGTCCTCGATGGTCGAGAGCTCCCGCGCGGCGGTCTCCAACTGCTGGTTGGCCGTCTCCAGCTGCTGCTGGGCCGCCTTGATCCGGTTCTCCGCCTCCGCCAGCTGCTGGTCGTCGGAGAAGCGCTGGCCGAACAGCTGGAACGCCGGCGCGTCCGCCGCCTCGTTGTAGCGGGCGGTGGCGTCGTGCTTGCGGGTCTCGGCGTCCTGCAGCCGCCGCTTCGCCTCCTCGGCCTCCGCCTCGTACGTCCTGGCGGTCTGCTGGTACCCCACCAGCTGCCTGCTCCACGAGGTCAGCTGGGCGGAGGCGGCCTTCAGGGCGTCCACGCTGTCCGCCATGGTCTTCGGCAGCTCGCCGACCTTCTTCGCGAAGCCCTGGGCGGCGTCCCCCTCCCAGGCGCTGCCGCTCCGACTGACGGACACCAGCGTGTTGTGCGCGCTCTCCAGCGCGCCGGCGGTCGACGTCAGCTTCGACACCAGCGCGTCCACGCTCTCGGGCCGACCCGGAGCCGGGTCGAAGCCGAGTGCCGGGAAGTCCTGCTCGCTGCTCATGCCGCCGCCCCCGTGCTGAAGGCGTCACAGATGGCCTGCTCGGTCTCCGTGTAGGCCTTGGTCGTCTCGCGCAGTTTCTCCTCGAGCTTCCCCGTGCCGTCGGAGATCAGCTTGATCGCGTCGTGCCAGCTGTCGTGGAAGTCGTCGCACGCGTGGTCCAACGACTTGCTGCCGGTGCTCTTCGGACCGATGTCGCGCATCGCGTCGAGCGCCGTGCGGAGGTCGTCCTGAGCCTGGTTCAGCTGCTGGAGCAGCCGATCGAGCTCGGTCACCTCGACGCGGAAATAGCCCCCCATGAGTCGTGCCCCTCTGACGGTTCCTGATGGTCGGGCTCAGCCTAGGTGGCGCAGTATCCCCGTTCCGAGGTAGCCCCGGTAAGTCTTCACCGTTTCCCCCCGAAGGGATCCGCCGCCCGAGGGCCGGGCCGCCCCGGCTCCGGCGCGGCGCCCGCGCCACTGCGGTAGCGGCCCGGGGTGGTGCCGAAGGCCCGCCCGAAGGCCTCGATGAAGGCACTCGTGCTGCCGAAACCGCAGGCGGTGGCGACGGAGGTGACCAGGGACCCGCCGGCCAGTAGCGTGAGCGAGTGCTGCAGGCGCAGCTGGGTACGCCACTGCGGGAAGCTCATGCCGGTCTCCCGCCGGAAGAGCCGGCTGAGGGTGCGTTCGCTCGCGCCGACGGCCGCGCCGAGCCGGGCCAGGCCGCGCGGGTCGGCGGGGTCGGCGTGCAGGAGGGCGGCGAGGGCGCGCAGTCGGTCGTCGGCCGGGGCGGGCAGGTGGACCGGCAGCGCGTCGACGCGGTGGAGCCGGTCGAGGGCGACCGCTTCGAGGTTGCGGCGCTGCCGCTCGGTGCGGCCGGGTTCCGACTCGTCGTCGGTCAGGCTGACGATCACCTCGCGCAGCAGCGGCGGCACGGCGAGCACGGTGGGCCGGTCGACCCGCAGCGGGTTGACCGACCGGTCGAAGACGAGGGTGCGCATCCGGGTGACGCCGTGCGCCTCGTGCGCGTGCGGGACCCCGGCCGGGATCCAGACCGCGCGGTGCGGCGGGACGGCCCAGGTGCCCATCGTGGTGGAGACCCGCAGCACGCCCTCGCTGGGGTGGATCAGCTGGTGCACGGCGTGGTCGTGCCAGTCGATCCACTCGCGGTGGGCCAGCTCCGCGTTGGTCGGACCGTCCAGGTCGTGGCGGCGGACGACGGCAGGTTGGCGGGTCGGCGACATGACTTGGCAGAGTACTGGTATCCCGCAGGGGGTGTGCTCGCCAGGCTGGCGGCATGACCCAGACACTCGGCCCGGCCGACCCCGCGCACCCCGACCCCGCGCACCCCACCGCTCCTCCGGTCGGCGCGTCGACCGCTCCTCCGGTCGGCGCGTCGACCGCTCCTCCGGTCGGCGCGTCGACCTGGCAGCGGATGCGCCTGTGGGGCGTCGCCCACGCCGTCGACGACCTCTACCAGGGCCTGGTTCCGGCGACCGTCCCGTACTTCGTGCTGGACCGGCACTACGGCTACGTCGCCGCGTCCGGCCTCACCCTGGCCGCGACCCTCGGCAGCTCCGTCCCGCAGCCGTTCATCGGCGTCGCGGTGGACCGGCTCCGCTCGGGATGGCCGGCGGCCGCGGGCATCGCCGTCGCGGGCATCGGGTTCGGGCTGTCGGGGCTGGTCCCCTCCTACGCCGCCGTCTGGTGCCTGATCCTGCTCTCCGGCCTCGGGGTGGCGATGTTCCACCCGGCTGCCGGGAGGGCGGCCCGGGAGGCGGCGGGCGACAGCACGGCGGCGATGAGCGTGTTCGCGGCGGGCGGCTCCGTGGGGTTCTTCCTCGCGCCCGTACTGGCCACCCCCGCACTGATCGCCTGGGGAGTGGGCGCCACCGCGCTGTTCCTCCCGCCGGCCGTCCTGACGGCGTTCGTCCTGCTGCGCCACGTGCGCCGGCAGGGCACCTCGACGGCCGGGGCGACGGCCCGGACGGGACGCGACCGGTGGGGGCCGTTCGCGGTGCTGACCTGCGTCGAAGTGGTGCGGTCGGTGGCCTTCTTCGGGGTGAACACCTTCATCGAGCTCTACTGGATCCGCCGGCTCGGCGCCTCGCGGGAGCTGGCCGGCGCCGCCCTGACGTGCTTCCTGGCGGGCGGCGTGGCCGGCACGCTGCTCGGCGGCCGGCTGGCCGACCGGGTCGGCATGGTGCGGACGGTGCAGCTCGGCGGGGCGCTGACGCTACCCATGCTGGCCGGCCTGCTGCTGGTTCCCGGCGGCCACCTGCCACTGCTCTTCGCGGCTCTCACCGGGACGGCGCTGAACCTGCCGTTCGCGGTGCTGGTCAAACTCGGCCAGGACTACCTGCCGACCCGCCCTGGCACGGCCGCCGGGGTCACGCTCGGCCTGGCCGTCAGCGTCGGCGGGCTGCTGGCCCCGCTGCTGGGCCTGGTGGCCGAGGCGCACGGGCCGCGCGGTGTCCTGCTGGTGCTCTGCGCCGTACCGCCGGTGGCGTTGCTGCTGGGGCTGTTCCTGCCGGAGCCGGGGCGGGAGCCGGCGCCGCAGTAGCGACGGGCGGCATGGCGGGGACGGGCGAAACGGCCGGGCCGGGGCGGCCGGGGCCGGGTGGGCCCTACCGGGTGCCGTCGTCCTTGGTCGACCGGTCGGGCCCGGCGTCCCCCGGGGCGAGCCGGGCCACCACCTCGGCCAGCGCGAC
>FTKF01000063.1_pt1 | contig 13899 bp, 4 predicted proteins | sample 1658111 | NCBI WGS metagenome assembly FTKF01 (sample SAMEA3914800, study PRJEB12502) | metagenome | biome: forest; material: soil | place: USA | collected 2011-06-22 | depth 0.1 m
GGCGAGCGCTTCGCCGAGCTGGTGTTCGGCCCCGGCGGCGCCTTCGGAGCCCGGCCCGCCGGCCGCTGACGTACGCGGGGCCCGTTGACGACATCGGGAGGCAGTCAGCCGTGCCCCGCTCCGCGCAAGGCCTGACGATCTCCTTGCGGTCACGCGGTCACCGGCCGGACCGTCCTACGAGACGATGCACTGCACGGACCGGGGAGATCGTCTCCGGGCCCCGGCCCGACGCCTCGCAGGGTGCGTCCAGGGCACGGCCGCGCCGGGTGACGTGGTCGGGGGTGCTGTGTGGCGGCCCGGCGGTGTTCCGGATGCCCGCGTGCACGGCGACCGGACGGAGGTTTCTGGCTCCGGCCGCCTACCAGCAGGGGCATACTCACAGTCGAAGAACACCGGCTGTCGCCTGAGCGGTCCCGCCCCGAGAGAGGAGCCGGAACCGCACAGGCGATCTGGACCGCTACTCCGGCACCAGTTCGGCCCGACACCGCGGGCACACCGTCGGCGGCGCCGAGTCCAGTACGGCGTCGCACTCCGGGCAGATCCGGTTCAGCCAGCAGGCCGGATCACCACCACCGGCATCCCGGTCCGCCTCGTCCCCGCCGTCCTCCGCCACGGGGCAACGGTACGTCCCCGTGGGTGGCGTGCGTCCAGTGGGCGCCTGTCCAATCAAGTACGCGGGCCAAGGTCGGACCTGGACGTTCAGCGGCTGAGGTGAGCGCGGCCCGCACAGGTCACGCGCCCGCTCACCCAAAGGCGTCGAGCAAAGGGTCTGGAGTCACCTGCTGGTCCACCACGCGATCCACTTGCTCATGCACACCGCGCTCAGGACATCGGCACAGACCCGAACCAGTTCGCCTTCACCCGCTCCCTCCGCGTGGTGCGCCACAGGGTGACCGCGCAGGCAGCCGTTTCCCACTGAGCGCCTGGCAGCAGCTCTCGCCGACAGCTTGCGGGAGACAGTCCGCCACCTGCTGCCCTCCCACCGCAGATGCTCCACCCTCACGGCGGCAAACGTAGGTTGTCCAGATTCAGCGTCAAACGATCCGACCACAGCCCTGGACACCCACCCGCCTTCCGGCTGATGCGATCTCCATCGTCTCAAAAAGAAGGCATGGAGACCAGCCACGAGCTGGCTGGTCTCCACAATCGACTACGCCTCGAACCTAAGCGATCTAGGAGCAGGCCTGTAGTCGAGCTAGCAACCCTCGAAGCTATGCCAGCCCTCCTTCGCGGGTTTCATACGCTCGTCTTGAACTCGTCAGCCACTCGTCCACGGCAGGGGAAAGCGAGGGGAGTCGTTCCTTCAGGGAAGCTGCCAGCTGGACCAACTCCTCCCAGGAATCGGCCATCAAGGCTTCATTCAGGCCGAGCGCGACGGCAGCGCGAAATGCGTCGCCAGAGGTCAGCCACTCCCTTCCAATCTCGAAGATCCGCCCGCCTTCGGCATCGAGAATCCACGCCAAAGACAGAAGCTGCTCCGACAGAAAACCTGGCGGCAAATTTGGCGCCTTGTGGTCCACCATGTAGTTCATGACATCCTCGATATCCAATTTTCATAGCCTCCTGTAGATTCGAGTTATAAAAGTCGCGCCGGCCGAAATTTCTACGCCGTCGCGCCGCCTCATGACTCCGAATGAATGCGCGGAGATCATCTCTCCAATAGAAAGCAGCTCGAATCCAGCCTCATTGATCGTCTCAGCACTGGCCCTCCCCCATTTGTTCGACTTGGCAGCCGTCACCATCAGGGTGCCTCCCTGCTCCATCACTCGGGCGGTTTCTGCGGACACCGGCTGGAATCCATACGGATTGATAGCGTGCACTGTACTGAATGATCCACCACGGAAGGGGAGAGCGCCGGCATCGGCGACTACATCGACACCGGGGGTCGCCTTGATATCAGCGTTGACGGCACCTGCCATCGGATTGTCGCCTGAGCCCACATTCAGGGTTCCACCGCCAGAACCGCCACTGCCGCCATCCCCGCCAGAACCGCCGCTACCGCCCTTGCCGCCACCCGGGTTCCCACCGCCGGGTTCGCCGCCGCCGGGCTTAGACGTGCCAGTGCCCGGGGTGTCCGGGCCGCCGGTCCCCTTGGGGGTTCCGGGGGCAGGGTCGTGCGGTGTGGTGGTCGGTATGTCATCAAGGAGATTTCGGAGCGTTTTGGCTTCTTTCCAAGCCGTGTAGATTCCCTTGGCTGCTCGGTAACCTGCGATTGCTCCCTTGATCAGGCCGTAGCCATCGATGAGGTACGAGCCGACCGTGCCTGTCCACCAACCAGTCTTGTAATAACCGGAGTTCTTGTCGATATTGAACAGGTCTGCCATCGGCGAATCGCTGACGTACCCGGTGTGCCCCAACTTCGGCGCTGGCGAGAGGGGGATGGGATTAAATTCAAATATGTAGTAGTTGTAGGTATCTGCGGTGGCGTTCCAGACATGGGATGCACTGTTGACACCCAGCTGGTAAATACCGCCGAACGCACCGTCAACCACACCTCCGGCAAAGCTGCCGACATTGCCGGCCTTGTCGCCGATCCAGCTCGCCGCATCGCCGATCCAGCTCAGACCTGTGGGGTCACTGCCGCTGGTGGGATTGTTGGCGGCATAGGTGTAGCCGCCCATCTGATTGGGGTCGCCGGCCTGGAAGACGGGGTCGGCGGTGAGGAAGCGCCCGATGTCGGGGTCGTAGTTGCGGGCGCCCAGGAGGCTGAGGCCGCTGGTCGCCTCAACAGGCTGGCCGAGGTAGCCGTGGTTGTCGGCCCAGGTCGTGGGGGCGGCGCCGCGGGGGTTTCCGTAGGGATCGTAGGCGCGGCGGGTGACGGCCAGGGTGGTGGCGTCGACCTGGAGGCTGGAGGTGCCCTGCGGGTTGGAGGGCTGGTAGGTGAGTGCCCCGGTGGAGGAGCGGATGATGACGGTGCCGTCGGGGTGACCGTAGTAGCGCAGGCCCGAGACGGCGGTACCGGCGCTGTTGAGGGTGAGTTGTTCCGCTCCGCCGAACAGGTAGAGGACGGTGCCCTCGGGGCTGTGTTGGAGGAGCAGGTTGCCGCCGGCGTCGTACAGGTAGTTGGCGGTCTTCGCGGCGCCGCTGATCGGGGTGCTGACGGTGGCGGTGCGGCCTTCGGCGTCGTAGGTGAACGACTGGGTCGCGCCTGCGACCGGCGCACTGCCGCCCGAGGTCCAGTTCTGGTTGGCGGCGGCGTTGCAGTTCCAGAGCGTTACCTGCGTGCCGGGGGCCGCAGTGCCGAAGGGGACGTCCGCGCACAGACCGGACCTGGCGTGGAGCAGCGATCCGTTGGCGCCTCGACGCCACTGTTGGAAGGGGCTGCCGTCGCAGGTCCAGAGTTCGATCGGGGTTCCGGCAGCGGTCGCGGCCCCGGCCGGGCGGGCGCATTTGCCGAGGATCCTGATCGTTCCGTCGTAGCTGATCGTCCACTTCTGCGCGTCGGCGCCGTTGCAGGTGTCGGTCTGGATAGCGGCGCCGTCTGCTGTGCTGCCGGCGGCTGTGTCCAGGCAGAGCGGCGTCGTGCCGGTCGCTATCGCGGAGGTGAGTGCGCCGACTGTGGTGGCGGAGCGTGAGGTGGTGTCGCCGACCGTGTCGTACTGGGGCTTCAGGTCGGCCGCGTAGCTGGCGCCGGTGGGTGCGTCGGTGGTGGCCGGCCACTGCTGGTTGGGCTGGTCGTTGCAGGTCCAGAGGGCGACGCCGGTGCCGGGCGTCGTGTTCGCCTGGGGGACGTCGAGGCACAGTCCCGACGCTGTGTTGAGCAGGGCGCCGTTGGCGCCGTCCTGCCACTGCTGGGAGGGGCTGCCGTCGCAGGTCCAGAGTTCGATCGTGCTGCCGGCGTTGACGGCTCCGCCGGCGGGGCGCGCGCACTTGCTCAGGGAGCGGAGTGTGCCGTCCGCGCCGCGGGTCCACTTCTGTGCGCCGCTGCCGTTGCAGGTGTAGGACTGGACGGCGGTTCCGTCGGCGGTCCGGGAGTTCGACACGTCCAGGCAGAGGGGCGTGCCGCCGGTCGCCATCGCGGAGCGGACCGTCCGCGTCCGGGTTCCGGTCGCGGTACTGATCGAGGTGGCGGTGTTCGGCTTGACGGCCGGTGCGCTGCCCGCACCCGGGTAGGTGCTGGTCTGGGTGATGTCCTTGGCGGTGTCGCCGGTGATGTCGTGCTTGACCTGCTGGGTCCGGTCGCCGAGAAGGTTGTACTGCCAGCTCTGCCAGTACGGCGCCGGGCCGCCGAGAGTGTCGGGGCTGGGACTGGCGTTGTTGCAGTGGGAGAGCTGGCCCGCCGTGGCAGTACTGACACCTGCGGTGTCGGTCCAGGCCTCCGCGAGTCGGTCCAGGCCGTCGTAGCGGAAGCACTGCGTGTCGAAGGTCTGGTCCGCGCCGCCGGAGGACTGGAGCTCGGACGTGTCGGTGAGGTTTCCCGCCTCGTCGTAGCCGTACGTCGCCGCGGAGATCGGATTGCGGGTGGACGGCTGGACGCTGACGGTGTTCGTGGCCAGTCGCCCGGTGGCCTCGTCGTAGGTCTGCGCGGTGCGCAGGAGGTCCCCTTGCGCGCCGTAGCTGGACCGGAGGAGCTGGCCCAGGGCGTTGTAGTTCGCGAGTGACAGGAGCGGTGTGCTCGCGGTGCCGCTCTGGACGAGTTCGCCCTGCAGGTCGTAGCCGTATCCGACCAGTTCGGCGGGCAGCCCGCCGTCGGCGTTGTACGTGGTCGCGGCCAGGAGCCCGATGTTGGTGCTGTAGGTGGCGGCGGTGCTGTAGTCGCCGGCGAGCTTGCCTTCGGCGGCGGGGATGGTCGTCGTCGTGCCGGTGGGCTGGTAAGCCGTGTTGTAGCCGTCGACGCGCTGGACGTACGCGCTGCCGGAGGCGCCGCCGGTGTAGCGGGTGGCGGAGGTGGGATACCCCTTGGCGAGGCTGTCGTACGCCCAGGAGACCATCAGCTTCGTGGCGTCAGCGGTGTTCGTCCCGGAGTACTGCCCGGTCCGACGGCCGAGGACGTCGTACGTGTAGGAGAGCGCCTGGCCACGGCCGTCCGTGGAGCTCGCCACGTGCCCGTAGTCGTCGTACGAGGTGCTGGCGGCCCCGGTGTCGGGGTCGGTCTGGGAGGTCGGCCGGCCCCAGAGGTCGTAGCCGTAGGTCCAGGTGTTGCCGACGGTGTCGGCGACGGTGGCGACCTGACCGCCGGGCTTGTACGTGTAGCGGGTGGTCGCGTCGCCGATTCCCGTACCGCCGTGGACGACCGAGGAGGTGGTCTGCCCGAGCGCGTCGGTGAAGAGGGTGGTGGCGGCGGCGCCCTTCGGCGGGGTCGAGTCGACGCGGTCGGCGCCGGGGTAGGCGGTGGTGGACTGCCAGAGCTGGGTCGCCTTGCTGTAGAGGCGGTTCGCGGTGGGGCGGCCCAGTCCGTCGTAGACCGTGACCTGCTCGGACGGCAGGCTGTTCTCGAACTCGACGAACAGGGTGGAACCGGGAGCGGTGGTGGGGTCGGAGTAGCTCGGGATGGCGATGACGGCCTGGCCGTGACTGTCGTACCGGGTAGAGGTGTTCAGCCGTCCGTCGGTGTCGTTGGCCGGGGTGCGCTGGCTCTGGCGCGGCTGCAGCAGACCGTCGTAGATGGTGACGGCGGTGTCGTAGGTCTCGTTCTCACGCAGGGTGCGTGTGGTCACCGTGGAGGGGTCCGGCCGGGTTCCCAGGCCGTGGACCGCGTAGGCGAACGTCCGGTCCGGTGTCTTGCCCGCGTCCTTGCTGCGCCCCGGAAACCAGACGCTGGTGTGCCGCCCGAGTGCGTCGTAGGTGGAGTCGGTGATGCGGTTGTTCGCGTCGACAGCACGGGTGACCAGGCCGCGCGCCGGCGAGACGACGCTACTGGCGGTCCAACCGAGCGGGTTCGTGGTGGACAGTCCGGTGGGAAGGATCCCACTGGCGGGCGTGTACGTGGTGGTGGTGACGGAACCGGCGGAGTCCACGGTCCTGGTCGCGCGTCCGTACATGTCGGCGGTCGCGGCGTTGAGCGTCTGGAAGACCGGCTGGCCTGCGCCGTCGTACGACTTCGCCGACTGGGTGGCCGTCACCAGGCCCAGTGAAGTGCCGTTCTGGCCGATGCGCCCGAGGGTGCCCGGGTTCGCGAGGCTGCCGTCTCCGTCGTAAAAGATGCGTTTGTGACTGAGTGTGGTGGTGGTCCCGGCTGCGGTGGTGCACGGTCCCGCGACGCTGAGCCGCTCGCGCGGATATGTCAGCATCATGGGATTGCCTGTCGGCGGGTCCGCGTAACTGATGGTGGTGCAGTTCTCCTGGGTGGGGACGGTGATGTCACCCTTGTCGTCCACCTGAGAGGGCCGACCCAGCGCGTCGAAGGTACTGACGGTGCTGGTCGTTCGCCAGCTACCGCTCGAGAGGAGGGAGAGTTGCCTGCCACCGCTCGTCTGGACTCGGCGCGCGACAAGCGCGGGCAGGATGGACAGCGGGCCCGAGCCGGACGTCTTGGAGGTCCATGCCGTACGGGTCCTGGTCACCGTTTGCGTGATTCCGGGAACGTCGGCCAGGGACTTCGCAACGATGCTGCCAGCAGCCTCGGTGTAGGTGTCCGATTCCTGTGGCGTGCCGGCCAGCCAGGAGCTGTCCGTCACCGCGTTAGCGTCGACCGTGTTCCTGAGCGCGACGGTGCGCGTCGAGCCGTCGGCCTTGTAGTCGCCGTCCATGCCCTGGAAGTAGGAGACGGTCGATCGGCCGATCACGTCGGGCGCCGCGCCGGTCGTGGTGGTGACGGTGCGGTAGCCGCGGAAGTCGTTCCAGGTGCGGTACTGGTCGTCCGTCAGGTCGGAGTCGTCCCGATGCCAGGCCGCGCCGTCACTGTAGGCGTAGGTGACGACCTGGGCGGGCGAGTCGGCCTTGGTGATGTCGGACTGGGTGACCTTCGCCACCAGGGTCTTGTGGAACCAGTCCGCGATAGGGGCGGCGGCGCCGGGTGTGCTCCAGTAGACGGGGTAGCAGGCCATGGTGTTGCTGTCGGCCGAGGCCGGCATGGTGTGCCCGTTTCGTGAGCACTCCTTGTCGCGGTAGGTCACCGCGATGTAGCTGCCGCTTTCGGTCTGGACCCCGGAGATCCGGGGACGGTAGAGAGGGGGCGCTGCGGGGGTGGGGCCGTCGACCCGGTTGTCGACCTCGATTCCGCTGAAGGTGACCGGGTCGAGGGTGATGGCGTCGTTCCCGCCGGCCGAGGTGTCCAGGCCGGTGTGCTTGATCTCGGACAGCCACATCACCGACTGCAGGGAACCGGCGTTCGCCGGGTCCTCCGTCTTGCCGGTGACCGGGTCGATAGTGCCGCCGGCGTCGGAGAACAGGTGCTTCAACGCGTAGGAGTCCACGGGCTTCCAGCCGCCGGCCGTGCGGACCTCGGTGGTGATCTTGCCGAGGCGGGTGGTCGACCAGAAGGTGGGTGCGCCGGTCCTGCAGACGGTCGAGCCGGTGCCGGTGGTCGTCCAGTTGGCCTGGCAGCCCAGGTCGAAGGGAACGTCCGGCCAATTGGTCGCCGTCGCTGCGGAGAGGTTGCCCGGTGCGCAGACGGTGTCGGAGACGACGCAGCGCTCCGGTGTCTCGAAGCTGACCCGCGCGGCGGGCTCGCGACCGGCCTTGGCATCGTCGAGCTTGTAGCCGTAGGAGATCCGGGTGAGGTGTCCGCCGCGGGTGTACGGGGTGAGCGTGCCGGTGCCGCCGGAGGCTGCGGCCTGGCCGGCGCCCCTGCTGTAGTAGTTCGCCTCATTGGCCCAGTCGTACCGCTGGACGTTTCCGTTCGGGTCGACCACGAAGTCGAGGTTGAACCGGTATCCGGGCTGCTGGGCGCACAGCGAGGCCTTGCCGGTGGCTGCCGAGTAGCAGGGGTCACCACTGTCGGGGTGGTAGACCGGAACGCCCCAGGCACTGTTGGTCGCGGCGTCGGCGGTGGTGCCGGGTGCGTGGTTGAGCCCCAGGTAGTAGGCGGTGCCGTCGGTCGTGGTGACCTTGAAGTACTCGCCGTCCCACAGGCCGTTCGCGGCTCCGGTCAGGCGCTCGATCTTCGTGCCGTCTTCCGACGTCAGGTGGTAGGCGCCGAGGCTGTCGCGGACCAGCTCACCCGAGTGGGAGCCGAGTGACAGGGTGGCGTTCCAACCGGCCCAGCACTCGTCGGCTGATCCTGCGATTCCCGCGCCTGTGCAGGGCTTGTAGGACCGCTCGATGAAGCCGGGGCTGTAGGACCAACCGTCACCGATCCACGATGCCTGGGAGTTGCGTGCCGAGGTCTCCCCGTCGATGGACTGCGAGTTGTACGACAGGCCGACCGAGGGTACGGGGCCGGCCAGCGACGGCGGGAGCGAGATCGGGTAGTTGTAGGTGAAAGCCCCGGAGGCGGACTGGGACCAGGTGCCCGAGGCGGAGAGCGAGGTAGCCGTGTAGGAGCCCTGGGACCCCCCGGTCGTGCCCACCACCGCGACCGCCATCGCGGACATCGCCTGCACGTCGCCGCTTGCCGGGGCGGCCAGCGTCTTCGCGCTGCCCGCAACGGCGCCAGTGGTCGCGGGGATCGCCACCGTCGCGGTGATCCGCTGGTTCACCGGATCGTTGGTGAAGTCCACCGGCTGCTGGGTACGGCACTTCTCGACCTGCGGGGTGGTGAGTGCGCAGCCGGGCATGGCGACCAGGCGCAGCCGGGAGGCCCAGGCTCCGCCGTAGGCCTGCGCGATGGTGCTGTAGTCGAGAGCGACCGAGACGCTTCCGGCGTCGGTGCGGCTGTCCGCGCGCCCGAGGCCGACCAGTAGGCCGTCGACGTTGGCGGTCTGGGCCTTGGCGCGGTCGGCGACCTTCACCTCGACCGAGGACAGTGCGCTGACCGGCGTGTCCTCGCCGACCAGTGTGCGTGCCCGGGCGCCGAGTCGGTCGGGTGCCGCGGCGCCGACCAGGACGGGGGTCGAGCCGGCGCGGACCGGGGCTCGGGTGGCCTTGTCGGCGGCGTTCGATCCGGCCGGTCCGGCTGCCGCGTCGACCAGGCTGACGGTGGCGGTGGTGGCGGCGGGCCACTGTGCGGCGGTGCCCGTGTGGGTCTTCAGTTCATGGGCGCCTGCGGGGGGCGTGTTCTTCACGCCTCCTGCGCCGTCGGCGTTGTGGCCCGAAACCCTCGGGAGTTCGGGGAGGGGGCCTGCGGCCTTGACCGTCTCGTCGTAGTGGTATCCGCCGACTATTTCGGCGCCCGCCAGCGGGGTGATAAGGGACATTGCCGCAGTGACGGCCACAACTGTGACAACCCGTCGTTTTCTTACCCGCCCCTGCATACCACCGCTGAACCAACGCAGCCTTGAGCGCACCGCAATCCTCCGTTGAATACTTGTTCTTGACAGATTGTCGTCTGCGCAGTTCCAGGCCGCAGAGATGTCCCAGCGTGATCGCCGGAACCGTATTGCCACGCGCGTGAACGGCGCAATAGCCTGCCCACCGGCCCACTCGGAACAACCAATGACTACCGGCCGGTAATTTCGCTGACACGGGGGGATATGTCAGACATCCACCGGCCGCTCGAGCGCGACCTGTGAAATGCACCACATCCTCGCGAACGCTAATCAACAATGCCCTGAAAGGGACAAAGCATGAGGGAACCCACTCGCGTCCGGCTGCGCCGGACGCGCGGACTGACGCGCCGTCTGACATTGGCGGCCGCCCTGGGCGGACTCGTTCTCGGCGCGGTCGGCCCCGCCCTGGCGGACGACCGCCCGTTCGCCGTGAGTCCACTGCGGACCAGTCGTCCTGACGCTCTGCCGTCTCCGGAGGCCGGAGGCGGGGTCCAGGCCGCCCGTCTCCGGGCCAAGGCCTCCGGAAAGCCCGTCACCGTGGACGAGCTGACCACGGAGACCTCACTGACCGTCGCGAACGCGGACGGTTCACTGACTTTGACGACCCATCTGCAGGCTGCCCGGGTGAAGAAGGACGGCGCCTGGACGCCGGTCGACGCCCGGCTCGCCAAGAACCCCGACGGCACCTGGTCGCCGCACGCGACACCGTCCGGCATCTCGCTCTCGAACGGCGGGAGCGGACCGCTGGCCACGCTCACCGACAGGGTTGGGCACAGCCTGGCCCTCACCTTCCCGATGGCCCTGCCCGCGCCGACGGTGAACGCCGCCGGAGCGAAGTACGCCGACGTGCTGCCCGGCGTGGACCTCCAGGTGGACGTGTCCGACCAGGGCGCCCTTCGTGAGGTCCTGGTCGTGCGGAACGCCGCAGCGGCCGCCAACCCGGCGCTCAGGACACTTCGCGTGGGCACCTCGGCCGAGGGCCTGACCGTGTCGTCCGACGTCGCCGGCAACCTCGCTGCGAGAACGGCCGAGGGCGGGACGGTCTTCAACGCGCCGACCCCGGTCATGTGGGACTCCGCGACGACCGCCGCTCCCGCTCCCGGGGCCGGGGCGGGCAAGTCCGCCGGCGCACAGTCGGCGGCGGACGGTCCGGCGGCCGGCGCCACGTCCTCCACCAAGGACGTCCCGGGGACGCGCGCGCACGTCCGCCCCGTCGCGGTGCGGGCCGACGCGACGTCCCTGACGCTCACTCCCGACGCCGGCCTGCTCGGCGGCGGCGACACCGTCTGGCCGCTGTACATCGACCCCTCGTTCACCCCGACCGCGCCGATGGGCACCAACCACTACGCGCAGGTCATGGAGGGGTGCCCCGACTCGCCCCAGTACGACGTTCCGCAGGCCAACGGCGAGGGCGTGGGCTACCAGCACTACCAGACCAACTGCTACGGCATGGAACGCTCGTACTTCGAGATCGACACCCACACCCTCAACCACAGCATGGTGATCGGTGACGCCAACCTGTACCTGAGCGAGAGCTACGGGGCGAACTGGAGCTGCAGTGCCCAGGCTCCGGTGACCCTCAAGTGGACGAAGGGGATCAGCTCAGCCACCAAGTGGACCTACCAGCCCGACATCGTCCAGGAACTCGGCACCCAGTGGCCCACGAGTGCCGCCGCCGGCTGCGGCAGCAAGCCGGTCGTCTTCCCCGTCACCGCCGCCGTCCAGTCGGTAGTCCAGCAGGGCCTGCCCAACTGGACGGTCGGACTGTTCGGTGACGAGACTCGCAACACCACCAGCAACCTCGGCTTCATGCGGTTCAACACCAACCCGTACGTCATCGCCACCTACGACCTTCCGCCCAACACGCCCGACGCGATGTACACCTCGCCGGACGCGCAGAACCCCAGCGGTGCGGCGTGCGGCGGCGGGCAGCCCGGCTGGATCGGAATGACCACGCTCGCCGGCAACACCTCCAACATCACGCTCCACGCCTACGCCTCCACGCCGATGGCCGGAAACAACCTGGTCGTGGGCTTCCACGTCTGGGACAACATGGCCAACGACGGCAACGGCAGCCCGGCCACCCTCAGCTGGCCCGTCAGCTCGACCATCTCGTCGAGTGCCTGGGGCAGTGCCAACATCGGCGGCCAGGTCAGCGACGGCCACCAGTACGGATGGAACGCCTGGGGCTCCGACGGACTGCTCGGGAGCCCCAACAGCCTGTACTGCTACTTCGACGTCGACCTCACCCCGCCCAGTCTCGCGGCCATCGACATATCGACGGCCTTCCCCCCGCTCGGCAGCGGTATCGCACCCACGGCCCACGCCGGTGACCCGGGCGCCACCATCCGGGTGAGCAGCAACGACCCCACTCCGGGCGGCTGCAACCTCAACGGGTGCGTCAAGAGCGGCGTCCGCGGGTTCCAGTACTCACTCGACGACAACATCCCCGCTGTCGGCGCCAACACCGTCGCCGTGACCGCCGACGCCAACGGCACCGCCGTCGCCGACATCCCGGTCAGCGTCAACCCCGACCAGTGGGGCACCCACACCCTGTACGTCCGCGCCGTCGACGGTGCGGGCAACACCCAGCCCCAGGCGGCCGTCTACAGCTTCTACGCTCCGTGGAACCCCGCCACGAAGGTCGTTCCGGGGGACCTCACCTTCGACGGCACACCCGACTTCCTCAGCCCAGCACCCGACGGAAGCCTCACACTCGTACCCGGCAACAGCGACTTCTCCGCCACCCCCGGCCTGGCCTCGACGGCCAACCAGAGCCCCGAGCACGACAGCTGGAACAACTACCTCATCGCCCACCGTGGCTCCCTCACCCAGTCGAGCGTCGACGACCTCTTCGCCTACAACAAGGGCACCCACAAGCTCTACGCCTACTTCAACGACTCGACCCGCGTCCCAGCCGGCACAGCCGGCCACTTCAGCCTCCGCGGCATCAGCCAACTCGGAGCCTCCACCGCCTGCCCCGCGGGAATCGACGGCACCTGGAACAACCTCACGCAGATGATCGCGCCCGGCGCCCAGGGCAACCCGAACGGCCTGGCGGGCCTCATCACGGTGGAGAGCGGGCACCTTCGCTTCTACCAGGGAAGCCTCGTCGGAGGATGTCTGATCGCCGCCGGCACCGAGCTGGGCGACGGCGACTGGTCCGCGGTCACGCTCCTCGCCCCGGGCACGGTCGGCGGCACGCCGACGCTCTGGGCGCGTGACAACACCACCGGCGCGATCAACAGTTACCCTCTCACCTTCGACGCCGCCGGAGCGCCCACCACGATCCTGCACGCACCGGTCCACCAACCGCTGGTGTCAGCGGTCAGGGACACCGCCGGACTGAACATGTGCGCGGACATCCCCTTCGGGGGAACCGACAACGGCACCAAGGCCGAGCTGTGGAACTGCACCGCCCTCAACCCGGCCCAGGCGCTGACCCGTGGCACCGACGGCACCCTGCACGTCCTCGGAAAATGCCTCGACGTCCGCAACAGCGAGACCGCCAACGGCGCCCTCGTGCAGCTCTGGGACTGCAACAACACCGGCGCACAGAAGTGGGAGACCGGGCCGTTCCCCGCAACTCTGAGGAACCCTGAGTCCGGACGCTGCCTGGCCGTCCCCAGCGGGGACAACACCCCCGGAAGGCAGCTCATCATCTGGGACTGCCTCAACGACTCCAGCCAGAACTGGGTCGCCGGCGTACCGGGTGGCGCCCTCCTCGCACCGCAGCCGGTGCTCCCCGTCGGCATCAGCACCGCCGCCTACCCGCGCGTCGACTCCCCCGGCGACGCCAACGGTGACGGGAACCCCGACCTCTTCACGACGGACAACAACGGAGTCATCACCCAGATCCCCGGCATCGCACCGGTGGGCGCAATCGCCCGGTTCGCCAACCCGATCACCTTGGGCGCGGCCAACCGACCGGTCGGCTACCACCTGCAAAGCGTCCACAACCCGGGTAAGTGCCTCGACAACTACGGCCCCTCCGCAGGAGCAGATCTCGTGCTCTGGGACTGCTGGAACGGCATCAGCCAGAAGTTCGCCTTCGCTCCGGACGGGACCCTGCGAACAGGTGGCCTCTGCGTCAGCACCCGTGCCAACGGCACCGGCAACGGCACGCAGCTCGCCACCCTCGACTGCCAGGGCGACACCGGCCAGGTCTGGCTCCTGCGCGCCGACGGCAGCCTCTACAACCCCCAGTCCAACCGGTGCCTGGAACTCCCCGGATGGGCCACCGCCAACGGGACGGTCACGGGAATCTGGGACTGCAACGGCAACCCCAACCAACGCTGGACCCTGACCGCGAACACCGCCTGACCCGCCGGTCGCCACGCGGACGGCTCGCTGTCAAGCGGTAGTCGACACCGGCGCGCCGGCCCGTCACCCGGAAGGCCCGGGTGACGGGCCGGCGGCATCCCCGCTGCCGCTCGGGCTTCCGCCGCGAATCGTACGAACGCCGCCCGGGACGCCCAGGCCGCCCGGTCCTGCCCCGGGCTCGCACGGCACCCTCACGGTCACTTCACGGTGAGGGTGCCGTGCATGTAGGTGTGGATGCTGCAGATGTAGGGGTAGTCGCCGGGCTGGG
>FTKF01000348.1_pt1 | contig 13840 bp, 16 predicted proteins | sample 1658111 | NCBI WGS metagenome assembly FTKF01 (sample SAMEA3914800, study PRJEB12502) | metagenome | biome: forest; material: soil | place: USA | collected 2011-06-22 | depth 0.1 m
CGGCAGCGGCGGCCGCCGCCTGGGCGGCACGCATGTTGGCCTCGGTCTGGGCCTGGAGGGCGGCCACGTTCGCCATGTCGAGCGGCTGGGACATCGTCACCACCCCGCCATCTGGGCGTCGGTGACGCGGGTGCTGATGACGTGGTCGGCGAACCAGGTGAGGTGGTCCCAGGTGGTGCGGCCGGCCTTGGCGAGGTGCTCCTCGGCCTGCCGCCAGACGTCGGCGACGAGCTCCATCACGGTGCGCTCACCGGCCCTCGGGGCGACGACGGCCAGTTCCTGGACAACAAGGGCGATGACCTGACCCTCGTACCGGGACTGCAACTCGGCCAGAACGGCGCTGATGTGCGTGTGCTGCCGCAGGTAGGACATGCTGTTCCTCACGGATCTACTCCCTACTGAGTGGTCCTAGCGGCTCCGGAGCGTGGTCTAGACGCACCGGAGCCGCGTCGTTGGCACCCCGGTCGAGATGCCAAACGTTTGGCATCTCTAGAATGACCGCGATCCCTCGCGTCGTCAAGCCTTGCCAAACGTTTGGCATCTTGAGTTACGATGGAGCCCCACCACCGATTCGATAAGGGAGGCCCGATGAATCCACCGCAGAAGACTGGGTATCGCGAGATCGCAGCTGCGATCCGTAGGGAGATCCTGGCCGGCATCTACCCGCCGGCCTCGCTGCTGCCGTCCGAGTCCGAACTGGCGCGACGTTATGGCGCGTCTCGGAGCCTGGCCAACCGCGCCCTGGGCCTGCTGGCCGCCGAAGGGCTGGTGCACCCGCAGCAGGGGCGCGGCACCGTGGTGACCTGGCTGCCGCCGATGGTTCACTCCGCCGCCCGGTACTCGCAGACCACTCGCGAGAAGGATGGCGCGCGAGGCGCGTTCGACAGTGAGGTCAAGGCGATCGGCCTAGTCCCTAAGCACGAGATCACGGTGGAGCACGTCGAACCGCCCGTGGAGATCGCGGAGGCGCTGGGCATGGGGGCCGGGGAACTCTGCCTGGTGCGTCGCCGGCGCCTGCTGGCGAGTGGAATCCCGGTGCGACTCAATGCCTCCTGGTTCCCTCTGAGCATCGCTGAAGACACCGTGCTAGAGGAACCGGCTCCCGTCATCACGGGCGGCGTGAAGTCGGCGCTGGCGGAGCTGGGGTACCCCCAGACCGCCGCGCGAGAGCGCATCGTCCCGAGCCGGCTTCCCACCGACGCCGAGGCGTCCCTGCTGGAAATCAGCCCCGAACGCTCGGTCACGGACATCGTGCACTTCGGTCAAACCGCAGATGGCAGGGTGGTGGAGGTGACAACCACGCTCACGCCCGCCCACTACCTGATCATCGAGCACGAATTCCCGCTCATCTGAAGAAGGATCACGTGATCACCAGTACTGTCGCCGCCCGCTCTGCGTCCTTGGCCGCAGAGGGGCGGCTGCCCGCGTTCATCTACGATCTGGAGGCCCTGCAGCTGCATGCCGCAGCGGTCCGTGAGTCGCTGGCGCCGGGTGCACCAGAGATCTTCTACGCCGCGAAGGCGAACCCCGATGCACCGATCCTGCGTAGCATCGCGCCGTACGTGGACGGCATCGAGGTAGCGTCCGGCGGCGAGCTGGAACACGTCCGGGCAGCCCTTCCTGACGCACGAATTGCCTTCGGTGGTCCCGGTAAGACCGACCAGGAACTGCAGTTGGCAGTCCACCTGGGTGTCGAGCGCATTCATGTGGAGAGCCCGTACGAGCTGACCCGCCTCGCTCAGCTCACACAGGCAGCCGGCCAAAGCGTCAACATCCTGCTTCGGCTCAACCTCGCAGGGGAACGGTCCGGTGCTGCACTGGCAATGACAGGGCCGTTCGGGATGGACCCGACGCTCATCGAAGAGTGTCGGGGCATTCTCGCGGCCGCTCCGTGGGTCCGCCTGCGAGGCATCCATGCCCATCTCGCGTCCGGCCTGGACACAGCGGCGATGGTCCAGCAGTCGTCAGAGATCCTGGCATGGGCCCGGCCTTGGCTGGCTGAGGCTGGCGTCACCGAGCCCGAGTTCAACATCGGCGGCGGAATGGCCGTCGACTACACGGACCCCGCGCGTCTCTTCGACTGGTCGACCTACGGAAAAGCGATCGCCGAACTGGCTGCTCCCGGAGAGGTTCTGCGAATCGAGCCGGGCCGAGCCATCAGCGCGTACTGCGGCTGGTATGTCACCCAGGTCCTGGACGTGAAGCGCTCCCACGGGGAGTGGTTCGCCGTGCTGAGAGGCGGCACCATGCAGCTGCGCACACCGGTGACCAAGCAGCACAGTCAGCCTCTCGTCGTGCTGCCCTTCGCAGGAGAAGGTGGCCCTGCTGTGGAAAACGAGGCGGTGACCTTCGTCGGTCAGCTCTGCACTCCGAAAGACGTCTTCGCCCGGCATGTACTCGTAGATCGCCTGGCCGTTGGAGACGTAGTTGCCTTCGCAATGGCAGGTGCGTACGGCTGGAACATCTCGCACCACGACTTCCTGATGCACCCGAAGCCCGCCTTCGTCTACCTCGGGGAACCCAAGTAGCAGCGAGCCAGCGCCTTAGAGAGAAGACACGCCCCAACGGCACACGAGTCCTCCTCCCGACGAGGATAGGCTCGACCAGATGTCCGCTCGCGGGCGTCACCTAGTCCGGAAAACGCAAAAGCGACCCTGCATCCGCCAAGATTTGGGCCGCTTCGCGCTTCGCGTATAACCCCCACGTGGGGAGCCGTTGTCTGCTCGACAGTACCAAACTTCCCCAGTTAGGTGCGAGAGACACCCGTCTCACTCATCCGAACTGGCGGACAACGTCTGGTACTGGCGGGTGGCAGTGGCGGAGAGGCAGTAGTCCCGTTGCACCGCCCCGTCACCCTACGGAATCGCCGTGTCACTACGGCCCGGCCCGCAGGCCCCACCACTGGCGTGAACACCCGCCAATCCGACCCGCCGCAGAAGGCCGGCCGCAATATCCAGCCCAGCAGCAGTCACACGGTTGCCGCATCGGCGACCTCCATGGAGGTGCCCCGGCGCATTGCTGATCTCTATCCACAGGCCACCCCTGGGACGAATGACCCCATGACCGTTACCAATGTCCCCATGTCCCCGCTCGCCGTCCAGGCCGGGCTGCTCCTGGTGGTCGTCGCCGGGATGGAGGCGACCCGGTGACTGCCTCTCTACCAGATCCGGCTGAGCTCGATGAGGAGCTTGAGGTCGCTCTTGGACGGCGTGCCCCGTTCAGTCAGGTCGGTGACTGGGTGCTGCTGTCTGGCGCTGACAACGACGCACGCACACTGTACTGGGCGTTCGTGGCGCACGTGAACGTCAGCCGGGATGACAACGAGGTGTGGCCCGGCCTGGTCTCCCTCGCCCGCATCTTGGGGCTGAAGAAGCCGGAGGGCGCCAGCAAGTACCTGCTGCAGCTGGAGGTGATCGGCGCCGTCGAGGTGATCCGGTCCACGTCCGGCCTGGTCAGCCGTAACCGGTACATCGTTCATCAGACGCCGCCTCGCGGATACCGCGGCCCGCAGTCAATGAGTGCCTGGTACGGGATGAACCGTGCCCCGAGGGACGAGACGCAGGAGCAGAAGAAGCAGCGCGAGGCGGAGTTCGATGCGTGGCTCGCCGCGATCAGGACTGCGCTGCGGGTGCACTGCGACAACGTTGCTGATCAGCGGGCTGCCGCGAAGAAGGCGAAGCTGCCGGTCCCCCCTGTGGATAACTTCCGGATGCCCGCACTCTCCGCGTTCCGTACCCCCGCGCCGGGGGGTACGGGCTCACCTGCGCAAACGCACCAGGACCCAGTAACAGCCGTACCCCCCGGCGCGGGGGTACGTACCCCCGCGCCGGGGGGTGTCGTACCCCCGCGCCGGGGGGTGGAACAAGACCAAGGTGAAAAAGACGAACGAGACGCGCCTCCGGCGCGAGCCGGTGGTGACGCCCGTAGGGCATCTACAGGTAGTAGCGCGCACGCGATGCGAAGCGGCTTCGCCGCGTCCGACAACACGGGTCGCTCGGCAAAGTCGAAGAGCGGCGGCGTCCGGATGACGCGGGACCAGGCGGCGAAGGTCCGGGTGGTGGTGACCGCTCTGCCGGCCGAACTGACCACCCTGCCGGCCCGGCCGCTGCCGGCCAGGATCCCGGCGAACCCGCTGGGCGACCTCATCCGGGAGCAGCTCACTCATCGGACCGCCGAGCAGTTGGCCGAGCGGATCCAGCGGCGCTGGGTCAACCGGAGGTACCTGGCGAAGCTGGGCGGCCTGGATCCGATCGAGAGCGCGAAGAGCGGTGTCGGCCTCGCGGTGGAGCTGGTCAAGGCATCCGCGGACTGCCCGGATCTGTCGTGCGAGGACGGGGTGACCATCGGCTCGGGAGTGCCCTGCAAGGTGTGCGTCGAGCGCAGGGAGGACCGCCGGACCGGCGCCCGGCCGATCCCGGCTCAGGCCGCCGAGAAGCCGTCGGTGGCGAAGTGGTGGTGCGTCACTGACGGGTGCGGGTTCAACTCCTACGGTGCCGGGCCGGCTGACGGTCTGTGCGCGGACTGCCGGACCGAGCAGGAGTACGCCCCGGAGGAGATCGACCCGGTCGAGACCGAGGCCGCCCGCAGGGCCTTCGACGCACTGTTCGCCACCGGGGGGCGCTGATGAGCACGCCATACATGCCACAGGGCCAGCACCCAGCCGTGTGGGTCACCGAGGGCCTCCCAGGCCCGCTGCTGGCCGCCCTGGTCCGCCGGGGCGGCATCCCGCACGACGTCCGCACCCTCGTCCTCGACCAGCTCGGCCAGCGCAGTGCCGACGATCTGCGCCTTCGGGCGGAGCGGCGCTGGTACCAGCGGTACTCGAACCTGACCGGCCCAGAGATCGCCGACCGGGCGGACCGCCTCGCCTACGAGCTGCTAGCCCCGTCCGGATGCGAGGTCGCCCTCTGCGAGGACGGCTGGCTACTGGACGACTCCGGCAGCTGCCGGTGCCGGCCCGCGCGCCCGGTCATCGATACGACCGGCGGAGAGGGCACGGGCCGGCCCCGCTCCTCGCCTGAGTTCGTCACGGAGATGGTGGCGGCGCTGCGCACGCAGCGCCGCCGGGTGCACGGGATGCCCCGGGGCGCCAGCAGCGGACATGTCGTCAAGCAACCGCGGCCGTACCAGCCAGCGCCGCTCGTGATGAGGGAGCCCGAGCGGGACGTTCCTGCCGAAGGGCACGCCGAGCGGGTGCGGCGGGAGGAGCGCGACCGGGAAGCACAACGCCTCGCGGAGCAGCAGGCGAGGACGGACAGAGCCGAGCGTGCCAACCAGGAGGGAAAGAACCGATGACTCTGACCATCAACGCCCGCGAGGTGACGGCCGTCCTGCTGACCGATGGCTGGCACGAGATCACAGTCGGTACGTTCGCTGTCGGTCCGTTCCGGTTCGTGGCCGCAACTCTGGACGACCCGGCCGGACCCGATGGTGCACTCGGTTTCCAATTCACCATCCTCGACGGGGCGATGATCTCGGGCCCGCTGACCTCGGTCCTGGCGACCCGGACCGAGACAACCCGGGCAGCGGAGCGCAGTCCCCTGGAGGAACTCGCTCACCGCCTGGGCGGGGAGATCGTCACCGCCGATGGCTCCGAGTCCGTGCGCTTCACCTACGCCAAGGAGCAGTTCGAGGTCTGGCTCGGCACCACGAAGCGCGGTGACACGAGGTGGATGTTCGCCGTCCTCGGCGAGCGCGAAGACGCCGTCGACTTCGGGATCGGCGAGAAGGACCCCGTTCACCAGGTAGCCAATGCGGCGATGAGCGAACTCAAGGCTGGCATGCGCCCCGGCCGGGCGCAGAGCACCAACTCCGACAGCACCACGTAGCCCTCAGGAAGCTGCCCGGAGGCCCGACAGGACCTCCGGGCAGCTCATGCAGATCCGGCGAGCACAGTCCCCCGAACTCCTATAATTAGCTCAATAGTTCTAATTAATTGCAGTTATGACGCATTGTCAGACCCCAGCTCTATTCTTTCCGTATGACGAATGGCGTGTTCCACGCCGGATACGGCATAGAGATCAACTTGAGCATGCCCGACCTCGGGCATCCAGACCGTCCCAGCCTGCTGGAAGAGATCACCCAGCCGATAGCCCAGCGTGACCGAAACCTGCTCGAGTGCCTGGAGCACCGCGACGGCGGAGTGTGCCGGTCGGAGCTCGTGGAGAAGTCCCCCTGGATGACGATCCGTACGTTTCGCCGCGGTAGCCGCCTCATCCTGAGCGCGGCCCATCTGCCGGTCACGCACAAGGCGACGCCGGAGGAAAGTGCCAAGCACAAAGCCATGAAGCACCGCATCGCGCGCGCCGCAGTGCGGGCCAACCTGAGCGCGGAGATCGAAGTCAGATCTCCGACCGGCAACCGGGTGACGGACGTACTGGTCACCGGGCCAGGCGGGCGCCGCATCGGCTGGGAAGCCCAGTACTCGCCGATCAGCAGTGAGACGGTGCGACGACGTTCGCGCAATGCGGCCGACGATGGGATCGTGCCGTTGTGGCTGACAGCGGCTGACACGGCGGCGTTGATCGACCGGGCGCCGTGGGCGCGCGTGGACGATGTCCCATGGCAGATGATCGACTCCCCGTACGAGATGGCGATACGCGCCGGAGTACGCCACTTCCAGTGCTGGAAGTGCACGGTCACCAGCCAGCGCACCTGCCCGTATGAAAAGAGCGCGCACTGCGGAGAGTTCCACTTCGCGTGGTCCTTGCCGGCCCTGTGCATCCCGTCGAAGCCGGTCACCGCCATTGATCGCCTCGTTGTCGCCAGTGCTGAAGGCGAGTTCGTTGCCATTCGCGTCCCCGACCAGCGAGACCCTCACAAGAGCATGCGAATGTGGGTCAGTGCCGCTGACCGCGACTCCTGGTGGGATGTAGTCGGGCCCGCCACCTCGGAGGCGGACACGGATGACACGACGAACGCCGACGAGCTCGCTTTCGCGAACGAGGAGATCGACCGTTCGTGCCACTACGGCGAGGAAGTGATCAGACTCAACGAACCCCGCCCACGCAAAGGAGGCGGGAGCCTCGTGTACACCTTCACGGACGTGCCCGAATTCCTACAGCCAGTGCAGGCGAAGCCCAGGCTGCGCATCAGCGACCGTGAACGCCGGCTGGCTGCCCTGAGGTTCGGCTGTCCCGTCTGGGAGGTCGGCCCGTGCGACCTATGCTCCGCCCCCATTCGGCGCTACGGAGCAAATTGCGGCATCGCCTGCCGACCGTGCCGTACGCAACTTGCCACCAGAACGGTGTAACCCTGCGACCACCCCGACAGGGCCATGCCCAACGAACAACTGGGGACCGATCGGCCGCCGGGGAACTACACGCTCGCCCCTGCGGCGCCAGGGCTGCCGGCGCTGCAAACCCCGACCCCGTGTGAAACGACGATTCACCGCTACGCCGCCGCGAGGCGGTCGCGGACAACTCGGGTCGTGCTCGACGGCGCCCTGACGCCGCAGGCACGGCTGGCGTACACCGCGCTGCTCGCCAACGCCGTGGCCCGCACGTGAAGCGGCCGGGCGCACCCGGTCGAGCGGGTCGGCGTCGACGAGTCCCACCTGACCGCGGCCGGGGCGGCGAGCGGCGCCGTTCCCAGACCGGAGGCGTCGGCCAGCTCGGACCGGCTGTTCCCTCCCGCCCGATGGCGTCACTGGGGCCGCTGGCCGGTAAGTTGCTGCCAGCGGTCACGCGTGGCTTCCAATTCGCGCCGTGCCTGCGGGATTCGGGGGTCGCCCTTCAGCCGAGCAGTGACCTCGCCGAGGCGCTGCTCAGCCTGCTTCTGACCACTGGTGTCGGCGATGGCGAGCTGGAGGTCGGCCTCGGCCTGGGGGATGAGAGCCTTGCGCTTCGCCCTGGCAACCTTGGCGTCGGCGATGGCGTTGGAGACCTCGACGACGAACGCCCTCACCTCGGCCTCCGGCGTCTCCTTCAGCGAGAAGGTGAGCAACTGCTGGAAGGCCTTCGGAAGGGTCAGGTAGACGTGCCCCGCCGAGCGTGAGTACTCGTCCCGGATCGAGATTCCGGTGAGCTGATGAGTGGTGATCCGTTGCTCCGTCATGACCTCGAGCACGTTGTCGTACAGTCGCAGACGGCCAGCGAGCTCGCCACGCTGCGTGCCGCGCCCGGGTTCGCGAAGGCGGGCGAGACGCCCTTCGGCCTCGCGAACGCGGTGCCCGTGGTTGTAGGCCGCCGTTGTCACCGCTGAACGGGCGCCGTCACGCTCCTGTTCCACCGTCTCCTCCAGCCGGCGCAGCTTCTCGCGCGCCGCCCGCAGATCGCGTCGACGCGCATGGTGCTTGAGGCCGAAGGAGTACCGCAGGTGCCCGGGGTAGTGGCCCATCCGCACCACCAGCGCACCCCCGAGCACCACCATCGCCACAACGATCCAGAACGTAGGTCCCATCGAACACTCCCTCTCCACCAGCGGCTTTCGCAGGGCACCGTCGTGGTGACGCCGGTCTGTTCACGACGTCAGTGGGTGGCGTTGGTCATCGTCGCGACGAGTCGAAGGATGGCCTGGCCCCACGGGGTGGCGGCGATGAGGACTCCGAAGACGACGCAGCTCACAGCGCTGACCTTCTCGTCGATCCGTGAGCGGGGCTGGGTAGGCCGCCTCAGCCGCAGAACGATGATGATCCCGAGCGCCACGGCCACGCTGACGGACAACTCCATTTTCCCCACCCCTGGTTACGAATCAGAACTCTCGGTGAGCATGCCAGAGGATGATCCGCCCCCGGGCCGAGTTCTCCAACTTGAGCCCGCCCGAAGCCTTTCGGCTCCCGGGCTCCGACCGGCACCGGCGCGCCACCCAGCCGCAGCCCCGCCCCGGAGCACCACACCGCTGGGACGACCTCGGCCGCTGACGTGTTGCCTGGGTTCCGGTGTTGCCTGCGGGTCAGCCCGGGACGGAAGCAGCTGGCGCCGGGGGCGGCCGGTTGTCCGGTCGCTGTGCGGAGGGCGACACGCCGATGGGGGAGGGGAGCGACTGAATGGTTTGTTGAGTCGCTGGCGTTCAGTCGCTCGGTATACCTGCTGGTCAGAGGCATTCTCGCCGGTGATTAGCGACTGAAGCGACTCAAGGTTGGGATTATGATGACATTCCCGTGTGCGTGTGTGCGTGATAGACCCGTGCTTGAGTCGCTTCAGTCGCTTTCCTGCTGCCTTCAAGCTTCTGACCTGGTGTTTTGCTGTTCTACCGGACATAGCGACTGAAGCCTCTCAGTCGCTGTGGGAGGTCTCGGTCGCTGTCGGTATGCGTTGCCCGAAGCTTGCCTGCCCGTCCTGCCGTCGCCTGGCGAACTGCTCGGCTAGTCTTTGCTAGCCATATTGGAACTTGAGTCGCTTCGGTCGCTTCAACCAGCGTTGAGTGCTCCTGACCAGGCGTTTTCTGTTCAGCGATTGAACGAAGCGCCCCAGGGTCGACAGTGCTGTCGTGTGTGGACCGGTGACGGATCGGGAAAGGCCGACGTGACGCCGCCCTCGGAGGACAGCCTCCTCCGCCCCGCACGGCCAGGGTCGCTGGCCGTCGCGCGGTGGTGCGCGGCGCAGGGCTGGCCGGTGCACCCGCTGGTGCCCGGGGGCAAGACCCCACCGGGGAACTGCGCGGACTGCCAGAGCTCCGGCCACCCGCCAGCCGGCTGCCCATGCCGGGCGGCCGGGCGCTGGTGCCACGGCTTCCACGCAGCCTCGACGGACGCCTCGCTCCTCGACCGTTGGTGGGGCGGGACTCCCGCTCTAGGGGTGGCGGTAGCGTGCGGACCGGCGGGCCTGGTCGTCATCGACGTCGATGCCCACAACGATCCTGTTCCGGCACGCGACCGGGTCCTGCCCGGGATTGCGATACACGACGGCGTTGACCTGACCGGACTCGCCAATGGCTTCCACACCCTCGCCCTACTGGCGGCGTTGAGGAACCAGCCCGATCCGGCCCTCGACGCGTCGACGCTGCGCGTGCGAACCCCCTCGGGCGGTCTGCACCTGTGGTACCGGGCACCGGCCGGCCGGAAGTTCCTCTGCTCCAGCGGGTCCAGCCCCGGTCGCGCACTGGCCTGGCAGGTCGACGTCCGGGCGCACGGCGGCTACATCATCGCCCCCGGTACCGTCACCGCCGCCGGCGTGTACGAGCCCGTCGGCGCAGCCCGCGAACCGGCGCCGCTGCCTGACTGGCTGGCTCAGGAGCTCGGTCGCACCGGTCACGACGAAGCCCTTGCCGCGGTTCGGCCTGCCGTCCGGGAGCTGCCGGCCAGGGGCCGGCAGGCGGTCGTTGCCGCAGGCGGCGGCCGCACCGCAGCGGAGCGACTGCTGCTAACTGTGCTCAGCGAGGTGACCGGCTGCCAGCTGCTGGCCCAGGGCGCAGGGTTCTCCGACAAGCTGAACCGCGCGGCGTTCACCGCCGGAGGTCTCGCGGCCGCCGGTTACCTGCCCGAGGCCGAGGCCGAGCGGGTGCTGGTCGAGGCTGCCGCTGCTGCGCGCCCCGGTCAGGACCGCCGCGCCGCGCAGATCATCCGCAGCGGCCTGGCCGCTGGTGCACGCCGCCCGCTCCACCCCGAAGGACGCCCATGACCACCAGCGTGCCCGGAGGGGGAGGCTTCGACCCGGTGGCCGTCGCTCAGCAGATTCTCAACCCGCCCGCCACTGTGCCCGTGCCGCCGCAGACGACCGGACCTGTACCGCCCGCTGGCCAGGGCAGCCTGTTCGACCAATTGCCGACTTCGGTTGCTTCAGTCGCTCCGGTCGCTGTCCACGCCGCCGCTGCGGAGAGTGTCACCAGCAGCGGACTGCTGCCCGACTCCCTCTCCGACCGCGGCAACGCCAAGCTGTTCGTAGCTCTGTACGGCCGCGACTACCGCCACGTCCCAGGACTCGGCTGGTACCACTGGGCCAGCCACCGCTGGCAGGCCGACGAGGACGACGCCGTCCTCTGGTCCGCCGGCGAGATGGCGGAGAACATCGCCACCCACGACCCGCGCGGCGTCCACACCAACACCGAACTGCGCCGCCACCGCCGCCGGGCCCTGTCCACCTCCGGCATGAGCGCCATGCTCACGCAGGCCAAGGCCGCCCCCGGCATGGTCCTCAACGCCTCACTGCTGGACGCCGACCCCTACGCGCTCTGCACCCCCGGCGGCGTCGTCGACCTGCGCACCGGCACGATGGTCCCCCCCGATCCGGCGACCCAGCACCACTCCCGCTCCACCACCCTCGCCCCCCGATCCATGGCGACCCCGCGCTGGCAGCGCTTCCTCGACGACACCTTCGGCACCGATGGCGACGGCCGGCAGACCGCCGACTTCCTGCACCTGCTCCTCGGCTACTCCATCTCCGGCGACGTCGGCGCCCAGGTCATGCCCTTCCTCTACGGCCTGGGCAAGAACGGCAAGAGCGTCCTGCTGGACGTGATGCTCCAACTGCTCGGCGACTACGCCGACGCCGCCCCGCCAGGCTTCCTGATGGCGAAGACCTTCGACGGCCACCCCACCGACCTCGCCGAACTCCACGGCCGGCGCATCATCGTCTGCTCCGAACTGAAGCCCGGCGACCGCTTCGACGAAGCCCGGGTGAAGCTGCTCACCGGCGGCGACAAGATCAAGGCCCGCCGGATGCGCCAGGACTTCTTCTCCTTCACCCCGACCCACAAACTCTGGCTGCTCGGCAACCACCGCCCCGAGGTCGGCACCGGCGGCTTCGCCTTCTGGCGCCGCATGCGCCTCATCCCCTTCGAGAAGGTCGTCCCCGAGGCCCGTAAGATCGACAACCTGGCCAACGTCCTGGTCGCCGAGGAGGGCCCCGGCATTCTGGCCTGGCTTATCGACGGCGCCCGCCGCTACTTCGCCGGAGAGAAGGACCTCCTCGGCCCGCAACGCGTCCAGGTCGCCACCAACGCCTACGCCGAGACCGAGGACCACGTGGGACGCTTCCTCACCGAAGCCTGCAAGCTCGACGAGGGCATGCGCGCCGAACAGGCGCAGCTCTTCGGCGCCTACACCCGCTGGTGCGGCTTCGAAGGCGCCAACCCGGTGTCCGCCCGGGCGTTCGCCGCCCGGGTGCGCGACACCCTGGGCATGACCTCCCCGAAGGGCATGGTCCTGTCCAACTCCCGCAAGTACTACCCCGGTATCGGCCTGCTCGCCGACCCGGACGCCGAGGAGCAGCAGTCGTGAGCGCCCTGATCGACCCGGCCGAGCTGGCCCACGAGACCGATCTCGTCTGGCTCGAGGACATCGACCCCCTCGACTACGTCCGCCAGTCCCTGGAACGTCTCCCCTCTCGTCGGGGCCGGCCCGCCTACCACCGCGACGGCCGGATGGTCGGCTACGCGACGCTCGGCCCGGACGCGAAGGCCTCCCGCGCGTCCGGTACGTTTCGGCGCCGCGTCTTCTGGCTGCTGCCGCACGACCGCGACGAACAACCCGACGGCCCGTACACCACGGGCGCCCCGTCGGAGGCCATCGACCCACGCACCGTCGCCCCCCGGGTCAAGGGCTACAAGACCGAGCGCTCGGAAGGCGGCCCCGCCTCCCCGGCCATGCTGGAACTGGGAATAACCCTCCCCAAGGGCTGACCCCTTTCGACCTCTCGCGACCCGATCTGACGTGACGGCGGCCGGCCGGCAGCAGGTCGGCGCTGCTCTACGCTTCCGCCCATGACGGCAGACACCGACACCGCGCAGGACGTGGCCGCAGTCGAGGAACCAATCATCGCGGCGGCCTTGCGAACTGACGGGACGGGATGGGCCCGGCTCCTGGCATCGCCGCAATGGTGGCGCTGGGCAGCACGCTCCCCGCAATGGCCCGAGTTGGCCGAAGAGATCGCCCGGGCCGCTGAGCGCAGTGTCCGCCCGGATCTGTGCCGGGTGGTGGGCGCCACGACAAAGCGGCCATGCAAGTTCAACACCGCGTCGGACCCGTGTCCTCACCACGGCGAAGGCAACCAGGACAACTGCTGCGGTGCCATCACCAAGAAGGGGAAACCGTGTCAATGGAACCTCGCCGTCAACGGAGAATGCCCGAATCACCCTGAGAGCTGGCAGCGGATTCAGAAGGCCCGCGAGGACCAGGAGAATGCCGAACGCCTGGCCCGTGAGGAAGCCGCCCGGCTCCGCGAACAGCGGTGGCAGAAGACACAGGCCGAAGCGAGGGAAGTGACCTGCGGCTACTGCCGTGCCGAGCCCGGCACGTACTGCCACAAGCCGGACGGCACCGAGCTGCCCGACACCCACACGCCCCGTCGCAAACTCAGAATCCACAGCGCCGCCGCAGCAGCCGCTCCGTGCTCGTCCTGCGGAGCAGAAACCGGTCAGCTCTGCCGGACCTCAAGCGCCAAGGACGCCCTCGACGCCCACGCGGCCCGCCTGCGCGCCGTCCCAACCAACCAGGACAATTCAGACACCCCGGGTACGGTCTACGCCCCAAGAACGCCTCTTGAGCCTTGATTCCCTGACCGGTACGGCATCGCCCCAGACAAGACCGCTCTGCTCGGCTTCGGCCAAGCCGAGCAGACCGCTCAGGGCCGAGCCGGGCGGTATTGGTGGTCGTGCCCGCGTATCGGCGCCGGGCCACCGCGCAGCAGTCGCGCCGGCCTTGCTGCCACGGGTTGAACTGCGGCCGGCGGCGCCGAGTGAGGGCTGTTGCCCTGCAAGTGTTATGCGAGGGCATAACTTCCGGGTTGAGAAAGGAAAGGCCCGCTGGCCGGCGCCGTGGCGGATCCGGACGACGGGTACTGGCGGGAGCCGGGGTCGGGTCGGATGGAGCTGCTGGGTGGCCCGCTCGGCGGAGTATTCCTCGACATGTCGACGCTGACGGGGCACACATCGTCGACGGGTTCGCGCTTGGCGCCGGCGGCCT
>FTKF01407567.1_pt1 | contig 13710 bp, 9 predicted proteins | sample 1658111 | NCBI WGS metagenome assembly FTKF01 (sample SAMEA3914800, study PRJEB12502) | metagenome | biome: forest; material: soil | place: USA | collected 2011-06-22 | depth 0.1 m
CCAGGCGCCGGCCGCGACGATCGGCCGGCCGAGCGGGGCGCTCTCCCGCCAGTCGCCGTGGCCGACCTCGATATCGAGGAGCGACTCGAATCGTACGACCCATCCGCCGTCGGTGGGATCGACGGTGACCGTCGTTCCGTCGGGCAGGGCCGACCTCTCGGCCGAGGCGTCGAGTTTCGCGCTGACCGCACGCCAAGGGTCGGCCGAACCCGGCACCGGCGACAAGGAAAGCTGCCGCAGCCGATCGGCGAGGATCTCGTCGTCCTGGGTGCTTCCCGCGTGACCCACGCCGGGCAGCAGGCACTCCCAAACTGCGTCGAGCACGTCCTGGGACTCCCCTTGGGCGGTCACGGCGACGACGAGGTCGTGGGACGGGACGACCACACACTGCTGCGCATAGGAGCCATGGCCGTGGTAGCCGTGACGCGACATCCAGAACTGGTAGCCGTAGCCGTAAGAGAAGTCCGCCTGGTCCGATCCGTCCAGGATCCACTCGCTGTCGATGTGCCGTCTGGTCGCGAGCTCCACCCAACCGCGTGGGACGAGTTGTTGGTCGCCCCACATGCCTCCGCGCCGCAGCAGTTCGCCGAAGGCGGCGACGCCCTCGGTCGTGAGGTGCAGTCCGTGGAATCCGAAGGCGGCGCCACTGGCCACCCGGTCCCATTCGGCGTGGGCGATGCCCATCGGCGTAAACAGGCGCTCGTCGAGGAACTCCGGGAGACCGCGGCCCGTGACCCTCTCCACCATCCGGGCCAGGATGTAGGTGGTCGAGTTGTCGTAGACGTGCCGCGTGCCCTCGGCCGCGGCGAACGGCAGGCTCAGGAAGCCTTTCACCAAGTCGTGGGGTTCCAGCTCCCAGGCTTCGGCGAGGCTGTCGGTGGGGTGACCGGCCGTCATGGACAGCAGGTGGTGAACGGTGATGTGGCGCCCTTGCTCCGAGACGTCGGCCGGGACGCGGTCGGGCAGCACGTCCACCACACGGTCGTCCAGCGAGAGCAGCCCGTCGCCGATCGCGAGCCCCACGGCGATCGACGTGAACGACTTGGTCAGCGAGTAGAGAAGGTGCGGGCGGTCGGCCGAGTACGGCACCCACCAGCCTTCGGCGACGACGTGACCGCAGTGCACGACCATGATGGAGTGGCTCTCGCCTGAGCGTGCTTCGAGCCGATCCAGCAGCGCGACGATCGAGCGGGACGACATCCCCGAGGCGGCCGGTGTTGAGCGCGGCAGAAGGGTACGCTGAGAAGCCATCCGGGCACCGTACACAAATCCTTTCCGGGCCCCAGCGAATTCAGGGCGACGGTGGTAGACGCCGAGATCCCAGTCTGATTCCGGCCGGTGCTCTCCAAGTGCCCGGCTGCCGCCGAGCAGTACTCCGATCACGCCCGGCACCTCGGTCAGGCGGTTGGCCTTGTCTTGGATGATCGCCCGCACGAAGTGCGTCTGGCAGTGGCCAACACGTCGGGCCAGCCGCTTCCGCCCCTCGCGTCCGCGAGTTGGTCACCGGATGCTGGGGCTTCGTGGGCGGGTGTCCCAGCGGTCATGCCGTAGCCGTCCGTCAACTGCGAGCATTTGATGCCCTGTTTGGCCCGGTCGACGGGGCTCTCGCCGGCGCACTCGCCGCCGGATGGCGCCTTGGTGATGCAGCCGTCGATGGACAGGCCGTCGAGTTCGAGGCCGATCATGCGGTCGTAGGCGGCGAGAACGAGCAGAGACCCCCATGATCGGGTGAACCGTTCCTGTACTGCTGCCACCTGTCGCAACCCGCTCTACCTACTGGTGGACGCTCTTGAATGCGCCGACGAACGCGGCGCCCGTTCGGGCCCGTCCAGGCTCTGACCCGCCCGTTTATCCGCTGTGCATCGCGGTGGGCGACACTCCGGCCGTGCGGACCGCCCCCGCCGTCCGTGTCCGACCACCGCCGACCACCGCCGAACACCGCCGAACACCGCCACCGGCCTCCGGCGGGGAACCGAGGAGAACACCTTGAGCCGACCACCCACCGCCGACGAGCAGAAGGTCCTGGTGCTGCTGAGCCAGCAGGTGCACGGCGTCACCGCGGGCTGCACCCGGCAGGAGCTCGCCCTGACCGGTGTGCTGGCCGGATCGACCGACCCGACGGACTACGCGCTCTTGCACGACCGGTTCCAGCGGATCGGCACCACGGTGCTGCAGATGGTGGAGCAGGGCGACCAACTGGTGGTCAACGACAGCCTGCCGCCCGGCATGGGGGCCAACACCCGGACCTCCTGGGGCATGAAGCCGGATCTCCTCGACATCGAACTCGCTCCGTCACTCCTGTCCTCGTCGTCGCCCCGGGTGCTCCCCCCGAACGCCGTGCTCCTGATCCACGAGCTGTCGCACGCCCTCTACGAAGCCCCGAGCTTCCCGGTCAAGGACTACGCGTACCGCTCCGGCTGGGCACTGGAGTACCTGCCGGCGGCGATGGCCGAGTGCAACGCCGACACGTACGCCGAAGCCGCCGCCCTGCTCGCCGAGGAACTGCTCGGCCGACCCGGGCAACTCCGGGCCCCCGGGCGCACTCCGGCCATCCGCCGGGCACTCCTCAAGGCCGCCGGTTGGTCGGCCCTCGGCCCGACCCTGGCCTGGGCGGACCTGCTGGTCAACCGGGCCTGGCTCCGCAGCAACGACTACCTGGCCACCGCGAGGACGGATGCCGCCGACACGGCGGAACGGGTCGTACAGCTGGACACCTGGATGGCCGACGAGGACCTTGCCGCCCGGGTGGAGATCGAGAGCGAGCTCGATCGGCAGGGCCTGATCAAGCCGCGCTACCAAGGCATGTTCAACAGCGGTCACGGCCTGAGCCGGACCGACAAAGCCACGGCCGGGCAGATCCACGGCTTCCTCACCGCCGTGAAGAAGGCCCTGACCAACCTCGTGCCGGTACCGGTCGCCGCCGGCGCGACCGTGGTCTACGAGCGCACGTCCGGCCAGCTGAGCATTCCGTACGCCGTGACCGACCACGGCCCGGTGCCGCTGGCCGCCCTCGTCATCGATGCTGTGATCCGGGGTCTGGGGGAGCCGGCCGGCCCCGAGACACCCGAGTTCACCAGCGCGAAGAACCATCTGGTCGACCTCTTCGTACGCCACGACCGGCCGACCGAACGGGCCGCACTGGAGGAGCTCGGGAAAGTTCGAGACCGCCGGGTACCGCACACCCACCCCGCCCGAGTGGCAGGCGCTGGCCGTCGGCCTGCGGCTGGCACGGTTGGACGACGTCGTCGCCCTGTGGCGAGTGGTGACACTGCAGGCCAAGGACCTGGTGACCCGGTCGAAGTCCGACACCGCCCAGGCCGAGGACTCCTCGCTGTCGCCGGCCTCCGCCCCCGCCGTCAAGGAGAAGGCCGCCCAGTCGTCGGCCGACCTCACGGTGCTCACCACCCTGGACACCAACCTGACGTCGGAGATCAGGCTGGCCGCCACGATCACCGAGCAGCTGGCCGCCGAACAGATCACCCCGGTGGCACAGATCGTCGAGCTGGAGGACATCCTGGCCCAACTCACCGTACTGGTCTGCGGCGTCCACCCGGAGAAGGCAGCGGTCTACCAAGGTCTGTGGAAGCTGATGCCCAAGCGCGCCTGACACCCGCGAGCTCCACCGCGTCCGGGCGATCCTCCCGCCGGCAGGCTCGCTGCACGACGGTCGGGCCGCCCGGCGGTGCGGGGTGGAGTGGGTCAGGACGCGGGGCAGGTGTCGGCGGTGGTGAGCAGGGCCGCGGTGCTCTGGGCGACCGTGAGGTGCACCCCGGTGAGGAGGCTCAGTGAGAGCGCGGTGACGGTGATGCCCCTGCCCCCGGCGAGAGGTGTCTGCTGGTTGACGACCAGTGAACCCACCAGTGGAAGGCCGATGGTGGTGTTCGGTGCGGTGTCGGCGGAGACGGCCACCCCGGCGACGCGGAGGTTGGCCAGGGTGGTCGCACCGGTCAGGTCGGTCACTCCCGGTCCGCTGTCGGTGAGCGGCTGCCTCGCCCGGGCCGAGGTGCCGACGAGGTCGGCGGTGACCAGGCCGCCGAGCAGGTTGATCCCGGTGGTCCGGGCATGGGCTGCGGCGGTGCGGGAGCCGTCGGCGCCGACGGTACCGGAGGCGTCGGTGGTCAGTACGCCCAGGGTGCCGACGGCGCCGAGCCCGGCGCTGACCACCGCGTGACCGTCCTCCCCCTGCAGCGACGTGCAGGAGTGGGTGGACGCGGCCAGCGGACCGACACCGACCAGCGGCGCGGTGAGCCGCGCGCCGTACGAGCGCGCGTCGAAGACGGGCGCGTCGAAGGTCACCGCGGCGCAGCCGGGCAGGTCGACGCCGACCGGGGCGGTGATCGCCGACCCGCACACCTGGTAGGTGCCGCCGGCGGTGGAGGTGAGCCGGACGGTGGCCGTGCAGGCCTGCTGCCCGGCGGCCAGATCACCGTGCACGGTGATCGTGCCCTGCGCGACGTCCACGGTGGCCGCGCCGGAGCCGCAGCCGGTGGCGGCGCTCGCGCCGTCGAGGAGCAGGCCGGCGGGCAGCCGTGCGGTGAAGGACCAGCCGTTCTTGGCGGCCAGTTCAGCGGTGTTGGTGACGGTGAGGGTCAGTGTGCTGGGCGCGCCGACGGGCAGGCGCGCCGGTGCGAAGCCCTGGTCGAGCTGCGGGGTGGCGTCCAGCAGCCGGATGTTGTCGATCGCGCCGTCGTTGCCGCCGCCGCTGGCCTGCTCGTTGACGAGCCGGATGCCGGCGGAGTCACCGGTGAACAGGACGGAGCCGTTGCTGGCGTAGGTGCCCACCGAGGTGCCGCCGATGACCTGGCCCGGGTTGTCGCAGGGGTCGATGGGAGAGCTGAACGCGGGGCGCGCGGCGTTGCCGTCGAGCAGGTAGAAGGCGAGCAGCGGGTGGTTGGCGAAGCAGTTCTGGGCCGCCGCGTCCACCGAGAAGGCCAGGAAGCGGTTCTCGGCGCTCAGCGGGATCGGCTGCACGCTCTGCAGCTGGGTGCGCCCGACGCCCGGATTGTTCGAGGTGTAGGCGGTGAGCGAGTGGTTGGTGGAGGCGTCGTCGCCCGCCCAGCTGCCCAGCGCGGCGGCCATCTGCTTGTTGGCGTTCCAGAAGCTGCCGCAGTTGACGCCGGCCGGAGGGGCGGCGGGGGCCTGGGTGGAGACGATCAGGCCGTTGCAGGCGGTCAGCCATTCCGGATCGGCGGTGTACTTCTCGGCCGACGGCGCGGCACCGGTGTAGTCGGTCAGTGTCGTCACCGCCGCACCCTGGCCGTTCTCGAAGCCCTCGACGAACACGGTGGTCGGCGCACTCGGGGTGCCGGGGCTCCCGGGCGCGTTCGCCTCCGCCGGCCCGATCGCGGCGAGCGATCCGGCGGCCAGCACGGTGACGCCCAGCAGGGCCGTGGCCACCCGGCCTCGCCACCGTCCGCCCGCCCGTCCGACGTCCCGTCCGACGTCCCGTCCGCCCGCCCGTCCGACGTCCCGTCCGACGTCCCGTCCGCCCGCCCGTCCGACGTCCCGCCCGCGAATCCGCCTTTTCGGTACCGCGTCGGCCGGACCGGTGCCGCTTCCCCCCAGCTCGAAGCCCCTCATCCCGAACCCCTTCATCCCGAACCCCCGTTTCTCCCGTCCGGCCGCTCGCCACGGCCACACCGCACCGATGCGACGGACGTCCTCGGCCACCTTCCCGGCCGACGGCGCTCCGCGCACCGGCGCGCGGCACACCGGTTGGTACGCGGAGGGGTGTGCGCGCCGTGCAAGCCGGTGCGTGCTGCCACGAGCCCTCAGCACCGCCGGAGATGACGACTGCCGCGTCCTGGAGTCCGCACTCCACCTCGCCCGGGCGCCGCTGGATCAACCCGGCGCGCGTACGGCGCCCACCGTTCAACACACGGTGAGCAGGCCGTGTTCTCGCACGACGTCCAGCGACAGCGTGCGGTAGCCGACGGTGTCGAAGAGCACCGTCAGGCGCTGATCCTCCTCGCTCATGACCGCCCCCTGCCCCCAGTGCTCGTGCAGCACCAGGGCCCCGGGCCGGAAGGGATGCCCCTCGCCGGCCGGTGACGCGACGACGGGAGCGGTCAGGGGGCCACCGGTACCGGCCAGGACCGCGGGGCCACCCAACGCACCCCGCTCGGAGAGTTCGCCCGCCTCGCACCGGTCGCAGGAGCCGCAACCGTCGAGCCGGTCCTGGCTCTGGCTCTGGCTCTGGCTCTGGCTCTGGCTCTGGCTCTGGCTCTGGCTCTGGCCGAAGTAGCCCAGCAGGAAGCGGCGCCGGCATCCGGTCGTCTCCGCGTAACCACGCATCATGTCCACCCGCGAGCGCTCCAACTGCTGGTGGGCGTCACCCAGTTCGACGGCCCGCCGCGCGGCGTGCGCCGCACTGGTGCTACCGGTCGGCGCCAGGTCACCGTCGGCGGTGGTGGAGACGGCGCCGACCTGCTCCAGGAGGTTCACGACGGCGGTGAGCCGGCTGGCCGTCAGGTGGGTCTCGGCCCGCAGATCGCTGGGGTGGACCGGTCCGCCGCGGCTCTCCAGCGTGCTCGCCACCTGGGTGACGGTGTCGGGGTCCGGGCGGCCCGCCGCGAAGAAGCGCTGCATGCCGAGATCCTGCGGCCGGTAGGCGAGGATCGCGCGGGCAGGCTCACCGTCCCGCCCTGCCCGGCCTATCTCCTGGTAGTAGGCGTCCAGGGAGCCGGGGACAGAGGCGTGCAGCACGAAGCGGACGTCCGGCTTGTCGATTCCCATCCCGAAGGCGGATGTCGCGACGACCACGTCCAGCGCACCCGCCGTGAAATGGTCGTGCACGGTGGAGCGCTCCGCGGCGGGCAGGCCCGCGTGGTAGGCCGCCGCGTCGAACCCCAGCTGCTTCAGTTCGTCCGCGTACTCCTCGGCCTCACGGCGCGTGGCCGCGTACACCAGTCCGGGCTTGGGCTCTGCCGCCGCACGTTCGATCACGGCACGCCTCTTGACGGCGGCCTCCCGGAAGGGAACGACCTCCAGGTGGATGTTGGGCCGGTCGAAGCCGGTGACGATCTCGCGCACGTCCCGCATGCCGAGCTGCGCGATGATGTCGGCCCGTACGGGCGCGGCGGCACTCGCTGTCAGGGCGAGCACGGGAGGCCGCCCGATCCTGTCGACGACCTGGCCCAGCCGCAGATAGTCGGGGCGGAAGTCATGCCCCCAGGAGGACACGCACTGAGCCTCGTCGACGACGAACAGGGCCGGTTGCGCCTGCGCGAGCTGCTCGATGACCTCGTCCTTCGCGAGCTGCTCGGGAGCCAGGAACAGGAAGTCGACGTCGCCCTCACTGATCCGATCCCACACCGCCGCGTTATGCCTGCCGCTCTGCAGGGAGTTGACCGAGACCGCATCCGCCCCCTCCCGGTTCAGCAACCCCCGGACCTGATCCCGCTGGAGTGCGATCAGGGGTGAGACCACGACGGTCGGGCCCGGAAGCAGCAGCCCGGGCACCTGGTAGACCGCCGACTTGCCCGCGCCGGTGGGCATGACCACCAGGGTGTCGCGCCGCTCCATCACCGCTTCCATCGCCAGCACCTGCTCCGGCCGCAACCGCTCCCAACCGAAGGTCTCCCGCGCACTGCGCTGAAGACGCCGTGCCGACGCAGTAGCCATGACACTCCCTGTGTTCAGATCGAACCGACAACGGACACCTGGGCCCGCAGACAGCGGATACCCCGGGACCACCGGGCCACACAGGCGGCAATCGGACGTGGCGGTAGGCGCTCTTCCAGCGGCTGGTGGCAACGGGCCACCTCCCGGCCGCCAAGGGACCGGCCGGACCCGACGTGCACCAAGTCCGTTGCGGGCGGGGATCCTTGGCGATTTCTAGGGTTTTCGAGCCTACTGAGGCGTATCGATTGACGGCTCGGTGGGCTTCTGCGTTGATTGGCATGCTCATGGGAGCGCTCCCATCGAGTCTCGCCCCTCACCGCGTCCGGAGGATTCATGATGATCGATCACCGCAGAGGCCGATCGCACCGGCGGGTGGTGGCCCTGGCGATCGGAGGGCTCCTCCTCGCCGGCACGACCTGGAGCGTGCAGCAACAGGCGGGAGCCGCGTCGGCAGCCTGCCGGATCGACTACTCGATCACCAACGAGTGGCAGGGCGGCTTCGGGACGAACGTGGAGATCACGAACCTCGGTGACGCGATCTCCGGTTGGACCCTGCAGTGGTCGTTCGGCAGTGGCGAGACCGTCACGCAGGCATGGAATGCCGACGTGACCCTGGGCAGCACCCAGGTGACGGCGAAGAACCTGAGCTACAACGGCGCGGTCGCGTCCGGCGGTTCGGTCAGCTTCGGCTTCAACGGTGCCGTACCCGGCTCCGGGAGGTCGACCGCCCCCTCCTCGTTCACCTTCAACGGAATCGCCTGCACCGGCAGCACCACGCCCAGCGGCGGAGCGAGCACCGGCACCCCGACCGGGGCCCCGAGTACCAGCACCCCGACCGGGGGCCCGACGGGCGGCACCACACCCCCGCCCGGACAGGGCCGGCAGGTGGAGAAGCTGGATCGTGGCGTGGTCTCGGTACGCAGCGGCAGCGGCAACCTGGTGTCGTGGCGGTGGCTGGCCACCGATCCGGACAACGTGGTGTTCAACGTCTACCGCGCCGGCACGAAGGTGAACTCCGCTCCGCTGACCGGCGCCACCGACTACCTGGACAGCGGCGCCGCGGCCGACGCCTCGTACACCGTGCGCGCGGTGGTGAACGGCGCCGAGCAGGCCGCCTCCCCCACGTCGGTGTCCTTCGCCAACGGCTACCACGACGTGCCGATCACCCCGCCCCCGGGCTCCTACACGGCCAACGACGCCAGTGTCGGCGACCTGGACGGAGACGGCGGCTACGAGTACGTCGTGAAGTGGTACCCGGACAACGCCAAGGACAACTCCCAGGCCGGCTACACCGACAACACCTACATCGACGCCTACAAGCTCAACGGCACCCGGCTGTGGCGCATCGACCTGGGCCGCAACATCCGCTCGGGCGCCCACTACACGCAGTTCCAGGTCTACGACTACGACGGCGACGGCAAGAGCGAGGTCGTCATGAAGACCGCCGACGGCACCAAGGACGGCACCGGCACGGTCATCGGCAGCTCCGGTGCGGACTACCGCAACTCCGACGGTTACGTCCTGTCCGGCCCCGAGTTCCTGACCGTCTTCGACGGGCAGACCGGCGCCGCCCTGCAGACCGTCACCTACGACCCGCCGCGGGGCAGCGTCTCGTCCTGGGGCGACGGTTACGGCAACCGCGTGGACCGCTTCCTCGCCGGCACCGCCTACCTCGACGGCAAGCGTCCGTCGATCATCATGGCCCGCGGCTACTACACCCGCACCGTCATCGCCGCCTGGGACTGGCGCGACGGCAAACTCACCGAGCGCTGGCGCTTCGACACCAGCGACTCCGGCAACGGCTCCTACGCCGGCCAGGGAGACCACCAACTGTCCGTCGCCGACGTCGACGGCGACGGCAAGGACGAGGTCGTCTACGGCTCGATGGCCGTGGACGACAACGGCCACAGTCTGTGGAACACCGACCAGGGCCACGGAGACGCCATGCACGTCGGCGACCTGGACCCCTCCCACCCCGGCCTGGAGGAGTTCAAGGTCGACGAGAGCACCAACAAGTACTCCGCCTGGTTCGCCGACGCCCGCACCGGCCAGATCCTGTGGCACCAGCCCGACTGCACCTGCGACAACGGCCGCGGCGTATCCGACGACGTCTACGCCGGCAGCCCCGGCGCCGAATCCTGGTCCGCCGCGGTCAGCGGCCTGTACGACACCAAGGGCCAGGACATCGGCCGCAAGCCGTCCTCGACCAACTTCACCATCTGGTGGGACGGCGACCCCGTCCGCGAGCTGCTGGACGGCACCCACATCGACAAGTACGGCACCAGCTCCGACTCCCGCCTGCTGACCGCCTCCGACGTCCACTCCGCCAACGGCACCAAGGCCAACCCCTCGCTGACCGCCGACCTGTTCGGGGACTGGCGTGAAGAAGCGGTCTGGCCCACCACCGACAACCAGGCCCTGCGCATCTACAGCACCCCCGACCCCACCGACCTGCGGATCACCACACTGATGCACGACACCCAGTACCGGGAAGCCATCGCCTGGCAGAACACCGCCTACAATCAGCCCCCGCACCCCAGCTTCTTCATCGGGAACACCATGCCCACCGCACCACGCCCCACCGTCCACACCCCCTGACCGAGCACGCGTTCCAGCGTCGGGCGTCCCACCGTCCCCACCACGGCAGGACGCCCGTCGCGCCTCCTCCAGTCGACGACGGAGGCACTCGGAGGCCGGCTGCTCCTCCTCACCACACCGGTCCACCTCGCCGACGACCCCTGAGCCGAATGTCGGGGGTTGCTCGCGAGCGTCCGTCGCCCCCGTCCACCACACGATCTCTGATCCCGTACCCGCTGACCGACCACCGTGCCGGGAGGAAATCGATGGGCGTGCTGACCGACTACTTCCGCGCGACTGACGCGGCATCGGTCGTGCAGGCGTTGGAGCGTACGAACGGCGGCCCGCTGGTCGGCGGCGAACGCCCGCTCTTCGACGGAGTCGAGGCCAAGCGCCTGGATCCCTGCATCGTCCTGGGGCAGCTGATCGCCGCCATCACCCAGGCACCATGGCAGGTCGGCCTTGTGGAGGAGACGTCGGTCTGGCCGACCACCCCTGCTCCAGGCCCGGGCGACACGCAGGACGAGGACGACCCCTGGGTGACGGGGCCGTGGGTGTCAGAGCTCGACACCGTGGTTCGGGACACGCTGGCAGGGGTGCGCGACGCGGATGTGGTGGCGGTCGTCGCGACGTGGGTGCGGACGGAGGAGCTTCACCCGGCCGGCGTCGAGGACATGCAGCCGCTGGCCGCGGACCTGATCCGGCTCGCCAGGCGGGCCCGGGAGGCCGACGAGCAGCTCTACTGCTGGATCTGCCTGTGAGGCCGTCGGACGTGCCCCCGCGAGACCGCCTGGGTGTCCCTTGCCTTGAGACCCCGCACCAGGTCCGCCGGGTCGAACGCGAGGACCATGACGTCGTGGGCGTCGCCGTCGGCGCTCTGGCCGGTCATGTCGGTGGGGATGCGATCGCCGGCCCGCGCCGGCCAGCAGGGCAACGACAGAGGCAGCGCAGAGACAGCGCAGGGGTACCACCGGCTCGCCACCGGCAGCCCCGGCCCCGGCCCCGTGAGTGAACCGGGGAGGCACACTGTCGGAGCGCGCACCACTGCGGATCGTCGAGGAGGCATCGAGAGGCGGGGACGGTACGCTGCGGCTGACCGTCCTCACGGGAGCGGCCACCCGCGCCGCACTCACCCTCCGTGGTGGCGCCCGGCTCGCGAGTCCGCCGCAGCGGCGCCGGGGCGTGATCCGGATTCGGCGGTCCGAGGATGTCGGAAACGTTCCACCCCGCTCCGTCCCCGGGGCGTCAGCGGCAACCACCGGCCGCACGAGGAAGAAGGAGAGAACCGCATGGCGATTCAGCGGATGGACAACGTCGGCATCGTCGTCGAGGACATGGACGCCGCCGTCGCGTTCTTCGTGGAACTCGGCATGGAGCTGGAGGGCCGGGCCCAGGTCGAGGGCCCCTTCGCCGACCGGTGCACCGGACTCGACGGCGTCCGCTGTGACATCGCGATGCTCCGGACCCCGGACGGTCACAGTCGGCTCGAGCTGGCGAAGTACCGCAGCCCCGCGGTGATCAGCGCCGGGCCGCGCGAGCGGCCGCACAACATCCTGGGCACGCACCGCGTGATGTTCGCCGTCGACGACATCGCGGACACCGTCGCCCGCCTACGCCCCCACGGCGCCGAACTCGTCGGCGAGATCGCCCGGTTCGAGGACAGCTATCTGCTCTGCTACCTCCGCGGCCCCGAGGGCATCATCGTCGGACTGGCCGAGCAACTGCGCTGAGGAGGAGGGACCCGACGCGATCCGGACCGGCCGGGCGCCCGGGAGCCCCGGACCGCGCACCGGACGCTTCGGGGGCGGTGGACCGGCCGGGTTCCTGATCGGCGATGAGCGGACGGTTTCCTCGCCGTCGCCACGACCAGAGCGGGCACTACCGGCACCCCGGTCACGGACAACGGCGGCTACGGCCTGCGCCACCTCTGGTTCGACGATCCGGCGGACGGCACCGTCCTGAACCCGCACCAGCCGGCACCCGCACCAGCCGGCACCCGCACCGCACCGCACCGCACCGGGGACGCTCTCGGTCGAGGTTCTCCGGTCACCGGACAGCAGTCGGGCGGCACGCAACGCCTGCAGCTGGAGACGGTGTCAGTCGTCGGCGGCGTGCTCCCGGCTGAGCTCATTGGCGCGGTCGATCTCGGCCATGTGTTCCTCGGCCCATTCGCGGACCGTGGCCAGGGCGGCCTCCAGCGACAGGCCCAGCTCGGTGAGTCGGTAGTGCACGCGGGGCGGCACGGTGTGCTCCACCCTCCGGCTGACCAGCCCGTCGCGGGCCAGGCCCTGCAAGGTGACGGACAGCATCTTCTGCGAGACGCCGGCCATCCGCCGCTGCAGTTCCGCGAAGCGCACTTCACCCGGGAACGCCTCTGCCAGCACCTTGACGGCCATCGACGTCCATTTCGTGCCGATCCGATCGAGCAGACGCCGGGTCGGGCACTGCGGGGAGAAGAGATCACCGCGCGCCCCCTTGGGCGCATGCGGTGCAGGGGAGGTCACTCGAAGCTCACCACCTGTGGCGAATGTGCGGTCTTGGCCTCCCCCACCGTAGGTACCTACCGTTTGGTTGTCACCATCGGTAACCAGGAAGAGGTCATCGTGTCTCTCGTGCCACGCCCCGCCGCTCCCCACCACCGGCCCGACACAGAGCTGCGCCGCGTCACGGCCAACGGCGTCGAACTCAACGTGGCGATCACCGGCGAGGGCCCCGCGGTCCTGTTGCTGCACGGCTTCCCGCACACCTGGCGCCTGTGGACCGACGTCCTGGGCCCGCTGGCCGAGCGGCACCGGGTGATCGCCCCGGACCTGCGCGGCCTCGGCGCCAGCACACGGACAGCGGACGGCTACGACGCCGGTACCCTCGCCGCCGACGCCGAAGCCCTCCTGGCCGCCCTCGGTGAGACCTCCGCAGCCGTGATCGGCATCGACGCCGGCACCCCGCCGGCCTTCCTGCTGGCCATGCGCCGCCCCGACCTCGTACGACGACTGGTGGTCATGGAATCGCTCCTGGGAAGGCTCCCTGGCGCCGAAGGCTTCCTCGCCGGCGGAGCGCCGTGGTGGTTCGGCTTCCACGCCGTACCCGACCTCGCGGAGACCGTACTCACGGGCCACGAAGCGCGGTACATCGACTGGTTCCTCGACTCCGGCACCCTCGGGCAGGGTATCCACCCAGCGATCCGCGACGCCTTCGTCAGCGCCTACACCGGCACGGCGGCCCTGCGCCGCGCCTTCTCGTACTACCGCGCACTGCCGACGAGCGCGCGCCAGATCCAGGAGGCCGCCGACACCGGTCGGCTCACCGTGCCCACCATGGCCGTCGGAGCCCACCCCGTGGGGACGAGTCTCGAACAGCAGCTACGGCCCCTGGCCGACGACCTCGTCGGCCACGTCATCGAGGACTGTGGCCACCTCATCCCGCTCCACCGTCCCGGGCCGCTCCTCGGCCTGCTGAAGCCGTTCCTCACGGCCTGATCCGCATCCTGCCGGGGCGTGCCGACGGGGGCGG
>FTKF01003527.1_pt1 | contig 13519 bp, 11 predicted proteins | sample 1658111 | NCBI WGS metagenome assembly FTKF01 (sample SAMEA3914800, study PRJEB12502) | metagenome | biome: forest; material: soil | place: USA | collected 2011-06-22 | depth 0.1 m
CGCGCGTCCCCGTACGTGACCCAGCCCTGCCCGTACTCGGCGGCCAGCCGCAGCCCGCGCGGACCGGTGGCGGCGACGTAGAACGGCACCCGCGGCCGCTGCACGCAGCCGGGGATGTTCCGCGCCTCGACGGCCGAGTAGTACCGGCCCTCCTCGGTCGTGGCGTCCTCGGTCAGCAGCCTGTCCAGCAGCGGCAGGAACTCACCCAGCCGATCCGCCCGCTCCTTCGGCGTCCACGCCTCCTGCCCCAGCACCGTCGCATCGAACCCGTCCCCACCGGCCCCGATCCCCACCGTGAGCCGCCCACCGGAGACGTCGTCCACCGACAACAGATCCTTCGCCAACGTCACTGGGTGCCGAAAATTTGGGGATGTTACAAGGGTGCCGAGGCGGATCCGTTCGGTTGCTGTGGCAGCCGCCGTTAGCGTAGGGACGGCCCCGAACCACGGTTCATCACGGAAGGATCGCCAGGAAAGGTGGTCATAGGTGTATGCCGTATGGAAACCGAGGTCCTCGGCTCGCCGCCAGACCTTCTGGCCTTCGGTCCACCGGTGGATGGGGAGAATCACTGTGCTCAGCCGCATGTCACTGACCCTACGCGAACGTGCAACTCGATTGCTGCAGGACCGCTAAGTCATGTCACGAAAGGTTGCCGCTGCGTGGCCCAGAATCTGGGCTGATGATAAGGGCCACCGAAGCATCTGGAAGCTCAGGCAACTTGTCTGCTAAATCCTACCGCGGAGGCTTAAAGGCTGCCAGAAGTGCGTGGGCTTCGGCATTGTCCAGGTTGAGCGAAACTCCGAGCGTCGCCCCAGCCTTTACATAGAGTTCGCGCGCCCTTCGCTCCATTTCTCGCGCCTCCTCTACTGCCTTGATAGCCGCTTCACTGATTTCAGCAGATGGGACGGGAAGCTGGAGCTTCGAGACGATTCCCCAATCGACGCGAGTTCTTCCCATGCCGGTCGAAGAAAGCAATAGATCTGCCCGAGCTTCCGGGGTCCGCAGCATCTGCCAGATCAGGTAAGGGTGATACCCCTCTGCGGGCCGACAAACGGTGTATTCCTTGGTTGCAACAAGGCCGTCGAGATCAGCTGGGATTACTGCTACAGCGCCGTGCACCGCGTTGATGTGACTAATTACGATGTCACCTGCACGGACCCTGTAAAGAACGTCGTATTTGGAGTCCGAGGCGACGATCGTTTCGCCGGGCTCAGCGATTCCGTCATATCGAACCCGAAGCAGCGTTACAAGGTCATCGTTCTCTGTCGGAATGACGATGTCTTCTGACCTATCGAGCTCGGCGTAACCTTCTGGCGCAATGAATGCAGGAGAAAGCATCGAGCCAACGCTTAGAACCTGATGGCCCGCCTCCTTCCATTTGGCGACATTTCTACCTGCGCTAGGAAGGCATGCCTTCACATCCATGCGATTCTCAATCACGCCAGGCTCCACAGTCCATGGGTTGGCACTGGAACCGCCGTTGAGAAATGCGCTATAGAGGGTTGTTACCTCTTCAATCTCAGACTCCGCTGCCTTGCGGTTCTCCTCGTCGATTGGCAACACTCGCTGGCGAGCGACCTCGTCAATTCCCACGCGAGTGCAGTAGTACATGAAGATGGGAGGCTGCTCTTCTTCCGGGAAGTGCTTCTTCTGCAGAACTACGATTGAAGTCTTGACTCGTGCCTGCGACCGTTGGAATGCGTCCCCAGGCAGAGAGACGACCGCCCGGACAATGAACTTCTCTCGAATAAACGCCCGAATTCTCCTTTCTCGGTCGCCGCCCAAGATAGAATCGTCGATTACTGTGACAAGTCGGCCTCCTGGCTTCAAGAGGTCGTGGTACCTCTCCATGAACATCATGCTCGACTTGAGGCTCGCGACAGGCTTGCTCGTGCGTCCCAAGGTTTGAAATGCGAGCTCGTATTGATCGAGAATTTGACGCTCGGCATCCGTCTTTCGAGCGTATTCCTTGGCGAAAGGAGGGTTGGTCAGTGCGACGTCGAAGCCGGATTTGGATGCAATCTCCTTGAACTCCTCTTTTTCGCCTCGCACCTCTTGGCTTTCGGCTACGTGAGTCCTGACTCGCTTATCCAGAGAGTCCAGTTGGTACACCCTACTCCCCCCATCTCCATGGAGATACATGTTGATGCGAGCAATTCTTGCAAGCGCAGGTTCCTTCGCCACGTCGATTCCGTAAATGTGCTGCGTGGCGATTTTCTCGCGCAGCGTCGCCTTCTCTGCGGGCGACAGGCTGCGATTCGAGTCTACTTTCTTCCACATGTCAGAGAGGGTCTCGATCAGAAACCCTCCCGTGCCACAGCAGGCGTCAATCACGGTATCGGTGTGCTCGCGACGCACCTGCAAATCTGCTAGGCGAGTTGCAAGCTTTACCACGCTGCGGGGAGTGAAGAATTGACCCAGGTCCTTGCCCCGGAGGGTGGCATTCAGGAACGTTTCAAAAAGTCGACCGTTCAAATCCGAGTCCACGCTGTACAGGTCAAGTTGTTCCAGCTTGGCAACCACCCCCTTGATCGTCTCGGGGTTCAAGTCAAGGATTTCCCCGGGATTGAAGATCCTCTTCTTCTTGCGCTGCCGAATCTCATCTTCGAGCTTTCGCACGAGATTCTGAAATTGCACATCGGCTACCGGGTTGGGACTGTCGGCCTCCATCTTTTCAATCCAGGTCAGAGAAAACCGGACTTCTGATGAAGGGATTTCGATGGCACCATTTTCAAGCCGCGTAGTATTACTACTTTCGTGCGCTTCTTTGTCACTGAGAAGCTTGAGGAAGACCACCTTTACAAATTCCATGAAGGCGGCAGAGTAGCTGTAATTCTCGCGGCGGTAAATAAATTTGTGACACCATGCGAATGCGGAGTTGATCTCCGAAATTGATGCCTGTCGAATCTCTATGGTTGAGTCGAAGAGGGCTGGCTGGGATGTCCAGCTTCGGGATGAGAAGCTGTCTGGTGACATAAGCTCCTTCAGCCTCCTCCACTTTCTGCTGACTCCGTCGAAATCCTTGAACGACAGAGTCAGTATGGGGTCCTGTCGGTCCCATTCATAGATTTCCGTTGTTTCGCCATTTGTCATAACAAAATGCGTCACGGGATTTCCGTCTCGATGTGACGCATTGATATTATGGCAGTAGCTGGCTGCTTGTCCGATGAATGGAAGGAGGGGTTCGTGGGCCGCTTTGGCTTCCACGATCCAGCGCACCGTGCCGTCGACCATCACCGCATAGTCTGGGCGGTATTTCTTGCGCTGGCGCCCCTGATTTACCATCAGTTCATCGAGAGATCCTTTTGGCTTGATCTGCCCGTCGGCGTAACCCAATTCTGCGAGTAGCCGATTAACGAAGAACTGTTCGACAGTCGCTTCATTGCCCAGGTCCTTGCGATCGCAGAACATATTGCTGTGTGAACCATGAACGTTAGGCACTGGCTCGCTTCCTCAGGTTAGGGCCCTACGGGATCAGCAAACCAACTTACGCGGACGGCGCGCGTAGTGGGCCGCTGTAAATTATTCAATGTACCTCATCTCGTCGGGGTCGCTGACGGCCGGGGGCGGAGATGACCCCCGTCATAGATACGGAACGTCGCTCAACACGAGGCTGCACCTGCGAGCCCTGGGTTCCGTGGCTTCGGACCAGCCGGCTCTGACCTCTGCGAAGCACCCGCTCTCGCGTACGAGCGGATCATGTGGCCAGCCGTGAGTGGGCAGGTGATCGATTGCCCGGGGGAGCGAGGGCTACATCGCAGTGGCGAGACTCGCGATCCGGCCGACCTGCAGTCTGGCCTTGGCTGCGTTCAGTGCTTCCCGGGCAAGTGCGGCCCCGCCGAGGGTCGACGCGGCCCCGCCGCCGACCGCGACCGCTCCTCCGAGGCCAGCGCATGCCCGGCAGATGCCCGACTGCGGTACCGGGTCGTGGCACTTGGTGCACTCGTCGTACGAGGGCTTGGAGGCTGGCTGCTCGGGGGCGTGGGCGGGCGGCATCTTGCGCTGCAGGCGGTTGCGAAGCACGCCGACCGGGGAGTGCACGGTCGCCGGTAGCCCAGGTAGGAGGGCTTGGGCGAGTTCGGCTGCGGTGCTGCCGCGTTCCAGCCACTGCGCGACCAGGGGCGCCAGCTCCGTTGCTTCGGCCTCGCCCAGGCGTAGGCGCGGTTCCTGCTTGATCACTCGGAAGAGGGTCAGTGCCGCCGTGCGGGCCTGCTCGTCCGGCACCGCTGGAAGCTCCTGTTCGACGTCGTGGTCCCCCTCCCGCCCACCCGGCTCGTCGCCGGCCTCGGCGTTCGTCGACAGCTCGTCCGTCCGCGTGGCCGGGAGGGAGGGTTCTTTGATCAGGTAATTTACAAGAGGGGCGTCAGCAGCACCGGTCTCTGCACCACCGGAGTCCGGACGGGGGACACCCGGCCGCTCCAGCTGCGGAGTGTCGAAGACGTGGGCCTCGCTGCGGATCGTCCCGTCAGGCATCCGGATCTTCACGACCCGGTAGTACCCGGCCTCGGTCAGCTCCTTGAGGGCCTTGCGGATCGCACTGCGTCCCTGCGGGCTGGAGTCGGCCGTCGTCCTGCCGTCCTCGCGCCAGTGGTCGGGGCGCGAGAGGAGGTCGATCAGCAGGCCGCGGGCGGTGTAGGTCAGCCGCCGCTGCTGCAGGAGGGCGTTGGGCAGCACGGTGAAATTGCACGCGTGGGCGCTATGATGTACACGCATTGGGAGTTCAGGCTCCTGTTGCCGGACCCCGGAGTGTTCCACCACTGCCGGGGTCACCTGTGTTCGGTTGGACTACGCAACGTAGTACACACACTGTCTCGCGACCGAGGGTTTTCCCGAGCGACCTCGATCACATCCGCCTTGGCGGTGCCACGCCTGTCGGTGGCAGCAGCAGAGTGAGCCGTAGGAATCCTCCCTGATCTGGCAAGTTGCTGTGCATGCTTCCTGCGTTGTCGGTCCGCCAGTAGAGTCCGGGCGTGAAGCGACTCGCGTTCTTCGACCTGGATGACACCCTCGTTGACCGTGGGCAGGCGTTCGGTGAGTGTGTCCGGACTTTCTGCTCCGATCTCGGCTTTGGTGAGGACGTCGAGCGCTGGCTTCGGGGAGCGATGTACGAACGCGCCTACCGCAGCGATTTCGAGAAGCTTCGCGAGCGCTTCTCCCTGAGGGTCCCAGTCGACGAGCTGTGGCAGCGGTACTGCCGTGGGATGGCCGACGCAGTGACCTGTACCCCGGCTGTGCTGTCCGGGCTTGAACGACTTCGTTCGGCCGGGTGGCTGGTCGTCGTGGTGACCAACGGTGCCGGCGACATCCAACGCGCGAAGCTCGCGCGGACGGGCATCGACAAGCGGGTCGATGCCGTCTGCATCTCGGAGGAGGTCGGGATCCGAAAGCCCGACGCGGGAATCTTCCGCGAGGCGGCTCGCATGGTGGGGGCCGACTGCCTGCCGGGTGGCTGGATGGTGGGCGACAGCGCGCAGAATGACGTCGCTGGCGGCCGGGCTGCCGGCCTGCGGACGATCTGGCTCTCGGACGGCAGCGACGGCGTCGACGCCGATCACGTCGTTTCCGACGCGGCGGAGGCCATCGAGCTGCTGCTCGGGCTGGAAGGGGCGCGCGCATGACTGGCGACCAGGCCGTGGTGGGGATTCTTCACCCCGGCAGCATGGGGGCGGCGGTCGCTGCCCAGGTCCGTGGCACCGGGACGACGGTTCTGTGGTGCTCGGCGGGCCGTGGTGCAGCTACTCGGCAACGAGCGGCCGAGGCTGGGCTGACCGAGGTCTCCAGCCTCGGCGAGTTGGTGATGCGAAGCCAGATCCTGCTGTCCATCTGCCCGCCGGCCGCCGCCGAGTCCCTGGCAAACGAGGTTGCGGCTCACGGCTTCAAGAACGGCGTATTCGTCGAGGCCAACGCCATCACTCCCGAGCGGGTCGCCAGGATCGCGGCGGCGCTTCCCGACGCCACGGTGGTTGATGGCTCAGTGATCGGCTCGCCACCGCGTGGCGGCAAGCAACCACGGCTGTTCCTGTCCGGCCCAGGCGACGCGGCCGACCAGGTGGTGAGGCTGTTCGCCGACACGGACGTTCAGGCCCGGATGCTTGGCACAGAGCTCGGCCAGGCCAGTGCCCTCAAACTCGCCTACACGAGCTACCAGAAGGCGTCGCGGGTGCTCGCGGCGCTGTCGTACGCGCTGGCTGCCGATCACGGCGTCGAGGACGAGCTTCTGGAGGTGGCCGCCGGCCGCTCGGGGAGCTACCTGCTGGAGACCGGGTACATCGCCAAGACCGCTGCCCGAGCGTGGCGTTGGGCGCCCGAGTTGATCGAGGCGGCCGAGTTGCTGGAGGAGTGCGGGCTGCCGGGTGAACCGATGCGTGGAGCTGCCGACGCGCTCGTCCGTTGGGAGGGCGGGCGCGATGCCGAGCTGGGGCTTGCGGAGGCGCTGGCTCGGCTCCACGGCTCGCGTTAGCCGACTCGGCCCAGGGCCTTGATGATGGCCTGGGCCGACTCCACCGCCGGCTGCTGGTCGGTTCGCAGGTACAGGGACCACTCGACATCCGGACTGGCCTGGAGGTCGGCTGCGGTGGCGTCCCAGGCTGCCAGCCGGGCCAGGGTGTCCGTGTCGCCGCGCAGGATGGAACGCTGCTCGGTCACCTCGCGGGGGCAGGCCAGTTGGATGATGATCCAGGCAGCCGGATACCCCGTCGCCAGGGCATTGATGCCGGCGATCTGGCCCAGGTGCACGATCGGGATCTGGCTTGCGGCGAATACGGCGTCGAGACCGGGGCGGTCCACCAGGTAGACGCTGTTGTAGCGGTCATTGCGGTAGATGACATCGCCGCCGGCTTCGAGCTCGTGAAGCTGCTCGATGGTGCCCATCCGATAGCCCTGGCTCCGGCCTTCGCCGATCTTGAGCCTGGCGAACTGGACGAGTTGCGGATCCTGCTCGATCAGGGCGGTCGTGATGGTGTCCTTGCCGCTGGCTGGAGGCCCGTACAGGATGATCCCGGTCTTCATGCGTGCACTACCCCCAGGGCGTATCGGGCTTGGTCGGCGAGCGCGATGGCGGAGCCGTAGCGGTTGTCCACGACGAGATGCGGGACCGACGGGCGCAGGCCGAGGTCGAGCCCGTCGAGGTACTGGCCCCAGTTGCTGAGCTTCCAGGCGTCGCGCGCGGCGGACCGGAAGCCGATGTACTCGCGCATCGAGTCCTCGTCACAGGTGAGCCAGATCGGGGTGACGTCGACCTGGTAGGCGGCGCATCGATTGGTCAGTCGCCGCATCCACGCGGGGTCGGTCATCTCGCTGATGAACGGCGCGGTGGCCACCGTGGAGATCCCGCACTCGACGTTGACGAGGATCGACTCCATGAGGCACTGGTACTCCAGTGGCCGAATCTGGGTGCGGTAGGTCTCGGAGTGGCGGTCGTTGGGGTCGCAGCCGAGCTCGGTGAGCAGTCGCTCCACCAGCGGTCGGGTGAGCGGGTCCTTGTCCAGCAGAGGCCAGCCGGTCAGCTGGGAGATGAATTTGGCGAACTCGGACTTCCCGCTTCCGGCGTAGCCGCCGACCAGGACGAGGGAGGGCCTGTTCGGGTCACCGCCGGTGTGACGTCGGCGCCAGGCATCCAGTATCCGCTGGTGGACGCTCTGGGGGCGCTCGGCGGTCGGCTCAGGCAGAAGCTGCTGCAGGGCCTTCACCACGGCTTGCACACGGGTGGTGTCCACATGATCGCGAAACTCGGTGACCTGGTGTTCAACTTCCTCGCCGGGCAGAGCCTTTCGGAAGCCCAACTCGGTCTCGGTCGCCTGGTACAGCAGGCAGTAGGCGCGGCGGTAGTGCGGGCCCGGGTAGACCTCGCCCTGCTCGTGTTGCCACAGGGTCTGAAAGTTGGCGGCCGGGGCCGAGAGCCCCGCGCGGCGGGCTGTGTCGCGGAGCCGCTCGCCGGCGGCCTCCAGCGTGAGGCCGTGGGCTTCTCGCATCTCGCGCAACTTCTCGGGACGCCAGCCCGATCGGTCCTTGCTCAAGTCCGCCACCAGCTCACTGTTCGTCAGCACAATCCCGAGCGTAGGGGCGAGGTCGTCGATCGCGTGTGTAAGCGGAAGTTGAAAACCCGCTGAACGGGACGGCGAGCAACCTCGGCAACTCGGAGTGATACGGCGATCACGCTAGGCCAGCTGTGATGTTCCTGGCAACAGCGCCCACCGGTACGAACGAACTGGAGGAGCACCATGTTCCGTCCCACATCACCCTCTGAAATCCAGTCAGGTGCTCTGGTACCCAGGCAGACCCGTAGGATCTCCCCCTCCCCGGGTGCTGCTGATGGGTCGTACTCCGTCGACATGCAGCAGTTCGCCGAGGCCCTTCACGGCGGCGGAGACGACGCCGACGACTGTTGGCGCTCCTGGGCGCGCCGGCTGCTGAACAGTGACCGCCTTCGGCCGGATCTTCTCGCGAACATCTGGGCAGAGGTCGTCGCGTTCGACGAGACGCTGGCGGCGTTCCTGGCGAGCCCGGTGCCGGTTCCGGACCGCACGGTGGTCGTCTCGGGCAGTGGCAAGGAGACGTTCAAGACGTTCAACGTGTCGACGGCCGCTGCCCTGTTGGCCACCGCCAGCGGGGTGAACGTCGTCAAGGGCACGTCTTCGTCGGTCTCGGCGGTCTCCGGCTCATCCGATGTCCTGGCGGCGCTCGGCCTTCCTTCGCTGACGGAGCCCGCTCGTATCCCGGAGTTCGTCGCCACGTACGGCATCGCCTTCATCAACTACGCCTCGTTCTGTCCGCGTTACGCGGCCCGCTACGACGGACGGTTCGACTTCCTCAGCCCGATGAGCTTCTTCATGCCGGCGGCGACCCTGGTCGTCTCGGCCGATGCATTCCTGCACGGGCTGGCCCACGACGACGTGGAGACAGCCGCAGTCGGCATCCACGCTGCACGACCCGATATCGCCCGTGGCCGAGTCGTCACGACCTGGATCGGGCCGGGCCAGCGGATCGACGAACTCGCCTCCTTCGGGACCATCACCAGCGCTGTGCTGCGGCACGGCGGCGTGCAACTCCTCAAGCACCACCAGGACGGCGCGGACGGTCCGTGGCAGCGAGCGGTGCGTCATCGCCCTGATCACGCCTCGAACGCTGCGGCCCTGGTCGAGTCGCTACGCCCCGACGGTGACCCGGCCGCCACCGACCTCGTCGAGCGCAACGCCGCAGCCATCCTCGCCACCGCACACCTGGGGGTCGGGGATGACGACGCCCTGCAGCTGGTTCGCGAGGCCCGTCTCGACGGCAGGGCCCAGCGCCTCCTCTCCCGCCTTCGCACCGCCACCTCGAAGGGAATCCGATGACTCCTCAGCCCCTGTCTGCAACCGAGGACTGGGTCGCCAAGTCGCTCGGCCCGCTGACTCGCCGGTTCACCCACCACGACCAGCTGCAGGACGTCCTCCCGCTCGACGCCGACCGGCCGCTGGCGGTCGTCACCGGCTTCGGCCCCACCAACGCCCCCACGGCCGGCACGCTGTCCGTGATGCTCGGAGTCATCGAGCTGCAGCGCTACCTCCGCGTGCCGATGACCGTCATCGTCTCCGAGCTGGGCGCCTGGAACTCCCGGAACGTGTCGTGGAGCCAGCTCACCGACGTCCGCGATCAGATGTTCGCCTTCATGCGGGTGATCGGCCTCGACTCCCAAGCCGGGATCGCCCCGGTGCAACTGCGTTCGCACATCGACCAGGCCAACCTCGTGCGCTGCGGGCGCATCGCCCGCTTCCTCAGCCGCCAGGACTTCCTCGACCACCACGAGGACCTGGTCGACCTCTACCAGGACCACGGCCTGCTCGGCAGCGAGGTCGGCCTCACCATCGACGCGCTCTACACCGTGGCCGACATCCTCGGCCCGGCCGAGGAGGGCGCCGCGCGGGTGCTGATGCTCTCCGGCCTGGAAGAGAGCTACTTCACCGAACTCTCTCGTCTCGTCCTGCAGCGGCAGCGTGAGGCCGGCGACCTCAGCCTGGGCTGGCAGTTAGACCTCGGTGCGCTGTACTTCAGGGTCCTGGAGGGGCTCGGCGGCTACCCCAAGATGTCGAAGAGCATCCCCGCTTCGGGCATCCACCTCGGGATGCCCGACGACGAGATCGCCGGGCGCATCCTCGTCGCCGACGAGGCCAGCCAACGGCCGCTGCTCTCGGCGATCGAGCTGAGTAGCGGGTGGACCATGGTGGAGATCGACCACGCCCGCGCGACGTATCAGCGCAGGCGACAGGAGCCCGTCGGCTGGACACTGAGCAAGCAGCGGTTCGCCGAGACGTTCACCACCTACGCCAAGATCTGGCGAGAGTGCGGCCGGTGACAGCCGAACCGGCGTACATCGTGCTCGGAGGTGCCGGCCGACTCGGTCGGCACCTCCTCCCGAAGGTCCGTGCGCAGGGCTGCCGCGTCATCGGCATCTCCCGCGCCCGGCCCAGCGAGCCCGCGGAGCGGTATGCGGACTGGGTGCGAGCCGACCTCACCGAGACCGCCAAGTGGCCGCAGGTGCAGGAAGCGATTCTCACCCTGCTCGATGGCCAGGAGGAGGCGGTGATCGCGGACCTCCTGCTCGACCGGGGCAGCGTCACCTCCACGCGCCAGTCGATCGCTTCCGCCACCCGCTTCGTCGTCCGGACGCGCCAGATGCTCGCTGCTGAGGGGCACGCGGTGAGAGTCCTCGCCGCCAGCACCACGGCCGCGCTGGCACCGCGCGGCCTGCAGACCCCCTACGGAGTGGCCAAACGCGAACAGGCCATCGCCTACTCGCGGTTGGGTCGCATCGACCTTGTACTCCTGCCGCAGCTGGTTGCTGTCGACCAGGCGGCACGCCCGCCGGACGGCGACAGCGTGTCCGGCGGCGGAAGTTGTTCCTACGAGGCGGCGGCCGGAGCACTGCACGCTATCGGCCTCCAACCGGCCCGGCGAACTCTGTGGGTCGTCCGCGGCAGTGTTCCGTACCAACCGTCCTCGCGCGGTCTCGCCGGCCTTCCCAGCGCCGTCGGCGCCCTGATCGCCTCGCGAACCACCGGCAGGGACAGCCCCACCGCGCACCGCCAGGCCAGCCGCGAGAGCCTGGCCCTCCTTCCGGCCCACATCAGGGCCCTCGTCGACCATCACGGCGCGCCAGAGCAGCTTCTCCGCGCGTTCGAGAGACGCCTGCACATGCGACGCACCCGAACCGTCATCGCGGGCAGTCAGCCCGCACCCGATCAACCGGAGGAAGACCGTGCACACCGCCCCTGAGACCGTGGTCCTCGGCACAGGCTTCGCCGGCCTCACCGCGGCGGTGCGGCTGGCCGAGGATGGCCACCGCCTGCGCTGCCACGGTGACAGCGCCATCGGAGCCTCGCAGCAGAACTTCGGGCAGCTCCACTCCGGCGCCGTCTACGCCCCGGTGCTCCCTGAGGTGGCTGCCGCCTGCTGGCAGCACCGGACCCGGTGGTTCGGCCTGCTCGGCTCGGAGGTCTCGCGCTCGCCCGGTCTGGCGCTGTTCTCCAGCCACGCCGAGGTCGAGCGGTACACGCGAGCGTGGTCGAACCTCGATATCCCCGTACGTCCGTTGTCCACTCGGGAGCTGGACAGCGCAAGAGTTCTCCCGTGGCCCGCACCGGACGCCGCCTTCGCCCTTCCCGACATCTCGGTGGACGTGACGGCCCTGCGCGCCAGGACCCAGGCGCACGCGGCGAACCTGGGCGTCCCTTTTGCTCCGCCCGAGTCGTGCTCTCCTGTGTTGTCCGGCAACGAGGTCATCTTGTGGGGACCGTCCCTCGGGTACTACCGACCCGGCACTCTCGTTCTCGCCGCAGGGCACCGCACCGTCCATCTGCTTGACGTGCTCGGCATCCAACACCCGCTCGCCATCAGCCGCCTGCCGTACGGGGTGCTGGAAGGATCGAACCGCCAGCACCCGCTCACCTACTGGCTCGACGGCGACATGCTCGCGCTCAGCCCACAGCCGAACGGGCTCCACGTAGCACTGCCCGGCCGACCCGCGGACCCCATCGACGAGAGCAAGGAGCACTACCGTCTCGCGGCCTCGCTCGCCGAACGTTGGCCCGCACTCCCGGCCGAGAAGCTCCGTCTCAGGTGGGGCCAGGTTGCCGAACCGGCGGGCGTCCAGCCCGACCCGTCGGCCCTTGTGGTCGACCTCAGCACCCCTCCGCCGGGGTGGGGCCAGGTAGCCAACCTGATCGTCTGCCTGCCAGGCAAGTGGACCACTGCCTGGCAGGCAGCCGACCAGGTAGCTCAGGCGGTAGCCACAAGGGTCTGACTGATAGTCAAATCAGCGGATTCCGACGGCCTTACGCACCTGCTCAAGAACAGGCTGAGCCCGCTTGCGGGCCTTGGCAGCGCCGATGGCCAGCAGCTCGTCAAGCTCACTGCCCGGCTGCATCAGCGCGTCGTAACGCTCGCGCAGCGGGCCCAACCGCTCGTTCAGAACCACGAAGAGTTCGTTCTTGAGATCACCCCAGCCCATGCCGCCGGCCTCCAGCCGTGCACGGACCTCGACCGTCTTCTCGGGGCTGGCGAAGTGGGTGAGCAACTGGAACACCGGGGAGGCGTCGGGATCCTTCGGCGCCTCCACCGGCGTGCTGTCGGTGGGAATCCGGCGCACGATCTTCCGGATCTCCGCCTCGGGGGCGAACAGTGGGATCGTGTTGCCGTATGACTTGCTCATCTTCCGCCCGTCGGTCCCCGGCAGCGTGCGACCGCTGTCCTCGGTGGGAACGACGGCCTTGGGGATCTTCAGCCGGAAGCTGTCGCCGTATACGGCGTTGAAGGCTCCGGCGATGTCGGCCGCGTACTCGACGTGCTGCAGCTGGTCCTTGCCGACCGGGACGAGATCGGCCTCCATGATCAGGATGTCAACTGCCATCAGCACCGGGTAGTTGAACAGACCCATGTTGACCCCTGAGTCGAGGTCCTCCACGCCGGCCTCACGGTTCCGGTCCCGCGCGGCCTTGTAGGCATGGGCCCGGTTCATCAGCCCCTTGGCGCTGAAGCACGAGAGAATCCAGTGCAGTTCGAAGATCTCCGGCACGTCCGACTGGCGGTAGAAGATCGTCCGCTCCGGGTCGAGCCCCGCAGCCAGCCAGGTGGCCGCGACCGACCGGGTCCATCGCGCGAGCAGCTCCGGATCGCGCACCGACGTCAGCGCGTGGTAGTCCGCGATGAAGTAGATGGACTCGGCTCCGTCAGCCAGCTCCAGTGCTGGCTTGATGGCTCCGATGAAGTTGCCGAGATGCGGCTCTCCGGTCGGCTTGATGCCAGTGAGCGACACCTTGAGATCAGCATTCACCATGCACAGAGCCTACCGGTGTGACCAGCATCAGGCCGGTGATTTGGGAGCGTCGCGCTCGGCCGCCGCGCCCATGCCGGCACTTGGTGAAGTACTGACACAGGCGTGCGGCTGATCTTGCGGCGCTCCGATCCAGGGTCTGTTGCGAAAGTGGATCTTGCCTTGCGATGATCATGGTGTGGCGCGAGGGGATATGACGGACCGGCAGTGGGC
>FTKF01001685.1_pt3 | contig 13272 bp, 8 predicted proteins | sample 1658111 | NCBI WGS metagenome assembly FTKF01 (sample SAMEA3914800, study PRJEB12502) | metagenome | biome: forest; material: soil | place: USA | collected 2011-06-22 | depth 0.1 m
CGAACGCGGCGGCGAGCGCGGGCTCGTCGCCGGCCTCGAGCGCGAAGTGGGGCGAGCCGGGAAGGTGTCGCCGTACCTCGGCGGCGCGCTCCCGGTGCCGGGGACGGTGGGTGGTGGCCACGGCGGCTCCGGCGTCCGTCAGCGTACGGGCGACCTGGTAGCCGATGCTGTTGGTGCCGGAGACGCCCATGACCAGTCCGCACCGGCCGGAGAAGTCGGTCATGAGCCTGCTCCGGCCGGTTCCGCGCCGATCCCGGGCAGCCATGCCTCCAGTGAGGCGAGTCCGTGGTCCTGGTAGCCGGTGACGGCCTTCTGGAGGTGCCCGGCGGCCTCGGCCGCCTGGACCGGCCCGATCCACAGGGCCAGGCGAGCCACGGCCTCGTACACCGTGGCGGGGTCGACCTGGAGGTGGAGCAGGGTCCGGGCGAACATCGCGGCCGGGCCGTAGGCACGCTGCGCGTACAGCACGGTCATCCCGAGCAGGTAGTGCTCCTGCGGGGACAGGTGCTCGTCCTGAGCCGCCCACAGATGGGCGCGGTGGAGTGCGGTCCGCAGTTCGGCGTGGGGCAGCCCGTCGAGGAAGGCGGTGTGCCGCCGTCCCGCGCCGGGCCCGAAGAGGCGGTCGAGGGCGGCCTGGGACTGTTTGACGAGGCCGGGGTCGTTCATCAGGTCCGGGGGCAGCGGGTCGGGCATCGGGTCGGGCATCGGGTCCTCCTTGCGAGGCGCAGGCCCTAGCGGGCCTGGCCGAGCGGTAGCAGGGTCAGGTCGGCGGCCACCACGTGGCCGGGGCGGCTGAGCATCCAGCAGACGGCGTCGGCCGCGTCGTCGGCGCTCAGCCAGCGCGGCACCTGCTCGGCCAGCCGGGACCGGACCCGGTCGAATCCGGCGACGTGTTCGTAGGCCGGGGTGTCGACCAGGCCCAGGCGGATCAGGGAGATCCGGGGCCCTTGGCCGCGCAGTTCCAGGCGCAGGGCGGCGCTGAAGTCCTCCAGGGCCCGCTTGGTCAGCGCGTAGGCGCCGAAGCCGGCGTCGGGCAGGCAGTGGGCGGTCACCGAGGAGACGTTGACGATGTGTCCGGCGGGTCCCAGTGCGGGGAGCAGCCCCCGAACCAGGGCCGCCGCCGCGACCAGGTTGGTCTGCAGGAGCCGCCGCCACTGGTCCGCCGTGACGGCGCCGGGGGGCGTGTAGAGGATCTGCGCGGCGTTGTTGACCAGTACGTCGACATCCGGGAACCGGGCGCGGACGGTGTCGACGCACGCTGACTCCTGCCCGGGATCGCCGAGGTCGGCGGCTACCGGATGGAAGCGGCCGCCCCAGCGGGCGGCGCAGTCCGCCAGCACCCGCTGGTCACGGCCGATTCCGACGACGGTCGCCCCGTCGTCGATCAGCCGCGACGCCAGCGCCAGGCCGATCCCCGAGGTGGCTCCGGTGACGACGGCCGTGCGCGGGCGCCGCTGCGGGGAGGTGTCGGTCGGCGCCGTATCGGTTGGGGAGGTGTCGGTCGGCACGGTCGCGGCTCCTTTCACGAGGTGGGTGGTCTTCACAGGGGGCGACCTTCACAGAGGGCGACCTTCACAGGGGGTGACCTTCACAGGGTGAACAGCGCCGCTGTCGCGTAGAAGCCGGTGCCCACCGAGACGGCGAGGATGAGCTGACCCGGTCGGATCGTGCCCTGGGTGACGAAGTGGTCGACGGCCTGCGGGATGGACGCCGAGGAGAGGTTGCCGACCAGCGGCAGGTTGGTCAGCACCCGGTCGGCGGCGTCGCCCAGCCGCTCGCGCAGCAGCGCCTGTATCCCGGCGCTGCCGGAGTGCGGGATCAGCCAGTCGATGTCCCGGAGCGTCAGCGAGTTGCGTTCCAGGAGCACCGCGGCGGTGTCCACGATGGAACCGACGGCGAGGGCGACGAGATCGCGCTGCGCGACGCGGGAGCGCACGTGTCCCTCCGCCGTGACGTCCATGAGGTCGTGGTGCTCGGAGTGGGTGACGAGCTCGCAGTCGATCAGGCGGCTGGTGGCGTGCGGCGCCGCGTCGAGCACGAACGCGCCCGCCCCGTCGGAGTAGAGCAGGGTGGAGCGCCCACCCGGCCTGGCGCGTTGTGACGTCGTCTCGCTGGCGACGACCAGGGCGGTACGGCGGCCGGTGTCGGCCAGCAGCGCCCGGGCCGTGGCCAGGCCGACGAGGAACCCGGCGCAGGCGCAGCCGATGTCGAGGGCGAACGCCTGCTGCGCACCCAACCGGTGCTTCAGGCGCGGGGCGAGATCCGGGATGTACCGCCGCTGGGTCCAGTTGGACAGGATGATCAGATCCAGTGCGGAGGCGCTCTGACCCGCCCGTCCGAGGGCCTGTCCGGCGGCCGCCGCGGCCATCTCGACGATCCCCTCGTCCGGCTCGGCCCAGTACCGGCTGCGGATCCCGATACGCTCCAACTGCTCTTCGGTCAGCGGCCGTTCCAGACTCAGCTGGTCGTTGCCGATCCGCCGCCGGGGCAGGTGACTGCCGTGTCCGGTGATGGCGACAGCGTTCATGCGAGCTCCTGCCCTTCGGGGGAGGGGTCCGGGCCGTCCTGGGGGCGCGACAGGCCGCGGAGGGTGGACAGTTCCTGTGCGGTGACCTCGGGCATGGTCGGACCGACGGCCAGCGGCGCCGGTACCCAGCCGCAGCCGCTGAGGGCCGCCGCGGCGCCGTCGACGGCCGGGTCGACGGCCCGGTCGACGGCCGGGGACCAGTCGCCCGCGCACCACGGCTCACCGTGGCCTGCGCGGACCTGGGCACCGGCGCGGGCGTGAGAGGCGTCGGCGCGGGCGTCTGCAGCGGTGGCTGCGCGGCCGTCGGCGCGGGTGCGCCAGAAGGTCGCGCGATCGGTGACCACGCGGGTGACGGCGCGACCCGGGCTGGTCACGTAGTCGACCGCCGGGACCATCCGCTGCGGGTCGCAGCGGACCAGGACCACCACCTCGGCGGCGGCCGAGGCCAGGTCGTGGGCGCCGCCGGAGCCGACCAGCACCGTGCCGTCCGCCAACCGGGTGGAGTTGACCGCGCCGGTCGCGTCGATCTGCGCGGCGCCGATCACCGCCAGACACCTGTTGTCCGCACCGCAGGCGAGGGCGCCGAGCACGTCCTCCACGGAGCTGAGCCGGGCGGCCGCCGCCATGGTGTCGTAGCCGAGGAGGAAGTCCCCACCGGGCGCGGTGTCCACGCCGTACAGCCCGGTCTCCACCATCACGCGGACGGCGACGCCCTGGTCGAGCAGTCGCCGCCGGGCGAGCCGGGCGGCCAGGAACGACTGCCCGATACCGGCGAGGATGACCTGGTGGCCCTGGGAGCGGACCCGGTCGACGATCACGCGGGCGGCCCGGACGGTCATGGTCTCGGCGTCGGAGGCCGCCGCCGGGGCCTCGACGGGTACGGGGTCCGCCGCCCGGTGCGGTTCGACGGTGCGAGGGGCAGGGGGCCGGGCGAGGGCGCGCAGCCTGCGTCCGCCGACGAAGTCCCGGTAGGAGCCCGGGGGTGCGTCGCCGCGCAGCACGGCCTCGGCGAAGCGGTCGCCCTCGGCCGGGTTGTCCGGTAGGGCGCGCCACCACCGGTACTGGTCGAAGTCGTCGCGGTAGCCGGGGACACCGAGCCCGGCCGGCAGGTACAGCGGCTGCGGATGGGCGCCCCAGGGCTCCGGGCACACCGCCAGCACCCGGTGATCCGGCAGCAGGCTCGCACCGGTCAGGGCATCCAAGCGGTCTGGTTCCACCACCTGTTCGACCGTGGCGATGACGCCGCGCCGGGCCGCCAGCGCACTCCACTGGCCCTCGCCGTAGGGCGGGAGCATCGCGACCCGGCCACCGGAGTCGGCGAGCGCCGCGTGCAGCAGGGTCACGTCCGGCCGTACCGCCCCCACCAGGACGAGGTCCCGGTCGGCGGCGTCCGGCAGTGGCCGCAGTCGGCCGATCAGGCCCAGTTCCCGGGCCAGCGTGCTGTCCGCCGAGCAGCGTGCGACCGCGCAGCGGTGCCCCTGCGCCCCTGCTCGCAGGGCTGCCAGCAGGGTCAGCAGCGACCAGTGCTCGAACTCCGCTCCCTCCCGCCGCAGTTCGCTGTAGAGCGGGTGGGGCCGAGGCACGGGGTGGACGTCGCCGAAGAAGCAGCCCAGGTAGCGCCGGCCCAGGCGGAGCAGGCCCAGCAGGTGGGCCGTGGAGTGGAAGCCGGTGGTACTCAGGGTGAAGCCGGGGGCGGTGCCGCCGAACGCCCGCGCGACCTCGCGGATCGCGGCGTTCGAGCGGCTGGGGGTGGCGGCGAAGTGCAGGTGGTCGCCGGGCCGGATCAACCGTGGCACGGCTTCGGCCAGCGTCGTGATCGGCGCCCCGAGGGCGCTCCGGTCGCTCATGTCAGTACCTGTACAGCGCGCCGGCGCTGTTGAGGCCCGCGCCTGCGGCGACCGAGAGGATCAGCTGACCTCGGGTGACCCGGCCGTCCTCCACCAGCCGGGCCAGCGCGGAGGGGATGCTCGCGCTGCCGGAGAACCCGGTCACCCCGCCGGACCAGGGGATCCGGTCGGGAGGCAGGCCCGTCTCCGTGGCCAGGGCCTCGATGACGGCGGGGTGCCCCTGGATCGGCAGCACCCAGTCGATGTCCGCGGCGCTCAGCTTGTTGCGGTCCAGCAGTTCGCGTGCCCTCGCGACCAGGACCTCGGCCACGGCCTCGGCGGCGGCCGATCCGCGCATCACCATCGACATGCCGTCCGGTCCCACCCCGACGAGGTCCAGCCGGGAGGCGTCGGTGGTGCCGCCGTAGTCGAGGATCCCGGCCTCCTCGCCCTTCGGCCGTCGCCGCAGCACCGCCACCCCGGCGGCGTCGCCGACGATGTAGGTGAACGAGGAGCGGTTGGTCCCGGCCGTGGCGAGCCGGCTGCCCTGTTCGGTGCTGACGACCAGCACCGCGCGGTAGTTGGCGTTGCCGAGCAGGCCGTCGGCGACCTGTAGCGCGCGCAGGAACCCGGTGCAGTAGCAGGCCTTCAGGTCCAGTCCCAGGCATGGTCGGCCTAGGACGTCGCGCACGATCAGCGTGGCCAGGTCCGCGTACCCGGGCCGCTCGGCCTCGGGCGGGTGCAGGACCGGCATGGTCGTCGACGAGGTGACCAGCACGGCGTCGATCTCGTGGCGCAGCTCCGGCACGGCGTCCAGCGCGCTGCGGGCCGCCCGGCGGGCCAGGGTCCACGACGACTCCTGCGGGCCGCACCAGTACCTGCTGGTCATCCTGGTGCTGCGGGCCAGCTCGGCCGGGTCGGCGTCACCGGGGAGGTGGGCGCGGCGCAGGAACTCCCGGTTGTCGACCACCTCCTGCGGATAGGCGTAGCCCAGTGCGGCGAACTCCACCGCGTAGTCGAGCCCGTCCCTGGCGTTGTGACTCTCCGGGTTCATGAGATTCCGCCTTCCTGCATGACACTCTGCTTTCCTGGTCGTCACCTGACGTGCACTCAGGCGTTCGCGCGCTCGGCGCGCCGGAGCAGCACCGCCGTGTTGTGGCCGCCGATCCCGTAGGAGAGCGCGATGCCGCAGGTGCGCCCGGCCGGGAGGTCCTCGCCGGTCCCGAAGTCGGGGTGCGGGGCCGCGTCGGACGGGCCGGTGTTCAGGGTGCGGATGGTCCGCCGGTGGTCGAGCATGAGGGCGGCCGCCGCGGCGTTGACCGCGCCGGCCGCGCCGAGCGTGTGGCCGTAGACGGGCTTGACGGAGATCAGCGGTACGGGCGGCACGGGGGTGCCGAACACGGCGCGCATGTAGGCGATCTCCGACGCGTCGCTGTCACGCACCCCGTTGCCGTGTCCGACCACGAACCCCACCGCCTGGGCGGAGGAGCCCGAGGCGGCCAGCAGCCTGCGCAGCACGCCGGTCGCACGGGTGGCACCCGGGTCGATGCGGGCCGGATGCGACCCGCTGTTCCCGTAGGCGAAACCCGCGACGGTCGCCAGGACCGGCGCGCCCCGCCGGTCGGCGTGGGTGCGGGTCTCCATGACCAGCGTCACCGCGCCCTCACCGAACGCGTTGCCGCTGCCGCCGCCGAAGGGCCGGACCGCCTCGCCGGGGTGGCGGCGTTCGTCGCTCAGCAGGCCGCCGTCCTCGTACATCGCGTAGAGGGGCCCGACGAGCGCCGCTTCGTGTCCTCCGGCGAACGCGACGTCGATCTCGCCGTCGCGTAGCTCCCGGAACGCGTGCCCGATGGCGACCAGGCCCGACGAGCAGGACTGGGTGAACGTGTAGGCCGGTCCCTTGACGCCGAGAAGCGCGGCGGCGATGCCGACGGCCTGGCCGGGGGTGCACCAGACGATCTCCCGGCGGGTGTAGAGCTGGCGGGCCGGCTGCTCGCTCTCCTGGCGGATCCGCCGGTGCCAGAACGCGAAGCTCCCCCGCGAGGTGCCGTCGAACAGTCCGACGCGTTCGGCGGGCACGCAGGAGAGGTCCAGCTTGGCGTCGTCGCGGGCCAGCGCCGTCGCGGCGAGGTAGATCTGGGTCTCGGTGGGGGCCTGCCGGTAGTACCGCTCCGGGAGGTCCGACAGGTACCGGCGGGGGTCGAAGTCCTCGATCACGCCCATCGGGCGCGGCGTCCCCGACCCTGCCGGGTCCTCGACCAGCCTCAACTGGGACCGGCCCTCCGCGAGCTGCCGCCACAGGTCCTGGCGACTGTCACACCCCGGCAGCATGGCACCGATGCCGGTGATGACGACTTCGTTGGTGGGATGCACGTCGCAGCCTCCTGTCCTGGTGTCGACTCCGGTGGCACCTCGCTCGGCACGGCAACCGGGACCGCCGCGCGGATCCGGCCACGGCCGGGCCACTCGCTCTGCCGGTACGCCAACACCCGTGCGTTTCGGGGATGTTGTCCCGGTACCGGCGATACGGGGCGGTACATCCGACTATGCACCGCCCCTGGGGCCCGCGACAGTCCGGCCGGACCTGGATCTGTTGAACGGCCGCCGCCGTTGAAACCGCAGTCGCGACGACGGGTGGCAGCCGGGCGATGCGATCCGGCGCGTACCCTCGACCGGAGCAGGTGTGCGAGGCACGGTGCCGGACGGGCGCGTCGTGGAGGGGTCAGGCAGCAGCGCGTCAGGGCCGAGCCACCGGGGTGATACGTCCGGCGCGGTGCAGCAGGAGCCGGGCGCCGGGATTGCCGACGTGCGGGCGCAGCCGCAGGCGCATCTGGGTGAGCGCGCTGGTGGCGCGGCCGCTGGCCAGTGCGGGGTAGTCGTCCAGGAACCGGTTCCAGGTGGCGACGGCCTGCTCCAGATGACCGTGGCCGAGCTGGAGTTCCGCCAGCTCGGCCAGCACGACCACGCGCGAGCGCCGCTCCTCGGCGGGGCGTTGACGCACCGACTCCTGAAGCGCGGCTATCGCCCCCGGCCGGTCGCCCAGGAGACGACGGACGGCGGACTGCTGGTGCAGCAGCGCCGCCTGGTGGTACACGCCCACCAGCGGGACGCCGGAGCTGGTGGCCCGCTCCAGACACCGTTCTGCCGCCGACAGCGCCCTCAGTGCGTTGTAGGCGTCGTGATCGGCCGCCCGGACGACGGCCAACTGGCCCTGCAGAAATGCCTGTTGCCGGGTCCTCGCGGGCGCGCTCATGGCGGCGGCCTCAGCCAGTCGAACCGCCTCCCGGCAGTGGCCCAGGGCGTGGGCCTGGACCGACATCCCGCGCAGGGCGACGGCGTAGACGATCCGGTCGCCACCCTCGGCGGCCAGCCGCAGAGCGGCCCGGTAGTACTGCTGCGCGTGCCCGTGCTTCTCGTCGTCGAAGCACATGAACGCACACAGGTACGTCAGTTGCGCGCAGATCGCCAGCAGTCGACGGCGCACCGCCGGGGTCGCCGGCCGGCGCAACTTGGGCGCGAGGTCCACGGCCAGGTAGGCGGCCAACGCCTGCCGCGTGTGCCCCCCGCCGAACGCGGTGTCCCCCGCGTGGAAGACCGAGGCCAACCACTCGGCCGCATCCACCTCGAACGGTTCGACCCGTCCCGCCCGCGGGTCGGCCTCGGCCGCGGCCAGGACGGACAGGGGATCGGCCTGCTCGAAGCCGGGCACGGCCAGGGCGCCCACCCGGTAGCCCAGTACCGCGAGCAACTGCCGCCGCCGCCCGACCGGATCGGGCTGGGCTCTGCCCAGCCGCGCCAGTACCGTCACCGCGTCCCCCTCCTCCCAGGTCCGGGTCGGACCGTCGACCGCGAGAGCGCCGGTCACCGATGGCCCGGACCACACCGCGGCCGCCTGGGGGAATCCGACCTGCTCATGGGTGAGGCTCCGGCCGAGCCGTCGGGAGAACGCCTCGGCCACCAGGTCCGGCACCGGCCTGCGCGGCCGGGTTCCGATCAGCCAGTGCGAGACCGAGGTGCGGTCGTACCGGAGCACCAGACCGCTTTCGGCGCCGATGCGGTTGACCGCGTCGGCCAGCTCCTGACCGGTCCAGGCGGCCTCCCTCAGCAACTCCCGCATCTGCTGGTTCGGCCGGTGACTGTGCGCCATCGCGCCTCCACTCCCTGGGGCCGGCGACGGGTGAGGCGACGGACTCCGCACGGCGGGGCGCCGCCTGCCAGTACTTCTTCTACCGCGCCGAGGTGCCGCCCTCCACCCTCCACCAGCGCGGAAGTTGCCGGCCGGGTCGCACCCGGGGCCTCCCCCGACGGCCGTTCAGCGGTGCGGCACTCCGGGGCCCCGACCCGACCAGCGGCTTCGTCCGCACGACCTGGGACCCGACCGGCCGGCTCCGCTTTCAACGGGCGCGGTCGTTCAACAGGTCCGCAGTCGAGAGGGTCGGCGCCCCGCACCGGTCGGGCCGCCCCCACGGCGCGTCCGGTGCCGGCGGGCGCGACCACGCGGCAGCCCCGGCGGCCCCCCGGCGATCCCTGTTCGGTCACCTCGTACGCTGAGCGAAGGAGCGCGGCCGTACCACCGACCGCCCGGGTCACGCGCCCGGCCGAGCCGCAGTCCCGAACCCGGTCCCCGTCATCGTGCCGAAAGGATCCGCCCAGGTGTCCGACGAACCAGCGCCCGCGCCCGCCGCCAATCCGGTGATCCCCGGCTTCCATCCGGATCCGACCGTCTGCCGTGTCGGTGAGGACTACTACCTCGCCTGCTCCAGCTTCGAGTACTTTCCCGGCATACCCCTGTTCCACAGCCGAGACCTGGTGCACTGGACGCAGATCGGCAACGTCCTGGACCGGCCCGGCCAGCTCCGGATGTCCCCGGACACCCCGTCCTCGGGAGGTATCTACGCCCCCACCCTCCGCTACCGCGAAGGGCGGTTCTGGCTGATCGTCACCAACGTCGGCCCCGACGGCGGCAACCTGGTGGTGAGCACGACCGATCCGGCCGGCCCGTGGTCCGACCCGGTCCGCCTTCCCGGTGTCCCGGGGATCGACCCCGACCTCGCCTGGGACGAGGACGGCACCTGCTGGTGCACCGTCGCCGGGCTGGCCCAGGTCCGCATCGACCCGAGCACCGGCGAGACGTTCGGCGAACCGCGGCCGATGTGGTCCGGTACTCCGGGCGCGGCCGCGCCCGAGGCACCGCACCTCTACCGCATCGGCGACCTGTGGTACCTGTTGATCGCGGAAGGCGGGACCGAGCGCGGCCACAGCGTCTCCGTCGCCCGCGGCCCGTCGCCCAGCGGCCCCTTCGAACCCTGCCCGTCCAACCCGATCCTGACCCACCGCAGTACCACCCTGCCCGTCCAGAACACCGGCCACGCCGACCTCGTCCAGGCCCCGGACGGCTCCTGGTGGATGATGCTCCTCGGTGTCCGCCCGCAGGGCGGCACCCCCGGATGGCACGTCCTGGGCCGCGAGACCTTCCTGGCCCCCGTCTCGTGGCACGACGGCTGGCCTGTCGTGGGCCGGGTCGGGCTCGAACTCCCGGCACTCCCCTGGCCGATGGTCCCCACCGCACCGCCCGCCCGGCGCGACGACTTCGATGCGGACGGGCTGCACCCCGGCTGGATCTCGCTGCGCGACCGCCCGGCCGAGCACTACACCCGGACGGAGCGCGCCGGGTGGCTGACCCTGCGCGCCCGGGGCTCGTCCATGGACGAGCCGGACGTCGTCTTCGTGGGCCGGCGCCAACAGCACCTCGCCTTCCGGGCCGGTACCCTCGTCGACCCCGCCGAGGGTACCGGCGGCCTGGCCGTCCGCCTGGACGAGCGGCACCACTACGCCGTCGAGGCCACCTCCACGGGCACCGCGCGGGTGATCGCCCGCGTCGGGTCCCTGCGCAGCGTGGTGGCGGAGCTGCCCCTGCCGCCGGGCCCCGTCGTACTCACCGTGCGGACCGGCGGCGTTCCCGAGCCCCACGACTCGCGGACGGCCCCCGACGTCCTCGTCTTCGGCGTCGAGGCGTCCGACGGAACAGCGAGGGACCTGGCCGCGCTCGACGGTCGCTACCTCTCGACCGAAGTCGCAGGAGGCTTCACCGGCCGTGTCGTCGGCCTGTACGCCGCAGCGGGGACCGTCCACTTCGACTGGTTCGACTACGGCCCCGACCGCCCCTGACCACCCCTGACGCCAGTGACCGCCACTGCCTGCCGCTGAGCGGAGGCGTCCGCGCGGCCGTCCGACGGGGATCGCGGCTGCCCGCCCAGCTGCCCGGCCGCGTCCGGCCGGGACGGCGCGCGGGCCGGTCGCGCGGACGGCCGCTTCATCGGGTTCCAGCGGCTTGACGACCACCGGGCTCCGCGGTGGCGGGTTCTCACCCACCCCGCGCGGTGGGTTCGGCGGGTGGGCGGCGGCACGCACCGGTACCGCCGGGCGGACCGGGCGCGGCCGGGTCGGCGGGGGGCCCGCGCTCGCCCGGCACCGCGCCCGCTGATCGCCGGCGGCCGATCCGTCCCGAACTCACACCCGCGCGAGCGGACGCCGGGCCGGTGGGCGGGCTCGCGCACGGCGCCGGCGACCGGCCGGGTGGGGCTGGGCGCCGCCACCGGGCCGGGCCACATCGAGGGGTCGCGCCGGCGCGCGGGCGCCGCGGTCCGGCGGGGCGCGGCATCTGGCCGAACCCGACGGGCGGGCCGGACGGCGCCCGTGGTGCGCGTGACTCCCGGTCAGGCCCCGTCCACCGGGCGAACGGACCCGGTCCCCCGGGCGGTGACCGCCCGACCGAACCGGTGAATCCGGGGCCGCGCGCTTGCGCACACGCACAGTAAGTGTCGAAATAAATACTATCGGTCACATAAGTTGTGGATTCATCCCGCGGCCACGGCGGAGAAGACCGGCAGTCGAGAAAGGGACCGCCCGTGGGAACACTGAACAAGCTCGAACAGCGCATCGAGGCCATGGTCAACGGCGCGTTCGCCAAGGCGTTCAAATCTCCCGTGCAACCCATGGAGTTCGCCGGCGCGCTTCGGCGCGAGTGCGACATCAACGCCAGGATCTGGGACCAGGACCACACCATCGCACCCAACGGCTACGTCGTCGAGCTCAGCCCCGAGGACCACGAGTGGCACCAGCAGTGCCTGGCCGTCGTCACCGAGGAACTGGTCGACAAGGTGCGCGAACACGCCTCGAAGCAGCACTACTCCTTCATGGGACCGCTGAAGGTCCGGTTGCAGCGCGCGGACGACCTGGACACCGGCCAGTACCGGGTGCGCAGCCGGATCGAGACCCCGCCCGCGGTCCAGGAGGCACTGCAGGCCGCCCAGCACTACCGCGACACCTACCCTCCGCAGGCCGGGCACCGGGGTGGGGGAACCAGCGCATGGCAGCCTCCGGCGCCGGTTCTTCGCGGCGCGAAGCAGCTGCTGACCTCACATCAGTTCACGTCCCTGGGCCTGGCGATCGGTGACAACGGCGTGCTGGTGGCCACCGGGGGCCAGGACGCTCCCTCCGGTGCGCGGGGTCCGCTCCGCACCGCCGACCGGCCCGAGGCGGACGAGGCCGAACTCGCCCCGCCGTCCCGGCACCCGCACGGAGCCTCCGCTCTGCGGGGCGGACGCCCCGGTCCCGCAGCAGGCGCGATCGCGGACGGCCGGCCCACGGAGGACGGACACGCGGACGGCCGGGCGGACGGCCCCGGCGCCGGATCCGGCCAGGGGGAGGACGGCCCGGGCCTCCCGGACGGCGGCGCTCTCCAGCACCGCCGGCGAAGAAGCCGCGTCAGCGTGCAACCGGCGCCGCCGGCCCATCCCGTCGACCGCACCCACCAGCCGATAGCCGGGGAGCAGCACCGCGACCACGCCGGCTCCTCCCCCGATCGGCCCTCCGAGCTCACCGAAGGACTTCAGACCGTGACCAACGACCATGACATCTGCGTCAGCGACAACGCACCCGCCCAGGACGGCTACCGGTCGAGCGCGCCCGACCACGGGCCGTCGGTCGGCGCCGCCGGCCTCGGCGAACCGACTCGGACGAGCCCCTACGCCCCCGCACAGCCGACGCCGCAGCCGCACGCCGCCGCGGGGCCGTCGATGCGGCCCCGCCCGCGGACGCCGAACCCCGGGGCGCAGTGGCAGCCCACGGGGCGGCCCGAGCACGGCGCGATGGTGGGCTTCGGCTCGGCCGGGGACCTCTCCTCCGACCGCCTGTTGCGCAGCCGTTCCAACGACCGTCGTGGCGCCACCTGGTTCCGCAGGACGGCCGAGCGGGAGCGCCAGCAGAAGCTCGACCTCCTGCGCACCCCGGTCATGAGCTGCTACAAGATCGCTGTCATCAGCCTCAAGGGCGGAGTCGGCAAGACGACCACCACGACCGCCCTGGGCGCCACTCTCGCCTCGCAACGCCAGGACCGGGTCCTGGCGATCGACGCCAACCCGGACGCGGGCACCCTCAGCCTCCGGGCGCGCCGCGAGAGCAGCGCCACCATCCGCGACATGATCCCGGAGATCCCCCACCTCACCCACTACATGGCCGTCCGCCGCTACACCTCGCAGTCCTCCAGCGGACTGGAGATCCTCGCCAACGACGTGGACCCCGCCGTCTCGACCGCCTTCACCGACGAGGACTACCGCCAGGTCGTCAACTGCCTCGGACAGCACTACCCCATCATCCTGACCGACTCCGGCACCGGCCTGCTCCACACCGCCATGCACGGCGTCCTCGACCTCGCCGACCAGCTGATCGTCGTCGCCACTCCCAGTGTCGACGGCGCGACCAGTGCCAGCACCACCTACGACTGGCTCAACGCGCACGGCTACGGGGACCTCGTACAGCGCAGCATCACCGTGGTGTCCGAGGCGCGCAGGACCAGCAAGAGCATCAGGGTGAACGACATCGTCGCCCACTTCCGGGCCCGCTGCCGCGGCGTGGTCG
>FTKF01003417.1_pt6 | contig 13238 bp, 13 predicted proteins | sample 1658111 | NCBI WGS metagenome assembly FTKF01 (sample SAMEA3914800, study PRJEB12502) | metagenome | biome: forest; material: soil | place: USA | collected 2011-06-22 | depth 0.1 m
CCCCGACGGCGCCCGGGTCGAGGGTCTGGTCCGCGTCGCCGAGGGCGCGGTCGGCTACATCCCGCAGCACCCTGCCTCGGTGCTCAACCCGGCCCGGCGCGTCGGCGTCCTGCTTCGTGATGTCGCGCGGCGCTCCGGCGGCGGCCGGGCGGAGGTGATCGACGCCCTTTGCTCTGCCCAACTGCCCGAGGCCGAGGCCGTCCTGCGGTGCTTCCCGCACCAGCTCTCGGGCGGCCAGCAGCAGCGGGTGGTGCTCGCCCAGGCACTGCTGCTCGGGGCCAGGGTCGTCGTCGCGGACGAGCCGACGACCGGCCAGGACGTCCTCACCAAACGTCGCATCGTGGACGAGCTCTCGGCCGTCGTCCGCCAGGGCATCGGGCTGCTGCTGCTGAGCCACGACCTCGACGTGGTCCGGGAGTTGGCAGACCATGTAGTCGTACTGCGGGACGGCCGGGTGGTCGAGTCCGGCCCCGCCGGGCAGCTGTCGGCGGCCCGGGAGGACGAGCGGCCGCGCACGCCGGCTGCCCGTCGGCTGCGCACCGCCCGGAGAGATGCACCTACCGCCTCCTCGCTCCACGTGCGCGGACTCACCGCGCGCCACCCCGGTGGCACCGTGGCGCTTCAGGAGGTCGGTCTGTCCGTCGGCCAGGGCGAGTGCCTGGCCCTGGTGGGGCGTTCGGGCAGTGGCAAGACTACCCTGGGCCGCTGCCTCTCGGGCCTGCACAGCGCGTACACGGGGCAGGTGGTGCTCGATGGCAGCCCTCTGCCGCGCAGCCTGCGCAATCGCAGCAGGGCCGAACTGGCCGCCGTGCAGTACGTGTTCCAGGACGCGCAGGCCGCCTTCGCCGAGCACCGGCCGGTGGTGGAACAGGTCGCCCGCGCGGGTGCGCGGCTGCGCGGGCTCGGGGCGGAGGATGCGAGGCGATCCGCCGTTCACACCCTGGCGGAGCTGGGGCTCTCAGCCGAGCTCGCCGCCCGCCGCCCGGGTGCACTCTCCGGAGGAGAGCTCCAACGCGCGGCGCTGGCCCGGGCTCTGCTGGTCCGGCCGAGATTCCTGGTCTGCGACGAGGTCACCTCGGGCCTTGACACCGTGAACCGCTCGGCCATCCTCGACCTGCTCGCCGGGCTCCTGGAACGCTCCGCACTGGCCCTGGTGTTCATTACCCACGACCGGCCGGCAGCCGTCGCCCTCGCCGACCGCATCGCCGTCCTCGACAAGGGTCGCATTGTTGAACAGGGCGCCACGGCAGACCTGCTGGCCTCCCCGCGGCACCCTCTCACCCGCCTCCTGCTCAGCGGCGGCAGCCACTTCGGGACCTCGCCGCGCGTGGTGACGTAGGGGGAGCCGTCTGAGCTGCGGATCAGTCGCACGGCGTCGGCGATGGGGCCATCGGAGCGCCGCCGCCGACCGGTGGAGGGTGTGGACACCGAAATCCGGGTGGCGGGACTGAGGGGGCGAGCATGGGGAGCCCTGGGATCGACGCGCGTCGGGGCCGCCGCGCACTCGCCGGCGCCGTCGGCGGCCGTGACCTCACCGGTCGTGGCCGCCGACGGCTCTGCAGCCCGGGGTGGGCGCGCTGCGGGTCAGCCGGCCGAGGTGGGTGCGGCGCCGGTGAGGCCGTAGCGGCGCTGGAAGCGCTCGACCCGGCCGGCGGTGTCCATGACGCGGGCGTTGCCGGTGTAGAAGGGGTGGCTGGCCGAGGAGATCTCGACGTCGATGACCGGGTAGGTGTTGCCGTCCTCCCAATGGATGCTCTGGTTGCTGGTCGCGGTGGAGCGGGTTAGGAAGGCGAGGCCGCCGACCTTGTCGCGGAAGACGATGGGGCGGTACTGCGGGTGGATGCCGGGCTTCACGGCGCTCTCCGTACGGGTGAGGGGGTGGGTGTCAGCGCTCTTCACGGAAGTCGACGTGTCGGCGGGCTGCCGGGTCGTACTTGCGCAGGACGAGGCGGTCGGGGTCGTTGCGGCGGTTCTTGCGGGTGACGTAGGTGTAGCCGGTCCCAGCGGTGGAGCGGAGCTTGATGATTGGGCGAAGTTCGTTGCGTGCCATGCTCTTTCCCTTCTGGCGGGCTGATGACCACAACTGTATCGTAATGGCATTCATTTTCATTTAGGGTAGTGTCATCGCGGCACCCCAGGCAATGCCCGGGCCCTGCCTCCGATGTCAGGCCTACTCCGGTGCGAAAACCGTGCTCGACCCCGCGCCCGTCCACCAACCCGCCCACATGGAGATCGCCATGTCCGCACACTGCCAGCTGACCGGCCGCAAACCCGGTTTCGGCAACGCCATCTCCCACTCACACCGCCGCACCCGCCGCCGGTTCGACCCCAACATTCAGTCCAAGCGCTACTGGCTGCCCAGCGAGGGACGCTTCGTGCGCCTCACACTCAGCGCCAAGGGAATCAAGACCGTCGACCGGATCGGCGTCGAGAAGGCCGTGGCACTCGTCCGAAGCCGGGGGACGAAGGTCTGATGGCCAAGCAGAGCAAGATCACCAAGAACGAGCAGCGCCGCCTGGTCGTCGCCCGATATGCCGGGCGGCGCGCCGAGCTCAGGCGCCTCATCGCCTCCCCGGCCACCTCGGCCGAGGATCGCACGGCGGCGCAGAGCGAACTCCAGCGCCAGCCCCGTGACGCCAGCGCCACCCGGGTACGCAACCGCGACGCGGTCGACGGTCGGCCGCGCGGCTACCTGCGTGCCTTCGGCCTCTCCCGGATCAACCTCCGCGGGCAGGCTCACGCCGGACACCTGCCGGGCGTACGCAAGTCCAGCTGGTAGCCCCCCGATCGGGCGCGCCCCGAACCGCGTGGAACCTCCCGGGCAGAGCGGCCCGGGGCGCCCCTGCACCCTGCCCGGCCCCACGGCCGGAACCGAACCGCCGAAAGGAAGACCCGTGTCCCAACCCAGCCTGCTCCCCGTGGTGGTGGTCGCAGGGCTCCACGAGGCCGAACGCCGCCAGGCCGTCCTGGAACTGCTCGGCACCTGCGCCGGCGCCGTCGTCCTGCACCACGACCTGACCCACGCGAGCGAGGGCCGGGTCCACCGCAGCGTCCGGGGCGCCGGCGGCCCGCTGAACGACGCACACGTACCCCTGACCAACGACTGCCCCTGCTGCGCGCTGCGCGAGGACCTGCTCCCCGAACTGCTGCGCATCGCCCACGCCGGCACCCACCGACTCGCGGTGGTGGAACTGTGGGGCGGCAGCGACCCCCACCCGCTGGTCGAGATGATCGAGTGCGGCGAGGTGGACGGCCGCTGCATGCACGAAGCAGTCGACGTCACGGCAGTCGTCACGGCCGTCGACCCGCTGCGCCTGATCACGCAGCTCTCGGTCTCCGACGAACTCACCGAACACCACCTGCACACCAGCCCCGACGACGACCGCACCCTCGCCGAAGCCCTCGCCCACCAGATCGAGTACGCCAGCACTCTGGCCGTCTCCCACCCCCACACCGGAACCGGCACCGCCGAACTCCACGCCGGCCTGGCCATGCTGCGCCAACTCCACCCCACCGCCCGCTACGCCCGCCTCGGCACCGGGCAGCTCGCATCCTGCGTGCTGGACGGGTTCGACGTGGCCGCGGCCCGTGACCGGGTCAACCCGGCTCTCGCCCTGCTACCCCAGGAGGCCAACGAGGCCGGGGTCAGCACGATGGTGTGGGAGCGGCGCGCACCACTGCACCCCGGACGCCTGCACGAGGCGATGGAACAACTGGTACCGGCCGCCCAACGCAGCCGGGGGCGGTTCTGGATCGCGAATCGACCCGATCAGATGCTCGCCTGGGACGCGGCCGGGGCGAACCTCGCCGTCGAGGAGTGCGGTCCCTGGCTGGTCTCGCTGCCGGACGCCGCGTGGGAGCTCTACCCGCCGTCCCGGCGTGCCGCGGCGTCCCTGGACTGGGACCCGGCGCACGGCGACCGCGTTCAGCAACTGAGCTTCACCGCCGAGGAGCTGGATGTCGACGGGATCACCGGGCTGCTCGACTCCTGCCTGCTCACCGATGCCGAACTGGCCGCAGGGGAGCAAGGCTGGAAGACCCTGCCGGACGCCTTCGAGGACCTGCTCGACCCGGTCGCCTGACCCGCCTGACCCGCCCGCCCCCATCTGCAGAAGAGACACCCGTGACGAAGATCGCCCCCGCCCGCCGGGATCGCAAGCCCCGCCCGAACCCGCTGCACGCGGCCCGTATCACGTACATCGACTACAAGGACACCCACGTGCTCCGGGCGTTCATCTCGGACCGTGGCAAGATCCGTGGACGCCGGGTGACCCGCCTGACGGTCCAGCAGCAGCACGCGATGGCCCGGGCGATCAAGAACGCCCGCGAGATGGCCCTGCTGCCGTACACCTCCCCCACGCCGGGCAAGGCGGGCCGGTGACCGCGGTGCCGGCGAGGGATGGCAGGCTACCGGTCACCGTCCTGTCCGGGTTCCTCGGCGCGGGAAAGACGACGCTGCTCAACCACCTCCTCAACAACCGCCTAGGCCTGCGGGTCGCGGTCATCGTCAACGACATGAGCGAAATCAACATCGACGCGGCGCTGGTACGCGACGGTGGGGGAATGCTGTCGCATACCGAGGAGCGGCTCGTGGAGCTGACCAACGGCTGCATCTGCTGCACCCTGCGCGACGACCTGCTGGAGGAGGTCGACCGACTGGCTCGCGAAGGTCGCTTCGACTACCTGCTGATCGAGTCCAGCGGCATCTCCGAGCCCATGCCGGTCGCGGCGGCCTTCGTCTTCGCCCGCGACGACGGCGCGACCCTCAGCGACCTCGCCCGGCTGGACACCATGGTCACCGTCGTCGACGCCGCCAACTTCCTGCCCGAACTGCGTGGTGGGGAAGAGTTGGCCGCACGCGGGCTCGACCAGTACGAGGACGACGAACGCACCGTCAGCGACCTGTTGATGGACCAGGTGGAGTTTGCCGACGTCCTGGTCCTCAACAAGACGGATCTGGTCACCGCCGACGAGGCGGACCGGCTCGCCGCGGCACTGAGCCGGCTCAACCCCGCCGCCCGGATCGTCCGAGCGGTCGCCGGCTGCGTTCCGCCCGCCGAACTCCTCGGCACCGGACTCTTTGACCTGACCCGGGCCCAGGAGGCCCCCGGTTGGGTGGCCGAGCTCAACGGCGACCACGTGCCGGAGACGGAGGAGTACGGCATCACCAGTCTGGTGTTCCGCGCCGAACGGCCGTTCCACCCTGGGCGCCTCTGGGAGTTGGTGAGCGAGCGCCTCGACGCGGGTGACTTCGGCTCCGTGCTGCGCTCGAAGGGATTCTTCTGGCTCGCCTCCCGGCCGGCCGTCACCGGCCAGTGGTCCCAGGCGGGTTCGGTCGCGCGGTTCGAGCCCTCGGGGATGCGCCTGTCCGCGCCCGGCGGGACGAACCTGACGGCGCTGACCCGTCTGAGCGACGCGACCGACCTAACCGCCTGGGCGGACGGTACCGAGCCCCTGCAGGGTGGCCAGGAGCTCGTCTTCATCGGCACCGGGCTCCGAAGGGACGAGCTGCGGGACGTACTCACCCAGTGCCTGCTGGACGACATCGAGCACGCGGCCGGGCCGCAGGCTTGGGCGGCGTTCGACGACCGGTTCCCGGAGTGGGACGAATACGCCCTCCTGGATAACCACGACCACCAGTAGTCACCCCACCACCACTGCACCGGAGGACCCGTACATGGCCGTACCCAAGCGGAAGATGTCTCGAAGCAACACCCGGCACCGCCGCGCTCAGTGGAAGGCGAGCACTCCGCATCTGGTGCCGATCACCATCGACGGCCGTGAGCACCTCGTGCCGCGCCGACTGGTCCGCGCCTACGAACGCGGACTGCTCGCACCGACGTCCTGAGTACCGAGCAGCGGCCGGCGTCGAGATCCCCGGATCCCGACGCCGGCCGCTGCGCCACGTCGTCCTCCCGGAGGGGAACCCGCAGGCCCGGGTGGTCAGCGCAGGGCTACGAGGACGCAGTTGCAGCCGTACTGCCACACGGGACCGACGTGGCGGAACCCCGCCTCCCTCGGCAGCTGTTCGTGCTGAGCCACGGACAGCCCGGGCCGTTTCCGGCGTCGCTCGCCGGGGCGGGGAGCCTGTCGCGTGCTGAGTGCCCGCCGGCGAACCGGGTGTCGGGTGCGGTGGTCTTCGACGCCCCCTGGTCGGTTGACGCGAAGGGGTATTCGTCGCAGCTCATCCCAGTGGGCGGGGTCTGGGTGCCCGGGCACGCGATGTTGCGGTTCGGATCGGTGAGCGACTGGTTGCGAGTCAGGGGCAAGCCGTCAGCCTGTCGGCCGTAGTGATGCGTTCCGGCCTGCTGGATGGCTTGGAAGTTCGCTGCGATGTTGGGGAGTGCGGCCATGGTGGTGAGGATCGGGGTGATATCGGGGACGATGCAGCCCGCGCCGTACGTGCCACCGATGAGGTTGTCACACCGGTAGTACGGGGATCCCCAGGTGAAGGGGGTGGTTGTGCCAGGACCCCAGCTGAGTGTGTAGAGGCTGTAGGTCTTGTTGACGGTGGTCGTGGAGTCACTGTAGGCGATGCTCGTGGTGATGTCGGAACCCTGAACGATTGCGGATCCATTGGGGAAGTAGGAAGTGGCGGAGCAGGTCCCGCCGCAGGTGGCGGCCAGGTTGAGGGTGGCGCCGGGAAGCCAGCGCGCGCAGCACCTCTTCACGGGCGATGCGCGCGTGGTCCACACGCTGCCGGGCCGCGGCAGCGTGCTCCTCGGCCTCCCGCACCGCCTCCCGCCAGGACTCGAGCTCTTCGCGCGCCCGCGCTTCACGGCACTCCAGCAAAGCGATCACCGACGGCACCAGACACCTCCCACACAGACAGAACCAACCATCCGCTGGCTGCCCCACCCCGGCCCTCACCACACCCAACCAACCGGAAAACCGCAGCTCATCGAGCTACAGCACGGTTCACCACCCCGCTCTCAGTGCCGACCGTGCGCAGGGTGGCGAGCACCAGCGCCCGAGTGACGGCGACGACTTCGCTGACGCGGACCTGTTCCTGTGGACCGTGGGCGAGGCGTGTGTCGCCGGGGCCGTACTGCAGCGTGGGGATGCCCGCTCCGGAGTACAGCCGTAGGTCGCTGCCGTAAGGGGCGCCTCGCTCGGACGGCCGCGGGCCGTCGGTGGCGTCGGCGTGGGCGGCGCCGAGCATGGCGACAAGCGGGTGTCCGGCTGGCAGCCGTCCGCTGGCGAACTGGCCGCCGGGCCACGTCACCGTGGCGGGTCGGGAGGACAGCCACGGGTCCCTAGCGCAGGCTTCGGCCACGCACGCCTCCAGTTCGGTACGTGCCTGGGCCGGATCCTCGCCCAGCCGGACGCCCAGTCTTCCCTCGGCCACCAGGAGGTCGGGCACACTGCTGGCCCAGTCGCCGGCCCGGACGGTCCCGACGGACAGCGGATAGGGGATGGGGTATTCGGACAGGAGCGGGTCGGCGCCGGTGTTACGGCGGGCTTCCAGACGGGCGAGCGCGCGGTGGATGGGCAGGTAGGCGTCGATGGCACTCACTCCTACGTACCTGGTGCTCCCGTGAGCGGCCCAGCCGGGTACTTCGATGCGAAAGGTCAGGGCTCCGGCATTCGCGGTGATGAGCGCACCGCCCGTCGGTTCGGTGATGACGCAGGCGTCACCGGTGTGGCCGCGTTCGAGGGTGCCGAACGCCCCGAGCCCTCCGTCCTCCTCGCTGACGACGAAGTGGGCGGACACCCGGCCGTCCAGCCTTGCCCCCGCCTTCCGTACGGCGGCCAGGGCGGCGAGGACCGCCACCACGCCGGCCTTCGCGTCGCAGGCCCCTCTGGCGTGCACCACGTCTCCGCTGACCCGCGGGCGGAACGGGTCACTCTCCCATCGCGCCAGGTCCCCGGGAGGGACGACGTCGACATGGCTCTGGAGGATCAGGGACGGCCCGTCGCCCGGCTGCCGCGTCTCGCCCACCAGGCCCCACGCCTCCGTGCGCGGAGCCTCGCCGCCTGGAAAACGGGGGTGCGCACGCAGCTCCTTCAGGTTCATGGACCAGAGGTCGACATCGAGATCCAGCCGCTCTAGGTGCCGTGCCAGGACATGCTGTAACTCGGACTCCGCGGCGCTCCCCGTTACGCTGGGAACAGCGAGAAGTTCCAGCAGATCGCGGGCGATGGCCGCTTCGTCCACCGCAGCCAGGGCGGATGCTTCCACAGTGCTCAGGTTTGCCGTCAACGAGACACAGCTCCCAACAGGTGACATCAGGACAGGCCGGAGACTTCGGTTGCGGTGGACCGCAGCCAATCGCTATTTGCTGCGGTCCACCGCTGTCTTCTTGCAGCGTTTCCGGGCGGTGCGGCTCGGCGAGCCCCTTCTCAAGGTCGCCACCGATCGGGTGACGCGACGCGGGTCGTACAGAATGCAGACCCGCAGGGCCCTCGTAGTGTTGAGAGAGGTCTTCACGCCTCGGCTCTTCACCCCAAGGGCCCTATTGTTCTCCTGTTCTGCCGCGTTCGGACCTGCCGCACACAGCAGGGCAGGTGAAGAGGCTCAGTGACCGGCCCAGCGCCCGGAGGAGACCAGCGTCGTCCACTTGCCGTTCTCGACCTTGTACAACGAGATGGACTGGTTGTAGTTGTCCCCGACCTTGTCGAACGAGACCTCGCCGGTGACGCCGAGGAAGGTGACCTTCTGCAGAGCGGACGTCACGGCCTTCTGCAGGTCCTGGTCGGGGAGCACGCCGTCGTTCCTGGTCACCACGCTCCCGACGGCCAGCATCCAGGCCCAGGCCGAGTCGTAGGCGTAGGGGCCGAAGGGCCCGTGCGGCACCGTATAGCCGGCCGCGGTGTACGCGTCCACGTAGGCGTAGGCGGACGCGAGGTTGTCGATCGCGATGCCAGCGGAGGTGGCGAGGGTCCCTTCGGAGGCGGTCGCCCCCGCCAGGTGGAGGTACTCCTCGCTGTGCATGGCGTCTCCCCCTGCCACGGGTATCCGGACCCCGGCCGCTGCCAGCTGGGCGGCGATCCGTCCGGCCTCCGGTGACTCCCCGCCGTAGTAGACCAGTTGGTCCTTGGAGGACCTGATCTGCTCGACCAGCGCGGTGAAGTCGGTAGCCCCCGGCTCCACGGTTCTGCGCAGCAGCACCGTGCCACCCGTGTACTCGAACTCGCCGGCGAACTCGTCCGCCAGGCTCTTCCCGTACGCCTTCGTGTCACTGATCACCGCGGCATTCGCCACCTGCATGCTCCGGCGCAGGAGGTCCGCGAGATAGGGGCCCTGGATCGCATCGGTGGTGACGGTGCGGAAGTAGGTTTCGTAGAGACGGCTCTTCCCCTTGCCGCGGTAGTCCGGGCCCCAGGTGAGCCCCGGCAGGGTGTTGGACGGAGAAACCTGCGCCAGGCCGGCCTCCGCGAGTACCGGGCTCATCTCCAGGGCAACCGACGAGCTGTAGGGGCCGACAACGCCGAGCACCACGGGATTCGCGGCGAGGGCCGCCGCGTTGGCCTTCGCCCGGGCGGGGTCTCCGGCGTCGTCCTTGGGGTCGAGTTCGAACCGGACTCCCGGCACCAGGTGCTTCTCGTTCGCCTTGGCGACGGCCAGCTCGACGGAGTTCCTGATGCTGAGGCCGGCGTCGGCAAGGTCACCCGACAGCGGGGAGTCAAGTCCGATGGTGACCGTCTTGAGCGGCTGCGGGTCGTCACCGAACACCGAGCAACCGGTCAGCAGGACCGAGACTGCGGTGGGCACCGCCAGGCGACGCACGGCACCGGATCTTCGGTGGCCGCGCCCGGGACAGCCAGACTGTTCCGGACGGTTGTGCTGATGACCGAGCGGCATGGCAGTGACTCTCCCCATCGAGATACGGCCGGTGGCTGCGCGGAGGTTCGCGAGCGCGCCGACGCATGGGAGGGAACGCCAGACCTACCGCATTCGGTTGTTGTTCGGTCGGTCGCCACCGGTAGGGAAGCGTCCGCGGGGTACGCGAGTTCACAGTGCGGTCCGTGGCCGAGCGATTGGGTCGGCCACGGACCGCAGTAGTCCACCCGGAGGTCCGGGCTCGTACGGATCAGTCTGTGTCCGAACTGCCCTGCGTGTCGATGGCAGCCTTGCGAATGGCCTCGACCCTGGGCCGGACGCAGAACCAGCCGACGACCAGGCCCACAACGATCAGGGGCAGCGCCAGGATGGTGGTCCGGCCGGGCCCCTCGTCGAACCACATGAGGACCAGGACCCCGACGAGGAACAGGATCGTGACGATCTCGGTGTAGGGCGACCCCGGCAGCCGGTAGCTCGGGCGGGTAGTGAGGCCGGCCTTCGCCTTACGCCAGAACAGCAGGTGGCAGACCATGATCATCGACCAGGTGCTGAGAACGCCGATGGCGGCGAAGTTCAGGACGATCTCGAAGGCCTGGCCCGGCACCACGTAGTTGAGGCCCACGCCCAGGACGCAGATCGACGTGGTGAGCAGGATGCCGCCGTACGGGACCTGGGTCCTGCTCATCGCAGCGGTGAACTTCGGCGCCGAGCCGGCCATGGCCATCGAGCGCAGGATCCGGCCGGTGGAGTACAGGCCGGAGTTGAGGCTCGACAGCGCCGCGGTCATGACGACGAGGTTCATCACGCCGTCCCCGCCCGGAATCCCCACGTGGGACAGGACGGTGACGAAGGGACTCTCGGACGCCGAGTAAGCGCCCGAGGGCATCAGCATCACGAGCAGGATGACCGAGCCGACGTAGAACAGCGCGACCCGCCACATGATCGAGTTGATCGCCTTGGGGATCAACTTCTCCGGGTTGCTGGTCTCACCCGCGGTCACACCGACCATCTCGACGCCCGCGTAGGCGAAGACGACGCCCTGGACGATCAGGAGCATCGGCAGCAGGCCGTGCGGGAAGATACCGCCACTGTCGGTGATCAGGGAGGGGCCGGGGATGTGGTCGTCGATCGGCTGCCTGGTCGCCAGCAGGTAGATCCCGATGCACATGAAGAGGAGCAGCGCGCCGACCTTGACGATCGCGAACCAGAACTCCATCTCGCCGAAGATCTTCACGGAGATCAGGTTCACGGCCAGCACGACGGCGAGCGCTATGAGCGCGATCACCCACTGCGGGGTAGTGCTGAACATGTGCCAGAAGTGCGTGTAGGTCGCGACTGCGGTGATGTCGGCGATGCCGGTGGTCGCCCAGTTCAGGACGTACATCCAGCCCGCGACGAAGGCGCCCTTCTCCCCCATGAACTCGCGCGCGTAGGAGACGAACGCCCCCGAGGACGGACGGTGGAGGACGAGTTCACCCAGAGCGCGCACCACGAGGAACGCGAAGACGCCGCAGACCGTGTAGGCCACGGCGAGGGAGGGCCCCGCGCTGGCGAGCCGCCCTCCGGCGCCCAGGAAGAGCCCGGTTCCGATCGCCCCACCTATCGCGATCATGCTGACATGGCGGGGCTTGAGGGACTTGCTGTACCCGACGTCACCGGCATCCACATGGGTGGGCACGGAGGAGTGCTGCTGTTCGGTGTCTTGCCGGAAGGCCTGCTGACTCACGCTATGTCTCCGCAATGGGTGCATGGCTCCTGCGGCCACACCGCAGGATGATGGGGGATCTCACTGTGGGTGAGATATCTGGCCGGTGCCGGCCACGGCCGGGCGGGAGTTTCGAAATGCCGGATCAGAAGTCACCGGCCCGCTCGGCAGGGGCACGGAATCGCTGCGAAGCCCAGCTCACCTGCAGAGCGGACAATCCTGCCGCACGGGATCGAGTCGGTGCCTCGCCGGTGCGATGGGGGCTCTCAGGACCTCCCTTAGAAGGAAACCGGCAAGACGAACGGACGGCCCACCACCTCGTCGGATGGGACGCCCTGCCCTGCTCTCGGTAATTACTTCGAGGAAGTCGATGGCCGGAATTTTTCAGTGCCTTGCGACCGGCCCGCTCGACGCCCAGCGACCGGACTTTAGTCCATTTTCAGAGAGCATCAATAGAGCCCCCGGGCCCAACTGCCCGGGACCTCGGACCCGGATGCCGTTCACGATTGCCCTGGACCGGGCGAACCGAGCAGGGCGCAGGGCACCCCGGGACAGGCGCCCGGTCGTGTGGTGACGTCGGGGCCGGCCAGCGGCACCGGCCTCAGCCCTCTTCGTCGGACACCCGCCCCGAGGCATACCCGGTATCCGCGGTCGGACCGTCCCTCGATTCATCTGAAAGGGAATTGAAGCCGAAATTCGGGTTGATGAGATAGAAGTCCTCGTCCTCGCCCTCCCGATCCGGAACAGGGATTCCTCGGCGCAGCCTGATCTCCTCGCTGGCCCCAAGAATGAGCGATCTATCGATACCGCCTTCGAAGGCAACCTCCTTCTCGTGATTGATATAGAAGGGATAGTCGTCGCCGTAGGTCATCGCGGCATCGATCCCCTTCCCCGGCGCATCGATCTCGTAGTCGTACCCCGTGACATGCCGCAGGCCCTGCCAACGGCTGGTACTCACCCATTGCGAGGGGGTGGAGGCACTGATAGAAATATGGTCCATCAGCGCGTGGGTGCCGGCAGGATTCCGCGGCTGGAAACCTTCATCGAAGATGACGTCGGGATCCCTCGCGTCAGCCCTGTAGAGCAGGTCATCGTCATCACGCTGAACGTACTGGTGATCGAGACCCTGGCCGCCGGGAAGCCCCGGCCGGGAGGCGACACCCAGGTGCTTCGCCAGCGCCCTGGCATGTTCCGGTCCCTTCTGATGAAGCGCATAAGCTATCCGCTGCTGCTGCTTCTCCTGGACGGCGCGTGCCCCTCTGGTGGCGGGGTCCGTACCGAGAAGGATCGGGAAGAACGCGAAGCCGTCCATCCGGGAGAGCAGCCGTAGGTAGTAGCTCTCGGGCAGCTTCCCCAGCGTGTGCCGGATGCCGTCCATCGAAGGGCGGCCGGACACATCGTCATCCCCCCGCCGACGCTCTGTCCCCGATTCCCCGGACGCGACGGTGGTACCCCGGGGTTCGACCTGGTCCGCCGCACCCGCCTCGAAAGGCTCGAACCGCCTCTCCCTCGCCTTCGGGAGTCGCGCCAATACCTGGTCCAGGCCCTTCGGCACCTTCCCCACCCGCACCCCGCCGTGCCGGCCGGCCAACGCCCCCGCCGCACCCTGCGCGAACGCCGCGGGCGTGTCCGTCACCGGCGTCCCCTGCACCGCCCGCAACTCCACATCCGTCGCCGCACTCGTCAACCCCTGCAACGCCAGTTGCCCCGGCAGACTCCCCGTCCACGCCGGTGCGAACAACACCTCCC
>FTKF01035385.1_pt1 | contig 13041 bp, 16 predicted proteins | sample 1658111 | NCBI WGS metagenome assembly FTKF01 (sample SAMEA3914800, study PRJEB12502) | metagenome | biome: forest; material: soil | place: USA | collected 2011-06-22 | depth 0.1 m
GGAGCTGCGCCGCTTCGACGACGCCCTCGACGCCCACCAACACGCGCTGGACATCTACCGCGACCTCGGCGACCGCCAGGGCGAAGGCACGGCGTGGAACAACCTCGGCAACGCCCTCCAGGAGCTGCGCCGCTTCGACGACGCCCTCGACGCCCACCAAAGCGCCCTCGACATCTACCGCGACCTCGACGACCACCACCGCGAAGCCATCGCGTGGAACAACCTCGGCGCCGCCCTGTGGGAGCTGCGGCGCTTCGACGACGCCCTCGACGCCCACCAACACGCGCTGGACATCTACCGCGACCTCGGCGACCGCCACGGCGAAGGCACGGCGTGGAACAACCTCGGCAACGCCCTGCGGGAGCTGCGGCGCTTCGACGACGCCCTCGACGCCCACCAACACGCGCTGGACATCTACCGCGACCTCGGCGACCGCCACCGCGAAGGCACGGCGTGGAACAACCTCGGCACCGCCTGGCGGGGCGCCGAGGAGTACGAGAAGGCCGTCGACGCCGGCAGGCGAGCCATCACGGTGTTCCAGGAACTGGGCGACGCATACCGCGAAGGCGAGGCGCTCAGCGAACTCGCCGACACACTGCAGGCCGCCGGGCGCTCGCCTGGCGAGGTCCGGGTCGTACGGGAGGCATCCGCTGCGGCCTACCGGCAGGCCGGCGCCGAGGACGAAGCCGTGAAGGCCCTGGAGAAGATGGACGAGTAGCTCGTCGGCTGGGGAGGGTGTCGCCCCGCCCCTTGCGGGCGGGGCGACAGCCTGGGGCCTGGTCGGCTTGTCGGGGTCGGGCTCCGTAACGGGCCTGGACGGCCAGGGGGGCGGCCGGCCCCAGCAGCAGGCAGGCGGTGGCGACGAGTGCGGGGCGTTTGCGGGGACGCTGCTTGAGACCATCGGCTGGCTGTCGTCGGCACTGGACGCCCGGGGCCGGCTGTACCGGCAACGCCCGGGCAACGCCCGGGCAACGCGAGTGATCCTCCACGCCCTGCTCGAACCCGCCACCGTCGACTCCTGGCTCCCGCAGCCCACCCCCGCCGGTCCCTGGGTCGTGGACCCGCTGCCGCAGATCGAAGGCCGTCTACGGCACGCCCTGCTGTCTGCGGCCATCGAACGCACCGACGACTTCGAGGAACTCCTCGCGGTCGCCATAGCCTGCGTGCCCTTCTGCAGCAACCTCACCATCGGCGACGACTGGGGCCCCCTGCTGGCTGCGGCGTTCCCGTCCGGCTACAGCTCGGGTGCCGAGCTCACACCCGCCCAGCACCGCTTTCTCAGTGCGCTCGCAGACCGAGATGTGTGCTGGCGATACACCCACCTCATCGCGTCCTGGTTCCAGGACATCGGCCTGCCCGCAGACCGGGACGCCATCAAGGCACTACTGAAGCCGGCCCGTTAAGAGACCCCGGCCGTCACACGGGGGCCACCGGGATCACCCCGGTTCGTACTCGCTCCAGACCTCTGTCGTCCTGGTTCGCGGCCACCAGTGGCATACCAGGAACACGGACGGAACAGCGCTGAGAGAGTGCCCCACCGCTGGGGGTGTTTACGGCGTAAACACCCTGAGTTTCGCGGGCTCTGGGTCTGGACGCGCTCCTGGCGGGGCGTCGGGCCGGTTCTCACGCTCCGAAATCGTCGATGAACTGCTCCAGGTCGACGGTTGGGTCGAGGGGTTCGAGGGTCGCATCGAAGTCGGCCCACCACACCGCAGGAACGCCCGGGGCGAGTTCGCGCAGCAGGGTGTGCACGATGGTGAGCGGCGCGGAGAGCGGTTCCTGGTCTCGGAAGACCAGGACCTGGAGATCAGTCTGGTACGACAGCTCGCAGTGGTGGTCGCCCGCGCGGACGGTGAGGTCGAGTGTGTCGTCGCTGTCACCGCTGACGGTGCTCTGCGGCCAGATCCGGACGATGCTGGCGGTGAACTGCTCCGCGGTGAACGGCCAGGCGGCACCGGCGCGGCGGTCGGCGCTGACGAAGTAGCTGGATCCCACGACTTCTTCCTCCACATGTTCGCGGGCGGGGGCGGGATGCTCCCGTCTGGCTATTTGACGACGCGGGTGCGGCCGCTGACGCCTTGGGCCGCCATCATCGCCTGGTAGTAGGCGGCCGCCTTGTCGTCGTTGGTGATGATCTCCAGGTGGTTGACCTTGTTGCGGGGGTCCTGGAACGCGGAGGCGTACTTCGTCATCTCCTCGACCTGGCTCTTCTCCGTCGACTCGTAGACGAAGTCGGGAACGTTGTCGACGTTGCCCAGGCGTAGCGGGGATTTGCAGCTGGGTTGTTGGCCGATGTATTTGGCGTCGACGGCTGCGCCGTCCTGGTAGCGGACGCCGTCGGCGTTCATGCCGAGTTGACTGTCGTCCTTGCCGGGGACGGTGGTGTAGAGGTTGTACTCGGTGGTGCCGGCGACGCGGATTTGGTAGGCGCGTCGGGCGTCGATCTTGGGTTTGCCCATGGGGCCGAGGGCGGTCTTGATGCGGCCGTCAGTGTCCATCCGGGTCATCCAGGTGCGTACGTCCTGCTGCTGGGCTGGGGGCAGGATCGGGAAGGGGCTGGTCGGGTCGTGGGGTAACGGGGGCAGGCCTGGGGTGATGGCCGGCGGGGTCGTGGGTGGGGCCGCGGCCTCGGCTGTGGCGGGGACGACTGCGGCCAGGGCTACGGCGGGGACGGCGGCGATCGCGACGGGGATGAGTCGGGCCGCGGCGGCATCGATGACGGCGGCCGCCTCGGTCAGGACGGCTATTTCCGCGCTGACCTCGATCTCGGCGGTCAGGGCCAGGGCGGCGGCACCGGCCTCCGCCGCGATCGCGACCTCTCCGCCGGCTGCGGCGGCGTCGGAGATTCCGAGGGTGAACACGGTCAGTGCGACCCCGACCACCGCGACGCCGCCGGCCAGCAGGGCGAGGTTCTCCAGGGTGTCGCGCAGGTCCTCGATGCCGTCGGCGTAGGCGTCGCAGGCCAGGGACATCTGGTGGGCGGTGGAGACCAGCGTGTTGAGGACCGGCCCCGACGTCACGCAGCCGTCGTGGACCGCCCGCCAGTTCGCCATGAACGAGTCGACGGCGTTGGCGCTGCTGGACGCGGTGACCTCCAGGGCCAGCCGGTCGCCCTCGGCGCCGAGTCGGCTGACGAGTTCGCCGACCCGCTTCCAGTCCTTCGCGGCCTGGCGGAGTTTGGCCGGGTCGCCCTGGGGCCAGAACTCCGCAATGATGTCGCGCACGAACCAGTTGGCATGCCCGACCGCGGTGGGAATCTGGACGTTCTTCGTCTCCTGCTCGCACTGCGGGTCTGCGGCTGCCGGGAGCTGCTGCGGCTGCATGAAGCTGGCGGCCACGTCCGCCTCGGTGCGAATGTAGTTGAGGGCCATCGTGTAGAGGCCGTTGGCGGTGCCCCCGAGTTGCGCGACGGTGCGGCCCAGGGCTGCGACGTAGGCCTTGGCCGCCGGGTCGTACTTCTTGGCGAAGGCGTGGCCTGTGTCGTCGTCGCCGGCCATGCCGCCCGCGTCGTCCAGTGATCCGATCAGGCCGCGGTGGATCTGCGACGCCCAGCTCTGCAGGTCGGAGAAGCCGGCAGAGGAGACCAGCATCTGTGATGGAACGACCTTGAACCCGCTCACTCACGAACCCCCGTTCGCCAACAACAACCCCGCCCCTGCGCCCGCCGCCACGTCATGCGGTGACGGGATATCACTTCCACCCCTCGCTGCCGACCCTGGGGGCGGCACCGGATTCCGTGTGCGACCGTAACAGGACCCGTCTCCGGCCGTACGGGCGTTGGGAAGACCTGGGGAGAGCCGGCGCTTGATGCTCCTCCGGGGACATCCACGTCCGGTGGAGACCAGCCGGTTCCCTCCCGACCGGCCTCCACCTCTCAGGCCACCGGCCTGCCGAAGGACCTTCTCGGGGTCCGGGCCGTCAACCGCAGTAGATCGCTGAGGGCGACACCCTGCTCGGCCCACGCGCGCAGCCGGTCGCGGTCGACCCAGTGGATCTGGTGCTTGTCGCCCCAGGCCTTGGCGTCGCGGGTGAAGGTGCCGTTGGTGACGACGACGGCGATGTCGGCGCCGTGGGCGGGGCCGGCGGTTCCCTTCACCTGGTACATCACCTGGGAGCCGACCTTGCCGCCGACCTTGGTGTGCTTGGCCTGCAGGACGATCCGCCCGCGCTGCGGGTGGCGGCCGATGACGTCCGCGGCCTGGTCGCCCTGCTGGCCGACCTGGCGGGCCGACCAACCGTCGCGGATCAGCAGGTCGCGCAGCGCGAACTCGAACTGCCGGTCCGACAGGGCGTCGACCTCGGTCAGGGTGAACCGCAGCCTCGCCAGGCGCTCGCCGCGCAGGCGTGCCACCGCACCCTGGCGCAGGCGGAACGCGACCGCGGCGGCCACGGCGCAGCCCGCAAGTACCAGGAGGATCGGCCAGGCGCCGAACAGAGCTCGCCCCGCCGCCATCACAACGCGAAGTAGCAAGACCGCCACCGCGATAGCAACGACGCCGGCCGCTATCTGCTCGACGATGCCGTGCGGTCTCCTGAACCGGCTCCGGCGCCTGGCCATCACGGCGCAGCGGGAGCCGCAGCAGGGGCAGACACGGATGGGGCTGGCGCTGTCGGGACTGCGGTGCTGGCGTCGGAGAAGCCGAAGACCTGTCCCCACAGCCAGATTGCCGCGACGGCGCCGACGATCACCCAGCCGCTGGTCTTCTTGGCGCTGGGGCGCGGGTTGCGTCGGGTGTGTGCGCGGACTCGGTGGTAGCCCTCGGGTACGCCAGCCATGGAAATGCCCTCCCGGAAGGCGGTCCGCCGTGCGCGGACCGTCCTGGACATTGGTGTATCAGCGGTGTCCGACAGACTGGGCTGCCTGACGAAGTCGGCTGTCCAGCTGCGGATATGAACCGGCCACTTCCCGGCGTTGCTGTTGATGCGCCCGTGTGGATTCGAACGTTGGGGTCCTGACCGCGTACATGAAATCGCTCACTCATCGGACCACGGCGCGGGCGGGCGCACGCAGGGATGCGGGCGGGCAGTGGCCTCACCTGCAGAGATGTAGACCTGCGCTGGCTGGCAGTAGTGCCAGGAGATGGCGTGTTGATGCCGGTGGTACAGGCGTACTCGGGCGCGCCCGTGGATCGACTGTGCTCTGGCGCTCTGCGCCTGCACAGCGCCACAGTATGGCTGCTGCCAACCCAGCCGGTCTCCGCACGTGTCTGCGGCAGTGCTCTGGTTTCTTGAAGGCGACCAACGGTTCGGCCGAAGGTGGAAACGCCGTTTCCACCTTCGGGGCTGCGCAGAACCTGGCCGGGGTGGAAACGCCGTTTCCACCCCGGCCAGGGGCGAGGCCAAGCCGGCGTCCACCTCGAGGTCCCGGAGGGCAGTCACTTCGTCGCAACGGCGATGGCCCCGACCGAAGTCGGGGCCATCCTCAACGGGCTCGCCAACGCCCTATGCGTCGTCCGAGCTGTTCTTCATTCCGAGCACCCGATCAGCGAGGGTGTCGGCCAGCTTGTAGACCTTCTCCACGCTGAGGGTTGCGCAGATCGCGTCGGCGAGCTCCTCGATCCTTGCTTCCTGCCAGTCGAGGCGGGACAGATCAGCACCACGTTCGGCGGGCTGGTGAGTCTGGTGGGTGGCAGGCTCCTCCCGCTGTTCGGGAAGATCGGCTGTCCCGGTCCTGGGGGTGGGGGTGGAAACGGCGTTTCCACCCCCACCCCCAGTCAGCTGCTCAGGTCTGCTGTCGCGTCGGCGCTTGGGGGCCTGGGTCTTGAGGTCGAGGGCCTGCTCGGCTGCCTTTCCCTGCTCGACGTGGGGGAGGCGGCCGACGGTCCGGGCCACCTCGACGGGCAGGGTCTTGTCTTCGACTGCCTGCTGCAGCTCGGGAGTCAGGTTGAGCAGGGCGAGGCGCTGCGACACCCAGACGTGCGACTTGCCCAGGCGCTTGGCGAGCTGGCGCTGTGATCCGTGGACGACGAGGAGTCGTTCAAGGGCCTTGGCCTGGTCGAGGGGCTCGATGTCGACGTGCTGGACAGCGGCGACCAGTGCCGTTTCCAGCATGTTGTCGGCGGTAGCCACCAGAGTGTCGTCAACGTGGACAGGCAGTTCGTCGAGGCCTGCGAGGTGGGCGCCTGCGAGGCGCCGGTTGCCGTCCACGACCGCGAAGTCCGCCGTTGCCAGCGCGTCGTCCTGTCCAGGGTGGGCGCGCAGGAAGGCGTCTCGGGTGACGACGGTGAGGGGCTGGATGATGCCGTGCACCTCGATGCTGTCGGCCATCTCCTTGATCCCGGTCAGCGTCTCGCGCGGGTTGTACGGGTTGTGGGCGAGCTGCTCGATCCGCACCCGGCTGCTGGCCACGGTGACGGGACCGGCGGGGGGATCCACCGGCTTGCCGTCGAGTGCGGCCAACGCCCGGCCGCGGGCGCTGATCGGCGCCTGCGGCGAGACGGCGTCGAACGTCGAGGAACCGCCGAGGAGAGCCGCCTTCGTCCGGGCACTCATGACAACTCCTTGACGATCTTGCGCATGGTGTGGGCCTGGTCGCTCTCCGGCGCGTACTCCAGCAGGGGCAGCGTCACACGCACGGCCTCCCGCTGCTCCCGGAGGTCCTTGTTCACGGCTAGGACCGGCGGGGTGCCGAGGGCCTGCCACTTCTCCAGGGAGGAGGTGGCGATGAAGCCGCGGCGGGAGTCGTACTTGTTGACGACGAGTCCGAGCAGTTCGATCTCGAGGTCGTAGTCGGCGCTCAGGGCGTCGACCTGGCGGATGAGCATCCCGTAGGCCTTGGCCGAACTGTCCTCGGCCTCCACCGGAATGACTACGCCGGAGCGCCCCTCGTCTTCGTCGTTGCGCTTGCGGCCGTAATAAAGGGCCGCGTCCATCGCGAGGCCGAGGCTGGGCGGGGAGTCGACGACGATGACGTCGAAGTCGGCTTCGGCGGAGGAGAGAGCGCGCTCGAAGACGGCGTGGCGAGGGCCGCGGAACATTGCGAGGCCGCCGTCGAGGAGGAAGGCGTCGAAGGCGGCGGGCAGGACGTGCAGGCGGCCGCCGAATCGGTCACCGGGGATGACGACGGCCAGGTCACGGATCGTCTTGCGGGTCTTCTCGCGCTCCAGCATGTGGGTCACCAGGCTCTCCTCGCCCGCGTCGAAGGCGGGGATGTTGAGCTGGTGGCTGAGGTGACCCTGCGGGTCGTAGTCGATGAGCAGAACGCGGGAGCCGGCTTCCGCGAACGCCTGGGCGATCCCGCCCGCGACGGCGGTCTTGCCGACGCCGCCCTTCTGGTTGCAGACGACGATGCGGCGGGCGGGCTGGGTGCTGCCGGACGCGGCTTCGGTGCTGGCGTTCTCGTCCAGCCACAGGCGGACGGCCTGGGCGAGACCCTGGATGTAGGAGACGCCGCGGTCCGCGCAGTCCACCTTGAACACGTCGTACATGCCCTCGGGCAGGTAGGTGCCGAAGGAGTCCGCGCCGGCTGTGTCGATCGTGGGCAGCGGCGAGCTGTGGGCCTGCCAGGCGGTGATGCCGGCAGCGACGGCGTCCTGGACGTCGACGCTGAGCTGGGCGGCGCGGACCTTGAGTTCTTGGCGAAGGGGAGCGGGCAGCTTAGACGCCAGTTTTTCCCGGTCACCACCGGAGTATGGAGAAGCCATGACGGCAGCATACTGACGCCTGAGCGTATGACCGAGCATCAGACACGCAAAGTATGAGTGAAATATCCCGTATTTCTGTTGATGTCTACTGCAGGCCCTCAGCCAGAGCCCAGTCGATGTCGTCGTCGGCCGACAGCGACGGCAATCAGTTGCCGTTGTCATGCTGGCGACGGCGCGTGAAGCGCTACCCGCCTCTCTCCCACCGGCACATGCCCCCGCACTGGAGCGCGCGGCCGCCAAGGCACTGAGCGCACAAGCGCCTGCCGCTGGGCAGAACGTCGTCAGCAAGCCGAAGGCGTCGCGGCAACGGTCGACGACTGATGCGCCGGCGCTGCCCTGGGACAGTCCGGTAGGGGTCCACAGCGTGCTGCGGGAGCACATGGCAGCCGAGCATCTGGCCGAGCTGGCGGAACTGCTGATCGCTGACGTGACCAGCTGACCCACGCCCGATTGTGTCCCATGGGACACAATCGGGCGTCGCCATCTCGACCCCACGCCCAATCTGTCCAATTGGACACATTGGGTCCATGGAGGGCCCGCTCTGCCGGCAACTGTCGGCGGTACGGGCCCTCGTCACGTCGCGCCGCTTCCTGCGGGCCCGGGAGGTGCTTCCGCAGCCGTTCCGCCTCGGCTTCGAGCAGACCGGCAATGTGGTGCCGCCCACGCCGGATGTCTCCGACCAGGCGTTCTGCAGCATCTGTCCATAGTGCCGCCGGTTCGCCCCAGTTCTGGAGCGTCTTCCTGGCGCCTGTCCCGGACTGCGGAGCTACGCGGGGCGAAGGACGGGGTTGATCTCGGCCAGGATTTCGAGCAGCTGACGGGTCCCCAGGGCAACGCGGTCGTCAGTGTCCCGCAGCATCTCCTCGCACAGCTGCATCGCGTTGTCCCGCTCCTTGGCGAAGATGCTGAACACGTCGACGACGGCAGTGTGGATCCAATCGTCGTGATTCGGGCCGGCGACTGCCAGCGCGGAGGCGACTATCGTGAGCCCGATCCTGTCCTTTCGCCGAAGTACGGCTTCCGCGGTCACTCGGGTGACGAAGGTGTCACCCGGGTCGAGCACGAGGTCCAGCAGTGGCCCGAAGGCCTCCTGCATGTCGGCGAAGCCTGCCATGCCGTGACCGGCAGCCGCCCGGTCACGGTAGTCGTGGCTTCGCCCGAGCTCGCGGAGCGCCACGAAAGCGGCATGCCGCCGGTCACTGTCCCCCTGCAGCAGGCCTCGCAGTCGCCTCACCTCAGCGACCAGGCGGGGCATGTCCTGTCGCGCGGAAGCGATGAAATCGAGATCGGCATCCAGTTGCAGATCCGGACTGACCTGGACCTCTTCCCCGTTGATGAACCGACTGAGAAAGATCTCATCGTCATCCACGGCAGTGGCCGGAGCGATCTGGATACAACTCGCCCCGCCAGTCGCGCCTCGAGTCTCCAGCACGGGAACCCACGCACCCATGGATGCGGCCGCTATGCGCGACTCCATGGAATCGAGCTCTTCTTCAGTCGGCATGACCGGATCATCCACCCCGACCGGGCAGACCGTCCACGGGATGCCCGGCAAACCAGCCGGTTACGGGGCAACCCTCAGCGCCAACTTGCAGGGAACCGGCGCCGCAAGCGCGATCCACCTCGCAGCATCCGCCCACATCCGCCGTTTCGGCCACCCACGACGGCCCTGGCCGCCGGGCCTGGTGGAAGGCCGCAGCCCAAAACGCAAAAAGGGGCCTGTCCCCCCGACTGGTGCCGGGGGACAGGCCCTTCGTCATACGTGGGTCAGGTAGTCGGGGCGCCGGCGGCCGGGTCGAGGCCGATGGCGCGGGTGAGGACGGCGAGGGTCGTCGTCCAGTCGCCGGCGTGGTGGACGGCGCGGTCGTCCACGTAGGCGGCCGCGCCGAGCTTGGTGCTGGTGATGAGGATCGTCCCCCGGGTCAGCCAGTACGCCCGCGCACGGGAGGTGTCGACGACCGTGGGCAGGCCACTGTGGCCGGTGACCCACCCGGCGACGGCAGGCAGCCACATTCGGGGACGTGCTGTGAACTTATGGGGGTCTTTCAGTTCTGTCCGTTGTCCGTCGTGCAGGCACTCACCCGGGTTCCCTTGTTGTGCTCGGCACGACGAGGGGCCCCGGGTGCTGCCGAAGTCCAAGGTCGATCTGTACGCGGCGATCCGTCGTGACTCGCGTAGTGGGTTGTCGAACCGCGCTCTCATGCGGAAGTACGGCGTCGGCTTCCTGACGGTGAAGAAGGCTCTGGAGTCGGCCTGGCCGGAGCCCGGCGCCGCGCAAGCAGCGTCACACGGTGAAGCGGATCTTCGATCGGCTGGTGGACGAGCACGGCGCCGGCGAGATCTCGTACCAGATGGGCCGCGGCTACGTGGCCGAGCGCCGCGGGGAGATCCGCCTGCAGGCGGGCCGCGGGGTGGTGGACGCGTTCGTCCCGCAGACCCACAAGCCTGCGGGCTGCGACAGGGTCAGCGCCACGAGGACTGCTACGACCTGGTGAAGTGCGGGTCAGCCAGAAGCACCACACGGTCCGCGTCGACATCGAAGCCGAGCACCGGGTGGCCGGGATCCATCTCCGACGCGAACAGCACAGGCTTGCTCAATCGACGTCCGATCGCGCTCAGGAAGCCGCACAGTACGTTCAGCTGCACCTGACCCTGAAGCTCCCGAAGGTCGACATCGAAGTCGATCGACTCGGCCGCATAGGGACGGAAGATCGCCTCTACTCCCGGCACCGGCCAGACCCTCAACATCACACTGGCCTCGCCGCCGCGAGCCAACATGACCCCGGCCCGTGGCAGCCGGAGCACAGCACCGTCCTCGGAGTACTGGCAAGCCCAACCCCGTGAGCGCACCAAGTCGAACACCGCCTGCCAGTCATCGACGGAGGTATCAGCGACAGTCACGTCCGGCAGCGAGCCCATCAAATTGGGGGCGAAGAAGTTCTTGACGTCATCCCACAGCAGGTCAGGCACCATGCCATCGTGCCCTCTCGCCGGGCGGGTCGCAGCTCGATTACCGGACCCCGGCGGAGGTCTCGTTGATCGACTACGGCATCATGGCAGGCCCACCGGAGCCGCCAGGGAGTGCACGTCATGAAGTTCATCGGTCACGACGATCCAGTCGGTCGCTCCGCGAGCAACTTCATCGCGCGGGTCGACTTGGCCAGCTTCGGCATGGGCGGACAAGTCGAACAGCTCTGGCTCAAGGCCGTCACCAACGGGACTTACGAGGTCGCCTGCATCCCGTTCTTTACCTATGGACTCGCGCTCGGCGACACTGTGCTGCTGACGGACGACAACTACGTTAACGAGCTGGTCAGGGCGTCCGGGCATCGGGCACTGCGGATGATGTTCGTCCCCGAGTTGCCAGCCGAAGACCGCCAGCAGGCAGCAGACCGGATCAGGGCCGAGATCAGCCAGGCGGGACTCCTGAGCGAGTGGAGTGGCGAGCGCTACGTCGCCGTCGACGTCCCACCGAACACCGAGCCCTCCGGCCTGTTCGCTGTCATGGAGTCGGCGGTCACCGCGGGCGATGCCTTCTGGGAGTGGGCCAGCGCGAGACCGTTCAGCAATCCCGTCTGACGCCGCGGAATCCCGACCCCGATGCCCTGGTCTAGCGAGTCATTGCAGGGCGCCCGGCATAGTGCAGAGAAGGATCTTCGCGTCGTGCGGGCAGGAGGCGTTCTTCGAGCGCCACGTCGTGGCTCTCAATGCGCTGGGCGGGGTGCCGACTGGGAAGGGCCGCTTTAGCAGGCCGTCGGTTGACCTCCCAGCAGTTCACAGGGCGATCGGCCGATATTTGAGGGCCGCATCGACGATCTCCTCGGCCGAGGCATCGCGCAGTTCGGCCGGGGGATGGAAGATCAGGCCGCTGACCCGGGGATGCGACACGTTGGCGTCGAGAAGACGCAGGTAGTAGTCGCTCTCCGGGTCACCAGCGAGAATCCTGCGGCCGATCTCGACGAGCTCGTCCGTGGTGATGTTCGCGATCCGGGGACGAGCCGGGCGGGCAGCCTCCAGAGCAAACTCGCTCAGACTGCGGCTGCCGTCGTACTCGGCGAAGTTCAGGGCCACGTAGTCGTGGCCCGTCTTCGTGTTGAAAGCCCTGATCTCGTTGTCCGCGCTCTCGGCCCCGGAGAGCACCAGCTCGGCGATCCGTGAGATCGCGCGAAAGAGTTCGTCCAGCCGCTGCTGGCTCACCGACGGGGGTATCAGTTCCGCTCTCAGATCCACAGCCCGGATTATGCCTTCGGCCTCTGACGCGCCGGCACGGCCCTCCACGTGCTCTCGGTTCTCGCCGACATCTACCAGCATCTCGATCAAGAACCGATGCCAGAAGTCGTCGACACCCGTTCTCCGCTCTCACCTACACAGCCACTGCTTGTCACTGATCGGCGGCACACTGCGCACATGAGTACTGATCCACATGCCGTTCGGATGACCCTCGATCTGACCTGGGTCGAATCCATGGGTGGTCCGCTGATCGTCGTCCCGGTGTCCGCACTGCAGCACTGGGGTGGCTGCACCGAGGACGGCATGATCATCGGTGACAGTGACCAGCCGGACGACTACGACCGGGCCTGCGGGGTCGAGGGCCTGGCCGAGGTGATCGGCCTGCGTGGCCGCGGCGACGTCTCCGCGCTGGTGCTGGGCGACGAGCCCGCCACCACCTGCTACCTGCCCGAGCAGAGGGCCTTCATCCGCTGGCTCGCTGCCGACTCCGACGCCGAGTTGCTCGCTGCTGCCGAAGCGGCGCTGAACGACCCGGCGAGGCCGGAGGAGTGCGGCCTCTGGGAGACCGACGGACCGGCGGTCCTCATGGACTCCGCCGAGGCCGGCAAGAACCTCGGCATGCCCTACCCGGACGGCAGAGGCGAGCCGGACCAAGCCCCCGTCCACCTACCTGCAGGACGCTGGAGAGTCCGCGCGTTCCAGAAGACCGGCAGCTCCCCCTGGATCAGCGTGGTCCAGCTCCTTCCGCAGGCCGACGGCCAGTCGGCAACGACTCCTTGACTCGCACACCGAGCTCGCACCCGCAACCCCGGAAGCACGGACGCTGAGACAGTCCGAAGGCCACCACAACGTCCAACGGGCGCTCATGATCGGTACGCGGTGCCGTGATACCTGCGCAGCCGGGGGCTACGGATCGCGGGCAGCCCCACCAAGGTGTCCCTGAAGGCGCCGTCGTGGGGTTCCAGCAGGCACCAGGGGCGCGATGGCAGTGGGTAGTCGTCGCGCAGGACACCCTGCGGGAGTACCCCGGTGGCGGGCGTCGGCGAGGTCTCCCCGGGGCTGGTGAGGTACGCCCAGACTCCGCTGTCCAGTGGCACTACCGTCGCCTCGGGGTCGGGTGGGCGCCACGGCTCGCCCGTGCCGGGGTGGCGGGGGACGAGAAGGATGT
>FTKF01093997.1_pt1 | contig 12976 bp, 11 predicted proteins | sample 1658111 | NCBI WGS metagenome assembly FTKF01 (sample SAMEA3914800, study PRJEB12502) | metagenome | biome: forest; material: soil | place: USA | collected 2011-06-22 | depth 0.1 m
GGTGGTTTCCGGTCACGCATACGCGATCCCCGCACGCCCCTTCCCCCGGGGCGGTGCGGAACTAAAGGACCGGCCCAGGGCCGGTAGATGGTGATGTATCCCTTCGGGGCCCCGGAGCCGCAACGGCGCCGGGGCCCCTCGCCGCGTCCCCGACCCCCACATGAAGAGGTGGGCTTTCAGCGAACCGTCGCCGCCTGCGACCTGCCTGCCCGAGCTTCTTGGGACTGGGTGCCGGCCCTGGTCGGGCAGGGCTCGGATGGCCTTGCGCACGTGGCCGGTGACGGCGTGCCCGACGGAGGAGGTGAGTCCGACCCCGCACTGTCGCAGGGCGCCCAGGTGGCCAGGAAGTCCTCGGCGCCGCCCACGCCGTCGGCGCGGATGAGAATCGGGTGCCGTGGCGGTGGGCGTCGTGGAGCGCGTCGAGCGCTGTCGTGCCGCGGGTCGCGCCCTGGAACCCAGGATCCGGCAGGGCCTCCCGCATCCTCCGGGGAAGGCCGTAAGCGGCTACCGGCCCGATCGGAGGCAGGCCGCGGAACCCGTTACCCGCATCGCCGGTCTCGGTGAGCCTGACCGGGTGTCCGGCAGCCGGCGTCATGGATCTCCCGCTCAAGCTCTGTTGTCCCGGCCGCCCGCCCGCTCCAGTCGATACGCAGGGGAGCTCCGCATCGACAGAACGGCCACGGAAGGTGATTCGTCCATCACAATGAGTAGGATCGAGTATCGGCACGTACCCACGGGAGCCCCGCATGACCGAGCAGGCCGACCTCATCCTCCACGGCGGCGAGATCGTCACCGTCGCCGAGGGCACCGACGGCGACGTCCAGCCCGAGGCCGTGGCCGTCAAGGACGGCACGATCGTCTTCGTCGGCGCTCGGCAGGAGGCACTGGACCACTGGACCGGCCCCCGGACCGTCGTACGGGACCTCGAAGGCCGCGCCCTGCTGCCCGGGTTCGTCGACGCGCACGGGCACCTCGGCGGTATCGGCCTGCAGGCCACCATCGCCAACCTGCTGTCCGCACCGGACGGCGACGTCACCGATCTCGGCGCGCTGAAAGCGAAGCTGCGCGCCTGGGCCGGGAGCCCGGTGGGGGCGGACTCCGAGTGGATCATCGGCTTCGGGTACGACGACGCGATGCTCGCCGAGGGCCGGCACCCCACCCGCGACGACCTCGACGAGGTGTCGGCGGACCGCCCGGTGCTGGCCATCCACCAGTCGTTCCACCTCGGCGCGGTGAACAGCACCGGCCTGCGACGGCTCGGGTACTCAGCGGACACGCCCGACCCCGACGGCGGGGTGATCCGGCGGCGCGAGCTCGCGGTCGCGCCCTCGTACGGCGAGCCCGACGGGGTTCTGGAGGAGAAGGCGTTCACCCCGGCCTCGGATCTGGCGCTCGCGGGACTGCCGGAACGGGAGTTGCTGTCGCTGTTCGTGACGGGCGCGGCCACGGCGGCGGGCTTCGGCTTCACCACCGTGCAGGAGGGCGGCACCACCCTCGCCAACCTCAAGGCACTGCGGGACACGGCCGCGGCCGTCCCGTTCAAGATCGACGTGGTCGCGTACGTGAAGGCCCACGAGGCGATCTCGTCCACACTGGACGATCCGATCGAGGTGAGCGACGAGTACGTGGACGGGGTCCGCGCGGCCGGGGTGAAGCTGGTTCTGGACGGCTCACCGCAGGGGCGCACGGCATGGCTCACCGAACCGTACCTGACGCCGCCGGCCGGGCAGCCGCACGACTACCGCGGGTACCCGGCGGAGCCGGACGAGGCGGTGGTGGCCAAGCAGGTCGGCACGGCGGTCGAGCGGGGCTGGCAGGTACTGGCGCACGTCAACGGCGACGCGGCGATCGACCAGTTCCTCCGGGCGGTCGAGGCGGCCGGGCCGGGCCGGCGGCCGACCGTGGCGATCCACGCACAGACCGCCCGCGAGGACCAGGTCGAGGCGTTCGCGCGGCTGGGGATCGTGCCGTCCTTCTTCTCGATGCACACCTACTACTGGGGCGACTGGTACCGCCGGACGGTCCTCGGCGAGGAGCGGGCGGCGACCATCTCGCCCGCCCGGTGGGCGCTCGAACGGGGCCTGCGCTACACCTCGCACCACGACGCGCCGGTGGCGCTGCCGGACTCGATCGCCGTGCTGGCCAGCCAGGTCACCCGGCGCACCCGCACCGACGGCGACGTCCTCGGGCCGGAGCAGCGAGTGTCCGCCCTGGACGCGGTCCGCGCGATCACTCTCAACGCCGCCCACCAGTACGGCGAGCAGGACCGCAAGGGCAGCATCGAGGTCGGCAAACTCGCGGACCTGGTGATCCTCAGCGCCAACCCGTTGACGGTCGACCCGGAGGAGATCCGCTCCATCGAGGTCCTCGAGACGATCAAGGCGGGGACCACCGTCCACCCACCCGCCCCCACCGGCCGGGTCGCCTTCCAGACCCCGACCGGCACCGGGGCCCCGGCCACCGCCCCCACCCCCCAGTGGGGCTGCTCATGCTGAGCGGCGGTGCCTCGCCGGACCCGGCCAGCGGTGCCTCGCCGGACCCGCGTCCTCGAGGGTGACCCGGAGACCGTAGGGCCGGTCCGGCCACACGGCGGCCGACTCCACCCGGCGATCCAGGGGAGGAGTCGAGCACCGGTCGCCGGCGGGCGGCGAGCGCCAGGGGCGTGACCGTGACGCTGTTCGACCGCTCAGCCGGCCGACCGCTCAGCCGGCCGGGGCGGGCGGCGCGACGACGGGCACGTCCGGGTCGGCGGAGAAGGTCTGGACGCACTGATGCCGGCACACGACGAGCTCACCCTGCCCTCACCCCGCACCGACCTCGGTGCCCCGGGAGGCGGCCCCGTACTGCCCGCCTCCCGACTGGGTGCGGAAGCCTCAAGGCGAGGGCGCGGGCCAGGGGCAGGGCTTCGGCGTTCTTCAGTGATGTCCGTTTTGATCATGCGAGGCCGAGGAGTGCGAGCGGGCGGCGCGGGTCGCGGGCGTTGCGGCGGAGGCCGGCCGCGATGCTGGTGGCTCCGGCGAGCTTGAGGGCGCCGACGGCCAGGTTTCGCCAGGTGGCCATCGCGCGGGGTGCGTTGCCGGTCCGCAGCTGGGAGGCGTCCTCGGCGAAGGTAGTGTCGCGGACGTGGTGCAGGGCCTCGACTTCCCAGTGGCCGCGGATCAGCTGGGCGAGCTGGGCCGGGGCGCTCTGATCGGCAGTGAGGCTGGTGACGGCATAGATGGTCTTGATGTGGTCTTGCTTGTCTTGCGGTCGGTGCGGCGGCGCTTGATCTGGATGGCTTGGCGGGCGCCGGGGAACAGCAGGTTGTTCACGGTGGCGACCTTGATCCGGCGGATTTCGGAGCGTCCGTGCCCGGCACCTGTGGTGTGGCCCTGCAGCGGGATCCCCTTCCAGGAAAGGGACTTCAGCTGCTTGCGGAGCTTCTTCTGGTTGCCCTTGACGATCGCGATGTAGTGGGCCTGCCGCCCGAGGAGGTAGGCGGCGTGCTCGCGTTGGGTGTGCAGCGCGTCGCTGGTGACGACCACGCCGCTGAGGTCGGTGACGGCGTCTAGCAGCGGCTGGAAGCAGGTGATTTCGTTCGTCTTCTCGCCGACATCGAGCTGGGCCAGGACCAGTCCGGTGGAGTGTTCGAGCGCGGCAAGGAGGTGGATCTTCCGGCCGCCTGCCCTGGCCGCGCCGCGCAGGGACTTGCCGTCCACGGCCAGGGCGCGCGGTCCGCTGGTGCTGGTCGCCGTGGGGCGGCGGTCGGCCAGCCAGCGGCCGACCGCCCGGTCCAGCGCGTCGCCGTCCACGTGTGCCAGCAGCCGACGTACCGTCGACTCAGCCGGTGCCAGCCGCTCGGGCAACAGCGGGTCCGGGCGGACGCCGAGTTGTTCCAGCACGTCAGCCGGGGCGTCAGCGATCCACTCGCCGATCGCCAGCAACGAGGTCGCTCCGGCCAGTACCGCGCAGGCGGTCAGCGCGAGCACGACGGCCAGGGCGTGCCGCCCACCGCGCGGATCACGCGGGTCCGGTACCTCGCCAGCCGCTCCAGCAGGCCGGGAGCCTCTCCGGGTATGAGCTGTGGATGCTCGCGGAGCTGGTCAAGGGCAGGCGGGATCAGCGATGAGGCGTCGGCAGGCACGGTCTTCCACTCGGATCACGGGGCGTCGTCGAGAACTCCATGATCTTGGAAACCGTGCCCGCTTGCGTCCCAGGCGCCACACCCACACCGACAGACGTCACGAACCAGACCTCAGGCGACTACGCCGAAGCCCTGCAGCCCGACCCTTGAAAGAATTCGCAGGCAACGGTTCGGGCCTGCCCTGGGCTCTGCTGGGGTGAGGAGGCAGTCAATGAGAGAACCGAAGATGGACCGCGACCGCGAGTTCCAGGAGTTCGCCGGCACCGCCTGGCCGCGGTTGTTGCGGACCGCTTTCCTGCTGGCCGGGGACCGGCACACGGCAGAGGACCTGGTGCAGCAGGCGCTGGAGCGCGCGTACGCGGCCTGGGGGCGGGTCAGGCGGGCGGACGATCTGTCGGCCTACGTGCGGCGGATCCTGTTCAACGAACACGCCCGCCGGTTCCGCCGCCGGACCAACGAGCAGCTGGTCGCTGACGTGCCGGACCGGCCGGGCCAGGACGCGTACGGGCGGCTGGACACCCGCGGCACCCTGCTGCGGGCGCTCGGCATGCTGCCGCCCCGGCAGCGGCAGGCCGTCGTGCTCAGGTACTGGGAAGACTTGAGCGAGACGCAGGCCGCCGCCGTGATGGGCTGCTCGGTGGGCACGGTGAAGAGCCAGACCGCGAAGGGGATCGCCAAGCTGCGTGCCTCCTCGGCACTGGTAGACCTGGACAGCATCGGAGAGACGGTATGACCGAGAAGCACATCGAATCGCAGTTCGCCGACCTGGCCGCCACCGTCGAGGTCGGCCCGCCCCCGATCGCGGACCTAGTACGGGGCGGCCGGCGCCGGCTGCGTCAGCGCCGCGCGTCGGTCGCAGCGGTCGCCCTGACGGCGTGCGTCGTGCTCGGCGGCACAGCGATGTTCGGCCTCGACCACCGGGGCACCGGCGCCGCCACCGTGCAGCCCGCCGCCCCACCGAGCCCGACCGTGCAGACCGGCCGCACCCTCGGTCCGCTTGACCCCTTCACCCCCACCCGCGCGATGGTCGCCCAGGGCACCGCCCCCAACGGCAACCCCTGGCAGGCCTGGATCGCGCGCTGGCCGGCCGCGACCGAGGACCAGGACCTGCAGCAGGCGAAGCTAATCTGGCAGGAGCAGCACGCCGCCGGCGCCAAGCTGCCGGTGCCCACCGAGCAGTCCGCGCGGCAGTACTGGATGGCCGGATACGACAGGATCGACCTCTACGTCGTGGTGAACGGCATCCGGCAGCCGGCGGACGAGGTGACGACCATGCCGGGCCGCACCTTCGGGAGCCAAATCCGCGAGCAGCAGGGCTGGATGTCCGGGATCGTGGTCGGCCGCGACACGAAGGACGGCCCGACGGCCGTCGATAACGGCCTCGGCTCGACCGCGATCGTCTTCGCCGAGATCGGCCCGGAGACCACCGAGGCCGTGGTGCGCCACACCGACGGCAGCACCATCGACCTACGACCCATCTCGGCCGGTGATTCACCGATCCGCTGGATCGCCTTCGCCCGCTCCGACGCCACGCACGGCAGCACGGTCCAGCTGTACGGCCCGACCGGCACGCTGCTCGCTACCAACGACGAGTCATTCAAGTAGCCCCTGCGGCTTGAGTCTCATGCAGGGATCCTGCTACGACCGGCGGCCGCGAGCCGGCCGCGCCCCGCAGCGCGCGGCCGGCACCGCCGGACGCGGTAGAAGGCCTGGTCCGCCGCAAGCGTAGAAACCCGAACCGCCCCCACTTCGCACCCGGTAGCTCTGGGTCCCGGCCACCGGGGGCGAGCTGACGCACCAACATATGCCGATCGAGAGCCTCGTGGCGTATCCGGAGGGCGAAGGCGAGTCGAGCCCCGACAGGCACAACTTCGCCGCCCGCTCGCACTCCTCGGCCTCGCATGATCAAAACGGACATCACTGAAGACCGCCGAAGCCCTGGGGCCAGGGGTGGCGCGGGCGCGGTGACAAGGTATCCGGGGCCTCGTCCCACCTTCGACGGGCCCCTGCGAGCAGTAGTACTCCACAGCCGTAGATCGTGATCTTCATGCCTGATTCGCAGCTTGTCGGCGGTAGAGACTGGCTGCGCGCGGACGCTCTGCAATCACGTGGGAGCCCTGCGTGCGACTCGGGTCGGACTGGAGGTTCTTTTGTCCACCCCCAAAACGCGAAGATCCAGAAATGCGGCGGCCTTGACTGTTGATCCGGAAACCAGATTGGCGGCCGTATTCCTCCTGGAGGTTGACTCGAGTGGCCTGTCGCGGGTAATCAGGGGGCAACCGTCCGGCTGGGTTGCTGAATCTTCCCGCCCGTGTTGTCGTGGTTGGTGGAGCCGCTCTTATCACGGCCGCAGATCGGCCGGTGAACATCCACGATCGCCGTCGTGATCAGGCTTCCAGGCATTCGAGATCTGTCACGGTGCTTGAATCCGGTTTGCAGGGACACGGCGCCTCGTCGAAGCGGGAGAAACCACGTGAACGTCCGGAAAACATGTACCCGGAGAAGTAAATCAGCGAACCGGTCACCACGTCGGTGTGTCAATGGGGCATTCGCTGCCGTCGTACTCGCGGCCGGCGTGGTGGGCACCGCTCCCGCCGCACACGCCAACAGTCACGTGGCGAACCCGGCTCTCCCCTACGGCCCCTACACGTGCGCGCCGAGCCTGGTCTGGCGGGAGGCCGCGCCGGGCGATTACGTCTGTGTGCCGCCGGCCGTCCGGACGAGGAATGCGCAGGACAACGCGGCTGCCCCGTCACGCGTCCAGCCAGGAGGCGGCCCCTACGGCCCTGACACGTGCAAACAGGGGTACGTGTGGCGCGAATCGCGACCGTCGGACCACGTCTGTGTGGCGCCCCCCATTCGCGGTTATACCCGGAGCGAGAACGAGAACGCGGTATACGGCTATGCGGACCCGACAGGTCTTCCGGCGAACGGCACGGCCGCCCGTTGGGAGGGTCAGCTGCACGTCTGGGGATCCGGTTTCACCGCGAACGGAGCCGTCGCGATATGGGGTTTCTACCCCGACACGCATTCGTACGTCAAGGGAAACGTACCACTGCGGTCCGACGGCAGCGGCCAGCTGGACGGGTTCGCTACCAGGAATTCCACCCCGCTCTCCTACCGGTCGATGTATGTCCTCTTTTCCGACCCCTATACTGGCCTGGTCCGCAATGCAGGGCGGGTGGACGCGGCCAACTTCTTGTGACATCGAGTTGCCATCGAAAGTCCTGTGATCTTGCAATCGCGCGGGTCCAATAGCGCCCAGCAGGCCGGCGAACCAGGGTGAGCGCGTCACGCAGGGCGAACAGCGTGTCGGGGTCACACCGACATCCGCCCCGGATTGAACGCGAGGCTGGCCGAGCCGCCTGGACGAGGTACCCGGGTAATCGGGTCGGCCACCGCCCAGGTCGTCGTCGCCGAGCTCTGAACGGACCTGCGCGTCTTCTCCTCTGCGGGCCGGTCCGGAAACGAGACCCGCCGCCGGCTTCGGGCCGACGGGCGGGCTTCCGGGGCCCTCGGGCCTACCGCTGCTGCAGGTGCGGGTACTCGGTTGCGCGGTGCTGGAAGTCCAGGACGGCCGGGTTGCGGACCACGCCGTCGCGGATCTCGACGGCGCGGCGGATGGTCTCGTCGGCCTCCCAGCCGTCGGGGCCGTCCAGCACCGAGCGCAGGTAGGGGATCAGTGCCTCGCTGTTCTCCCAGGTCGCCGCGTTCCACAGATACGAGGGGCTGTGGTCGACGCCGTAGTAGTGGACGTTGTCACCCACGGTGAACATCGGTTCGGTGAAGGAGGTCGGCCGGGCCCAGCTGAAGCCCATGCCCTCGTCGCAGGAGACGTCGATGACCAGGGTGCCGGGCGACAGCGTGTCCAGGTCCTCGTCTATCAGGAAGGTCAGCGGCGCCCGGGTGTCCTGCAGCACGCAGTTGACGATGACGTCGTGTCCGGCCAGGAACTCCGCCAGCGGCTGCCGGCCGTGCTCGGTGAGCGCGTGGCTGCGGCGCGGGTCGGCGGTGTCGTCCGCGACGTCGTGGTCGAACTGGACGATCCGGGCGGAGTGGATCGGCGAGCTGACGGCGGTGACGCCGCGCGCGGTGAGCACGTCGACATCGTGCACGCCCAGGGAGTTGAGCGCGGTCACCGCTCCACGGGCGGTCGCACCAAAACCGATGACGACAGCGCGCAGCCGACGCCCGTAGTCACCGGTGGATCCCCGCAACTGCATCGCGTGCAGCACCGAGGAGTATCCGGCCAGCTCGTTGTTCTTGTGGAAGACGTGCAGGTTGAACGAGCCGTCGTTGGTCCAGTGGTTCATCGCCTCGAAAGCGATCAGGGTCAGCCGCCGGTCGATAGCCGCCTGGGTGACCTTCTCGTCCTGGACGCAGTGCGGCCACCCCCACAGGACCTGCCCCTCCCGCAGCTCGGCCACGTCCTCGAGCATGGGCTTGCCCTGCAAGATCACGTCGCAGTCCGCGATCAGCTCCGCGCGCGGGCGCAGGCTTCCGACCAGGGGCGCGAGCTGCTCGTCGGAGACACCGAAGTGGGAGCCGTAGCCCTGCTCGAGGTGAATGCGTCCGCGGAGATCGTCGTCGATTCGCTCGAAATGTGCGGGATGGACGGGCAGTCGATGCTCGTTTTCCTTGCGTGACTGCGCCATGATGCCGAGCGTGAACTGGTGCAAAATACCCCTTTGATTACTACCTGTCTACCACACCGCATCTATAAACTTGTCGTTTTACCTCCGGTATTCATGTTTAGGGTCTTCGGATGCTCGGTCGTGGGTTCGCTACCAAGGGGTGACCAGGGCGAGTCCGACGTCGTGGACCGGGGCTCGGCGATGGTTGGAACGGCCGGGTGGGCGTCCGGGCCCGGGGGAGGAAGCGGGAGGTGTGCTCCAGGCCGAAGCGTCGTAGGAACGCGTGCCAGGCGTGGGCCGTCGTAGCCGGCGTCCGCGACGACCAGCACCGGCGGGTCGGCGGGTTCCCGGTGCCCGGCGTTGAAGTTGCCGCGCAGGACCTCCGCAGTTGGGCGGCGGTGACGGCCGCGGTGTCCGCTCCGGGCGTCGGGCGTCCAGCGGGGCCGTCCACGGGTCGAGCCCGACTCCAGGGCGGTGACGAAGGAGTACGGCAGGCCGGGGACCGTCTGGTGGGTGTTTTCGCGCTGGCCGTAGGTGTGCCCGCCCGGGCCGCGGACCGCCTGCGGGCCGCGATCGCGCCCCGCAGGCGGTCCGCGTCGAGGTCTCCCCGGTCCAGGGCGGCGTACTGTGGTGCCCGCCGTCGACCTGGCCGTTTCGGGTGCGGTGCCTCCGGGCTTCCCGCAGGGGCGGCTTCGTCTTCGGAGTGGTCGCTTCTTCCGGTCGGGCCCTCGGGCCGGGCCCTGCCGGGCCCGTTGCCCTCGCGGCCGCCGTGCTGGCCGTTCCGGCTGATGTGGACCGGGCCGGGGAGCGGGGGTGCGGATGGGTCTCCGCTTCGGCGTCGATCGGCGTCAGCTGATGTCCCTGAGATGGTTTCGCGTCCAGGCCTCGAAGCGGGTGAGGGGCAGACCCAGATCCTGGGCGAACTCGGGTCGGGCGGGCTGGGGTTGTTCGTTGATGCGGGCCTGCGCGAAGCCCATGTCGGGCATTCCGGCAGCGGTCGCCTCCTCTTCCGTCATGTCGGGTGCGGCCAGCTCGGTACCCAGGGTCCGGGAGAGGATCGCGGCGATGTCCGTCATCGTCAGGAAGTCTCCCGCCAGTTCGAGCTCGACCCTGTCGAACCGCTGCGGCTCGGCGACGGCCGCCGCGGCTGCCGTGCCGATGTCGTCGACCGCGATCAGGGACAGCCGGGTCGCGGGCTTCAGCAGGCTCACCAGCCCGCCTTCGACCCCGCGAGGGAACATGATCTGCGCGGAGGGGTGGAAGTTCTCCATGAAGAATCCCGGCTTGATGAGCGTCCAGTGCGTGAAGCCCGCCTCGCGGACCTGGTCCTGGATCCCGGCCTTGGCGGTGTAGTACGGCTCCGTCCAGGCCCAGCGGCCCTTGACCCAGTCGACGTGCTGCCCCGCACCGGAGACCGAGGTGTGCACGAACTGAGGGACCCCGGCGGCTCGCGCGGCAGCGATCAGGTTTCCGGCCTGCGCGACCTCGCCTTCGAACCCACGGCCGTCCATGTCGGGCATCTGGACGGAGAAGACGGCGCGTACTCCTGCGGCGGCCCGGCGGACGGAGCGCTGGTCGTCGAGGTCACCGGTGACCAGTTCGCCGCCGAGCGCCTCGACGGCCTTCGCCCGGGCGGTCGCGGGATCGCGGACCAGTGCCCGTACGGGAATCCCTGCCGTGAGCAGGGCGCGAGCGGTGGCGCCACCTTGTCGACCGGTGGCGCCGACGACCAGGACGGGGGCGGACTCTGTGCTCATGCTGCTCCTCGGATCACGTTCGGAGATAAATGGCGGGGTCCACCGTTTATCTCCGAGTACGATACGGAGGGCCCCGCCACTTAGCAAGCACGGAGATGAAGCCATGACGGTCCAGCGCGCGGATGCCCGGCGCAACTACGCACTGATCCTCGCGGTGGCGGAAGAGGAGGTCGCCGCGCACGGAGCCGACGCCTCCCTGGAACAGATCGCCCGCACCGCCGGAGTCGGATCGGCCACCGTGCGCCGACACTTCCCCAGCCGCCGGGCTCTGCTGGAGGCCGTGTTCGGCAACCGGATCGACGCCCTGTGTGCCCGTGCCGCGGATCTCGTCGACGCGGACGATCCCCGAGCCGCGCTGCTGGACTGGCTGAGCGCCCTCACCACGTACGCGACCTCCGCGCGCGGCATGGCCGATGCGCTGCTCCAGGACGGGACGGACGACGTGGACCACGTGAACGCCTGCTCGGCACGGCTCGGCGGCGCGGTCGATCCCCTGCTGCACCGTGCCGCCCGGGCCGGCGCGGTGACCCCAGAGGTGACCACCGCCGACCTGATCTCACTGGTCACTGGCCTCGCACTCGCCACGGAGCATCATCCGAACCCTGCCGCCGAAGCCAACAGGCTGCTCGCCCTGACGGTACGGGGGATCAGCCCGCGAAGGTGAGAAGGCAGGCCTGCGGTGGCGGCACCCGCCGGCGAAGACCCGCAGCGGTCCGTCGGACCACCCGGGGAGCGTGGCGGGCTCCGGACGATGCGGCGGAACGCCCGAGTCACCCGAGCGGCCCCGTCGTCCGGCTCGTCGCTCTCCTCCGTGGGTCCTGGTGGAGCTCGGTCAGCTCGACGAGACCAGTCCGTCTGCTCGCCAACGCCACGCACCGAAGGACCGGATGGGCCGCGGGGTCGCGGTGGGCGCGCGCCAGGAACGCACCGAGTGAGGTGGCGGCCGGGTAGCCGGCGGCAGAGCGCTGCCACGCCAGCCGGTTCTCGAGAGCCGCTGCGGCGACGGGGGCTCGGGTGGTCGTGAAGTCGAGCAGGCCACGAGGCCCGCCCTCGCCGTTCTCCCGGCGTTCCACGTGCTGTGGGCACGGATACCACCGTGCGAACTCGCGCGGGCCGACGCCCTGGGGATCCGCGGGGACTTCCGCACCTACGCGCAGATCACCGCGCACAACATCGACACGGTGCTCGCCGACCCGCTCGCCTGCTCCGGCAGCGCCCTGCTCGACAGGGCACGGCACCGCCTCAAGGAAGCATGAACAGCGCAGGACCCCGAGCCGCCGCCGGCCCGGCAGCCGTCACAGCGGCTCCGTCAGGGCCTTGTGAGGACGCTGGCGCCGGCAGGCGCCGGGGGGCCTCCGGTGCTCGACAGTGGCAGCGTGCGGTCCCTGCGCAGCGCCGATGGCCGGAGCCCGCAACGCACCCTGCGCCGCGCCACCTTCTGGTCGTACTGCGCTGACCGTCCCGGTCCTGCCCACGGAACCGTTGCTGTGAGCAGCCGCTCCCGACGCCAGATGACTGCTCACCTCGAAGCCGGCGCCTGCCGGGCCGCGGGCTGGGAGTGTGTCATCCTCACCTGCTACGCAGCCTGGGGCGAAGCTCCGGGCACAGGCGGCGGGACCGTCGAGCTGAACCCGGACCAGCAGAACCTGACCGGGCTGGAGCACTGAGCCACGCGGCTGTCCGGGTTGCTGTCGCCGTGATGCGGCTTCAGCGCCGGCAGCGTCGGCCAGGAGGCGTAGAGTCTTCCTAGGGTTTCAAGTTAGATAGATAGGCGTGGAGGAGTGCGGGTGTGTTCGTGACGACGGGGCAGGCCGGGTCGGCACTGGGGTGTTCGATCCCGACGGTGAGGAAGCTGATGGCCACCGGTGTGGTCCCCGGGGTGCGCGACACGGGCCGGCAGGTGTTCCCGCTGTCCGCACTCCAGCAGTTGCAGGCCCGGCCGGTCGCGGACCTGGCCGACCTCGGCGCCCCGGAGGTGGCGGTGCTGCGCTCGGACGCTCCGGCGCGGGTGGACGAGCCGGACCGCGACTGGATCGGCTTCGGTACCGGCCTGGACCAGGGGCAGCTGCTGGCCGCGCTGTCCGGCTGGTGGCGCTGCGACCCGGCCCGGGTCGCAGCCGGCGCGGTGCTGCCGGTGACGGTGGCCGGCTTCGTCGTCGCGGTACTGACCGGCCTCACCGAGTGGAAGTCCGACGGCACCGCCGGCACCGGGGCCCGCTACCGGTTCACCGGGGCCCGCCTGGCCGGCTACCTGACCGACCTCACCGCCCCCGCCAACGCCGCCGACCCCGCCGACCCGCAGGACGCCCGCCTGGCGCACCTGCTGCTCGGCACCCGCCTGGCCGCCACCTCCGGCGGCCCGGTCGCCTATGTCCCCACCCGCACCGCCGACCAGCCCGTCACCGCCGAAGAGGGGGAGTGACACCCTGATGGACCGCCAGACGTACACCGCCGAGCTCGCC
>FTKF01000019.1_pt1 | contig 12568 bp, 8 predicted proteins | sample 1658111 | NCBI WGS metagenome assembly FTKF01 (sample SAMEA3914800, study PRJEB12502) | metagenome | biome: forest; material: soil | place: USA | collected 2011-06-22 | depth 0.1 m
CCGCCGGCGCCGGACGCCTGCGCCCCGGCCGCCTCTACCGCTCCGGATCGCTGCACACCCTCACCCCGGAGGGCGCCCAGCGCCTCAAGACACTCGGTCTGCGCACCGTCATCGACCTCCGGAGCAGCGCCGAACTCGCCTCCTGGCCCGACCTGCGCCACGGCCTCGACCACGACACCCTGCACCTGCCGACCTTCCCCGCCGACCGCGAGGGTACGGACGAGCCGTGGCCCGACAACCAGGCCGACCTCTACCTCTACCTCCCCGCGGTCGCCGGCCCCTCGATCGCCGCCACCATCCGCCGCCTGATCACCCCCGGCGCCCTCCCCGCCCTCGTCCACTGCGCCGTCGGCAAGGACCGCACCGGCATCACCATCGCCGTCCTCCAGTCCCTCCTCGGCGCCACCGATGCCGAGATCACCGCCGACTTCCTCCTCTCCAACACCGGCCTCGGCCTCCTCGACGGCCCTGCCCCCTACGTCGACGAAACCGGCACCGAACGCATCTCCCGCCCCATCACCACCGCCCTCCTCCGCTCCGCCCTGGACTTGATCCGCACCACCCACGGCTCGGTGACGGGGTACGTCCACACGGCGGGGGTGACGGAGGCGGAGGTGGCGGCGCTGCGGGAGGCGCTGGGGGCTGAGAGGCTGCAGGACCGCACCTGCAGGTTTCCCTCCGGACTGTCGGCGGGCGAGGCTACCGTGGAAGTATCGGCGTGCAACCGGCCCGCTACCGGAGAGTCCACTTGAGCGACAGCGACCACCTCTACTCCGCCATCGACCTGTGTGCGGGCGTGGGCGGTCAAGCCCTCGGCCTGGAGACCGCCGGATTCGACCTGTCGGCAGTCGTCGACATCGACCCCGACAGCTGCAGCACCATGGCCCACAACCGCCCCCACTGGAACGTGATCGAAGGCGACATCGGCGAGATCGACCCTGCCGAGCATGCCACCCTCGACCGGGCCGATCTGCTGGCGTGCGGCATGCCCCGTTCCCCGTACACAATCGCCGGCCACCAAAGAGCCACCGCCGACAAGCGCGACACCCTGCGGGCCGCCCTGGACATGGCCTCCTACGTACGACCCCGTGCCGTCCTGCTGGAGAACATCCCGGGATTCATGCGGTCGGCCAGGTTCGAGGGCGAGCGTCGGCTCATGGAGGACGAGCTGTCCCATCTGGGCTACGACTTCACCTGGCGGGTACTGGATTCCCCGAAGTTCGGGGTGCCCCAACAGCGCAGTCACGGATTCGTAGTCGCCATGCAAGCGGATGACCTTGCGAATTTCGATTGGCCCACCCCGACCGACGTCACCCCGAGCAGTCTCGGTGAGACCCTGCGTGAATCGATGCGCGCACGGGGGTGGCCGGAGGCCGACGCCTGGGCGGACCGGGCGACCGGGCTCGCTCCCCTGGTGGTCGGTGGTGCCACCGGACGCGGCGGAGCCGATCTCGGCCCGAGTAGGTCCAAGACTCTCTGGGCACGGTCGGGCGTGTACGGCGGGAGCATCGGGGACGCCGTCCCCGGTCCGGACTTTCGGATGAACCTCGACGTCGAACCCCGCTTCGGGCTGCCTCGGGTAACCGTTGAACAGGTCGCTCTCATCCAGGGATTCACCCCAGACTGGAAGATCCACGGCCGAAAGACCTCGGCGTACCGGCAGATCAGCCAGGCCACTCCCCCGGCGGTGGCGGCCGCCGTCGCGCGGCAGATCATCACTGCCTTCGAACGGACACAAGCGGTAGGACCCCTCTGAATCATGCCTGCGAACCGGACTGCCCCAGTTGCCTCGTCGGCGAGCGTCGCCGCCCGGATGAGTCGGCAGCGCAGCCGCGACACGGCTCAGGAAGTCGCGGTCAGAAAGCTGCTGCACTCCCAGGGCCTCCGCTACCGGGTGAACCTCCCCGTCCCCGGCATGCGACGAAGGACGATCGACATCGCCTTCACCCGCCGCAAGGTCGCCGTCTTCCTCGACGGCTGTTTCTGGCACGGCTGCCCCGTACACGGCACCAGTCCCAGGGCCAACGGCAGCTGGTGGCAGGAGAAGCTCGCACGCAACGCCGAGCGAGACACCGAGACGACGAGTCGGCTGGAGGCCGAGGGGTGGTTGGTGCTCCGCTTCTGGGAGCACCAACCACCGGCGGCAGTCGCCGACATGGTGACGGAGGCGGTGTCCACGGCAGATCGGAGCACCTCGACCGGAGGAACAGCAGTTCCGCTCGCCACGGACGATTAGACTCCCTGCATGACCAGCACCGACTCCCCCGACTCACCCAAGATCAAAGTCATTGATCTTTTCGCGGGGTGCGGTGGTTTCACCGAAGGCTTCCACTCCTTCCGCCCCAACGACCGTAAGATCGACGAACCGGTGTTCCGCACTGTTGCCGCTGTCGAGCACAACCTTGCCGCCGCCGCCACCTACGCCGCCAACTTCGCGGCAGGCATGGGCGGGGCACAGCACATCCATGCGGGCGACATCGAGGACTGGTTCCCCAAGGGCGACGAGATCGAGGCCGACGTGATCCTGGGCGGCCCGCCGTGCCAGGGCTTCTCCGGCCTGGGCAAGCAGGATGCGGCGGATCCGCGCAACAAGCTTTGGCGCCAGTACATGCGGATCATCAACGACGTCGAGCCCAAGATCTTCGTGATCGAGAACGTGGACCGGTTCCTCCGCTCACCGGAGTTCGCCGATCTGCAGGCCGAGACGGAGGAGGGCGGCGAACTTCACAAGTACCGCCTGATCGATCCGCCCGGCGCGGTGAAGGGCGAACCCGCCAACGTGCGGGCCAAGCGCTACCTGCTGAACAGCGCCGACTACGGAGTGCCGCAGACCCGGCGGCGTGCCATCGTCATCGGCGTTCTCCGCGATGCCCCCGAACTCGCCGACATGAAGTACCCCGCTCCGACCCATACCGGCGGCACGGGCAAGGACACACTCTTCTCCGATCTGGACGCACTCGACCGCCCGAAGGAGTGGAACACCGTCCAGGACATCTTCGCCCGGTCCAAGCGGCAGAAGATCACCTCGACCGAGCTGAAGCGCGCCGGCCAGGACCGGTCGGTCGACGTGGAATCACTCGGTCTGAGCATCTCGGCGGAGAACAAGCGCAAGACCATGCCGGGCCCCTACCGCACGGTCGACCTGCACATCGGCAGAAATCCGGAAGTGTTGTCGCTCGCCCGCTACCGGGCCATCGACACCGGTGGGAACCGCAAGCACCTGCGCGACAAGTTCTACAAGGTCGACGCACGCGGAACCATTCATCTGTCCACCGAATCCGGCTACGAGAACGTGCCGGGCGAGGAACACTATCTCTCGACCGAGTCGTGGGACGGCCACAACACGGGCTCCGGCGATGTCATGGGTCGCCTTGTCGAAGAGCGCCCGTCAGTGACCATTCGCACCGAGTTCTACAAGCCGGAGAAGGGTCGGTACCTGCACCCCAAGGAGCACCGACCGATCACTCACCTTGAGGCCGCGCTCATTCAGGGCTTCCCGCCGGAGTTCGAATGGCACGGCACCAAGGTCGAGATCGCCCGCCAGATCGGCAACGCGGTTCCGGTCGGACTCGGGCGGGCGATCGCCGGCGCCATCCACGCGTGCCTGCGGGGATCGACGAGGAGCACGGCTCAGGATTCCTGAGCCTCCGGTCCTGCCTTGCGCTGCCGCAGCGGAGCGTCCGCGTGGAGCTGCTGAAAGAACCGGACCAGGGCTTCGACCGACGACGGCCGCACCCGGCCGTCGTCCGGGCCGTCCGGAAGCGACTCCCAGGCCACCGGCGCGGCCTGCTGGGCCTCGGCGATCCAGTCCAGAAGGCTGTCGACGTCCGGACTGTCGTCGGGCGCGATCACGTCGTACATGATGGTGCTGCCTGCCGTGTTCACTGCCGACGACAGCGCATTGACGTGGTCCCCCAGACGCGACGTACCGGCGTCCGCCAGACCGGCGAGCACCTGCACGATTGCCTGCGCGGTCGGTCGGTGATCGATGACAGCCAGGCGCAGGGTGGTGTTGAGGATGTCCTGGTTGCCACAGGCCGTTGCCGCCGGACGATAGTCGTCCCCGTCGCGGAAGAGTTCCGCCGCCCACCAGAGTCGGGCGAAGGCCTGGCTGTAGTGGTTTCCCGTGTACCGGGCCGGGGGGACCGTCGATTCCGCTGCCGCACCTGCGCGTCCGTGCCGCCAGTGGACGTAGTCGGGTGCGACGGCCAACGCCAGAAAGTTCCACACTCCGGGGTCGGCGGCCTCGGACCGTGTCATTCTCAGGGTCGCGTGGAGACGCGGAGCCAGCCAGGCGTCGGCATGAGTACGAGCCCCGTCGAACCGGGCCGTCGCCTGCTCGATCAACTCCCGGACGGGGGCGGAGTTCCAGCGGACCTCTTCGATCGGCAGCGCGACGGAGGCACGCTGGAGGGCCACCACCGGCGGGCGTTCACGACCACCGAGCACACTGTGCGTCAGATACTTGGACGCCACCGTGGCCGGTAGCAGCGCCAACCTGTCCGGGTACTGCTGATTCTGAGTTCTCATCAACCGATCCTTCCTGCCGGTCGGCCGAGCGCCCGCACAGTGTTGGTCAGACTCCTCGGTACCTGGCTGCGTCGCGCGGCAGCATACTGAATGCTCGACTGGAGGGCAGGCCATCCGTGGCCGTCGGCCCGTCGACCGTGCACCTCGAACAGGGCATCGGCCAGGGGTACACCGGGGAGCACGTCGGGCAGCATCGCGCGCAGCACGGACTCCCTCCAGCCGGCAGGCATCAACGGGGAGCCGTCCTCGTCGAACTCCAGGTCACTGACGGCCGAGTGGAACATGGCCGTCCAGGCCTCGTCCGCGATCTGGCCCGCCACGAGCGCGCGGGTGGCCTTCTCCATCGGGCTTCCTCCCGTGCCCCTGAGAAGCTCCACGATGCCCTCGAACGCCGTGTTCAGGTGGACGGTCGGAAGTTCACCGGTCGCCTCGATCAACCAGGGCGCGTCCCGGTACGGCCGGAGCCATTCCTCTGGACCGTCGCGGAAGTCGACCTCCGCGATCCTGATCTCCTGCTGCCGAGCGGGGGTTCTCGCCTCCAGGTCGACGACCCAGAGGTCCGCGGCTGTGCCGATCAGGCGCCCCTGCACTCCTCCGATCGTAGCCACGACGCTTACCGTCAGGTTGGCTCGGCTGCGATGCGAAGCCCGCGACACGGGCATCGTTCCGTTCCAGGTTCCCGTCACGGCATCACGTGTCAGCCGGCGGACGGTTCGGGTATTGGTCGCGCCCTCGGTGAGGATCGCCACGCAGACGAGCTCCGACCAGGGACCGTCCTGAATCTCCAACTCGGGCAGAGTCGCCCGGAGGTCGATCGTGGCATCGTCCCAGCGTTCACGTTCCACCGCGTGCAGCGCGATGGCGCGCTGCACCTTGGAGATCATGGAGTAGGGGATCGGCGCGCCCTCGATCTTGGCCGCGGTGACCTCGAAGTCGATCTCCCCGGCAAGGGATGCGTACGGGATCAAGGTCTTCATCCGGAGACACCCCTGGCCTTCTGCAGGTCGATCACGAGTCGTGCCAGCGTGGCGGCCACCGGGTGGGAGCCGACCTCGGTGACCCCGGTGAACGATGCGCTCCTGGCGCCCGGCTCGATCGCCAGATTTCCGTTCTCGATCCGGCAGTTCTCTCCGGCGCCGAGTTCGGCCCAGCCGAGTGTCGGCCGGCCGCCGGAGCGGACGTCGAACTTCGCCACCGGCGTGAGCAACCAGGGGTCCTCCCGCGGCGGCACCTTGATCTCCACCCGAACCCGCCACGCACCGGTGGCATCGAGCGTCCCGTCCAGATTCCGAATCGTCGGATGGCCCTCGCTCCTGCGGGCCGCGGTTGCCGGCGCATCCAGACGAAGCAGTTCCTTGAGCACGGCCGGCCCCGAACCGGTGCCGGCCTCCCGGCGCCCGACCAGACGTCGGACGGCGGCATCCATCTCCGACCTGAACTCGTTCAGCCGGGTGAGCGCACCTCGGGCGTAGGTCGTGGCGAGCTCCTCCGTCCTCACCCAGCGGTCGTGCTCGGGTGGTTCGGCTGCCCGGAGGAAGTCTTCTGCCAGAGCAACGTCCGCGCCGTCCCGGGTCGTTGCGAAGCCGGCGAGCAGCACGGCCTGGAAAGGCTCGGTTCCGAGCGGGATGTCACGGGGACGATCCTTGACGATGCTCATCCGACTGCCCCGCATGCAGACCAGCCGGCTGTGCTGCTGATCCCCGTCTGCGGCCGGCGTCACCAGCAGCACTGCCTTGTGCTCGGTCCCCTTTCCGATACCGGCGCCGAGGAGCGGCGGGACCAGCAGCGGCACATCCGTGCTCGCCACCTGCTCGCCCGAGGTCAGCTCGGCAACGGTCTCTCCGTTCAGGTACGCGCGAAGCGCCCTGGTGAGCGCCGGATGGTGGGTGCTCGGGTCGACCGTCTCCTCAGAAATGAGCACGATGCCGTTCTCGAGCGTCGTGACGGATGCCTCCAGGAGCGCCGATGTCGCCTGTCCACCTGTCATCGCCGCCCAGAAGTTGTCCGCGAGCGCCGAGACGAGTTGATTGTGCATGTCCGACAGTGATTCGGTGTCGCTGGAGGCGTCGTGGGCACCGACAATCAGGAACGACGTTCCGGGTTCCGCGTTAGCACGGTCGAGGTGCAGGTTCCGCACCGTCTCCTCGTCCGCCCACCAGGACCTGGAGACACCCTCGTACCCCGGCTCCGTGTCCGGCTCACCCAGCCAGGCCGGGCCGGCGAACGCCACACCGTCCACCTCACGCCAGGGCAGATCGAGCCGACCGACCACACGGCGCTCCGTCCGCCCCTCGAACGGCTCCGAGAGCGTGCTGTTGATGAGCACCAGTCCGAGCTTGCTGGTCGCCCACAGGGTGGCCTTGCCGAGCCCGTACGAACCACCTGCACGCTCACTGCTCTTGAGGGAGTCCAGCTGCCTGCGGACCACTGCGGCGAACCGCCCGTCACCGTACTCCGGTCCGGTCAGTCCGGTGGCGTTGTAGTCGTCGACCCTGAGCAGCAGGAGCGGCTTGTTCTCGTCGATCTCCCGAAGGGTCTCGGCAAGTGCCTTCCCGACCTTCTGCTTCGACGAGGCTGCCGCGCGGTAGTGACTCTGCAGATCGCCCCACCGAAGTGCCGCCAGAAAGTTCTCCCGGTGTTCCCCTGTCAGCCTGTGGAGGGTATAACGAACGCGTACAGGGCGGGAGTTGCCGCGCTCTCGTTCGTCGAGGCTGTTCTGGGTGGCCTCGCGGGCCAGTACCCTCATGTCGGCATCGAAGGCGAACGCCGCCGCATTGCCGAACTCCCGCCCACCGTCGGCGTGCGCCGGACGGTGGTACCAGGCGATCGGCTTGTCCACCACGACGTCGACGGTGCGGTTGTAGACCGACGCAGCATCCGTGCCGAGAACCTCGGCGATCGCACGCTTCGTCTCCTCGCGGGGCTCCGCCCGCCCGGTGATCCACGCCGACACCGCAGCGCGGGTCATCCCGAGACTGTTGGCCAACTCCGCCTGGGACATGCCCATGCGGCGGAGTTGCCTGCCCAACCAGGGGCCGAAGTCCTCGCCCTCGTCCACCGAACTCCTCCTCAGACGTCGACCACGCGGCGTCCACCACGCAAGCAGGACGACAATAGCATTAGCGATTGACAAGGATAGAGACGTCAAATGAGCATTGACACCACCCGCCGAGGATCCCTCGAGACGAAGTGGAGGAAAAGTCAAGAAATGTCCCAATTGACACGATTCTCACCGGGCTGCTCCCCTCTACTCAACTGGCTTGCCAGTACTACGATCTGACGAGTAGTCTGGAACTTGCAGCTGACCCACAGGTCACTTGGAGCAGAGCTCCATCCGCGGGGACCCATGCCCGTAATCCATACATTCTCTGGACGGCAGTCTTTCGTACTCCTCGTTAAGGCACCGGCCATTGTGCGCACCATCCTGCAACAGAGCACTGACGGCGCTACCCGGCGGGGAGCATCATGCCGATTTCGAGGCCTCCCCTGCCACAACCAGGTCACATCCCCGCACGGGGACCCACGCCCAGAGGAGAACCAATGAGTGGCTATGCGCACTACAGCAAGAACGACGCGTTTCAGGCTGGGGTTCTGTACACCGTGCACGTCTCCGAAAAGTACGTGCACGAGCGCCTTGCCAGGCCCTTCGAGAGCGACCTCATGGCTCGTCTCGGCCTGGTTCGCGGCGACCTCGGAAGGTGGAAGGAAGACTGGGAGCTCGGCACTTCTCCGTACTACGCCCCCCGGGTCTGGCCCTAGATGGCAACAACCCAGCACGTCGTCTACCGAATCCACTATTCGCAACTGCGCCGAGCGCACAGTCATCGCACATACGCTGTGGGCCCGTACCATCGGCCCGCCCCGGGGCCCACGGCGCTCGACCATTTTCCCGAATCCGCCTTATATGTCTAGGAGTTGAAAGTCACCGTGGAGTCTTCCGCCCGTGCCGCCGGCCGTCCCGACGAGGTCCTGCGACTCGTTGAGGCCCAGTCCGAGCGCGTTCTCGAAACGTATCGGGTCGACCCCGGGCTGATCCAGGAGCATGCGAACAGTGAACGTCGCATCACGGCGGGCGGGTACGGCGACCGGCAGCTGTTCGAGCTGGTCCAGAACGCGGCGGACGAGATCCGCCTGCAGCCTGGCGGCAAGATCCAGGTGGTGCTCACCGAGGACTACCTGTACTGCGCCAATCAGGGAACGCCTGTCACCGCGGAGGGCGCCGAGACCATCCTGCGGATGGGAGTGTCCCGCAAGCGCGGCGGGCAGATCGGTCGGTTCGGCGTGGGGGTCAAGTCGGTCCTCTCGGTCAGTGATGCTCCCCAGTTCTTCAGCACCACCGGTGACTTCGGCTTCGATCGGGAGTGGTCCGGCGAGCTGATCCGTGGCATCCACGGCGAGGCCTACGAGACTCCCGTCCTCAGGATGGCGCGTGCGCTCAATCAGACCCGGGAGCGGGAGGCCGACCAGATTCTCGACAGCCTGTTGTCCTGGGCCACCACCGTGGTCAGGCTGCCGCTCCTGCCGGGCGCGGCAGCTCGCCTCGGACTCGACATCGCCGGAGGCAAGGGCAGCGGTGCCCTGGTGAACGCCGGCTTCCCCGCACAGTTCCAGCTCTTCTCCAACCACGTGGGCACTGTGCTGTTGGAGGATCGACGCACCCTGCCGCCTGTTCGTCGAGAGATCGAGGTGGAGTTCTCGGGTGCCCACCACCTCATCCGCGAGGCCCGGTCCGGCACCAAACTGAACACGATCGAGTCTCGCGTGTTCTCGGTCAGTCATTCACCGACGCCGGCAGCCCGGGAAAGCGCGGGAGAGCTGCACGACCGGGGCACCATCGACATCTCGTGGGCGGTTCCCGCCTACTCGGTGAATGCCGATCGCCTGCACACCGTCCCGGTCGGGCGCGGCAGTTTCTGGTCGTTCTTCCCCACGAAGTACCACATGTCCCTCAGCGGAATCCTGAACGCGGCCTGGAAGACGAACGAGGATCGCCAAAATCTGCTCGACGGCAGCCCGCTCAACCAGGAGCTGCTGCAGGTCTCGGCAAGGCTGGTCATGGACTCGCTCCCCGAGCTCGTTCCTGCCGACGATCCTGCGGCCTACCTGGCGCTGCTCCCGGGGCGTGTCACCGAGACTCTGCACTGGGCCGACGAACTGCTCACGCGACAGATCTACGCGGCATCCGTCGTACGTCCCTCACTGCCGGACCAGAACGGCGTGCTTCGCACCCCCGACGAGCTCAAGGTCCACCCGAAGGACCTGACCCTCGATGTCCTTCGGCTGTGGGCCGAGTACAAGGGCCGGCCCACGGGTTGGGTGCACCACTCGGTCGACGCGAACGCCCTCCGCCACGGCAAGGTCGAACGCATCCTGGCTGCGGCCAAGATGAAGCCGGAGACCGTCCGGTCCTGGCTGGAGGCTCTCGTTGCCGACGGCACGGCAGTTGCGTCCGCCACGGCCATCCGGATTCTCTCGGAGCTGATCAATAAGAAGTCCCCACTGTGCGAGGAGGCCCGGACCGCAAGGATCGTCCTCACCGAGGCCCACGGGCTGGTCGCCCCGGTCGCAGGACGGGTCTTCAAGCGGTCGGTGGAGGACGGCCTCGCCGACGATCTCGTCTACGTGGATCCGAGCATCTCGGACATGGCTTCGATGTTCGGCCACCTGGAGCGCATCGGTATCCGTGACGCCGACGCGCAGGGCCGGTTCCGAAGTGTCCTGGACCAGGGCTTCGCCAACTACAACGCCGAGTCCTGGGGCAGGTTCTGGGAGCTGCTTCGCAGCGCAGGGGGCACCGACCAGGTCGGTGAGATCCACAGCAGGGTCACCGATCCACTGGCCACCCTGCAGGCCCGAACTGTTGCGGGTTCATTCCGCTGCCTGCGCGACTGCCTCCTTCCCGGTCCCGTCGTTCCTGCTACCGGAAGGGACGAGCACATCGCCGTGGACGTCCGCTTCCACTCCGACGATCTAGGGGTACTTCGCGAGTTGGGCCTGAAGGACCGTCCGACCAATGGACATCGTCCGGAGGGTGAGGCCTGGTTCGACGACTATCACCAGGCGCTCTACGACGCCTACTGCAGGCAGCTTCCCGCCAGTGCCAGCCGCCCCGCCAAGTCCCGGGTACAGCTCGGAGGCTCACCGACCGCCGGACCTCTCCGCTTTCTGACCGCGCTCTCACCTGAGGGTCGGGCCGCATTCCTGACCGCCATGTCGGACGAAGGCACGGTCGGGGAGTGGACCCGTCAGATCGGTGCCCAGGCGTCCACCCGTTCGACCGTTGTCTCCCCCTTGCGCTGGATGCTTCGCCGGTACGGTCAGGTACAGACGTCCCAGGGGCTGGTCCCGCTGCGTGAGGCGGTCGGTGGACAACTCCGGGAGTACTCCGAGGTACTGCCGGTCGCCGAGATCAGCGTGGAGAAGGCGCGCAAGCTCCGACTGCCCACAACTGTCGACGAGGTGCCGTCGGTCCGCTGGACGGGACTTCTGGAGAAGGTGCTCACCAGCAAGGACGACCTGTTCGTGGGGCGGGCCTACGCACTCCTGCTCCGCGTCGAGTACGGGTTTCCCGAGGACGTGGCCACGCGCTGCCGGATCGGGGACGAGTGGGGCAGTCGGCCCGACGCGGAGATCGCGGTGGCAGCCACCCGGGACGAGTACGACGACCTGGTCAGGGAGCGCATCCCCGCTCTGTTGGTGCTGAACGCCGACTCGGCCGACTCCATGATCAAAAACTGGGGGATGCTTCGGCACTCCGACGTCATCAGCAAGGAACTGCGCAAGGTGGAGGTGGGACCGCCCACGCTCGCGGTGGACGAGTTCCCTCCGCTCCGGCAGCGCCTCGGCGCGGTGGTGACCGGTCTCATGATCCAGCGCTGCTCCGAACTTGAGCACATCACCCGGACGCCCGAGGGGAGCAAGGCCACGCCTCTGTCCTCGGCCCGGCAGGACAGCACGACGTTGGTCCTCAATCCCCCGCGCCCACTGGACGCCCTGATCGCGGCGGACCGCGAGTTCGGCTGGGGGCTCGGCGCAGCCGGGTGCGAACTGATCATTGCCAAGCATCTCGAACAGCAGCATGATCTTCGGACGCGGACCCGGTTGAACGAGATCCGAGACGCGGAGAGCGTCATCGACAAGATCGCCCTTCTCATTGATGCCGAACCCCTCCGACGTGGCCTCCCCGAGGGCCTCCTGGCAAGCGAGATCGCCGAGCGCGGGGCTCAGCCGGACTCGCGCCGCCTGGCCGAAATGGCCTACAACGCCCATGGCGAGGCGATTCTTCGGGTCCACACGAAGGACCTTGTCGCGGCTTTTCCCAGCAACGCTCCGACCTCATTCACCGGCAGTCATCAGGCACGGCAGTTCGTGACGTCCCTCGGCTTCCCCGACTCCTTCGCGGGAGCAAAGGTCCCATCGCTCGAACCGAGGCTGGAGGTGGAGGGCCCGTCCGAGTTCCCGGCTCTCCACGACTACCAGGAGCGGCTTGCGGTCAACCTGTTCAACCTGTTGGAGCGCACCGTCCCGCAGCGCGCGATGCTCAGCCTGCCAACCGGTGCCGGGAAGACCCGCGTCACCTCGGAGGGCGTCATCCGCTGGATCCGCAGCAAGGGGTCGCTCAGCGGCCCGATTCTCTGGATCGCCCAGACCGAGGAGCTCTGCGAGCAGGCCGTGCAGAGCTGGAGCTTCGTCTGGTCCAAGGTCGGCGCCGACAAGTCCCTGGTGATCAGTCGTCTCTGGAGCAGCAATGAAGCGACGCCCGTGGACGATCGTCCGCACCTCGTGGTGGCGACCGATGCGAAGCTGCAGATCTGCCTGGGCTCACCGGAGTACGCCTGGCTGCGCGACCCGGCATTGGTGATCGTGGACGAGGCGCACGTGGCGATCTCGGCCCGGTACACCGAGTTGCTCGAACAGCTCGGCCTCACCCACAGCCGCACGGAGCGACACCTCGTCGGCCTCACCGCCACGCCCTTCCGCAACAACGCCGACCTGACCCACCGGCTCGTCCAGCGGGTCGGCGACACCCGCCTCGGCC
>FTKF01000113.1_pt3 | contig 12403 bp, 19 predicted proteins | sample 1658111 | NCBI WGS metagenome assembly FTKF01 (sample SAMEA3914800, study PRJEB12502) | metagenome | biome: forest; material: soil | place: USA | collected 2011-06-22 | depth 0.1 m
GCGGGTCGAGCAGCGCGCGACCGCGGCCGGCCCGAGCTGGTACTCGCGGAGGAGGTCCGCCTCGAGGAGCCGCCAGTGCGTGAGGATCGCGCGCCAGAACCGGCGGTCGGCTTCGCGCGCCGCTCCGCCCGGTTCTGTGGGGCTTTTCCCTCGGCGTCCTTGCGGGCCTGCTCCTCGTCGAAGGCCCGCGCCGCGGCGGGAAAGGAGAGGATGCCGGGCCGCTTGATGTTGGCGATCGACCAGGCGAGGACGATGCCCAGCTGCCGGTCGTCGATCCCCTCGTCCAGCCAGAACTGCAAGGCTTCCGCGCCGAACAGCGGCGCGAGGACCTTGCCGAACGTCTCCAGACTCTCGTCGTCCTGGTGCCGCGCCAGCAGCAGGTTGAAGCTCAGGGGGACACGCGGCGGCAGGGCGTACTCGGTGTCGTACAGGCGGATCGTGGCCGGCTGGACGTGCTCGACCTCGGCCGCGAAGAAGGCATCCGCGTCGGCGAAGTCCGGGACGCCGTCCTCCTCCAGGTCGTCGTCCTCGAACTCCTCGTCCGCGTCGAGTTCCTCGTCGTCGGCCAGGCCGGCCTCGTACTCGCCGTAGCCGGCGTCGCGGGCGCTCACGGCGCGGCCGTCAGGGCCTCGGTGCCGGTACGGACCAGCTCCATGCCCCACTTGCTGATGTCGTTCGTACCGCCGCCCTGCTCCGACGACTTGGCCGTCACGGACCAGTTCCGCCACTGAACCTCGGTGTTGTACCGGAAGCGGACCTGTCCGACCGAGGCGTCCGCCAGGCCCTGAGCCAGGGCGTCAAGGGCGGCCTGCCCCGGGTCGGCGACGCCCGTTGCCGGGTCGATACGACGCTGGCCCTCCAGCTTGAGGGAGGCGCCGCGCTGCAGGACGATCTCCTCGTACTGGCCGCCACTGTCGAAGTCGGTCGTCTCGGTGTGGGCGTCCTTGTCACCGGGGTTGTACGTGAACGTCTTGAGGCCGGCGATGTTCGTCCAGGTCGGGGTCGGTCCGACGGCGATCTGGAACAGCCACCCCCGGGCGGCGATCTTCTTCGTGGCCACGGGGCCACCTCCTTAGCTGCGGTGAGCGGTCGGGTTGACCACGTTGAGGCGGAAGTTGACGGTGTGCTCGTGCCGGCCGGTCGCGTCGACACCGAGCGGCGTGGGGGTCTGAAGAGCGGTACAGAGGATCAGCCAGGTGCCGTCCGGCAGCTCCACGCCCGCGAGACCCTGGAGGACGTCGTAGATGGCGGCGCACCGGGCCCGGGAGACACGCGGGTCCGGTCCGCCACGGGCTCGCACCTGCAGACCGCACTCGTCGTCGTCGGCCAGGGGGTCCGGGACGCCGAGCCCGTACGTGCCGAGGGTGACGGCCGAGTCGGGGGCGGGCGGCATCGTGTCGATGAAGCAGTCCCCGAGGACCCCGGCCGGGTCGTAGGTGACCAGGCTCAGGGACTCCAGGTAGCGGGCCATGCCGTCGAGGAGGTCAGTCATGGTCGGTCCGGCGGATCTCGGCGGCGACCAGGCCGAGGACGACCTCGCGGGCCTCGTTGAACGGCCGCTCCAGGTACTTGGCGGTGCGGCCGGGCAGGTGCTGGTAGTCGAGACGCTCATGTTGGGGCACGGCGTACGGGGTGTCGTAGGAGACGGTGCCCCTGATCCGGGTGCCAGAGGTCTCGGCGTCGGCCTTGCCGGAGCGCTCCAGGGTCGCCTCGTCCAAGGGCACCACCTTCTTGGACTCGGCGAGGGCGTGCTCCATGCCGAGCTCCATCCCACGCTCGGCGGCTGCCAGCGCGCGCCGCAGCCACGCGTCGCCGTGCCACTCCATGTGAGAGGACATGACGGGCTCCTCTCAGACGAGTTGGACCTCGAGGTGATCGGGGGTGGGCAGGCCCTTGCCGTCCCGGCGCAGGGCCACGATGACGGTCGTCTTGCGGCCGTCAGGGAGCGTCACCCGGGACCCGGGCGGGGCATCGACGCTCAGCAGGCAGTAGAAGGTTGAGCTGCTGACGGCCTGGCTGCCGTCGGCGGCCCGCACCATGCGGGTCTGCTCGTCGAGGAAGCCGCGGACCCGGGCGACGACCGGCCCGTACCGCGGGCCGTACGCCGAGGCGCCGAGGTACGGCTCGATGTCGACGCGGTGGCGCCGCAGCCAGCCGGGCATCGCCGTCACGAGTGCGTCACCGCCCCGAGGATGAACCGCTGAGGAGTCAGGTCCGGGGACCTCAGGGCGTCCCAGGCCCCGGGGCAGATCTGCCGGGCCGGGGAGTCGGAGCCGCTGACGGCCGTCACCGACCGGTCGAGTTGCACCGAACCGATCTTGACTCCGCCCCAGCCGGCGGCAGCCGCGCCGGTCGAGTCCCCGAGTTCGTCCCACCATGCGGCCTGCGCGCATGTGGCCTTGCGGAACGCCTCCTGGACCAGCGCGTCGGTGGGCATCCCCGTCTCGTCGGCGAGGTACCAGCAGAAGATGATCACCTGGGAGTCGAGCATCTCTGACGCCCTCGCCAGGAGTCGGTCCGTGTCGACGTCGGCCGGCTGCCCGCTGTACGCGGTCCAGTCGGCCGACGTGGCGTAGGTGCGGGCCATCGGGACCTCCTACGCGCTGGAGCCGATCACGACGATGTCGTACGTCACCGGGGTGCCGCTGCCGGAGTTGGCGATCCGCAGCAGGTCGGCCGTCGCGGCGGTCACCGCGTACGAGGTGGCGTCCGTCGCGAACAGCGCGAGGACGCCGCCCGGGCGGACGACGACCTTGTCCGTCGCCGATCCGACCCAGGAGACGAAGCCGTTCGTCGCGGCACCGCCCACCACCACGTTGTTGGTGTTGCCGGCCGCAGCGGCCACGATGATGCCCTTGACCCGAAGGAGCGCCACCGCGGTACCGAGCCCGTCGGTGAGCGCCGTACCGTTCAGGTCGAGGTCGTCGGTGCCGGACGCGGCGATGGTGCGGGTCGCGGTCCACAGTCGGTCGGCCTGCCCGAGGCCGGTGCCGCCCGCGAGGCCGAGAGCGACCCGGTAGTCGAGCTGCATCTGCGGGGTCGCACCGGCGCCGGCCGAGCTGCCGACGAGCAGCCCGGACGCGGCGACGGTGAGCTGGGTGTTCTGCAGTCCCATGCCGGGCCCCTCAGGTGAGGATCACGAGCGGCACGGTGGCCGCCGCGGTCGGGGAGGCGATGGTCGCCGGGGCGGTGGTCGTGAGCGCGCTGCCGCTGGTCTGGGCGAGATTCTTCTCGCCGGTGACGATGCCGGCCGCTGCCGTGGTCGACACGCCCACCAGGGTGGGGACGGTCGTGGCCTTGACCATGATGGCGACCCAGTAGATGCCGTCCGCCTGGATCGTCACCGGGCTGGCCAGCGCCAGGGTCTTGTTGGCGGTGGCCGCCCAGGCCGCGGTCAGCTGGTCGGCGGTCTGCCCGAGCAGCGCCGGCGTCGCCGCGTTGGAGTACAGCGCGAACCACCAGTTGGTGGGGGTGCCCGCCGCAGTGCCGCCGGAGCGGAAGGAGACGTTGGTGACGACGTCGCCACGGCGCAGGTACACCGGGACGGACGTCATGACCTGCGTGGTGAGGGCGCCGGTGTCCGCCGTGGCGTCCAGGCGGCGCATGTTGGAGCGGTAGAAGGCGCCCACGGGGTCGACGCCGGCGAGGGCCTGGCGGGCCTGGTCGGACGCGAGGGAGAGCTCATCGCGGATGACGCCGGTGTACCGGCCGTTGGTGGTCACTGCTGGGCTCCCTGCTGCTCGGTGCTCTTGCCGACGATGGTGGTGCGGGCCTTGCCGTCGGCCTCGGCCGCGCGGACGCGGGCCTGCTCGTCCTCGTCGGCCGTGGCGAGGTGGGCGAGGACCTCCTCGACGGTGTGCTCGCCCGGGTCGAAGAGGCCCACCGGGTCCGGCACGGCCGGGTCACCCTCGGCCTCCGGCGGGGGCGACTGCTGCTCGGCGTCTTCGACGGGGCTGACCGTGTACGCGGCCCGCTGGAAGTACGCGTACGCGGCGGCGTCCGTCACGGAGTCGATGGTGGCGGCGCCCCGGTGGAAGCGGACGCCGGCCACCTCCCCGCCGAAGGTGTCGCGCGGCGACTGGATCAGGTACCGCACGTCACACCACCTTGATGTTGCGCAGGACGCCGCAGGTCCGGGTGTTGCGCAGGACCATCGCGACGGGGCCCATCTCGACCTCGCCCGACTTGACCGCGCCGGACTGGGAGAAGTCCGGCAGCCAGGTCTGGACGATCGGCTTGCCCGCGACCGAGGCGCCGTGCATCGCGTCCAGGCCGAAGGAGACCGCGTACAGGTCGGTCAGGCCGGTGATGATGCCGCCCGCTCCGCCGCCGTCGGTGTCCGCCGAGCGGATCGGGATGATCGGCGCGGAGCCGTCCGCCCGGTCGCCCATGTCGACGAGGACCCAGTCGCCGTACATCTTGATCTGCCGGCCGAGGTCGTCGCGGGTGGACGTGAACTGGCTCGCACGCCGGGCCAGGGACTGCACGCGCGCGATCGACTTGGTGTTGCCGATCAGGGCCTTCACGCCGGGCGGCAGGGAGCCGGTCGCCGTGGAGCCGCCGTCGCCGGAGCCGGTCTGCGAGGCGAGAATCCGCGACAGGAAGTCGTCCAGCGGGTCGAAGGCCGACATGGCCTTGTCCTCGGTGGAGATGTTGCTGGACGTCCAGTCGAGGTAGCCGGTGGCGGTGCCCTCGTTGATCGGCAGGTACTCCGTCGACTGTCCGGTGAGGGACTTGTCGAGGCCGTCGAAGCCGGCGTCGTCCACGGCGGTGTCGCCGGTGATCAGCTCCTGCTGGAAGCGCGTCCGCATGGACGTGAGCTTCTGGCTCATCTGGAACATGATCTCGTTCGTCGCGGCGTTGCCGAGGCTGCCGAGGGTCCGGTCGACGGAGAACGCACCACCGAGCGGGTGCAGTTCCACGGACTTGCGCTCGCGGGTCGCCTGGTTGGCCGGGTACTCCTCGTTGAAGCGGCGGAACGCGGCCGTGGACGCGGCGAGGAGCCGGGTGTAGCCGTAGGTGAGGGAGCCGCCGCCGGTGCCCGGCGTGACGGTGTCGTCCCACACCATCTGGTCGAGCACCCACGACGAGCGCCGCAGGGTGTCGATGACGGTCCAGTCGATGTCCGGCAGTTGGTTGAGCTGGGCCTGGGCGAGAGTGACAGGCACGAGGTGCCTCCTTGTCAGGTCTGGTAGTGGCCGCTGATCGCGGCGCCGAGGGTCTTGGGTCGTTCCTTGGTGGCCTCGCCGGTCCCGCCGGAGAGGTCGGCGCCGCTGCGGCCCGCCTGGGGCGCGCTGCGGAAGCTGGGGTTGGCATCGACGGCCGTCTTGATGGCGGCGTCGAGCTGGGTGGAGAAGTCGGTGGCTGCCGGGTCGAGTTCGGCGAGGGCCTTCGTGAAGGCACGGGAGTCGAGCAGGGCCGCGGTGTTGGCCTGGTGCTTGCTCGCCAGGGAGTGCACGGCCAGCTCGACCTGCTGGGCGCGCCGGGCGCTCTCCAGCTCGGTGATGCGGCTGGTCTGCGCGGTGATCTGCTCGGTGAGCTTGGCCGGGTCCGGCGGCCCGTCGTCCTTGACGAGGCCGAGGGCCTTGCCGATCTGCTGGGCGAGTTCGGCCTTGGCCTCCTCGGCGGCCGCCGTCTTGGCGTTGACGCGGGCGGCGCCTGCTTCGCGGCGGGCGGCCGTGAGTTCGCGCTCCAGGCGGGCGACCGTGGCGGCGAGGTCGGTACCCGCGTCGGCGCCGCCTCCCGCGCCCTGGCCGGCTGCACTCTGCTGGGTGCCCGCCCCGGTACCGGCTGCCTGCTGGCCGTCACCGGTACCCGTCGCGGCCGCCTGACCTGCGTCAGCGCCGCCGCTGGAACCGGATCCGTCGCCGGCCCCGTCGCCTCCATCCGCGTAGAGAACGGGGGAGAAAGGGGAGTGGCCGTAGGGGTGGGCCCAGGCTGAGGTGATACCGGGCAGCGAGCGGCGGGGCAGGAAGTTGGTGCGCATGGTGTGCCCTCCAGGGGCTCATCGGGGCCCGCGCCTGGCGGGCCTCAGGTGTCCCGGCCGCACCAGGCGGCCGAAGTCTGTGCCGGGGTGCGATACCGTCCGGCCATGTCGATCTCCACGAAGTGGCTGCCGCTGCACCCGCCCCAGACCTGCCGTCGCTGCGACGCGCCCCTCGAGGCGCGGTACCGCGTCGAATCCCGTGACGGCGTTGACGGCCCGCCGACGGCTGACGGCGGCACCCGGTGCCCGAGGTGCTCGCCGATGCAGCTGCAGCAGTTCGACAAGGAGCAGGGGCGCTAGCGGGCCGTGCCGATCTGCTCGCGCTGGGGCTTGCGACGCATCCGCTTGTCGGCGGTAAGCTCGCGGATCCGCTTCTGGTAGGCACGGACCTTCTGACCGGCCAGGCGCTTGGCCTGGTCATCGACGGCCACCGCAGCGCGGCGCTTCCACTGGCGGACCTGCCGCTCGAGGTAGCGCTGCTGCTGGGTGTCCTCGTAGGTGGCGCCGCCCGGGTGGGGCAGCGGCTTGGCCGGGGTGGTGACACCCGGCAGGTACAGGGAGACGGAGTGCCGGCAGTTGGGGTGCAGCAGACCTGCCGCCCGGGCCTCGTCGAGGGAACCGGCGACGTGCACCGTCACCCGCTCGCCGTCCCGGGTGGCGTGCTGCAGGGTCACCCGCTGCGGCCCGGGCGGGCCGGACAGCGTGAGGATCTTGCCCTCCCACGGCCGGCACAGTGGGCACTCCAACGGGGAGTTGGACACGATGACGAGCTGCTGGCCGATCGCCTGCAGCCGGTCCGTGTGCCCCTGGATCGCGGCCCGGCCGGTCGCCGAGCGGGTCGCCATCTCCGCGTAACTGGCCATGTCCCAGGAACGGCCGGCCCGGTCAACGAACCCGGAGATGCCGCGGTCCGCGAACTGGTCGAGGGCGCGTTGGGCGGCCTGCTGGCGGGTCAGCGCACCAAGCGTGACCGTGCCGGACACCCGGCCGATGACCCGGCGGTAGGCGTCCGGGATGGCCCGCAGGATCCGCCGGTACACGGGGCCCTGCTCGGCGACGGCGGCCGCCGCGAGGCGGTCCACCGTGCGGGCCTGGGGTAGGGCCCGGAGGGCTGCCGCGCGCTGGCCCTCCGGGAGCATGCCGAGTTCGGCGACGGCGGCCTGGTCGCCGCGCCGGTACGCCTCATGGACGGCCGCGCCGATCGCGCCGGTGGCGTCCTGGCGGAGCGCACCGACCAGGTCGACGACAGCGGACTGCAGGTTGCCGAGCGCGCGGAGCTTCAGCTCAGCCCACCGGGGCGAGGACCAGCCGCCGGCCAGGGCGCGGGCGAGAAGCTCCAGAAGCGCGAGCTCCGCCTCCCGGTAGATCCGGCCAACCTCGACCGCGAGGTCCTCACCGTCAGCGGGAGAGATCGGCATACCGGCCTCCCGCCTGGTCAGCCTGCGGTCGGGGTTCCGTCCGGCGGCGTGCCGTCGAGCACTTCATCGTCGGGCGGCTCGAGGCCGGCACCCCCGGCGCCGAGCTCGACCGGGTCGGCGACGGCCCGGCCGGACTCCGCGAGGATCAGAGCGACCTCATCCGCGACGCGGTCGTCCTCCCAATCGGGGTGCTGCATCCGCACCAGAGTGTCGGTGGACGCGGCCTCAGCCTGCCGCAGCAGGAAGACGGTCTCCGCGACGACCTTGGGGTCCTCCTGGATGGAGTCCTGGAACTCGACCCGCGGCGGTTCGGCGTCCAAGCCGCGCTGGTTGAACAGCGGGCCGGACTCCACGGCGAGGAGCGCGGCGAGGATGTCGGCGAGCGGCTGTCCCTGGTACAGGGCCTTGCGGGCGCGGGTGGTGTGGGAGCGGGCAGTCCTCGACTTGACCTCGGTCGCGGTGACCGCGGCGCCGTCGCCGACCAGACCGAAGCTCGCGGCGGAGTAACCGGCCTGACGAACGCACTGCTCGGTCAGGGCCTGCGTCGTCTGACGGTGCTCCTCCACGCGGATCTTGAACTGGACGATGGTGATGCTGCCGTCGCCGGTCGGCGGGATGTTCAGCCCGGCGTACACCTCGCGGTCGAGGTCGACGCTGGCACCCTGGCCCGGGCCGTTGCTGGTCAGGTACTGGGCGGGCGCCATGATGCGGCCCTTGCCGAGCCGCAGGTCGCGCATCCAGCTGGACCACGCCTCGTCGAGGTTGTCGAACATCCCCTCGATGCCCTGGAAGTCGGACTGCCCCAGCCCGTTCGCGGCCGGGACGTTGAGCCAGCCCCGGGCCGGCTTCATGTTCGGCGCGTAGGAGGCCGTCAAGTGCTTCGGGGCGCCGGTGTCGATGGCCGGCTGCAAGTCCTTCGTCTCGTCGTTGGCGGTGAGCGGCTGTGCCTTGCCGAGGCGCTCGGGGTTGCCCTTGTACAGGCCGTGGAGGATGACGCCCTTCTCGTGCCGCTCCAGGTGCCGCCATACGACCTGGTCGTCGCGCTTGACGACCCGCCAGAAGGTGACCGCGACGAGCTGCCCGTAGGAGAACGTCGGGTCGGCGCCGTCGGCCTTGACGGTGGTGATCCACGGCAGGGCGCTCACCTTGAGGTCCCACGACACCCGGTAGTAGGTGCCGCCGAGGGCCGCGCCGACCTCACCGCCCTCGAGGAGGGCGGGGTAGAGGGTGGTCTCCATGAGCTTGTCGAGGCGGGCCTGGGTGGCGCCGCCGGCTTCGGAGACGACGCGGGGCGGCTCGGAGAACAGCAGGTCGGAGGAAGTGCGGGCGATGTCGGCGGCCAGCGGGATGTGCGTCTTGGCGCGCTTCTCGCCGAGCGATGTCGGCTGTCCCCACCACCAGCGTGCGAACCGGCCGACGACGCCGCCGCGCATCTGGCTGGGGCGGTTCTGGTAGCCGCCGACGCCGCGCATCCGGTACCGCTCGGACAGCTGGTCCGGGTCGGAGGAGTACCAGGCGGTCCAGTCCGCCATGGACTCGCGGACGGCCGGGTCGGTCGGCGGCCACGCCTGGTCAGCTGTGGGCAGCGGCATCGGGCACCTCCTGTCCGGGTCGGGTGAGGTCGGGATCCATCCGGTCGGCCAGGCTCCGCAGATCCTCGGCGTCCTCGGGGTTCGCGTCGGCCATCGCCCGGAGGTCGCGGGCAACGATGCGGCAGTACGCCGCGGCGTACTCGGCAACCCAGGCGGCGCCGTAACGCTTCGTGAGGCAAGCCTTGAACTGCTCGAAGCTGCGTGCGGTCATGCTGCTGCCTCCAGGCCGGGGCGGATCAGGCCGCGCCACTCGTGGACGACGGAGTGCAGGCCGTAGCGCAGGGCGTCCACGCTGTGGTCGTTGGTCTTCAGCGGCTGGTCGGTGCCGCGCTCGGCAGCCTTGACGTCCCACTCGTAGCCGGGCATCTCGGTGATCAGCCCGGTGCAGGAGCGATGCACCTGCAACAGGCCGGCGCCGAGCGCCATCGACACCGAGCGGACGCCGTCGAGGACCGCGTTCTTCGCCGGCGCGACGTTGCTGAGCCCGTCCGACCACAACTGCGTCATGAACGACGCGGCGGACGGGTCGACGAACACCCACTCCGGGTACACGCCGATCGGGCCGCCGCCCGGCTGGCGGACGCCGTCGAGCCAGGCACGGACTTCCCGGCTGTACTGGGCGTCGGTGAGCTGCTTGTAGCTGGCGCGGGAGTCGTGCCGGTACTCGGAGACCGCGAACAGCTGCTTCTCGGACTGGCCGATGAGGATCGCCGAGAACGGGTTGACGGTCCCGTAGTCAATGCCCAGGCTGAGCCAGCGGTGGATCGGCGGCAGGACGTCGATGACGTGCCGGTCCGGGTCCCACATGTCGTAGACCGAGCCGTGGGCGAGGCACCATTCGCCGAGGACGAACCGGCGGTAGAACAGGCCGGTGTACTCCAGCTTCAGGGACTCGACGTACGCCCTCGGCAGGTACGGGTTGTCGTCCAGGCCGAAGCTGAAGCGGTTGAGGTCCAGGGCGCTGGGGTCGGAGGAGGTGACGGTCCGGCCGTCGCGGGTGAGGTGCAGCCGGGCCCGGTCGAGGTAGTTCTTCTTGAGCCAGTGGTGCGGCCCTTCGGGGTTCGTCGTGCCGAACCACTGGGCGCCTTCGACGCTGAGGCGGGTGCCGAGCATCGCGAAGAACGACTCGGGGTAGGTCGTGACCTCGTCGCAGTAGGCGCCGGCGAGGGTGAGGCCCTTGATCTTGTCGGCGGCCCGTTCGTCGTTCGCGCCGGCGACGTAGATCGTGCGGCCGAAGAGGTGGACCTCGCCGGATCCGGCGACGAACCGGCAGCGCTTCTTCCCGACCATCTCGATGATCGGGTCGAGGATGTTGCGCTTCAGGGTGCGTTCGGTCTTGCCGACCATGAGGAGGGCGCCGGGCGGGCCGGTGCGGACGTACTGCAGCCAGACCATGATGCTGCTGACGGTCTTGCTGCTGCGTACGGCGCCTTCCCAGAGGTTGCCGCGGGCGGTGGCGAGGCGGGCACTCTCAAGCTGCTTGCCGACGAGGGGGGAGAGCATTGGTGGCCCCCGTCCTGGTCAGCCGCCCATCATCCCCTTCAGCCAGGCGTCGACTGCGGCGAGGCCTTCGGTGTCGGTCTCGGGCGGGGACAGTTTGGCGCTCTTGTCGACGGCGATGCTGACGGCCGCGAGGATGGTCTTCTGGTCGGCGAACTGGGGCCGGTCGAGGCGGACGTCGTTCCACTCGTTGTCTTTGCCGCCGAACTGGCCGACGGTGCAGGGGACCCAGAGCTGGGCGCGAAGCCGTTCGGCATCGTCCTGGAGCTGTTCGGCGAGCTTGGTGCGGCGTGCGGCGAGGTCGACCTGGCGGGCTTCTGTGGCTGCGGCGACCTCGGGCCCCCGGGTGAAGGTGAGGCCCTGCTCCTTGGCGAGCCGGCTGATGACCTGTCCGGACCGGTCGAGGGCGCGGGCGATGTCGTTGCGGCCGAGGCCTTGGCTGTGGAGTTCGCGGACCTGGGTGTAGTCGTCTTCGGTGACCGGGCGGGGGGTGCGGGGTGCGGTCACCGGTCACCTCCCTGGGGGTCAGGTCTTGGCGAAGGGGTCCGGATCGGGGCCGGGGCCGGGGTTTTCGAGGCCTTCGCCGGCGACGCCGCGCGGGTCGTCGCACTCGCAGGGGACCCAGCGTTCGGTGTCGAGGCCCCAGAAGTAGCAGAGGCCGTCGGAGGGGACGGGCGGCCGGGGCGGCTGCTCAGGTTCGTCGGGGGTGGCCATCGTGCCTCCGGAAGGTCGGGGGAATGGCGAGAGCCCCGCGCCGTGGTGCTGGCTGCGGGGCTCTCGGTGGGGCTTCTGGTTCCGGGCACGCCGGATCTGCGGCCCAGTGTGGATCACTGGGTGGCGGCCCGTCAAGCGGTCATGCGTCGGGTGCCCGCCCGGGGCGTCCAGCCGGGGATGGCCCGGACGTGGACGATGCGGTCGCAGGCCCGGCATTCCCACTCGCCGAGGTCCAGGTCGAGTGCCTGGCCGCCGCAGTGGACGGGGATGCGTTGCCCGCCGTCGGTGATGAACGTCCATTCTTCGGGGGCCGGGCTGGTCTTGTCGCTCATGGTGGCGATGATCCCAGCCCGGCCGACACCGTGTCAGGCAATCAGCTGGGAGTCACCGTTCGCGCTGCGCTGGCGGCGCATCTCGGCGGCGATGTCGTCGTGGGTGGCGCCAAGGTCGAGTGCCTGACCCATGGCGGCGAGGCCGATATGCGGGTCGGTGAGGCAGTCGGGGCCGCCGTGGGCGAGGATCTCGCGGGCGGCGTCGGCAACGGCTTGGGCGCGGTTCATGAGGCTGGCTCCTTGATCCAGTGGACTTGCGATCGGGCCGGGTTGTCGGGGTCATCCTTGATCAGGAACCCCTCTCGGAGGGCGGTCTCCGACTGCTGTTGGTGCTGTTGTTGTTGGCCCTGACCTGCACCAACAACACCCGAGAGGGGTTGCTGAGAGGGGTCGGGGAGCGGGGGTACGTCGCGCCGATAGATTCCGGTGCTGGAGCCCCGCCCTCGGACCCGCACATCGGTGATGGGGATGCCGGTCGCGATGCACAGTTCCCGGACGGGGGCGGTGGCGGTCCGGTCGCCGGTCATCTTGGCGGCGATCTGGGCGAGGTGGATCCGGTCGCCGGGGAGGGGCATCAGGCGGTGGAGGAGGACCAGGAACTCGGCCGCCGGGTCGGGCCCGGCAGCTGGCTCTTCGGCCAACTCGGTGGCGTCGCCCTCGGGCTGCTCGGCGTCCGGGTCGGGTGGGCGTCCGGCCCGCCACGCAGCCCAGCACCAGGCGCCGGCGGCGGCGGCTGGCAGGAGCGGCTGCTGGTGCGCGGAGTCGAGGAGCACGGGGCTGCCCTTCCAGAGGACCAGCCCTCCGCCGACCTTGGCCCACAGGCTGGCGGCTGCCGCCCGACGGCCGAGGCGGCGGGCGACC
>FTKF01003195.1_pt3 | contig 12387 bp, 9 predicted proteins | sample 1658111 | NCBI WGS metagenome assembly FTKF01 (sample SAMEA3914800, study PRJEB12502) | metagenome | biome: forest; material: soil | place: USA | collected 2011-06-22 | depth 0.1 m
CGGCCTCGCCGACGCCCACGGCCACCGCCTCGCCATCGCCCACTGCCACTGCCACTGCTACGCCCACGGCCACGGCCACCGCGTCACCGACCGCCACCGGCACGGCTGCCCCGGGAGTCGTCCGGGTCGCCAACTCCAAGGAGCTCAAGGCGGCTCTGGCGGCGGCCGCGCCGGGCCAGACCATCCAGCTCGCCGACGGCACGTACACCGGCAACTTCGTCGCCACCGCCCCCGGCACGGCGGACCGCCGGATCACGCTCAGCGGATCGGCCAACGCCGTGCTGACCACGACGACCGGCGGCGGCTACGGCCTGTACCTCAACGGCGCCGGCTACTGGACGGTCAAGGGGATCACCGTGACCGGTGCCCAGAAGGGCATCGTGATGGACACCGCCGACCATGTGGTGATCGACTCGGTGACCGTCCGCAACCTGACGATGGAGGGCGTGCACTTCCGCAACTCCAGCAGGTTCGGCGTGCTGAAGAACTCCACGATCCGTGACACCGGCACCCTCGGCGACGGCAAGGGCGAGGGCGTCTACGTCGGCACCGCCAACACCCTGACCGACCGCAGCGACTACGTGCAGATCCTCGACAACGTCATCGGCCCGCGGATCGGGGCGGAGAACGTCGACCTGAAGGAGGGCACCACGGGCGGCCTGGTCTCCGGCAACACCTTCTACGGGGACGGTCTCACCAACAAGAACTTCGACGACTCCTGGGTCGACGTGAAGGGCAACGGCTACGTCGTCGAGAACAACACGGGAGTCGGCACGCTGAACGACGGCTTCCAGACCCACACCCAGGACCCGGGCTGGGGCTGCGGCACCGTCTTCCGCCACAACACGTCCGACCTCACCGGAGCGAGCGGCAGCGGCCGCTACGCCTTCGACATCACCAACTACGACGCGGTGTCCTGCCCGGTGACCGTCACCGCGGACAACACCGTCACCGGGGGCGACGGCCTGGTGAATCCGGGCATCCCGGTCGGCTGATTCCGAGGTCCCGCACCCACTCGCCATCCGGGTGCGGGTTTACCGTTACCTCGTCGTGACACGACACGCGGCGGCGCCACCCCGTCCGGCGCGCTCCCCGGGGGAACACTCATAAGTCCACTCGCACGACCGGGCGAAGAGCATCGCCCAGATAGGGGCGGATCCATGTTCGGCCGCAAACCCCGGGGATCCCAGAACGACGAGGCGCTGGCCGCCCTGATCGCTGACGCCCGCCGCTGGGACTACGGCGGCGGCCGGCACGCCCGCCGGGCGGAGCAGCCCCTGCTCTCCCTGCGGGACGTGACGCTGATGCTGCGGGAACGGCCCTCGGACCGCTGACGGGCCGGCCCCGGCGCGGGCCGCCGGGCGACCGTACGGAGTCAGGACCTGCCGGTCACGTAGTGCGTCAGCATGGCCTGGACCTCGTAGATGTCGACACCCTTGGTGAAGGTCTTCTGGATCGGCAGCGGGGTGCCCGAGACCCAGAGCTTCAGTTCGGCGTCGAGGTCGAAGGTGCCGGCCGTCTCGACCGAGAAGTGCGTGATGCTCTTGTACGGGATGGAGTGGTACTCCGTCTTCTTCCCGGTGATCCCCTGCTTGTCCACCAGGATCAGCCGCCGGTCGGTGAACAGGAACGTGTCGCGGATCAGCTGGTAGGCCGCCTGCACCTGCTCGCCGGGCCCGAACAGCCTGGCGAACTCCTGCTGGGCCGCCGCCGGGTCCACCTTGTGCGCGTTCCCGAAGAGCGCCATGTGCCAAGTCCTCTCGTCGTGCACCCGGACCGGGCGCGAAGATCAGATTCTGGCACGGGCCCGTCTCCCCACCGCCGGCGCCCGAGGCGGGCCCGGTACGGCGATCGCATGACGGGGAGCACGAGCGGTGTCCGTCCCCGCGACGTCGCGCAGTTCATCGAGCGGGCGCCCGACGCCCGGGCGGCCGGTGCCGACCCACGCCTTCGAGGAACTCGGCCTGAACCGCGTGGAGTTCCTCACCGGCTTCCGCAACGACGCCCCGCGCGCCGCGATCGGCCGCCTCGGCGCCACCCAGGAGGGCGTGCTGCGCAGCCACCTGGTGATGCGCGACGGCTTCGTGCGGGACTCGGTGCTCTTCAGCGTCACCGCCGCCGAGTGGCCCGCCGTCCGGCAGCGGCTCGGGGCCGCGCCCGGACGCGGCCGCGGCCCGCACGGGGCGTAGCGCTCCCCGGGCGGGCCGAAGGTCTGCCGGCCGGACGTCCGCTGCGGGCCGTACGCCGGCGGTGCCTCAGGTGGTGGCTTTGCGGCGCCCCCAGGCCGGTGCGACCACCGCGACCAGCAGGACGGCGAACCCGATCTGCAGCAGGTGCCGCGTCCAGTCGATGCCCGAGGTGTGCGCGACCCCGATCCAGCCGGCCACCGCGTTGCCGAGCCACGCGCCGCCGGCGCCGAGGAGCATCGTCAGCCACCACGGGATCGACTGGGGGCCGCGCAGGATGAGCTTGGCCAGCATGCCAAGGATGAATCCGATCAGCAGAATCCAGAGCAGTTGGAACACGATGTCCTCCGGTCCGTCGGCTGCACCGGGCTGCCGTGAGGCGGCGCCCGGTGCGCTGATTCCCGCCGGCGGCCGAGAGGGCCGCGACCACCTGCGGCGTCGCGCCGCTCAGCGGCGTGATCACCAGCATCGCGCGACCGGGCCGTTTCGGCACGTCCAGCCTGGGCCGGGCCGGGCCGGGCCGCCGTACGGTCAGCGGACGGGCAGACTGGAGCTGCGCACGACGAGCTCGGGTTGCAGGACGATCGCGCTGTGCCGGTGCGCGGCGGCGTCCGGCCCGGTCTCCTCGATCAGTAACTCGGCTGCGGTGCGTCCCGTCCGGGCGGCCGGCTGCCGGACCGAGGTGAGCGGGACGACGGCCGCCGCCGCGAACTCGATGTCGTCGTACCCCACGATCGCGATGTCCTGGGGGACGTGGACGCCGGCCGCGTACATGGCCTGGAGGAGGCCGGACCTTGTCGGGCCGGTTGAGCACGTTCGAGACCGTCCCGACCGACACTCCGGCGTCCCTGGCGACGTCCTTGATCCCCACCATGTTCGCCGCGCGACCTGCCCTACTCACCGGTCGTTGGGACCCTCGACGGGGCGCAGAGCATCATATGTGCCCGCCTCCGCGTCGACGGTGTCGGTGCCGCACCGCGGGCGGGTGCCTCAGTCGTCGAGCAGGACCACTTCCAGGGTGCGGGGGCCGTGGACGCCCTCGACCCGGTCGAGCTCGATGTCGCTGGTGGCGGAGGGGCCGGAGATCCAGGTCAGCGGCCGGACGGGGTCGAGCCGCTCCAGGGCCTCGGCCACCGGGTCCACGATCTGGTCCCGGGTGCGGATGACACAGATGTGGTGGTCGGGGACCAGGGTGATCCGGCGGCGCCCCTGGGCCGGGCCGGCGTCCAGGACGACGGTGCCGGTCTCGGCGATCGCGACGGCGCAGCCGGTCAGCACGCTGTCCACCGATCCTTCGGGAAACGATCACATGGGGCGTGGGAAGCGATCTTCAAGACCGGCTGGGCAGCCCTGGTCAGTCCCACTCGTGAACACCCGCCTTCCGTCGGCCTGGACGCGGGCCTGTGCACGCGTTGACCACCGGTCCTTTCTCCGGCCGGGCTCCGGTTCGGCGCACTGGGGACGGCCCCTGAAGGCGGGTCGATTGGAGCAACCGTGTCATCCGTCGGAAGGGACGCCGGGAGTGGGGTGTCGTGCCGGCGCGCGTCGGGCGTGAGGATGGGGCGGGTTCCAGCCCGGCCTCGTGAGGTCGGGCCGACGGCTTGGACCGTCCCGTTGTGGCACGGCGAAGGGAGCACCTCATGAGGGAATGTGGGACCACTGATGAGTGACTCCGTCGCCGTGCTGGCCACCGAGATGCGGACCGCGCTCGGGCCAGCTCTCGGCACGCTCGCCGCAGTGGAGGCCGGCCGGCGGCGGGAAGAGCTGGCGCGGGTCCTCGGGGTGCCCTCGCTGACCCCGGAGGCGCTGCTGTCGCGTCTGGCCGCAGTCGGCGCGGAGCAGGCGGGGGCCCTGTGGCCGATGCTGGTCGAGCTGCTGTCCGAGGCTGCGCGAGAGGCCCGCCCGGTGTGGAGCTTCGAGGTCCCCGACGTCCTCAGGGTCAACGGTGGCGAGGTCAAGGTCATGGCACCGGCACTGCCTCCTGAGATCACGCTCGACCTGCAGTTCGGGCCCGTACCGCTCGCCGGCGGCCTGGAGGTGCGCGGTGGCGTATCCCTGACCTTGGCGATCCCGGCGGACCCAGCCGGGGCGTCGCTGGTGTTTACGGTGCGCGGCCTGCGGGTCGCCCTTCCGGGCGACGACCTGCTGAACGTCCTGGTTCCGGGCGGAATGGTCTTCGAGGGCAACGTGTCGGCGCGGGCCGACGCCGCCGGCGTCCGCTTCGAGGGCGGCGGACGGGACGGGGCCGCGCTGCCGCTGGGCACGTCGCCGCCCGGCGTCCGGGCGCCGGCGCTCCACCTCGCGCCCAGGACCGGCGCGCTGCGGCTCACCGCATCGTTCGGGGCGTCCCTGCTCGGAGTCGCGGATGCCACGGTCGAAGGTGTGGGGACCGAGCTGAGGCCCGCCGCCGGCGGTGCCACGGCGGAGGCTGTCGCGCCGTCGGGCGTGGGTCTGGTGCTCGCGCTTGGCCCGGCCAAGGGCTCCGGGTACCTGGAGCACCGGGACGGGCGGTACGGCGGGGCGATGGCGCTCAGCCTGGGCGTGGTCGAGGTCAGGGCATTTGGAGTCCTGCGGACGGACCCGCTGTCGCTGCTGGCCGTGCTCAGCGCCGAGTTCACCCCGCCGATCGAGCTTGGCCTGGCGTTCACCCTCAACACCGTCGGCGGCATCGTGGGCGTCAACCACGCGATCGACCATGCCGGACTGGCCGCCGCCGTGCAGGCCGGTCACCTGGACGACATCCTCTTCCCCGCCGACCCCGCCGCCGTCCTGCCGCAGATTCTGGGGACCTTGGGATCGGTGTTCCGGACGCAGACGGGGAGCATGGTCGTCGGGCCGATGTTCCGGCTGGGCTGGGGACGTCCGGTCTCCTTCCTGACCGCGGACGTCGGGCTGATCCTGGAGCTGCCCAGCGGTGTCATCGCCCTGCTCGGCCGGCTGCGGGTCGCGCTGCCCGCGCCGCAGGCACCCGTCATCGACCTGAGGGCGGCGGTCGCCGGCGTTGTCGACGCCGCCAACGGCCTGGTCGAGATCACCGCCGACCTCGCCGGCTCCCGCCTGCTGTTCGCGCCGATCGAGGGCGGACTCGCGCTCAGAGCCAAGTCGGGAACCGACCCCACCTTCATCCTGACCGCCGGCGGTTTCCACCCGAGCTTTCCCGCGCCCGCCGGCTTCCCGGTGCCCAAGCGGTTGTCGATCGCCATCGCCGACAGCCCGTTCCTGAAGATCGTCTTCACGGGCTACTTCGCCGTCACCCCGGGCACCGTGCAGGCGGGTGCGGCGCTCACGGTCGCCATCGGCACGCCGGACATCGGTGTGGCCGGCAGGCTGGGCTTCGACGGGCTGGTGCGCTGGGAGCCGAGCTTCGGCCTGGTATTGGATCTCTACGGGTCGTTCCGTCTGCACGCCGGCGGCGCGAGCCTGTGCTCGGTCGATCTGCGGGTACGAGTCGAGGGCCCCACCCCGTGTTGGCACATCGCGGGGCGGGCCAGTGTCTCGCTCTTCTTCTTCGACGTGACGTTCCCGTTCGACGAGCACTGGGGCTGCACAGGTCAGGTCACCGCACCGCCGCCGCCCGATGTGGCACGGCTGGTGGAGCAGGCCGTGCGCGAACCGCGCTCGTGGGAACCGCTGCTGCCCGCCGACGTCGGCGCGCTGGCCGTGCTCCGGGCGGACGCCGAGGGAGGCCGGCTGCTGCACCCACTGGGGCGTCTGCGGTTCAGCCAACGTGTGGTCCCGCTCGGTATCAAGATCACCAGGTTCGGCCCGGGACGGCTGCCGACCGCGACCGCCTTCGACGTCGTCGTGCAGTTCGAGGGCGGGTCGGGGACGGTCACACCGTTGAAGGAGCAGTTCGCGCGTGCGGACTTCTTCGACCTCACCGATGAGGAGAAGCTCACCCAGCCAGCCTTCGAGGCGCTCCGCTCGGGCGCCGAGCTGACGCCGCCGACGCCGGGCCCGACCGCGCCACGGCGTTCAGTCAAGGTGCTCTACGAGACCAAGTGGATCGGTGGGCCCGGTCTCGCGCAGGAGCGCGGGGCGCGCTGGTTCCTGAGCGGGGATGTGCTGGACGCCGCACTGGGCCACGGTGCGGTGGCCCGCAGCGCGGTGCACATCGACCGCACACGCTACACGGGGGCCTCGGGCCCCCGGCAGGTGCTCAACGGACGCTCCTATGCGATCGCCAGGACCGACACGCTCGCCGAGAACACGCCCGTCACCCGGACGTCGACCTTCACCGAGGGCGTCGCGGCGCTGAAACCCCTTCCCGGGCGGGCCGCCGCCCAGTTCCAGGCCGTCCCCGTCTACGAGGTGCCGAAGTGACCGAGTACACGTTCGCCGCCTGGGACCGGTCCGGCGCCGCCGCCTCCCTGGCCGACCCCGACGACCTGGCCCGAACCACCCCGGTGCGAGGGCAGCTGAGAGCCACCGGCTCCGTCAACGGAGGCGGGCAACAGCCCGTCCACATGCAGTTCTACGGCCCCGGGGACGTGACGGCACTGGACCAGCGGCAGATCGTCCGCGTCCATCCCCTTCCGGGCACCCCCGACGCGGCGACCACCGGATTCCCGCTGGTGGAGTTCGAACGGAGCGACCTGCCGTGGCTGTTCACCCCGCTGGCGCCGGGGCCCAGCGGTATGCTCCGGCCCTGGCTGGCCCTGGTCTGCGTGCCCGCGGCAAAGCGCCCTCACCGGGAGGCCGGGCGGCCGCTTCCGGTCCTCAGAGTGTCGGCTGACGAGCTGCCGGACCCCTCGTTCCTGCACCTCTGGGCGCACGCACAGATGATTGCCGGTCATGAGACGGACCCGCGCACGTCCATCTCGCGGCTACTCGCCCCCAGACGCCTGCTCGCGCACAGCGACTACGTGGCGTGCGTGGTGCCCGCGTTCGAAGCCGGACGGCTGGCCGGACTCGGCGACAGCGGCGGAGACCTCACCCCCGCCTGGTCGCAGAGCGCCGACGCCGAGCTCCCCGTCTACTTCTCCTGGGCCTTCTCCACCGGAGATGGCGGCGACTTCGAAACCCTGGCCGACCGGCTCCAGGCCCGTCCGCTGCCGGGGTCCGCAGGCAGACGGCCACTGGACGTGAGCAACCCCGGCTTGTTGGGCAGCGGTCCGGGCGGCATCACCCAGCAGGTGGAGAGCGCACTGCGCAACCCCGAAGCCCCTCCCCGCGACCCGTGGCCGGTGGATGCCGCGAGCGACCGGTGGCGGCGTGAACTCGCCTCCGCCCTGCGGCCCGTACAAGCCGACGACGGGCCGGAGGACCCTGACGTCCTGCCCCCTCTGTACGGCGGGTTCCACGCGCTGCGCAAAGGCGTCGAGCACGACGCCACCGGCTGGTTCGACAATTTGAACCTCGACCCGCGCCGGCGGGTCGCCGCCGGTCTGGGCACCCGGTCGGTCCAGCGCGAGCAGGAAGACCTGATGGCCTCCGCGTGGGCCCAGTTGGCCGACGTCCGAGCGGCCAACCGCTTCCTCGACCTCAGCCGCCTCGCCCGCCTGGTCGGCTCCCGCCTGCACGCCCGCCACGTGAGCCCGCTCTCCCCGGACGAATTCCTCCACCTGGCGATGCCCCTGCGATCCCGTGCGCTCTTCGGCAACGCGACGCTGGGGACCAGGATCCAGGACAGCGCCCTGCCGACGGCCATGGGCTCCACCGCGTTCCGCCGAGCCACCCGTCCGCGCGGCACCCTCAGCAGACGGGTCGCCCTGGTGGCGGCGCACGGCGGTGACAGCTTGGACCGGGCACCGTTCTCGACGGCACTCACCACGATGGCGGCCTCCGGCGTGGGACTCGCGGCCGCGAAGTTCGATCCGGACGGAGCCGTCGCCTTCGGTGTCACCCCCGAGCTCGTCGTCGCGGCGGAGCGGCTCCCCGCCGTACGCGCCGCGCTGGGACAGGTGAGCGCGAGTGCCGAGTTCTGGCCGGCACTGACCGACCAGGCCGTTCACCGCGCCGTCACCCGCGACGTGACCGCCGTACAACTGGCCGCCGCGCCCCCCATCCCCGCCGACGTCCTGCACTCCTCGTTCCGGCTGAACTCCCTGTCGGAGATCGCCGTACCCGCGAGCCTGCTGGCCGGCGCCAGGTTGACCCCGGCGGGGGACCTGCTCCTCCCGTCCGGGCGCGCCGTGCCCGCCGCACTGGCCGCCCTGACACAGGGCGCCACCGCAGACGGATCCTTCACCGGATCGTGGTCCGGGCCGTGGGACAGCCTCGGCGAAGCGCCCGCCGGATCCTGGCACGGCGACTGCCGGGGCGCCTGGAGCTGCGGCGCCGCACCCGGCGGCCGATGGAGCGGGGTCTTCACCGGAAGCTGGGCGGACGATCCATCCGGTGAGACGGGTACCTGGCGCGCGGTGTTCACCGGGACCTGGGAGTCGGAAACCGACCGGGGAACCTGGCAGGGCGTCTGCACCGGAACCTACGACACCCTGGAGATCCTCTCCGACGGCACGTTCACCGGAACCTGGCAGTCGGACACCAAACGCGGCAGCTGGCACGGCAGGTGCCCGGGAACGTGGGACTGGGACTCCACCGGGAACAGCGGGATCTGGCGGGCACAGTGCACGGGCGACCTGCACCTCTCGCGCACGGACGGCGCCGCCCCGGCCGGTGAGGTCTGGCAGCAGGACCACCTCGGCGAGGTCCTGACCGGCTGGCGCCCTGAGACCGGCATCCCCCTGGAGAAGGTCCTCGACCCCGACTACCTCGCCCGGCAGGCCGGGCAGCTGCCCGCGGATCCGGTACTCGGCCTGACCGCAGAAGGCATGCGGAAGACGATCGTGGCGTCGCAGGAGCGGGTCTACCAGGTGGCGGACGTGCCCCCGGTGCCACCACAGGAGACGTTTCCGGTCGCCGACGCCCACCGGGACCTGGTCGCCCTGACCCATCCGTCCCGGGCCGTATCTGCCGTGGTGGAGTCGCGCATCCAACGGCCCGAACCCGGCGGTGCCAACGACGCGCCCGTGCTCTGGGCGCCGACCTTCGGCGACCCGATGTGGAAGCCGCTGGCCGCGCAGTCCACCGAATGGCTGCTCGGCGGCCTGGAACACGTCGAGCCCGACACGGCGACCGTCGCCGTGACCAACCCCGACTTCGTCGAGGCCTACCTGGTCGGACTCAACCACGAGTTCGCCAGGGAGCTGCGCTGGCGCGAGTATCCGACGGACCAGCGCGGCACCTACTTCACCGCCTTCTGGGGAGCCGGCGCGGACATCGGGCCCATTACTCGATGGGAGCCCGAACTCCCCGTCGGTGGGCATCAGTCGGCAGTACCTGAGCGGACCGTCCTGGTACTGCGCAGCGCGCTGCTGCGCCGCTACCCGGGCGCGACCGTCTACGCTGCGCCCCTCAACGGCACCGAGCCCGACGACTCACGCGCCCAGCCCCCGATCTTCAGGGGCGGGCTGGACCCCGACACCACCTTCCTCGGCTTCGCCCTCACCAAGGACGAGCTCCTCGCCACGCCGTGGTGCTTCGTCATCGCCGAACAGCCGACCGAGCCGCGGTTCGGCCTGGACGACCTCCCCGACCCACCCGCGTTCCCGGGGAACTACGTGGCGCCGGCCGCCGCGACTGTCCCGCCCACCGACGCGGACGACTGGAACGACCTTCACTGGGGCCACCTGTTCGACGGGCCGAACGAGTACGACGCCGCCACCTACGCGCCGGGGCGGCTCCGCCCCGGGGTCGAGCTCAACGGGCTCGTCTGGGGTGCCGATGCGGCAGGCATCGCCAGGCAGTGCTTCCAGCAGCCGGTACGTGTGGTCCTGCCCGCCGATCGGCTCCTGGTCCCCCGTACGACTCAAGGAGAACCCGGATGACCGATCTCGGCCCCCTGCGCCAGGCCGTCGCCACCGCCGAGCGGCAGCGCGCCGGCCTGGGAGCGGACGCGGCGAACGACGAACGCCGCGCGGCCCTCAAGGATCTGAAGGCCGCCCGCGACGCCCTCAACGCCGCGCTGCGGGAGTTCGTCGACGTGGGCGGTCCCGACGGACTCCTGGCCAAACTCGACCCGGACGTACCGCTGGTGCTGACACCGGTTCGCCTTGAGACACGCCTGCTGCCCGACGGCGGCAGGCCGGACACCCTGCGCGTGCGCATCTTCCCGGACGACCTGCACCTCGAATCCCACGATCCCGAACTGACTGACGGCGAGCTGCAGCAGGGCCGGCGGTACTGGACCACGGTGTGGCGCGCGGGGCGTGGCGAGAACGAGGCACAGGACCACGCCAGGCTCCAACTCGGGGCCTGGGAACAGCTTTCGGGCGCCCTCGGACCGGCGCGGGCCCGCTGGGTCGCGCGGGTGCTGGCACCGCCGTTCGACAACCGCCCGGAACAGCCGCTGGCCGACGATGCGCCGGCACCGACACCCGAGCTCAACGTTGGCGCGCTTCGCGGCCGCGGTTGGAACCGTCCGGCGACCGCCTCCACACTGCCCGACTTCTTCGTCGCGCTGGCCTTCCAGGGGGACCACCTAGTGGGCCGCGCCACCGGCCGCGCCGTACCGGACGTCGTCCAGGTCGGTCCGGACCCGGACGCCGTACCCGCCCCCGGCCCGATGCCGATCGACCCCTCCCTGCGCTGGCTGGTCGACTTCGAGGCAGCCGAGCAGGACGGAATGGCCGTCACCGTGCCCCTGACCGGCCCAGGCTTCGACCCGGAGTGCCGACCGCTGCTGACCCGCGTCCTCGTCCTCGGAGTCTCGGCCTCCCTGGACGCGCGGGAGTCCGGCGAGCGGATGGCGAAGCTTCTGTCCGACCGCGCCGCCGATGGCGAGGCCGAGTTCGTCGCCCAGGGCACGCCGACGAACAACACTGAGGACACCCGGCGAAGTTGGGGCGCCGCACCCGCGGTGGAGGACCTGTTGCGGGCCGCCTCCGGACAGGTGAGCGCCGCCGATCCACGGGCCAACGGCGCCGTGCTCGCCACGGCGCTGGGTTTGCCGACGGCCGCGGTGGCCCCGATGCCGGGCGCCGCCGAAACCGAGCAGGCCGACGCCCGCGCCCTGCAACTCGCCCTGTGGAGCGCGACCGGTGACTTCTTCATCGACCATCTGATGGAGAGCCAGTCGATGGACCAGAAGCTGGATGTCGACCGGCAGTGGCTGCGCAGCCACTACGCGGACCACGTGCGAGCCCGTGGTCCGCTGCCCGTCCTGCGCCTGGGCAAGCAGCCCTACGGGCTGCTGCCGGTCACGTCCACCGCGTTCTGGCGGCCGGATCCGGACGCGGAGCCCGCCGGGCTCGACGGGCTGCACCGTGTCCTGACCACGCTGCGGCCGTTCTGGGACGTCGGGGTCCAGACCCTGCCCCGGGTCGGCGGACCGGATCAGCCGGGGGAGACCCTGGGCGTGCCGAAACCGGAGCGGGACGTGCTGCGGGCGCTGGGCATGGCCCCGGTCTCCCGTGCCACTGACGTGCGCGCGGTGCGCGGCGCGCTGAACGCCTGCTACCGGAACATCGATGTGGGCAACGACACGGACTGCGGTGGCAGCGTGGAGGACCGGCTGGCTGCCGCGCTGAACCGGGCGCTGGGCATCGACTACAAGCCGCTCGTCGCGCTCCAGCAGAACGAGCTTCACGCCCCCAGGCTGTGGCTGCCCCACGCGCGGCTGCTGAACCTGCCCGAGGGCACCGACCCGGTCGAGGAACTCCGGGTGTTCCTGGAGAACGTCGTGGAAGAGTTCCAGCTGCCGCGCCTGTCCGTGGGCGAGGAGCACGCGCGCACGCTGCTCGAGGCACTGCTGCTGCACAGCGCAAACCTGGAGTACGGGCACGCGGCCACCGCCATCGCACACCATCATGAGCTCGTGGACCAGGCCAGGTTCCGGATCACCGAGGTGACGCTGGCCCCGGAGCGGGCCGCTGTCCTCGCGGACCGTGCCGGTGTCGTCCTCAGGCCGTTCGCCATGGCTTCGCTGCTCAGTCTCCCCGTCCCTGCCCCCGAGTTCGACGGCGGGTCCGCCTCGGTGCGGCAGGTCCTCGACCATGACCGGTCCCTCCTGACAGCCCTGGTCGACACCGCGGCCACCCGCGGGAGCGGCGTGCTCGACGTGAGGGCTCTCCCCCACCGCCCCTGGAGTACCGAGCTCTCGGAGATCGACGCCGCCCTGCGCTACCTCGGCAACCGGGCAGTCCTTTGGCGCGATCGCGGTGAGGACGCCTTCGCCGTCCTGGAGCAGCTCCTCGGCGAG
>FTKF01002455.1_pt2 | contig 11952 bp, 11 predicted proteins | sample 1658111 | NCBI WGS metagenome assembly FTKF01 (sample SAMEA3914800, study PRJEB12502) | metagenome | biome: forest; material: soil | place: USA | collected 2011-06-22 | depth 0.1 m
ACGGCGCGGTCGAACGCGCGCAGGGTCGCCAGGTCGTCCATGTCCCCCACGTGGCCGGAGAGCCAGGCGCGGCGGCCCTCGGCCAGGCAGAAGGCGTTCTTGAGATCACCGCCGACCGCGAGCGCGGGTCGCACCGGGAGCGGCAGCGTCACCGGGAGCGGCGCGTAGCCGCGCGAGCGTCGTACCAGGAGCGGCTCGCCGTCGCAGACCCGGACCACCGAGTCGTCGCAGGGCACGTGGATCGGACGGTCGTGGGTGAGCCAGCCGTCGGCGAGCGGCGCCAGCCGCTCCAGCGCCTCGGCGTCGTCCGTGACGATGGGCTCACCGGCCAGGTTCCCGCTGGTGAGGACGAGCAGCCGGGGGCCCGGCGGGTCGCCGGGCAGGCCGAACAGCAGGTGGTGGATCGGGGTGTACGGCAGCATCACGCCGAGGTCGGGGCTGCGCGGGGCGACGGCCTCGGCGAGCGGCGGGCCACCGGGGCGGCGGCGCAGCAGCACGATCGGCCGCGCGGCGCAGGTGAGCAGCTCCCGCTCCGGGTCGTCCAACCGGACGAGCGGCTCGATGTCGGCCGGGCCGCGGGCCATCAGCGCGAACGGCTTGTCGCCCCTCTCCTTGCGGCGGCGCAGCAGTGCCACCGCCGCCGGGTTCGCGGCGTCGCAGGCGAGGTGGTAGCCGCCGATGCCCTTGACCGCGAGGATCGCGCCCCGCGCCAGCATCCGCCTGGCACCCGCCATGGCGTGCGACCCGGTGCGCTCCGCGGCCCCGGGGACGAGCAGGGCGAGCCGGGGACCGCAGGCGTGGCAGGCGATGGGCTGGGCGTGGAAGCGGCGGTCAGCCGGGTCGGCGTACTCGCGGGCGCAGTCGGGGCACATCGGGAAGCCGGCCATGGTGGTGTCGGCGCGGTCGTACGGCAGTGCGGTGACGATGGTGAAGCGCGGCCCGCAGTTGGTACAGGTGACGAACGGGTGGCGGTGGCGCCGGTCGGCCGGGTCGGCGAGCTCCGCCAGGCAGTCGGCGCAGGTCGCGGTGTCGGGCGGGATCAGGGTCCGGCGGGGGCCGGTGGCGCGGGAGGCGACGATCGCGAAACCCCGGCCGCCGGTCGGCGGCATCGGCTCGTGCGCCACGGACTCGACCTCGGCGAGCGGCGGCGCGTCGGCGGCGATCCGCCGGCAGAACGTCGCGACGGCGTCGCAACGGCCCTCGACCTCGGCGGTCACGCCCTCGCCGGTGTTCGTGACCTGCCCGTGCAGCCCGAGTTCGGTGGCGAGGGTGAAGACGAACGGCCGGAACCCGACGCCCTGGACGACGCCTCTGACGGCGACCCGTCGGCGTTCACGGGGGGCCGTGTCCACCTGTACGCCGACATCCGGCCCGACGTCCACGTTCACGCCGACGTTCACGCCCACGCCCACGTCCGGGCCCACGTCCTGCGGGAGCGTCAAGGCCGCTCCCCGACGCGGGCGTGGTCGTGCGCGGCGCCGTGGTCGTGGTCGTGGTCGTGGTCGTCGTGCGTGTGCCCGGCGTCGTGGTCGTCGTGCGTGTGCGGGACTCCGTGGTCACGGTCGTGCGCGGCGCCGTGGTCGTGCGTGTGCCGGTGCCCGGCCCGGTGGCGGCCCATCACCGGCCGGTGCACCGGGCCGCCCTCGAGGACGGCCAGCGCGCGGTCCAGCAGGACTCCGACGCCCCGCCCGGTGCGGGCCGAGGTGCACACCACCTCCACCCCCGGGTTGACCTGCTGCACATGGGCGCGAAAGGCCGCCTCGTCGAAGTCGACCGCCTCGGCGATGTCGGTCTTCGTCACCACGACCAGGTTCGCCAGGCCGAAGGCGGTCGGGTACTTCAGCGGTTTGTCCTCGCCCTCGGTGACCGAGACCAGCGCGACCCGCAGCGACTCGCCGAGGTCGTAGGCGGCCGGGCAGACCAGGTTGCCGACGTTCTCCACGAACAGCAGCCTGGTCGGCTCGGGCAGCCAGCCCTCCAGGTGGCCCCGGAGCATCGCGGCCTCCAGGTGGCACAGGCCGTCGGTGAGCACCTGCTTGACGGGCGCTCCGGAGCGGGCGAGCCGCCGGGCGTCGTTCTCGGTGGCGAGGTCGGCGGTGAGCGCCGCCACCGGGACCGCCCGTTCACGGGCGACGCCGAGTTCGGCCTCCAGCAAGGCGGTCTTCCCGCTCCCCGGGCTGGAGAGCAGGTTGACTGCGATGGCCCCCCGGGCGGCCAGTTCGGCCCGCAGGTCCAGCGCGCTCCGCTCGTTCTTCGCGAGCACGGCCTGCTGCAGGTCGACGACTCGGCACATGGGCTCAGCCTTCCTGGTGGACTCGGACGCACGCCGGACCGTCGGCCCACCGCACACTGAGGATCTGGAGTTCGCGGCCGGTCAGCAGTTCGGCGCGGGCGCCGTCGCACCGCGGGCAGACCAGGTCCGGTGGCATGCCGACCTTCCACTCGAACCCGCAGGGGGCGCACTCGGCGACCGCCGCCACCGGCTCGGTGGTCAGCTCGGCGCCCTCCAGCACGGTGTCCGCGCAGGCGAGTTCGAAGCAGAAGGCGAGCGCCTCGGGCACCACGCCGGCGAGTTCGCCGACCTGGAGGCGGACGGCCTCGACCGCGCTCGCGCCGGCGGCCCGGGCGGCCTCCTCGACCTGCTCCACGACGGCCATCGCGATCGACATCTCGTGCATCGGTCTCTTCTCCCGCGCGAAGCCGGTGAGGTGCGGCCGGCGGGACGGCCCGGCTCTCCCGGGCCGGTCGCCACCGTCCGGGCTCCATTACAGGGCGCGGTGACGACGCGGCCGCGAAGCCGCGCCGTCACCGCGCCCCGGCCCAAGCCATTCGCCGCAACCGGTGCGGGCCGGTCACATGGAGCGGATCCGCAGGTAGCGTCTGATGTCGGGCAGGTTCACCACGACGAGGAAACCGGCGGCGCCCGCCAGGCCGATGATCAGGATCTTCCGCACGTTGGTGCCCTTCTCTCTTCTCGGTCCCCGGCCGGGGAGGCCGTCGACGCTTCGACGGCGGACAGCGACAGTTCGCCCCGCAGCACGTCCAGGACCACGCCGACCGCCTCGTCGACGGCGGCGGCCACCGGTGCGCTGAGGCCGATGCCCTCCTCCAGGGACTGCGGCTCGCAGCCGACCACCAGGACGCGCCGCGGCGGCGTGCCGCCGGTGCCGGCGCTCAGCGTGGCCAGCAGGGCGAGCACCGCGTCGGGCCCCATCCGGTGCCCGTCGAGCACCGGCGACCCGGGCTCGACCTGGCCCGGCGCCGCCGCCTCGATGAGGTACACGGTTCCCGGCGGCCCCCCGCGGGCGGTGGCGTCCACCAGGACGAGCGCCCGGTAGCCGTCGAGGAGCTGGTAGGCCAGGTGCACTCCGCGCACACCGAAGTCGACCACCTCCACGGCGTCCGGGAGCGGGTGGCCCGAGAGCCGCCGGACGGTCTCGACGCCGAAGCCGTCGTCGCCGAGGAAGATGTTGCCGACCCCCGCGACCAGGACCCGGCCGGGCTCACCGGCCCCCTCCCGAGCCGTGCTCACGGCTCCTCCAACGGGGCGACCTCGTCGGGCTGGAAGTACAGGAAGCGGCCCTGCTGCCGCCAGAGGTCGGCGCCCGGGTCGCCGTCCACGGTGACCGCCAGGTGGACCGCCCCGTCCACGTCGTGCAGGACGGCCTCCACCAGGGCGTCGCGGCCGTGCAGGAAGAGGTCCTGGGCGTCGGTGCGGCGCAGGCCCGGTTTCAGCCGGACCTTGCTGCCCGCGCCGACCGAGGCGCCGTCGATCACGACGCGGTCCCGCGCCGGGTCCACACCGCGGTCGCTCGCCGGATCCCACCACGGGGTGTCCGGCGGCCCCTCCTCCAGCGCCCTGCCGGGCTCGGCCGGGTCGGTGATCTCGCGCAGCGCCCGGACGGCGCCGTGCAGGCGCTCCCACACCTCGGCGGGCAGCGAGTCGGCCAGGTCGATGACGGCGCCGGCCCGGGGGTCGGTGCCGCGCGCCTCCCGCTTCTCCTGGTCGGTCAGCGCGGTGGTGCGCAGCGCGAGGATCTCGTCGATCTCGGTCGCGTCGTAGAGGGTGCCGGCGCTCTCGGGCGCGACCATCGGGTGGTCCTCGAGGATGATCGGCGAGGACAGCACGACGTCGGCGCCCCCGTTCTCCCCCGCGAGGACGGGCCAGGTGCGCTCGTTGCGGCAGTCGGCGGCGGCGCCCTTCGCCCACTCGGGCGGGTCGGTCATCGAGAGGAAGGCCCCGGTGGTGAGTCCGAGGAGCAGGTGGGCCGAGACCAGCGAGTGGGGCAGCGCGGCGTCCCTGCCGTCCCCCTCGCGCGGGCTCCAGTCGGCCGCGTTGGACAGTTCGGCGGTGAGCCGCAGCGTCGCGTACGGGCCGGGGATCGCGGTGGTGCGCAGCCGCAGCACGCCGTCCACCCGCTCGCGGCGGCGCAGCAGCCGCCCGGTGACCTGCCCCTCCTCGGTGTGGATGAGTTCGCTGTCCTCGCCGGCCGGTCGGCTGAACGGCACGGTGACGCCCTCGCCGGCCAGCTCCTCGACGGGGAACTCGAGCGTGACGCGCTCCTCGACGCCCTCGTCCCACGGAACGAGCACCCGGTCGGGCAGTTCCAGCGCGTCGGTCGTCTCGAACGCCCAGCCCGGCAGGGCCTTCTGGACGGTCCGCCGCTGGGCCCGCAGGTAGCGGACCTCGACGGCGAGGGTGGCACCCGGGCGCGGTTCCATCAGGCATTCGGTGCGCTGCGTGCTGTGCTCGGCGCTGTCGGCGCCCCAGCCGGGCGGGACGAGGACGCCGAACTGCCAGCGCAGCCGGTTCTTCGCGGCGGAGGCGCGGTACGGGTAGAGCACGTAGCCCTCGAAGAGGACGGCGTCGGCGATCTGGCGGGCGGCCGAGAAACGTGACCGTGCCTCGGGCCGGGGCGTGGTGGTGGTCACCGTGCGCTCCCTTCGGTCGACAGGTGTGCGGTGGCGTTGCCGAGGAGTCCGGCCGGCCGGGGCACGGGCTCGGCGGCGGTGACGAGGGCCTCGACGGTGGCCTCCCAGGACGGCAGCGCGTGCCGGGAGCGGTAGGCGAGCAGGGCGGTCATGGTTTCGTGCGGCAGTCGGATCCAGCCGCAGCCGGGGAAGTGCTGCTCGACCATCTCGTGCCAGACGGCGACGGGCATCGCGCAGCGCGCCTCGCGGTCCCACGGCACCGGTTCGACCCGGAAGCCGCCGGCGCCGGTGAAGGCGGTGCCGGAGAACAGCAGCAGCAGGGGTGCCGTGCCGTCCTCCAGGGCGCCCAGGTAGCGGGAGGCCGCGATGTCCATGTCGTACGTGCAGGGCACCACGAGGTCGGTCTCGGTCTCGCCGGTGAAGCCGGGGACGGTCAGCGAGACCTGGGCGAACTGCACCGGGTTCAGCGTGCTCCCCCAGCGCGATCGCTCGCCGAACAGGTCGTGCAGCCGTTCCCCCTCCGCGTCCCCGTAGCGGCGCCGGGCCGGTTCGAGGCGCAACTGGCAGCGCAGGGCGAGGGCGTGGACCCGGGTGTCGTCGCCGGCGGCGGTGATCCGCAGGCGGAAGACCAGGGTCGGGCCGGCCGTGTAGGGGTCGGCCCGCACGCCGGTGCAGGTGAAGGTCAGCTCGGTCACGGCAGTTCGCCCTCCCGTACGGCCCGGGCGCGGGCGCGGACGCGGTCGAAGAAGGCCTCGAGGTCCGCGCGGGCCTCGGCGCCGCCGTCGAACCCCTGCCAGTGCAGGCGCATCCGGCCGACGAGTTCGTAGCAGACGTCGATCGGCACCAGGAAGCACTCGGCGCGGCCGGGCGCGCGCCGGATCAGCAGTGCCTCCACGTCGGCCTCGAGGTGCGCGGCCAGCGGGCTGCGGCCGAGGACCGCCTCCCAGGTCTGCGGGTCGAGTTCGCTCTCGGTGGCGCCGGCCGGGCTCGGGTAGAGCGCGATCAGTCGCTCGAGGGCGGCGTTGCGGAGGAAGAACGCGGTGCTGACCGGGATCTGCAGCTGCTCCCAGGCGCCGTCGTCGAGCCGGTGCCCCGGATCGACGAGGTAGCGGTCGGGGACGGCCCGGTAGCGGCCCTGGCCGGAGCCGCTCTGCTCGAACAGCAGGGCGCAGGCCTGGCACGCGCAGGTCAGGGATCTCAGTTCGGTCTCGACCAGGTGGCGGTGCCGCTCCGCCACCGCCTGTCCGCACAGCTCGCAGCGCTCCGGCTGGGGGGGCGCGGGCTCCCGGAAGCGGCGCAGAACGGCGGCCCCGGGTGCCGGGTCGGCGGTTGGCGAGGCCGGGTCGGCGGTTGGCGGGGCCGGCGCGGCGGGGCTCGTGGCCGGCGCGGCGGGGCTCGTGGTCACCGCGTCTCCACCGGGCGGCTGCCGATCTGCAGCAGCACGGGTTCGGCCACCCTGGGGGCGGCGGCCTCGAGTTCGACCACCGTCACCTCGGGCGCGAAGCAGGCGAGGGCCGCCTCGATGGCCTCCTGGCCACCCTGCGCGGTGCCGCCGCAGCCGCAGCCGCCGCTCTGCGCGGCCGGGCGCAGCCGGAGCGTGCCGGTGGCCGGGTCGAACGCCAGCACCTCGGCCGGGTGGGCCGGGACGGCGGCGAGCGCCCGCCCGATCCGGGTGCCGACGTCCCACGGGTGCAGGTCGTGCAGTACCAGCAGGCCGGCCACCAGCTCGTCGTCGAGCAGCCTGGCGAGGGTGGCCGAGCCCGGCCCGGCGCCGTGACCGTCGGTCAGCAGCGCGGTCGCCCGGGCGAGCCCGGCGCCGTAGAAGTCCATCAGCGCGCGGACGAGTTCCTCGGCGGCGGCGCAGGCCGCCCGGTCGCCGGTGGCGGCCAGGCGGTCCAGCACCTCCTCGACCCGTCGTCCGGTCTGTTCGGCGCTCACCGGGCGGCCTGCGGCGGCCGCGCCGACCGGGTGGGCTGCGCCGGTCCTGGTCGCGGTGTTCATCCGCCCATCCCGCTGAGTCCGGTGGGGACGTGCATCTGCTTCACGGTGCGCCCGTCGCCGACGTACATGTGGACGCCGCAGGGCAGACAGGGGTCGAAGCTCCGCACGGCGCGCATGATGTCGATGCCCTTGAAGTTCTCGGGGGCGTTCTCCTCGAAGATGGGGGTGTTCTGCACCGCGTCCTCGTACGGGCCGGGGGTGCCGTAGGTGTCGCGCACGCTGGCGTTCCACGGGGTCGGCGGGTACGGGTGGTAGTTGGCGATCTTGCCGTCGCGGATCACCATGTGGTGCGAGAGCACGCCGCGTACCGCCTCGGTGAAGCCGCAGCCGAGGCCCTCGTCGGGGACCTCGAACTTCTCCCAGGTCTGGGTGCGCCCGGCGCGGACCTCGGCGAGCGCCTTCTCGGCGAAGTGCAGGGCGGCGCCGGCCGCGTAGGCCTGGAAGTAGGTGCGGGCGCGGTTGCGCTCGAGCGCGTTGCTCCACTGCGGGATCTTCCACTCGAAGGTGGTCTCCGGCTTGGTCATGGTGCGGGGCAGGTTGATCTGCACGCTGTGGCCGGTGGCCTTGACGTAGCCGAAGTCGACCAGCCCGGAGAGCGCGGTGGACCAGAGCCGGGCGAGCGGGCCGCCGCCGGTGTCCAGCGCGAGGTGGTCCTTGCCGTCGAACCAGCGCGGGGACATCACCCAGCTGTACTTGTCGTCGAAGTTCCGCTTCTGCGGCGCGGGGATGGTGTGCTGGTTCCACGGGTGGCGCGGGTCGACCGGGTTGCCGAGCGGGTCGTGCGTGACGAACTGCTCCTGGCCCTCCCAGTCCTGGTAGTAGGAGCTGCCGAGCAGGATCCGGATGCCCAGGTTGATCTCGGTGAGGTCGTTGGTGACCAGTTTCCCGTCGACCACGATGCCGGGGGTGACGAACATCCGCCGGCCCCAGTCGGTCATGTTGCGGTAGGTGAAGTCGCAGTGGTCGGGGTCGTTGAGGCTGCCCCAGCAGCCGAGCATGATGCGCCGGCGGCCGACCTCCTCGTACCCGGGCAGCGCCTCGTAGAAGAAGTCGAACAGGTCGTCGTGCAGCGGGACGACCCGTTTCATGAACTCGACGTAGCGCATCAGCCGGCTCAGGTAGTCGGTGAAGAGCTGGACGGTGGCGACCGTGCCGACGCCGCCCGGGTAGAGCGTGGAGGGGTGCACGTGGCGGCCCTCCATCAGGCAGAACATCTCCCGGGTGTAGCGGCTGACCTGGAGCGCCTCGCGGTAGAACTCGCCCTCGATCGGGTTGAGCGAGCGCATGATGTCGGCGATGGTCTTGTAGCCGTGGTCGCCGGCGTGCGGGGCCTCGGTGTGCTCGGCCTTCTCCAGTACGCCGGGGTTGGTCTCGCGGACCATCTTCTCGCAGTAGTCCACCCCGACCAGGTTCTCCTGGAAGATGTTGTGGTCGAACATGTACTCGGCGGCCTCGCCGAGGTTGATGATCCACTCGGCCAGGTGCGGCGGCTTCACGCCGTACGCCATGTTCTGCGCGTACACCGAGCAGGTGGCGTGGTTGTCGCCGCAGATGCCGCAGATCCGGCTGGTGATGAAGTGCGCGTCGCGCGGGTCCTTGCCGCGCATGAAGACGCTGTAGCCGCGGAAGACCGACGAGGTGCTGTAGCACTCCGCGACCTTCTTCTGCTTGAAGTCGATCTTCGTGTGGATGCCGAGGCTGCCCACGATCCGGGTGATCGGATCCCAGGACATCTCGGTCAGGCCACTGCCGTCGCCGGCCGCCTTCGTCGTCGGTGCCATCGTCTGGTCGCTTGCCTTTCGTGAGGGAGGGGGTCACGGGCGGTCACCGGGCGGAGAAGCCGGCCGGCTGGTTCGGCGTCAGGGGCTCGGACCGTCACGAGGTCAGGCCGACGGCGGCCCGGGCCGTCAGGAGCCCGGGCCGCCGGGCCGTCACCAGGGGGGCCGGTAGCCGGTCGTGAGCTTCTTGCCGGTCCGGCGCCACTTGGGCTCCTTGTCCACGGTGGTGGCCGTGATGGACCGCAGCTTGCGGATCACCACGCCGTACGCGGTGCTGGCGGTGCTGGAGACCTTGCCGCCGGGCGGTTCGTCCATGAACGGCATGAACTTGTCGGGGAAGCCCGGCATGGTGCAGGCGATGCAGATGCCGCCGACGTTCGGGCAGCCGCCGACACCGTTGATCCAGCCCCGCTTGGGGACGTTGCACTTCACCACCGGCCCCCAGCACCCGAGTTTGACCAGGCACTGCGGCGAGCCGTACTCGGTGGCGAACTGGCCCTGCTCGTAGTAGCCGCCCCGGTCGCAGCCCTCGTGGACGGTGGCGCCGAACAGCCAGGTCGGGCGCAGCTTGTCGTCCAGCGGGATCATCGGCGCCGCGCCGGCCAGCTGGTGGAGCAGGTAGAGGAGGGTCTCGGAGAAGTTGTCGGGCTGGATCGGGCAGCCCGGCACGCAGACGATCGGCAGGCCGGCCTTGGAGGTCCAGTCCCACCCGAGGTAGTCGGGCACCCCCATCGCGCCGGTGGGATTGCCCGCCATCGCGTGGATGCCGCCGTAGGTGGCGCAGGTGCCGATGGCGACCACGGCGGTGGCCTTGGGCGCCAGCCGGTCGAGCCATTCGCTGGTGGTGATGGGCTGGCCGGTGGCGGGGTCGTCGCCGAAGCCGCACCAGTAGCCCTCCTCCTTGATCTTCTCGTTCGGGATCGAGCCCTCGACGACGAGGACGAAGGGATCGAGTTCGCCGCGCTCCGCCTTGAAGAACCACTCGATGAAGTTGTCGGCGCCCTGGACGGGGCCGCACTCGAAGTCGATCAGCGGCCAGTGGACGGCGACCGGGGGAATGCCGGGCAGTTCACCGGTGACGATCTGCTCGATGCTGGGCTGCATCGCGGCGGTCAGCGAGACGGAGTCGCCGTCGCAGCTGAGGCCCGCGTTGATCCAGAGGATGTGCACCAGCGGGAGCTCCTGGTCGCCCGGCGGGGCGGAGCGGCCGGCGGTGGCGGTGGTATCTGTCGCACCCATGAGGATGCCTCCTCAAGCACTGGGACAAGCCCGACAAAACGGGCTCGATTCTTCATAACAGCACCCCGGCCGCAGCGGGTCGTCGGGCAGCGCCGAAGCGGTGGTGGCGCTGATCGCAACCCGGGTGGCCCAACCGGGCGGCGGGCGGGCGCCGTCAGCCCTCGAGGGCACCGACCCCCGGGGTCTCGGCCCGCAGGTGGGCGGGCGTCCCGGCCGGCTGCCGCCGGTGGACGAACGCCGACCTCAGGGCGTGGTACGGCTCGTCCGGGGCGAAGAAGTTGCGGTGCATCCGGGCCAGTTCCCGCTCCCGGTACTCGGCGAGCGGCCGCAGGGCCTCGTCCCGCTCCCTGGCCGCCTTCTTCGCGGCGATCCGCTCGTCGACCGCCGGGCTCGCGGCGAGCAGCGCGGCGAACCGCTCCACCTCCCGCCCGAAGGCCTGCGGCCCGGCCTCGACCAACCGGTCCACCAGGCCCAGCCGGTGGGCCGTCGCGGCGCTCACCGGCAGAGCCGCCCGGGTGAGCCGCTCGGCGGTGGCCGCACCGACCCGCCTGGGCAGGCTGTACGTCCAGTACTCGGAGCCGTACAGACCCATCAGCCGGTAGTGCGGGTTCAGTACCGCGCCGGCGCGGCACCAGACCTCGTCCGCCGCCAGCGCCAGCGCCACGCCACCCGCCGAGGCGTTGCCGCCCAGGGCGGCCACCACCAGCCGGTCGGTGGTGGTCAGCACGGCCTCGACCAGGTCGTCCATCGCGGTGATGGCGGCCCAGGACTCCTCGGCCGGATCGGCCGCCGCCTCGATCACGTGGAGATGGATCCCGTTGGAGAAGAAGTCCCGGCCGCCACCGAGTACCAGGGCCGTGGTCGGCCGGGAGCAGGCGTGGCGGTAGGCCGCGAGCAGGCGCCGGCAGTGCGACCCGCTCATCGCGCCGCCCGGGAACGAGAACCGGAGCAGGCCGACCGGACCGGCCTCGCGGTACTCGATGTCCGTCCAGGTCCGGCGGCCCTCGGGGAGCTCCAACGGGGCCGGCACCTCGGGCAGCCGGGGGAGCCGCTCCCCGAGCGCCAGGGTCGCCGGCAGCTTGAACGTCGGCGGCCCGCCGGGGCGCCGCCGGGCCCGCAACTGCGGGATCCACACCGCGCCGTCCACCGTGGCCCGGCAGAGCGCCCCGGCCCGGGTCGCGAGCAGCTCACCGGGGCGCCCGCGCAGCTCGTCCTCCGGGTGGCCGCCGTGCAGGTACCACTCCTCGCCGAGCAGGTCGTCCAGGACGCCGGGCTGCGAGTCGGCGGCGCGCAGGTTGCGCACCACCGACTCCGTCGCATCCTCGGCCCAGTCGATCCGCCGCAGGTCCTGGTCGTGGTACGGGCGGGTGTGGTCGGGGACGTCCCAGTCGGGGCCGTGCTGCGGGCGCGGCCGGTGGCGGCCCGAGGCGAAGCGCTCGACGGCGAGCAGGACGGCCGCCATCGCCGCGTCGGACGCCTCGTTGCGGTAGAGGTCGCTCTTGCCGACCGGCGCGAGGTCGAAGTCGGCGCTCGCCCAGATGTCGCCGGCGTCCATCCGGGCACCGGCCTGGAGCACCGTCACACCCCAGCGCGCGACGCCCTCGTGGATGGCCCAGTCGAGCGAGGACGGCCCCCGGTCGCCGGGCGGCCCGGGGTGGACGACCAGGCAGGTGTGGGCGGACCAGATGTCGTCGGGGATGGCCGACTTCAGCATCGGGGCGAGCACCAGCTCGGGTGCGTGGCTGCGGACGGCCTCGCGCAGCGGCTCGTCGCCGTGCACGATGTGCACGGCCAACCGGTGCCCGTGGTCCCGCAGTTCGGCGAAGACCCGCTGCGTCAGACTGTTGAACGCGCTGGCCACGAGCAGGATCCGCATGACGACCTCCACAACCGTGGCGACCGGCGCCCGAGCAGCCGGCCCCGCCGCCGGCGATCGTCCCCCGGCGGGTCGCGCGCCGCTCGCAGGCGGAGCCACGAGGTCACCCGGTCGGCGGTCCAGCCC
>FTKF01003525.1_pt1 | contig 11849 bp, 9 predicted proteins | sample 1658111 | NCBI WGS metagenome assembly FTKF01 (sample SAMEA3914800, study PRJEB12502) | metagenome | biome: forest; material: soil | place: USA | collected 2011-06-22 | depth 0.1 m
GACGGCCAGGAACAGCAGCAGGCCCCGCCCGGCCCGGCACCGGGCCCGGCGACGTCCCGGCAGCACACGGACACAGCCCGCCGGTCACCAGGAGCAACCGGGCGCAGCCGGGCACGGCGGCCAGGAGCAGCAGCAGGCGAGGCGGGCGGCCCGGGCCCGGCGACGGACCGCCAGCACACGGACAGACCCCGGCGGCCGACAGGAGCAACCGGGCACAGCCAGGCACCGCGCCCCGGACAGCGCCCGGCGGCACCCCGCACGAAATTCACCACCCACCGAAACGACCCCGGCCAACGGAAAACCCCCGCCGAATCGACAAAGGAAATCCGACACGGAAACCGGCGGAAATTCCGGCACCAATTCCGACGGGCCGTCAATTCGCCGGAACACCCCGGAGAGGACCAAACGGCCGCCCGGCACCGGAAACCCCACCCCGGACCCCTGACCGCCGCACGACCCACCACCAACAGTCACCAAAACCGCACCACCCACAGAACCCCGCACCACCGAACCCGGCCCCACACACCCACCAGATTGGTCTACCAGAACGACATCCAAGCACTCAAAACGCCGTGAGGTCACAGAACAGAACCGGCGGGGGCCGGACGCAGGGTGGTGTCGTTCCGAGAATCTGTCCGTGATGCCGAAAGTGGCGGGTGGGCAGCTGGGGTAACGGGCGTGATGGCGGAGCCTGGGGCCTGAGCCGCGTGTCAGGGAGCGTCAGGAACTGCCAGCCGTCGTCAGGCCAGGTCGTAGACCGTGACGGGCACCCCGCGCCGGGTCAACTGCTCCACGATGAGCGGCTCGACCAGTTCCCACCGGCCGCCGGCGAGTCCGCAACCGATCCGCGGCATGTGCACCGAGGCCCGAAGTTGCAGCGCACGGTCGGCGACGGCGGCGAGGGCGGCGCTGATGGCTTCGTACCTGACGGGTGGGGTGCTGCTGGGGCGGTAGCCGTGCTGGCCGATCATGTTGGCGACGAGGATGGTGTCCTCGGCGGGCACGAACTGCACCGCGCCGAGCGCGAAGCCGCTGGTCTCCCGGTAGCGGTACCAGGTCCTGTACGCGGTCCTGGTCTGCGGCCAGCGTCGGGCGAGCGGCAGCACGAAGCCCTTGCCCCAGCCGCCCGCGTCGTTGCAGACGTGCGCGATGATCTTCGGGCCTTCGCCCTGGGGCGCGGTTGCGTCGCCGACCACGTAGCTGATCTCCTGAGTCACGGCGCGACTCTAGCCAGCGGGTCCGACAGGCCACCACGGCATGACGGGTATCCGCTCAGCAGGGCGGAGTCGTTCCGAGGACCTGTCCGGGTTGATGCCGGTCCAGATAGCTGGTCTGGCTCGTGTGTTCACTGGGCGGAGAGAACGGAAGCAAGCACGGTTTCCGGGTGATCATGAGGCATCGAGTCCCTGATCACCGCAACGGAAGACCGTGCCTGCCAGATCATCATCGTGGATCGCGGCCGGCCTGAGCCAGCTCGCCACCGCCCGCTCCCGACGAGCATCCGGGCCTGCTCCAGCACCTGGCCGCAGTCCCCGCCCCCGTCGGTCTGCCGGCCGTCGCCATCCCCTGGCCTTCGTCCTGGCACTGGCCGCGTGTGCCGTTCTCGCCGGCCGGAAGTCCCTGGCCGCAATCACGCGGGGATGGGGAGGTTTCGTGACAGGTGGGCAACCTCCGGAGTGGCGCCGTCGCGGTGCGGCGACTTGCAGCCCCTACAAGGTCCCGTCACGGTGGCGTCGTGGTGAAGAGTGCGAATGCCGTCGTGGCCGGACCAGCCCAGCCGGATCGCACCGCGCACCAACGCCGAGTCGAGGATCGCCCAGCCCAGGTCCTGGTGCGCGGGCAGCGACTCCCTGCGGCGATGGACCACCCACAGCCCGAACCGGCCACCCAAGCGGCACAAACATCATCACCGGACACGGGCCCCGGAGGCCACTGCCGCACGGCCCATTCCTCCCTGACGTCGTATCTGCGCTCGGCCTTGAGTGGCCGCCGTACGCTGTCCTCTGAAGGAGTGGCGTGTACCGGCAGGACCGGACGGTCAACCAAGTCTCAGATCACGTATTTATAACGGCACACCAGGGCGCCACTCGGTAGCAATTCATGAAGGTGCAGGTCAGGGGTGTCCAATTAGACCCGGTGGCCCTAATAGCCGAGTAGGCACTCGCAACCATTTTTGCTGACGGGCCGTCCGGGTGCATAGAATTGCCGACAGCACTGCACCCCGGGGTTTCCCCGGCCTCCCTCACGATCTTGGGCCTCCAACCCAAGGAAGCCGGGCGCACTTCTTACGCGCCCCATAGGGAGGGAGCAGCGTTCCCATGGCCAATGCACCGAAGGAGCCTGAGGACGGCGACGAGCCGAACGACGGCAGGGCGGAAGACCAGCGGGAACGCCGCGCGCAGTGGGTTGTGATCATCGTCGAGTCGCTCAGGCTGGCGGCGGAAGTCTTCCGCTGGCTCTGAGTCACGCCGTGCGGCCCGGACGGCAATCCGGGCCGCACGCATGGTGACACTTCGCGCTGACGCGCGGCCGTGGCCGCCCGGCCTGTTCCCTGAGGAGGACACCGGGCGGCCATCACCATTTCTCCGGAAGATTACTCTTCCGGAAGTCCTAACTTAGGTCCGAATCGGGCAACTAATCCCATCGGCTAATAATGATCCAGGATTGCTAGCCTTAGTTCAGATTCGCCAAGCTAATCCCTAATCTCTGATTTGCACTGATTAGTCAGGATTTCGGAACTTAGTGCCGAACGTCCCGATTCTTTCGATGACCTAAATCTATACGCCAATCTACCATGCAATGACGAATCAAGCTTAGCAATGACGAGTCGAGCTGGTCTGGCGACGGCGTGGCCGAGGAAGGCGGCCCAGGTCAGGGAAGGAGGAGGGAAGCAGGGCGCTGGCTCCGCGGCAGCGGTCGGGGATGGGGGCAGCGGAGCCGGGTGCGCAGCCGTGAGGTGCGCGAGGGCGGTGGCGTGATCATGGAAAGGCGATACGCCCCGAGGTGTCCGGTCTGGTCGGGGTGCTGAGCGGCTCGGGACAGCCCAGCCACTCGCTGAGTATCCAGAGTGAGATCGAACGACTCCGGCAGGCGGGACGGGCCGGGCCGACAGCAACCACCACGCAGTCGGGCAGGATGGGCAGGTGCAGGACCCGGCACGGACTCCCGGCCAGGACGGGACGGCCACCCCCGCTACGGCAGGTGGAGCCCCCCACCCCGAACCAAGCTCGGCTGCCGGGCCCCTACTCTCCAGACCCGGGCCTGGCAGCGACCGACTGAACAGCCCGTCAGCAGGACGGACCGCAGGTTCCAACCTCACGGGTCAGAACATCTAGGACGGGGCCTCACTGTTAGGCCCGGGGGTCCGGCTGGCGCGCCGGCGGGTACGACTGACCTCGGACCAGTGGTAGGAGTCCCAGGCCGCGTCCAGGATCGGGTTCCTCCCGGCCTCGTAGTGCGCGAGGACAGCATCCAAGCTCCAGGTGGAACGCTCCCGATCGGAGCTTCGGCTCTGGAGCGTCTCGGCGGCGGAAACACCTCTCAACATGACTAGTTGCTCGATCTCCTGCGCGCTGGCGACGGTCACGGGCAGGAGAGCGCTGGGGAGGTTGGGAACGGGGAAGGGGGCGTTGGCGATCGGGAAGGGTTCCAGGGTGACGACGATGCCGTGACGGGGCCGATCCTTCGGGACTGCAGCGAAGTCCGGTTGGCCGGAGGCGATCAGTTGCTCGGTCTGGTTGATCTGGCCGTACGCCTTTCCGATCTTGCGCACCGTCTCATCAATCCCGAAGGCCAGGCCCAGTCGGGCGTTCTCCGTCGGCATGGACGCCTTCACCTCGACGAGCAGGACCAGGTCGTCGAAGACGACGATCCAGTCCACGCTCTCCTTCTTCTGCCGTCCCTCCACGTAGCTGATCTCCGGCAGCACCTCGGCATCGGGCAGCAGGCGCAGCTGGCGGCCGATGTACTGCTCAAAGAGGTAGCCCGTCTCGACGGTGAACGCCTGGCCGAAGTGGGCGAAGCCCGTGAAGTAGAGGCTTGCCGGGCCGGCCTTGCGGTGGACGAGTTGGGGCAGGGGGCACAGCAGCCAGGCGTCGTCGAAGCCGGCGACGGCCGGCCTGGCCAGGAGGGGGTTGTGGGTGAAGCGGCGTAGTTGGGGGTGGGAGGCGCCGGGCGTCCTGGTGACGCGTTTGGCGGTGTCCTGTTCGGTCGCTCGGAAGGTGCGGATGTCGGTGGTGAAGTGCCGCTCGATGGTGGCCAGCAGGGTGGTGCGGTCGATGATGTTGTAGATGTCGGCGGCCTGCGGGCTGGAGTCGATGTGGGAGGGGTCGAAGCGGCCCTGGGAGTGCAGGCATGCCGCCCAGAGGGTCTGGGTGACGCCGACGTAGTCGGTGAGGCTGCAGCCCAGCAGGTCGGTGTCCCAGCCGGGTGCGAGCGTTCTTGGTGTGCGGTGTTCGGGGAAGGGAGTGTCGCGGAAGATGGCGGCGGTACGAGCCAGGGTCGTGTACTCCGGTGCCTGCCAGACGAACTGTTCGCCGGCGGTGCGCGTCAGGAAGTCCCGGACGTGCTCGAGCCGGTCACCGGTCTCGTCGTGGAGGGTGAGGTCCTTCAGCGACGAGTAGGCGCACAGGATCTTCAGCAGGTCGGTTTCGGAGGCGTCGCGGCGGTGGTGCTCGGTGCCGAAGGCCAGCGTGACCCTGGCGGCGTCCGCGAGCGCCCAGGGGGTGTACTTGCGGTAGGGGCTGTCCAGCCAGGGATGCTGCTGGCCGGGCTGGCCCCAGCGCACAGCGGCCGCCGCGATCAGCGGCAGCAGTGAGCTCGGCCGGTGCCGGCGAACACGCTGGCGGTATTCCTCATCTGCGACGGGACGGTCATACAAGTACGCAGCCACCCAGTCATGGTCCTGGTACTCCTTACCGCTCAGCTACCGGTTTTCCGCCTCGCGTGCCACGGGCCGGCCGGCGAAGCTCGCCAGCACGTGGACAGACTCAGGCCCCTGTCTCAGGGGCCGCGTCACCTCCTTGCGGGGATCGATCGGAAAACGGGCCGCGCGGTGACGGTCAGCCGCACTACGGTCTGGGGATGACGACTTCACCCTGGCAGCCGCTGTCCGCCCGCGAAGCCGGGACCCCTGTGGACCGGACCGTCCACGAGGGCGTTCCCGAGCACTTGGAGCCGGGCCTGCGGTCGTGGATTCGGGAGTCGGTGGCGACGGAGTCGCTCGTCCACCGGGTCGTGGCCGCGCTCAAGCTGAACCGTGAGGTCCACGTCTTCCAGAACGGCCAGCTGCCCTCCAGCGGCCGGGACCTGTCCCGGGTGCCCGAGGACCTGCTGCTTGACGTCGTCGACTGCCTGCTCTACCTCGACATCAGCGAGGCCGCCCACCGCGAGTACCTCGTCAAGCACCCGAGTACGGTCTCTCCGCTGAGCGCGCTGTTGTCGAAGGCCCCGAAGTTCGTGAACCCGGTGGACACCCTGGACGCCTTGCTCGGCGACGCCTACTCCGCCTTCCAGGTACGCGACGGCGACGACGCCTCGCACGCCGGCCTGGAGCGGGTCGTGGACGCCACCGTCGCGCAGTCCGCCACGACCGCCACGCAGCAGGCGGAAGCCTCCGAGCGACCTGCTGCCGCCTTCTACCTTCGCAGCTCCTGGGCCAAGGCGTACGCGCTGCACCCGGACCCCAGCGGCGCGTACATCGACGCGGTCCGGGCGGTGGAGGACATCGCGATCCCTCTGTACGCCAGCACCGACCCGCGGGCGACCCTCGGCGCCGTCATCCGCGAGCTGGACAGCAACGGAGCGAACTACTCGATGGCCATCCTCGACAACCAGGCCGTGCCCGCCAAGGTCGACACGGTCGTCTCCCTCATGAAGCTGCTCTGGCACGGCCACCGCGACCGCCACCCCGGAGGGCAGACCAGCGCGCCCATCACGGTGGAAGCCGCCCAGGCCGCCATCCACATCGCGGTGCTGCTCGTCCAACTCCTCAGCACCGACGCGGTCACCCGCAACCCCTGAGCCCCGGGATCGTCGGCGGGGCGGCTTGCCGCAGCCGCCTGGGTCTGTGACGGAACATGGCCGACCGCCGGCCCGGGTGTGCGCCGGGCCCTGCTGCAGCCTCCCGCTTCCGACCGCTGCCCCGACTGGCCGGCCCAGGCGAGCGGGCACCAGGCAGCCACCAGCCCGACCCGGCGAGCGAGCAACCGCAGGACGAAGGACCGGATCTGCCGTACCGCAAGCGGCGCGGCAGATCCTGCCGGCCGGGCGGAGGCACCTGCTCCGGACGGCCCGAGCCCGGATTCACGCGGTCTGCAACGGGCGCCAGGGCGTACGCAGCGGTGTCAGCGGGGTGCCGTGGCGCAGGTGGGCGAAATAGTTATCCATGGTGAACAGGACCCCGCGGCCTTCGGCCCCAGCCGGAGCGAAGGCATCGAAGGCCACATCCAGCAGGACGTGGGCGCCGACCGCCGGGGATAGGCCGAGGTCGAACAGCGGCCGGGTGAGCAGCGGGAAGTTCACCCATGGCCATCGCCAGTCGACGGACACCAGGGCGCCGCCGCACCCGGCGATGCGTAGTTTGGCGCTGCCGTGTTCGGCGACCCCGCACAGCAGCCACCGCACCGGGTTGTCGGCCTGCTTGCCACGGATGGAGTCCTTGCCGAGCGGGGGCGTCTCCCACTCCCAGCCGATGCCGTCGAAGCCGACGGTGTCCGCCCGCCGACCCCGGCGGGCGACCTCGGCGTTGTCCACCCGCTCGCGCAGCGCCTTCGCCCACTGGCGCTTGAGTTCCTCCGTCAGGGCGCTCGCCTGGGTCAGCAGCTCGGTCACCGGACCATCTCCGCGTCCTCGGCGGTGGCCGCGCCGAGCTGCTCCTCGAAGAACCGGGCGGTAATGCCGAACCGCTTGAACGTCAGGCCAGCATTGCGCATGACCTCCTCGTAGCCGTCGGCGTCCGGGTAGTGGGCATAGGCCGTGCGGATCTCGGCGGTCAGGGAAATCGCGCCGGCGTGGCCCTTCTGCGCGTTGGTCATCTCCCTCGCCTGCCGGAGGAACTCCACCCGGTGGCGGGCCGCGTCCTCCTTCTCCTGCTGGATCTCTTCGAACCGGCCCCGGCAGTAGCGCTCCAGCAGGGTGAGCCGGTCCCGGTCGGACCAGCTCACCTTGGGGCGCGGAACGTCGTCGTCGGTGTCGATCACCGGGCCGGGAGGATCGATGCGCTGGCCGGGGACGATCGGCTTGTCGTTGTCGTCGTCCCCCTTCTCCTTCTCCCGAGCGATGGAGGCGCCGATGCGCAGCTCGTCGTCCATCAGCTTCTCCAGCCTCTGGCAGGCCCAGCCGATGACGGCTTCGGCCCACACCGCGCCGCCGATGATTAGGTCCTTGTAGGCCATGCGGCGGGCCTCGGCGCTGTGGAGGTGGTCGCCGTGGACCTGCCGGGCGTCCAGCGCGAGCTGACGGCGCTGGTCGTCCGGCAGGTTGTTGAACTCGCGGTGCACGTAAAGGCGGTGGCCCACGGTGTCGCGCAGTTCCTTGTCACTCACGGGAGTTCCTTCGTTCTCGTGTTTCTACACAGCACGCAGGCCCTTCCTGCGCACCGCCGCGTCAAGGCGATCGCCCCACTCGCGGTACATCTGGGCGGTGGCGCGCACCGCGTCGATCAGTTCGTCATCGCCCCGGGCGGCGATCTCCTGGGGGTCGTAGCCGAGCAGTCGCACGGCTTGGGCGTCGCGGCGCTGCACCTCCGCGCGCCAGCGGGCGAGCTGTACCTCGGGATCGGCCTCAACGGCCTCCTCCATCGCCACCTCGTCCGGGTCGCGCTCCTCCCGCTCGGCCACCCGGATGTGCGATTGGACCGCCTTGCGAACCCGCTCGTCGGCCACCAGTTCGCTGAGGTAGGCCGGCTCCGCCGCCACGCTCGAGAGCACCTCGACCCGGCGCAGCGGGTTGTCCAGGAGCGCCCTGCTCGCCTGGCGGGCCACCTCAGCGTCCGCTTCGATCGCCGCCCGAACCGCCTCCGGGTTCGGCGGCGCCACGGTGACGGTCGGTGAGCCCTCGTCCGGTCCGACCGTCTGGGCCGGTAGGTGAGGCACCATCACGTCACCGGTGGCAAGGTGGAGCTCGGTCTCCGACACCGAGCGCCGGCCCGCCTCGGCGGCCTCCCGTGCGAGGCGGAGCAGCACCTCGCAGCGGGTCGTACGTGCCTGCTGCTGGTCACCGGCAGACCCCTTCGGCACGAGCGTCGCGGCCCGCAGTGTGCTATAGGCCACTTCGATGCCGAGCTCCTTGATCTGCTCCCTCCACTCGGGCCGCCAGTGCGCGGCCACCCTCCGGTACTTCCTTGCTGTCTCCACCACCAGGTCGACCCGGCGGCAGACTTCCTCCACGTCGACAAGGAGGTCCCCAGCGAGCGCCCGGCCGTCGTACGGGGCCACCACCAGCAGGGCGTCGCCGATGGCCAGTCGGACCGCGCACTGCGCCGCGGACGCCGCCGCGAGCACACCGCTCTGCTTGCCGTCGTCGGCAACCAGTTGTCGCAGCCGGCCGAGTTCGGGGATCGACTCGAAGAGCTCGTCGACCCGGGCGGACACTACGTCGATCATGAGCAGTTCCTCGCACCTCGCGCGGTGCTCACATTGAGCAACGCTACAGGTGCCGACAGTAGTGAAAATTCGGCAGCCGCCACCGTTTTCCGGAGTTGTCAGAGGCGGGCGATACCGTCCGGTGTTTCGGCCGGTACGCCTGCTCGCAAGCCAATTTGGGACAAACGATCTCAACTACGGCGGCGGCGGCCCCACCTGGTCGATTGCGCGTGCGAGCGATCAACCTGCGGCGCATACGCAATGCACTCGAATGAGGGCGGCGGCGGCCTAGGTCATATCTAGCGCCTTCGCGGTGACGACCAACGCCCCAGACGTCACGCGGCAGGAACCGGACCTTGGGCCCTCACGTGGTGATGCCGGTCAGGACGACCTGACGGGGGCGGACGGCGTCCTCGCCGGCTCAGACTGCTCGCCCACGCATCGCACACAGCGGGTCGCAGACGTGGTCCACCGTCCCCGCGCCGTACCCCCAGGTGAAGCCGATGCGGCACTTGCGTTCGGCGGGCGCGACGGGCGAGCAGTCGACCTGTAGCTGAGGCCGCCGGGCCAGCTTCTTGCCCAGGGGCAGTTGAGCGTCTCCTGGCTTGGCAATGATCACCGATTCGGCGCCTCTCACGACGGCCCGGCGCACCTGGTCGACCGTTGACCGGCCCACCGTGCGGTGGACGACTTTCACCCCTTGCAGGTCGTTGCTGAGGACGACAAGGCGCCCGGGGCTGATGGGCCACCACAGCTGCGAGTCGGCGTAGGAGAGGCCGAAGGACCGGCCCGCGTACGCGGAGAGCTGGACGGGCTGGTCGCTGGTGATGAAGCGTTCGCTCGGGTCGTCCCAGAGCTCCAGCTGCCGGGTCGAGTTCTCGTCGGCGGCCTTGAAGGCGGTGTTGAACAGCGCGGTCACATGGCCTGTGGCTGTCAGCGGCGGGATGGTCTGCGCAGCACGGTTCCTCTGCCAGGCGTCCATGGCGTCCAGGTGGCGTCTGGTCTGGGGCGTCCGGTTACGTTGGAAGGCGACCACGACCGCGAGCGACATGAAGTCGTCGAAATCGAGGTCGTCGCCTGGTGAGCAGGAACGCAAGAGGCGCAGGAGACGGGCGGCTTCGTCGTCGATGACGGCCAGCATTGCCTCGGCCTGATTGTGGGCCTCCTCGCCGTTCGCCACCCGGTAGAAGTTCTCCTTCACGCAGGTGTCACGCAGGCCCTGCAACCGCTCGGTACCGCTTCGGGTGTCCACCGCGCGGACCCGTCGGCCGTCGGGGCTCCATGCCCGGAGATAGGACTGCGGCACGTAGTGGTGACGTCGCGACACGCAGTCCCTGCGGCTGGCTTCCGCTCTGACGCGGGCCATGTAGTCGGCGACCGTCGGGACCATGGTTCGGCCTCCGCCGGACACCGGCACCTGCCCCCAGGGATTGGGGACCGTCCCGACCAGCTCCCACCCCACGCCCATGTCCTCTCTGCCACGCCTGATCGGCGCATTCTCCTGCCCGCGCGATGCCTGCGGTAGCCATACAACCAAGGTCAGAGGCGAGCCGGGCTTCTATCCCTGGCGTTCCGGCCGCCCCGGTCGAGGTAGCTGCGGACGAAGGCGTCCTGGCCGCTGTGGGGCCGGAGGTAGACACGCTGCTGGGCGGCCTCGATCTGCAGCTGGTTGAGGAAGACGACCGTCTGCGCCGTGGCGGTGTCCATGCCGGTACGGGGTGTCCTGCCGACGAGGAGGTGCCGGGGGCCGAAGGGCAGCACGATGGCGGTGGAGTCGCCGATAGCGACGTTAAAGACGGTCCGGCCCTCACCTTGCTGGATCGCCAGCGCGGGGGTGTCGCCCAGGAGGAACTCGCCTTCGGCAGGGACCAAGATCTCCAGCCCGGCGCTGCTGATCATCTCCTTCGCCTTGGCGAAGTTGTCCTCGATCCGCACCCGGAAGTCCGCACCGTTCTGGAAGTTCTCCAGGTGCGCGCTCAGGATCTGGTCCGCCGCCGCGGCCAGCCCCTGTGGTCCAGCGAGGTGAAGTCCGCTGCGTTGCAGTACCGCCAGGCGCAGCAGGTCGGACTGGTCGGTGAGCAGGGCGGTGCGGTGCTCGGTGTAGACCTTGGTGAAAATACGGTTGTGGACGTCGCGGTAGTTCAGCGGGCGGACCAGGTGCAGGGCGATGAGGTCCTTCAGGGTCTGCACGTGCTGTTCGTGCTGGAAGACGTCTCCCCGATCCACCGCGCGGGCGGCGTCCGGTACCCGTGTCTCGAGCCTGCCCCACACCTGTTCCAGGGAGGCGGAGGCGAAGCGGGCAAAGTGCTCGACCTTGCCGCACTCGCGCGGGCTCGCCGTCTTGTGCCGGCGGTTGGGGTAGTTGAGGTTGAAGGGCATGAGCTTGAGCCCGTTGCTGCCGAAGGGGGTCGCAAAGCGCTTGAGCAGCACCTGGGAGATTACGTGCTGGCCGATCACGTGGCGGTCGGCCTCGGGGCGGAGTTCCTCGATCCGGGAGTCGATCTGCTGCGCCACCGCCAGCCACTGATCGGGTGATCCTTCGTTCATCCGCCCAGTGTGGCAACCAGGCCCGACAGGCGGGAAGGGCTTTTGCCAGCACGCGGGTTCGCTTGACGGCCGGTGACGTGAACAGAGCCACCGGCCGGACGACGGTGGAGGGACAGCAGCCCAGGACGGCAGGACCGGAACAGCGCGATGGCGACCGCGACGGCGTCAGAACAGCCCGGCCGACGGCGGCCGGCGCCGCAGCAGCGGCGCGGACGGGGAGGTGGTCGACGCTCGGAGCATCCTCGTTACGGAGACTGTGCCTGCCCCACGACCGTGCTCATGCAGTACGGCGGGCTCCCGCGAGAGAGCGGATCCGGACTCGGACGGTCGCCGGGTCGCTTCCGGTGAGGTCGGCGACCTCGGCCTCCGAGAGGTCCAGGACCAGGTGGAGGAGCAGGACGTCCTGCTGGAGCGGGGTGAGATGGGCAACCGGGGTGAGCGGGCGCGGGCCGGCGAGCGCGCAGACCCTCCGGCGCACGGCCTGCCAGGCACAGGCCGCCGGGCTCGCGGTGGCGAGAACGTCCGGCCAGCACGCGGCCAGGTCGTCGAAGGCCTGCCTGATGGCGGTCGGGGCGTCGGCGAGCGGGAGCAGCAGGGCGGCGTAGTGGAGGTAATGGTGGAGGTGGAGGTCGTGGAGGGCGGTGAGGTCGATCGCCCGGTTGGGGTGGTGGGTGGGTGCGGTCGGCATGGTGTCCCCCGGGGGTTGGGCGGGGTGGTGGG
>FTKF01410705.1_pt1 | contig 11795 bp, 12 predicted proteins | sample 1658111 | NCBI WGS metagenome assembly FTKF01 (sample SAMEA3914800, study PRJEB12502) | metagenome | biome: forest; material: soil | place: USA | collected 2011-06-22 | depth 0.1 m
CCCACAGGCGGCACCGGGTTGATACAGTGCACGCACGGAACCCAATACTGCCTATCGTGGCAGGATGGAGCGCAGGGATAATAGGCCACATGACCCACTCATCACCAACAACACCGAGATCGGGAGGGTTTGGGAGGGTGAGGGACTCGTGTTGGTTGTTTGGAAGGTTGGGAGGGGCTGTACAATACATACATGCAGGTGGCAAAGATACATGCAATCCCAACCAACGTCTGCTTGGCGACGGACCGGTGGTGGGACCAGTGGACGGGCAAGCACCCAAGATAGGACCGCACAACACAGTCAAGAGAGAGTATAAACGCCTGCTGCGCAGGCCCCAGAGCCTTTGTGAACCACAGTATCCCGTTGGCCACCTCGTGGCGCCGCTCTTCAGTACATGGACGCCCACATCCGAACTTACGTGCAGAAACCCCGTGATCACGAAATCGGTTGGAAGGAGTCGTATGTACCTGCCACTTTGCGCCGTCAGCAAACTTGGTTCGCGGCCAGGTCCAACCAAACAGATTCCAAAGGCGGGATACCAACACGAAAGGGGCTGGTAGCTTATGCAGCTCCGTGCTCTTTTCGCCACATCCAAAAATAACTTGCCAGCGAGCTTGCAGTCTGCCCCTTGTTCGGCGCATATCTTGCCGCCGGTGAGAGAGACCAACACGTACTGCAATGGAGCTCCGCTTCCTCTCTATTCCACCAACATCGGTGTCTCAGCGCTCTCACAAAAGGTTGTTGCCCTAACTTGGTATATATTGGAGCGGGTATTCCCAAGTTACGTCGAGAGAAAGAATTCCCCATCTCGCTACTCAAACACTCAAGCTCAGCAAGCCACAACATCCCAGAATGTCTCAGTATCACAACTTTGAGCATTTCCCAAACCTCAATTACGCTCCCGGCTCCCATAAGCCGACGCCGCCTCCCGCCTACCTACCGGCGGCGCCTACGGCCGGTCATAGGGGTCCGGATGGAGGCTTGTGCCTGTTCCCGATTGCGCATACCTCCCTCCCGCAAACCGAAGTGACGAGCAACCACGAAACCCTGCATGAACAGCTTCTCATTTTGCAAGACACGATGAAATGGGTGGTCAAAAACCAGCATAAGGTGCTTGAGAAGATGGAGGCGATCATGTCAAATCAAGCAAGGGCGGAAGAAAGTTTCAAGGCCTTGGGGACTAGTCTCGTCAGGTTATCGGAGAATTTCGAGAATTGGAAGCGCGAAGCAGGAAGCGAAGCGGGTTCGAGTCGTTGTGATGCGTGCGAAGGCGAGGGAGAGAGATATACCGATGCTGTCGTGGACCACAGATATCTGCCTTAGGAGTGGCTAGGATATTGACTTGGGTTAGAGGGGGAGGGGCAAGCTCGGAAGGAGGAAGTCGAGCATGGCTCGCGGTATACGGATATCGAGAGAGAGGCAGTGGGCAGGCGCGTGATGTACTCTATGTTCAAAGGCCTATTGCCAGGGGCCTTGCTCGTGCTTTAATTGATTGGTTACCGACACACTGGTGACGCGACGCGAGACTGCTCCTGGTTGATTGTTATTTGACTCCTTCGCTGGAGCTCTGCAAGGATCCTTCGAAGGGCGGCTACCGCGTGATCGGCATTGTTTTACCGGGCCACCAACCACTGCAAAGGAGCGAGTTGCTCTTCAAGGATTGCCTCTTTGCCGACCAACCCACCCTCCATTTTCCCAGCTGTCCTTCCCTTTTGTGGAAGCCATTCCCCGATTGGCGGCTGTCCCGCGGCTCCGAGTGTCGTTGGTGATAAGTGGGTCACGTGCTGCATGGCGCATGCGACGCCCTGTCCGTGTCTGCCAATCAGAGGTTCGTCGGGTTCCCGATCCGGATGGTTTGCACCATGCCGCAAACACCACCAAGCAAACACCATCCACTCCACCAATCAGATGCGAAGAGACACGCGACCCATGCCACCCCTTTTCTCGGTTCCCTCCAACCACTACCAAACTACCGAAGGGATGCAGGCAAGCAGGGCAGAACTGGTGACGGTATCCCACCTCGTGAAGTTGATGGTGTGGAGGAAGGCAGTGGGGGGCCGACCGGAAGATGGAGCGGCACCTGGAAGTGGGGCACCCGCCACATAAACAAGCAAGCAACTTGGTACCCGTCTCATCATCCCCGGACATCGACGCCCAACGTGATGCCGCCCGCCCGGCCCCACGTTTGCTGGTCGGATATAACCAACAAACGTGGGGCTCCCACCTACGCGCGCCTTTCCCGCGCGCTTTTCCCGCGGTGCTCGTCCAGCATCATCACAGCCGCCTGCACCACAGCAAAGGACCACAGCCACGCCCGATATGGCACACTCACCCGCCCCGCCGTCGCCCGCGAGCAAGTCTTCGTCCCAGGCCACTGGGATGCATCGGGATGCCGATCTGGACGATGGTTCCTTCACCCTGACGCCCGAGCAGGCCTCGCAAGCCGACTGCTTTCGCGAGGAACTCCGCTCATGCGAGACCGACGCGGCGAGATACGAGCTGTGCGTACAAAAACGGGAGGAGCTGCTGGATCAGCAGACTGAATTGCAGCTACTCATCGCCACCTGCGAGCTGATCATGTCGACCGAGTGTCCTACGTACCGCCGGCGGAAACAAACCCGGGCCAGGGAATCCAGGAAGGAGGACGACACGGAGCAGTGGAACCGCTTCCTGGGGCTTGCCAGAGAGGGAGACAGGATCAAGTCGAATTGCCTTTCCGCCCTGAAGGTGGTCGAGCGCCATTGGGGCCGGCAAGTTATCCAGCACTACCAGTGGGCCTCCAGAGGGGAGAAATACTGCAACCAGCTTCGTGCTGCGGCATGGAAGGTGACCCGATGGGGTGACGCCGTGTTAATCCTGAACTGGTTGATTCTCCAACGATCCCGCAACGTCCGGAAGCGGCCGGTGAAGGCGTCAGTGAACCCGATCGAACAAAATGACCTGGAACGTCTCAAGACTTGGACCGAAGACCCAGCCCTCTGTAGGAAGCTCTCTGTCGACGACATACCGGACTACCTTGGATTCGACGGGTTTGGTCTTTTGGTCCGCAAAACATTTTCTGCCTCCTCGCCCGAGGTCGACACAGCCGGCAGGCTCAGCTCGTCAGCCCCTCCCGGGTACCATTCCGACGCCATCGATTTACCAAGGGCTATTGCATCGGAGGAATCCAATCAGACAGCTTTGGGTCCTGTCGCGAGCGGGACCGATGCCCTCTTTGCCGACACCAGCCACACTGCTTGGGAGGAGTCGAATCACACAACCCCGAATCCTCTCGTGAGCGAGGTCATTGATACCTTCCTTGCCGAGTGCGCCGGCGACACCAGCCGGGGCCGGTCAGTTGCCGACCCTCCCCCTCCTCCGCATATCCCTGGCCGCGCCGATGCCACCACCGACCCCTCCATCGCCTCCGAAACAACCGATCAGAGGGATTCGGATACCGAGGGCGCTGCAGCGGAGGACAGCCGGGGTGATCCCGCAAACGGTGTCCCCCATCAGTCTCCTCGAATGGCACTCCGCCCGCGCATGCCGCCATCCTTCCAGGGGATGACCAGCAGCAGCAGGGCCAAACCCAGAACGGCCAAGCCGCGAGAAGCGCGACCTCCCTTGAAGGAAGTTCCAGAGATGCCGCCAGACTGCTGTCCGGAACTGCCTCTGCCGCTCCAGTCCGCCTTGGACAACCCGTTCCTGTTCGGCCGCGAAACGGCAGACCGATTCTCCCCTTTCCTTAGACACCTCTGCTACGAGCATCTTCAGCGCTACGTCGAGCTTCGGTACCACACCGAGCAAGCACAGGCCGTCACCAGGTTAGCCGAGCACCCAGATACGTCGAACCGTCGACGCAGAGCCTCGCTGCCCGATATCACCCCTTCAAAGCGGCCCCGACTCGACGCGCCTCTAGGGTTCTGCAGAAGGCCTGGAGGTCCCGAGGACCGGCCGGCGCACGATCGCATTCCCAACGACGCCTACCGGCGACGAGCCTTGGCCGGTCTGAAGCAGGCTACGCCGTTGCGAGGCTCGTACGGCGCGGAGACAAATCGGCTTGTTGGCGAGCTGTTGGAGAAGGTCGAGCATCCGAACACGGAGAGCAGCCGTGGCAAGGTCGAAGCCTTGTTTTGCACCGGCGACGAGGCAGCGCGCATGGTCGAGACTCGGTCCGCTGGCGACGCTCCGATCATCACCGAAGGCCAGCAGCCGTTCGAGTGGGGCGAGAACGGCCGGCCGATTGAGCAGTTTCTCCGGCGATGTTCCACCTTCGATGACCTGTCCGTCTCGGCACAAACCCCGTCTCTCCCCGCTACAGGGCAATCATTCCAAGTTCGCAAGTTTGGAGAAGTCAAGAAGCGGTTCCTCGACCGGAAAAACACGAGCGACCCGTTGAATATCCTAGACCTGCAATGCCCGGTGCAGTCCACCGTGCCCAAGTTCTTGAGTGGGGAGAATTGTGGACTCCTCCTCAACGTTCGAAATAGAGTTTTGATGGAGGGCAGCGCCGAAAGGGTCACGGCATCTCTTCAGAGGTGGGCTGAGTGGAAGGACGTCGACAAGTGGGCCCTGCTTTCGGAAGGCGGACATCACACAGCTCCACACATGGACAGCCACGGCTACGCCACGTGGATTACGGCCCAAGAAGGGCCTATTGGGTTCGCCTGGATGTCATTCCCGACAGAAGCAGAGCGAGAAGCGTGGATGGCCGCACCTCACCGGCACACCGGCGGCAGGTGGAGGTACATCGTCCTCAAGCCGGGCCAGACCGTTTTCTTCGGGCCGGGCACGATTCACTTCGTCTTTCGAGTGCGAGATCATCAAACCTTGGCTCTCGGTGGCCACGTTCTTCAGTGGTCTAGCATCCAGCGTTGGATCCAGGTCGTTCTTTGGGAGTTGAAAAAGCCGGCAACCACGAATGAGGAGATGAAGATGACGGCGCCAAAACTCGTCCGTACAGTAGAAGAGCTCGTTAGAGCCAAAGTGAACAAGGTTGGGGTACGGGAGCTGGGCGGTGAGGATGCAGTCAAGGGGTTCTTCGAGTCTGTCAAGGTAAGAATGATACGAGACTGCGAACGGGGGCGTGCTAATGATATTTAGGAATTAGAAAGGTTGAGACCAAGGCGCCGCTTGCCTAGGCAGGAGCGATCAGGGCGGTGAAGACGGCTTCGGATTGAATCCACCATGTATGTAGGAGTTTGTGCCTTCAGACGGCTTGCCTCTCCTACATATCGTGTTTAAAGACGGAAGCCGACCGAGTTAGTGCGATTAGCCAGATAGTAGTCGAGCAGACTGTCTTGAAGGGCGCAAATTGCTCGACGAACTGCTCTCCGGTATCCACACCGCAGCTACGAATGCCCGAAAAGACCAAGCTCGGGTGGTCATCAGCTTTGGAAGACAGAATACCGGCATGCAGATCGGCGTCAACCATGGGACGATTAGTGGCATTACGTTTGGTAAAAAGTACATAGCAGACTCGATAGTTATGTATTGCTTCCAAATACAAATTCTCTGTCATTGATACCAGTGGCTCCTGTCAGCATGTTTGGGCTCGGACCACTCTCGCCGTGAGAAATCCAGTTTGCGACCTGCGACGGCCGCCCCAACGATGGTCGCAAATGAGGTTCCATTATATCTTGCTTTTGACGACGCCCTAAAACCAGAAGCTAACCCCGCTGCCAACAACCGTTTCTCCCGTGCTGAACTTTTCGACCCAGTTACCAGCGCTCCGATTCTAGTGGATTTTGAAATTTTGATCTGAATGCGTATGCATACGACTACCGCTGCCCTGCCATTCAAAAGAATTCCGTCCAGCAGGCAGGGCCTACCTTGAAGACCCCTCATCGAAGGTGGTCCCTAGGGGGGTCTGTTATTGGGCAAGCGAAGCCGCCTACGCAAACTTCAATGGTAGATCCCTGCTGACCGCAAATCCAAGCTCCTCAAACATCACGGTGGCATCCACGCCCAACGCGCCCCTTTCCATTCTTGCCGGCCGTATTTCTGACCAAACTCTGAAGGCCTCCGGCCGACGCCTCCATCATTGAGTCCCGAGCAGCAAGATTACGAGCCTCCCTCTAGACAAGCTCCATAATCCACGCCGCCTCCGGAATGGTATACCCCCTCCGCGAGGCCTCTGTATACTCCTTGACCTCGAACACCACCGCCCCTCCTTCCTCCTCCTCCTCCTCCACCATATCAAACTTCAACACCCTCGAATTCCGCTTCTCTAGCGCCTCATGTTACTTCACCCCGCGCACGAGATACGGCTGGATGGCGTGCAGCACCTCAACGCCGTGAAACACCTCGTTGTACGCGAGGGTCGGGCCGCGCGCCTCGGTACCGTGCAGGTCGCGCCACTAGCCGGCTGCGACGTCGAACTTGCCCTGCTTGTCCGGCGCGATGCTGACGTCCTACGAGTGCAGGAGCTGGCCGCCGAGGTCGGGGCCGCTGCTGCCCGCTGTGGCGGTGGTAGGCAGCAACAGCAGCAGTAGCAGCAGGGGTGGGCTGGCTGAATAGTTGGACTGGACCTGGGAGATGAGGTGGCGGAGGAGAGGCTGGGCATGGATGGTTTGTTGGCCTTCAGAGCTGACGGTGGTGCGATTACTGGGGGGGTTGGAGGAAGTGTTAGGAAGAAGGAAGCTGCTTCCTCGTTCGACTTTACTAGAGAGAGGACGAAGGCTCCTTTTTATGCTCGGACGGCCGCTTGGTTTGCCTCGCCCTCGTCTCCCAAGGGCGCGTTGGCATCGATGGCGGCCTTTTGTTGCTTCGCCCAGTTCTTCTCCCGGTCCGTCGCTAGAAGCATGTCGCAGGGTAGCGACCTGCCCGGCACAGCTCGCTTGGCTTTCATGCTATGTCTCTTGCAATACAGAGACCGGCCGCATAGCTGGCCGTGTTGGCAGCATCACGCTACACTGCCTCTCGACGTCGACGGGGCCTTTCGGTTTCGCGACCTTAGGTTTCAGCTCGTACTTCTTCCTTTTTATCCGCTTCTTGCGCGCGATATTAACCCGGTAGCTTGATTATGTTTACCCTGCCTCCGTTAGTGGCTGTTTGCGGCTGCTCGTAAAGGTGCGCTAGCTGGTCACTTGGTCGGGGCGAAGATGGGCTGCGGCATGAGGGGTTATTTCTGGGTTCCACTTGGCCAGGCCAGAGGCTGCCGCCAGTCAACAGTTCCAGCTGGCTTGTGGCCTCCAACATGCAGCTGATTGAGGGTGCGCCATATCCATGGCAGCGCGCTAAAATAGACTTAAAATGGTGTAATTGTGCCCGGAAAAAGAAGTGATGTAGAGGTCGGATGAGCGCGTTCCAGATCACTTACCGACGTACCCGACAAACTCCAACCTCAACACAAGTGCACCTCACCTAAGATGGTTACGAAGCATAAAACCCAGATGAAGCCAACGATATGGTTTTGGTGCCCTTTCAAACAGAAGTTTCGATGCGGCCCGGGTTGGGTCGACTACAAGTCGGGAGTACGGCGGCTCGAAAGGGGTTTCCAGATTCTCTGGAACGGAGAGCTCTGCATTTTCTCTGGAGATCACTGGATGGTTGGGAATCTCGAGGTCTCCATCGCCGGCTTCCACGAGAAACTGCGCGAGTCGGATCCCGACGCATCGATCGAGGCGGCGTTATCTCGGACGACACAGAACCCATTCCCCAAGGATGACATTCTTGCTATGCGCTCCTTTCTGGGACGCCCAATCTCCACCCTTTTATTCTTACACCTGAATGCGGTCATCGAGGCAAATAAGGTACCGTATAAGGCTCCCAAGAAAGCAACCTACATCTTATGCTGGAGGTTCGACCGAGACAATGCGACGGAAGACCAGCTCCGAAGAATCCAGCTTTTGGTTGAGTGGCGGGGAGGAAGGGAAGCAGCTCATGTTAGCCTGTCCTGGGAGAGTGAGGAAATGCTGCACGCAGGGTATGAGACGCTGCTGTTGGGTTTCTGGAAGCGTGTTGGCGGACGTGAGCAGATGCTACGCAGAGAGGGTTGAGATGCTGGACAGTGCTTTGCCCATGCCACCAAAGGACATCGGCAGTTGAGCGAGAGGCGACAGTCCTACATTGAGTGGGTGGGATAGCTGCAGTGCCACACATGTTGTGCATCATAGGCAGCCTGGGGCCAGCTACTGCGAGCGAGCTAGGAATTAGCCAGCTTTATAGTCACCCGTTCTAAGGAGCTCTGGGAGTTTTAGTTGTCAGTACAAGCAGTTAGCTAGATGTCTGGCGCTCCTGAATCATTGCCTGATACATAGTGCCTCCGATCTACATGTGGACGCATTCTGCCAGCTAAACCTAAGAGAACTGGAGGGATGGTGCTACAGTACGTAGTACATACGGTATCACACTGAAACAAACATCAGAAAGGAATAGAGGGGGCGGGAGGGTAGGCGGGAGAGGGTGAGGGGAAGAGAGAGTGTATGGAACGGGGGGGGAAAAGGAGGGAGGGAAGGCGAGAACGAAGGATGGTTGGCGATCGCTGGATCTGGCAGCCAGCGAAGGTATGTACATGTACAGTACAGTATTGTACCCCTGCCTGTCATGAGCTGTTGCGCTCCAGAAAAGCGGGCAAGTGTTATTGTGCGGCACTGTGTTGACTGCGGCCTAAGCAAGATTTTTTTGTCTTAGGACTGTTGGAACTTGCCTTGCAACCAACTTCCCCCTCCCCAAGATATGTAGGTTCATCCGACGCTATTCGTCGGGTGTCAACGTCTTCACACCATCTTTAGCGCGGAGTTCCAGCCAAGGCAGAACTCTTGTCCGTGATATCGTATAAATACCTAGTTGTGTCGGCTCCACGTCAGAGAACTCTTTCTCTCTCTTCATTTCCTTCTTATTCTATCCCGTTGTCTTGAATGACACTGGGTCAACCCTAGCTGCTGAAAGTCACCTGTAACCGTGTGGATTGCCTCGTCTGGGAGACCCGGAGGTATTGAAGCATCGCGAGCAAACGATATCAGCGCGAGGGAGTGCCTAAGGGTCCACCCAAGACATTAGGGCCGCCCCACCAAGCGGAAACTCAATTGAAGACAGCGCATGCGTGATCGTCCAAACCTGCGAGAGTGTGAACAATCAAGAGTCGAGGCCCCGACCCACCACGATTGTTGTGAACCGAGGAGAAGCGGACGAACGGATGCGCAGCCGCAATTGTGCTTGCTTAATATCCTTTGTTTTTATCACAAGCCTGTGTAACGAAATGGCGATGCTTGCGGACACCCTTCGACCGAAGCAACGATATCAACGACATCTCCAGCGACAGAGAGGCCCGTCGAGGCACCAACCTTTGCCAACTGCTGCCTACTCTGCCTTGGAACGATGCGTGCTTCTCGAGCAGGGTTCAATAAACTCATTCAGCAAGCTCGGAGGAAGACACAGCTGCAACCGTGCCGAGCTGGCACAATAAACCGCACCGCCCGAGTTCTTCGCCTTCCCATCCCCAACGCAAGCTTGGGCTCCAACCTCGCTGTTGCGGAAAGAACTTTCACCGGCGGCATATGAGACAACCTACGCTGAGGTTGACTCAGCAACTGCCTATACGCCCGCGCCCGGGCAAAAACATCAAGCAATGGAGGGCAAGTGAGTGGCTTCGCCGCCACTGGGGTTGGGCAGCGGGCTGAGCTCGCCGCCCTCGACCACTCAGCTTTATCAAGCCCGCGCCCGCGTACAGACATGTAAACTCATAAAGCAACACTTTGCCCTTTTCCAAACTTAATAGCTGAGCTGGGTTCTCTGTTTGTTCACCCTGGGCCGGTTTCGTAGACCATGGTTACTCCGGCCAGATGAGGCGCGAATGAAGCTTTCCAGCTAGGATTGTCGCTGCTCCCACAGTCGCATCCCCCGGCATCATCTTTCGGCCCGCTCAGGGAATAAACGCGAGGACGTGCCTTCTGTCAAGAATGTACCAGGAGAATGCGATTGCCGTGACTGGTAGCGAGATAGGAGCAGCTTGGGAGAGTGTGCGGCCACTCGCTTGGGTGATGAGAATGTGGCGGACTCAGGCGGCAATCGTTGTGCCTGAGAGGAGTAGGTGTACTCGGAGTCGCAACATGGTCTTCTGAGGCAGCCAAACCCTGTGCCGCAGGTGTCGCAACCAAAGGGTGTGCATTTTTCGCAATGCCCAAGGCAAACAACGTGCCTCGGGAAGCCAGCAGCGCTTGGTGGGTGGCGCCCCAACGGGCCTATCGCTCCGGCAATGCCATCAAGACAAGAGGATGCTAAGAGGCCCCATTGACGACTGCGCATCCGTTCGTCCGCTTGTGCTCGGTTCACAACAATCGTGGCGGGTCGGGGCCTCGACTCTTGATTGTTCACACTCTCGCAGGGTTGGACGATCACGTATGCGCTGTCTCCAATGGTGCCAAGTAACACAAAACCGAGATATAAAGATGAAAATCGAGTTCTCTGAATCAGAACCGGCACACTAGGGCCGGTTATATATACTGTAGCTACTTGACAAGCCGCCGACGGGTGAGTGTTATAGACTGTGCCGCACTGTATTGACTGCGAACTAGGCGAGGATTGTTGAGGGTCACCATCTGTTCGTGACCAACATGGGAGAGTTGTTGGGCCACAACAGGGTGGTGGAGCCAACGAGATGAAGGGGGTGGGAGACGTGGGCGGTTAGATGGTACTGCACAGTGGCGAGATATCACACTTCCCGAGCGGTAGGTTGGTGTGCCACCAAATTCCAGTTAATCACGCCAGTTGCCAAGAAAAGGCCTTTGCAGGAGCAAACTGTCATGTGGTGCGTGCTTGCCGCGCTCACCCGGCTGTGCATCCAACAGCCCCCCTCTTGTTGCATCCCTGCAGAGTTTCCCACACCCAGTGTGAGACTAGACCTGAGGTCGCCGGCTGCGCCAACCATCCCGACGAGACCAGTGCCTTGGCTAGTCAATCCAATTCTATCCCCCCTCAGCTGGCCAAACAGAAACTCTGCTGGCCGGCGAACAGCTTCGGGCGTGGGAAATCAGGCAAATTGGACATCCTGTTTCCGAAAAGGAATCCCACGCATGGGAGAGGGCCCTCTTCACGTTGCCGGAACGCTTTAAGATGTCCGCGAAGGGCCGCTTACATATAGCTTGTTGTTGTTCCCCAAAACTCGCTCACCCTTTTTCAGAGGCCGAAGCCAAAGCGATTACTCGGGAATACCTTTGAGAGACTCCAATTATTTGTAACTCACCACTCACCACTCGCCATGCTCTCGCCCACCACCCTTCTCCTCGCAGGCGCGGGTCTCGCCGCAGCTGTCGCCATCATCCCTGTGTCGGTGGGCAAAAGCGGCCTCACCTTCGCTCCCAACGTGATTCATGCCCAGGTGGGCGACGTGATTGAGTTCCGCTACTGGCCGCTCAACCACAGCGTTGTGGCCGGCGACTTCTCCAACGCCTGCCGCCCGGCCGCGTCCAACGGCTTCTTCTCGGGCTTCTTCTCGACCAAGGCGGGCACCATAAACGTACTACGCACCACCCTGCTTCCACCCACCACCTAACCTATCTCAAACACTCACTAACCCTTTAAGCAGGCCCAAGTCTTTCGTGTCACGGTCAACCACGCTAACCCCGTTCCCATCTACTGCTCCCAAAACACGGGTCAGCACTGCAAAAACGGCATGGTGGCCGTGATCAACCCGGCCGAGGTCGGCAGTCTCACGCTCGAGACGTACATGTCGCTCGCGCGCAACGCGGGCAACGCCGTATCGCCCGCGGGCGGGCCCTTTGGCGGCGTGGTGGCGGCCAACCCGGCCGCCAGCTCGAGTGCTGGTGGTGGCGGAAGCAGCACCGCGTCCTCGACGACGGCGAGCAGCGCGCAGG
>FTKF01001685.1_pt2 | contig 11774 bp, 12 predicted proteins | sample 1658111 | NCBI WGS metagenome assembly FTKF01 (sample SAMEA3914800, study PRJEB12502) | metagenome | biome: forest; material: soil | place: USA | collected 2011-06-22 | depth 0.1 m
GCCACCGCCGGGCGGTGAGCCGACGGCTTCGTCGCGAAGCGGCCCGACTGGACACCACCAACGTAGCGAACATGTTCGTCGCGAACAAGTTCGTCCATACGTGTCGAGCGCCCCGGACACCCGATCGCCCTCGTACGGACCCCGGCGGACCCGGCCGCCACCGCCGGCGGGGCGCCTCAGCCCACCGCGCCGCCGGGCACGGGCGTGTGCGTGATGCCGGCGATGAGAACGTCGAATCCCCAGCGAAGGCGCCCACCGGGAGAGCCGCCGACCAGAGCGGGCATGTGCGCCTGGATCGCCGGATGAGTGCTCCCGTCCACGGCCCGCAGAGCCCGGACGGTGGCGTTCCAGTCGTCCCCCGCCGCGGGATCGTGCTCCCGCGTCGACTGCTCGGCGGCCGTCGCCGTCGCACACAGGAGCAGCGTGTCGACACCCCAGGCGACCTGCTCACGGGAGGCGCCGCCACGGGACAGCAGATCCAGGACGCGCTCCACCAGCCGCAGGTAGTTCTCGCCGCTCGGGCGCGCCACGAGAGCGGACCGGGCGAGCTGCGGGTGCTCGAACAGCACGAAGGTGTACGACGTCAGCACGGCCCGGAGCTGGTCGCGCCAACCGTCCCCGGCGCCCCCGGCGACCAGGTCGACCTCGCCCAGCAGGGTGTCCAGCACGGCCGCGTGCAGTTCCGCGGTGTTGGCGACGTAAACGTACAACGACGCCGGACCGGTGTCCAACTCCTGCGCCAGACGGCGCATCGTGACCTTCTCCAGCCCCTCGGCGCGCATGACCCGCACGGCGGTGTCCACGATCCACCTCCGGGACAGGGCGGCCTTGGCCGGGCGCTCCCGGCGGCTGATCGGTTCTCTTCCCACAGTCATGCGTCCGATCGTAACGAACGCGTTCGCCGCGTGAAGGCTCCGGTGCGTGTACGAGCGAGGCCTGGCGGATTCGGGAGGACCGACCTGGCTCGACACCCGCAGGCCCGACACCCGAGGGCCCGACACCCGGCGCCACCTGGGGCGTGAAGGGGAAGGCAGGGGAAGGCAGGCGGCGTGCAGAGCAGGCGGCGAACCGCGAAGCTGGGCGGATGACCGTGCCCATCGAACCCCGTCCGCTGAACGCCTCCGAGCGCACCGTGCTCGAACACCTCCTGGCGGCCGACTTCGCCGGTGCCTCGGCGCTACGCGACCAGCTGGACCGGACCGAGGTGGTGGCCACCTGGGGAGCCGAGTCGGTGAGTGTCGACCTTCGGGTGCGCGGGCTGGTGCCGCGTCCGACCCCGGCGTACACGCTCCTGCCGGTCGGCGCCGGCGTCTACGACCGCTCCGGCGAGTACGTCGGCGACCTGCTGGTGTGGATCGAGGACGGCACGGCACTGTCGGCACTGGAGTACGCCTGGGTCACCGACGAGATGCCGACCGCCCTGCCGTCCGTCGACCGGATCCAGCTCGCGGCCCGGTGACCTCGCAGGGGCCGGTCGACCTTCGTCGAGCCGGCCCCGGGGACAGGTCACGTGAGTGCGGATCAGCCCGTTCGCACGTGGTCACCCAGTCGGATGCGACCGGGACGCAGTACCCGGGCGTAGACGCCCGCGCACGGCTGGGGGCCGAGGGCTTCGACCGGTACCACCCGGTTGTGCTCGGCGAGAACCCGAAGAGCGCCGCCGTCCCGGGCGAGGTCGCCGTGGGCGAGGGTCGGCACCGCACAGCGCGGAGTGCAGACCAGCACGCGCAGGGCCAGGTCGTTCCCGATCAGCAGATTCCGGCCCACCCAGTCGTTCTCGACGAAGCCCGCGGCCGTGGTGCGGACCACGATGTTGGGGCGGTAGCGCTCCGGTTCGACCACGCCGCGGGGGCTCAGGGCGGCAATCCGGTCGAGCGTGGAGGTCGTCAGCAGATGGACCGGCGCGAAGTCGAAGAACGTACCCTCCTGGGACGCCGCACCGAGTCGACTCAGGGCAAGGGGCACCTGGGCATCGACTCCGTCGCGCAACACCTCCTCGGGTTCGGCGCGCTCGAGGGTGGCGTCGGAGGGCGGCGTGTCGGTCAGGGCGACGGGCTGGCCGAGTCGTCGGGACAGGATCTCGTCGATGTCGGCGTCGGTGCTCCAGACGGCCTTGCCGTCCGGTCCGGTGATCCGCACGGCCGTGTCAATCGCCGCGGCTGACAGGGTCAGGGTGTCGCGCCACAGACGCGGATTCTTCGCGCTGACGACTCGTCCGGTCTCGCGGTGGACCAGGGCCAGGCTCCTGTCCTGCGAAAGGCCGGTCCACGTCACGTCGCTGGCGGAGACGTCCTCTCCGAGCATCGACTTGACGGGGTAGCGTCGTAGCAGCGTCACGGTACCGAGCAGGTCGCCCGCGCCGATCTCAGACACCACCGTGGCCTCCCTCCTCGGGGCGGAACCCGGCACTCTCGCGTCCCTGCGTGGGCAGCGAGGGAAACAGGCCGCGAGCGTCGACCACCTCTTCGGTCACCCGGCGAAGTCTGCAACTTCGCGCGGCAGTTGGTCAAGCCGACCGGAGCCGCCCACTGGTCGGCCAGGCTGATCACGTGAACTGCTCGCCCGTCCCGATCGAGGAAAGGCGATCTCCACGGTGTCCGTTCCTCACGACCGAGCCGACCGCTCGGTCGCCGAGAACCCCGGGAGCGACGAACCACAGGAGCATCCGGGCCCCGACGAACACCTCGCCGAGCAGTGCCGGCACCCGCCCCGGTGTCCTCCGCTCCCGCTTCCCTCTCCCCCTCGTCGCCACTCCCCTCGTCGCCACTCCCCCACCGTCACCACTCCCCTCGTCACCACTCCCCCACCGTCACCACTCCCCTCGTCGCCCGTGCGGGCCGACGACGACGCGCACTCACCGCAGAACGGTCGCGCCACGCGCGGAACGGGACGGGGCGAGATGGTCCGGCCAGTCGCGAGGGCGGCACGAATCACCAACTACGTGTTTTGAGGCTGCCTTTGGGTTCCCTTAAGGGTCTAGACCTATTGGACTAGACGTATTGGACTAGACCCTTGACGCCGATATGGGCAAGTGCCAACGTACGACTGCCAAGTAGGAGTGAGCCTTCAGCGATGCGCCCGGAGCGCGACGCCCGCGCGGTCACCGCGAGTGATCGCGAGGCGGCGCGCCTCCAGGCGCCTCCTGGCGGCGAGCACCACTGCCCTCGCGGCACCCCCACCGGCCACGCGGGATTCCCGTCGTGGCTCGTTCGCGATCGAAGGGATCTCCACCATGGACGCGATGTCCACCAAGCGCGGCTTCGGAGCAAGCCTCGCCACCATCCTGTTGCTCGTCGGGATCGCAGCCTTCGCCGACGGCTCCACGGCCCAGGCGGACGCAAACACCACCACGGCGGTCAGCTCCGGCCCCACCGCCTTCACCCAGGCGGTGCCCGCCGGGCAGCCCTCGCAGTACAACCAGCCGCTGGAGCGCTGCGCCAACGGCGTCAACCACCCGATCAGCGGCGCCAACCCGGTCCTGAGCGAGCCGGTGACCACGCAGTTCACCAGCAACGTGGCACTGTCTCAGCATGTCACCTTCAGTGGCAACCAGTGGTACGGCAACTACCAGTTCGTGTTCACCAACACCTCCTCGCAGACCCTCTCGACGGACTGCGCGGTGCTGGTCTTCCAGGCACCCTCCGGCTCGGACAACCACGGCTACACCGCCACCCAGGCGTACGGCCACCCGCAGCAGGACTACCTGGAGGTTCCGCGCGGCAACGGCACCTCCTTCTACATCGCCCGGATCGACTTCCACGACGCGACGCTGGCCGAGCGCCAGGTCGCGCCGGGGCAGTCCTTCACCTACTCGCTGGGTGTCCTCCCGAACTCGGCGATCACGCTCGACCAGATCCGCGACTCGCTGAAGTTCACGGCCGATCTCAACCTCTCGGCCAACGAGTCCCTGATCCAGCACTACGGCACGAACCGACTGTCGAACTGACGGCAGACAGCCCGGTCGGCCACACACCCGGGGCGCGCGCCGACTCGGCGCGCGCCGCGGGCGCCTGTCTCCCCCACCTCGTCCCCGCGGCCCATCAGTCCTCTGACAGCCGCGTCGCCCAAGAATGGAGCGGAACCTTGTCGCACCGCGCAGCGAGCCGGCGCGCCGTCATGGGGTTCACAGCCGTGGCACTCGCCGCGCAGCTGGCCGGGTGCGCGGGCACCCCCCGGCAGAGCGCCCCCGGTGCACCGTCCACGCCACCTCAGCCGCAGTCGCTCCAGGCGGACGCGGTCGCCTCCCAGGAGTTCGGCCTGCTCTCCGGCAACGGTTGGGCCCAGGCCTGGAGCCTGTGGAGCCAGAGCGCCCAACAGGTCATCTCCCAGGATGACTTCGTCCGACTCAACACGGAATGCCGACCGGTGTCGGGCGTCCCCTACGTCATCCGTCGGAGCACGACGGTGAACCAGGACACCGTACGGGTCGACTGGGAGCGGGCAGGCACCACCGGCAGCAACACGGTGGTCTACGAGTCGGACCGGTGGCGCTTCGTCCCCGACCCGGACTCGCTGGCCGACTACCGACTGGGCCCGGACGTGCTGGTCCGGCAGCGGAAGGCGGCGGGCGCGTGCCGGGCAAGCTGACCACCGGCCTCCCGCGCCCCGCGCCGCGGCTCTCCGGGCTGCTGCGGCGCCTGCTCACCCTCGGGGCCATGACCTTCGGCGTGCTGCTCGCCGTGGCACTGCCCGCCTCCGCCCACGCCGACCTGGTCACCTCGTCACCAGCCGACGGCGCTGTGCTCACGGCCGAACCGCAGCAGGTGGAGCTGGTGTTCTCCGAGGAGGTCACGCTGCGGCTCACCTCGGTCCGGGTGACCGGCCCCGACGGGCAGCGGGTCGACACCACCCCCGCGCAGGGCGCGGACACCGACAGTGGGCGAATCACCGTCGCCCTCACCCCCGACCCGCACCCGGGCACCTACGTACTCGACTGGCGGGCCACGACGGCCGACGACGGTCACACCACCACCGGCACGCTCACCTTCTCCGTCGGCTCTCCCAGCCGTCCTGCCGCGTCGGGTGCCCCCGCCGCCCACGACCGCGTCACGGACGCGGTGCTGGACGCCACGATCTGGCTCGGTTTCGCGGGCCTGGCCCTCCTCGTGGGCGGCACGGCGGTTCGCCTCTGCCGTCCGCACCGCCCGCCGGGCGCCAGGGCGTCAGCCGAGCCGGTGCCCGGCGACCCGACGCCGACCGGCGCCCCGGTCGAACGGGCCGATCCCGCCGGACGGGCCGATCCCGCCGGACGGCCTCCCGGCGTGTCGACCCTCGAGAAGCCGCGCCCCGACGGGCCGGCGTCCGCGACGGCGTCCTGCGGGGACGCGCTCTCCCACGGCCTTCCGTCCCGTGCGGGCGTGTCGGCGAGCGAGCGGTGGCCCGGTGCGCTCGGGTGGGGTCTCGTACTGCTGGCGACCGTGGTCCAGTTGTTCGTCTACGGCCCCGCCACCCAGGGCTACTCCGTTGCCAGACTGTTCGACCGCACGCTGTTGAGCGTGACCCTCGGCACCCACGAGGGCCACGCCCTGGTCGCCCGCGTCGTCCTGCTGGCGCTGGTCGCGGCGGTGGGCGAGACGGTGCTCCGACGCGCCTGGGGCCTGGTCCCGGCCGTCGTGCTCGCCCTCGGCCTCGCCATGACCTGGAGCGTGATCAGCCACGCGTCCACCGGGCCGTCGAAGCCGCTGGCGCTGCTGGTCACCGCCCTGCACGTGACGGCCATGGCCGTCTGGGCGGGTGGTCTCCTCGGGATGGCCCTCCTGCTGAGCCGGGGCGGGTCGGACGCGGACGCAGGTCCTGAACGGGTCGCCACCGCCGCCCGGTTCTCCCGGCTGGCCCTGACCTCGGTGGCGGTTCTGGCCGGCACCGGCCTCTACCAGGCGTTCCGCGAGGTAGGTGGTTTCAGCGAGCTGACCGGAACCTCCTACGGCAGGCTTCTGCTGATCAAGACCGGGGGCTTCGTGCTGGTCATCGCCGTGGCCGCGGTCGGCCACGCCCGCGTGGGCCGCACGGCGGGGAACGGCCGGCGCGGCCCGCACCGCCTCGTGCTGTTCGAACTCGCCTCTGTCACCGTCCTGTTGGTCGTCGCCGTCCTACTGATCAACACACCACCGGCCCGCGACGCGGCCGGCCCGCCCCGCGCACCTGCGGCGACTGCCCCGATCTCGCCCTGAGCGTCACCGGGTGGCCCGGTACCCGGGTACGGGGCACCGGGCCGCCACCTCCTCGGTCAGCCCGGTGGAGAGCAGGCGCAGCAGTTCGACCGCTCGGGTCCTCGGACCTCCAACACCACAGGCCAACACCACAGGCCAACACCCCGGGCCGACGCCCCGTAGGTGACGTTTGCCGCGTCTCCCGACGGACGAACCGGCCCTGGACGTCCTCACCCCGGGTGCGGTCCGGCCCCGGACCACGGGTGCGCGGGGTCGCCGGCGGCGTGCGGCCAGGGGTGGCCCCATCGTTCGCCATAGGTCACCGACGCCAGCGGGTGGCGGGCTCCGGTGCCGAACGGGCGGCGGGGGTATCCGAGCGGGATGACGGCGGCGGGCACGGCCGGGCCGGGTATGCCCAGGAGGGATTTGAGCCGGGCGCAGCGCCTGGCGAGTTCTGCGGCGCGGTCGTCGGCGCCGTCGGCGGCGGCGGGAGCCGTCGTGGCCGTGTCGAAGGCCTGGAGGGTGGTCAGGGTGGCACCCAGCCCGACGGCGCGGGCGGCGAGCAGGAGGTTCTGCACGGCGGGGTAGACGGAGGCGCCGCCGAAGAAGTCCGCCGGGTTGGTGGGGTTGGGGAGGAAGCACACGACGATCAGCACGGGTGCGTCGCCCAGGTGGGCGGCGAGGGTGGCGGCGGCCGTGGTCTGCCGGGCGTCGTCGGGGACGGCGGCAGCGGCCTCGTCACGGGCTGCGCGGAGTCGCTGCCAGGTGTCGAGGTACCACCGCGCCACCGAGGCCCGCCCGGCGGGCTCGCGGATGACGATGAACCGCCACGGCTGCCGGTTCTTTCCCGAGCCCGCCTGGATGGCGTGGTCCAGGACGAAGGTGAGGAGCTCCGGGTCGACGTCGGTCCGGTGGAAGCTCCGGACCGACCGCAGGGTACGCAGGCAGTGGGACACGTGCGCCACCGCCGCCGGCTCGAGCGCGGCCGCACCGGCGGGCAGGGGCGCCCGGGGGACGGTACTCATCGTGACTTCCCTGTCGGGGTCTCGGGCCGGACGCGGACGCGGTCGGCGGCGGGGACGAGGTGCGGGGTGAGGGAGGCGAGTTTGTGGCAGGTCTCCTGGTACTCGCGGTCGGGGTCGGACTGGCTGGTGATTCCGGCGCCGACCTGGAGCCAGGTCGTCCCGCCGCGGGAGAAGACGGTACGCAGGGCGATGGCCGCGTCCAGCGCCCCGTTCGCGTCGCAGGTCAGGACGGCTCCGCCGTAGAGCCCCCGGGGAGCCCTCTCGATTCGCCGGATCGCCTCCCGGGCGAGCGGGCGCGGTACGCCGGTGGCGGCGGAGGCGGGCAGGACCGCCGCCAGGGCGTGCCACCCGGTGGCCGCCAGCCGTCCGGTGAGGGTGGAGGCGAGGTGCTGGACGCTGCCGCGCCGCCGTACCGTCATGAAGTCCTCCACCACGACGCTGTCGGGCAGGCAGACCCCGGCGAGGTCGTCCCGTGCCGCCGCCACCGAGATGGCGTGCTCGTAGATCTCCTTGGGGTCCTGGAGCAGGTTCCGGCCCAACCGCAGGGTCTCGGCCTCGTCCGCTCCGGTCGGTCGGGTTCCGGCCAGGATGTGGGCGGTCGCGGTGCGGCCGTCGGTGCGCAGCACGGTCTCCGGGCTGAAGCCCGCGGCGCCCAGGCCGCCCAGGTGCAGCAGGAAGGAGCGGGCGGGCGTGTTGGCGCGGCGGCCGGCCTCGTAGGTGGCGCCCAGGTCGATGTCGGCGGGCACGGCCACGCGGCGGGAGATCACGACCTTCTGCAGGGCGGAGACGGCGATCTCGTCGATCGCGGCGGTCACCGCGTCGCGGTACCGGCTCCCGCCGCCGGTCGGTACGTCGGCGCGGGGCCCGTCGGTACGGGGCCCGTCGGCGGAGGGCGAGTCGGCGGGGGGCGTGGGCTCGCGGGGGCCGACGAGTCGGGTGATGCGGTCGAGGTCGTCCGGGTCGACGGCGCGGACGAGCGTCTCCGATCGGTCCAGGCGGACCTCGACGGAGGGTACGGTCAGCCGCAGCAGCGGCTCGGCGTCCACGGGCCGGCCGGCGCCGCCCTCGCCGCATTCGAAGGCGATCCAGCCGTAGGCCCGCCAGTCCTCGACCGGCGCGGCCAGCAGGATGTCGGCCACCTGCTCGAAGGGATCGCCCGGCGGCTGCTGCGCCGGGGGCGGTTGGTCGCTGCGCCTGGCGCCGTGGTCGTCCACGGTGATCCCGAGCAGGCTGCCGCCGCCGAACGACCAGCAGCCGTCGGCCTCGTAGAGCACGTACTGGTCGAATCCGGCCTCGCGGGCCAGCCGCACGCCGGTGCGCAGCGGGTCGTCGACGGGCGCGATCCGTCGTTCGTGGTAGCGCATCGGCTTCTCCTCGGGGCGTCGGGTGAGGTTCACGGGTGGGTCGGGTGCGGGGTGTGGCGCCGGGCGACGGCGGCGCGCAGCTCGGCCTTGTTGATCTTGCCGATGGGGGTCACCGGGAGCTGCGGCAGGATCTCGACCCGTTCCGGCAGCTTGTAGGCCGCGAGGCCGCGTGCGGTGAGCAGTGACCTGATCTCGGCCAGCGCCAGGGAGCGGCCGGGCCGCAGGACGAGGCAGGCACAGATCCGCTCGCCGAGATCCGGGTCGGGGGTGGCCACCACGGCGGCCCGGTCCACCTGCGGGAGTTCGTGCAGGAGGTCCTCGATCTCGTCGGCGCAGACCTTCTCCCCGCCTCGGTTGATCACGTCCTTGACGCGCCCTTCCACGACCAGGTTGCCGTCCGGGAGGCGGCGGACGAGGTCACCGGTGCGCAACCAGCCCCGACCGGTGAAGGCCTGGGCGTTGTGCCGGGGTGCCAGGTGGTAGCCGGGGGTGATTCCCGGCCCGCGGGTGATCAGTTCGCCCCGGCCGCCGTCGGCCACCTCCAGGCCGGCCTCGTCGACGACGCGGATCTCGTCGCCGGGGCCGACCGGTCTCCCCTGGGTGCCCAGCACGGTCTCCGCCGCGTCGTCGAGGCGGGTGGAGTTCAGCAGCCCCTCCGACATGCCGTAGACCTGCTGCAGGGCGCACCCCAGCGTCGGCCGCACGCGTGCGGCGTGGGCGTGGGACAGCCGTGCTCCACCGACCTGGAGCAGGCGCAGGCTGGACAGGTCCCAGCGGTCGGGGTCGTACTCCTGGAGCCAGCGCTGGACGACGGCCGGCACCGCCGCGGTCACGGTGACGCCCTCGCGGGCGATCGCGGCGAAGACGGCGTCCGGCCGTGGGGAGGCGGTGAGCACGACCCGGCCGCCGTGCAGGAGCGTCCCCAGCAGGCCGGGGCAGCCGAGCGGGAAGGTGTGCGCGGCGGGCAGCGCCGCGAGGTAGACGTCGCACGCGCTGATCCCGCTCAGCCGGGCGCTGTGCCGCAGGACGTAGAGGTAGTCGTCGTGGGTGCGCGTGATCACCTTCGGCAGCCCGGTGGTGCCGCCCGACAGCAGGTGCAGGGCGGCTGCGTCCGCCGCCGGGCGCCGCCCGGGAAACGGCCCCCGGCCCCGGTGCCCGGCCGGGGGATCCGGACGGCTCAGGGCGCGCAGGTCCAGGGTCGTCGGTTCGGCGGTGCCACCGGCGACCAGCACGTGGCGGACCGACGCGCATCGTTCGCGGACCCACCGCGCGCGCTCCTGTGCGCCATCGGGGGTGTCTCCGGCCACGGCGATACCGACGGCGCGGACGTGGTCGGCGATTCGGGTGAGCTCGTGCTCGCGGTGGACGGGCAGCATCAGCACCGGGACGACGCCGGCGCGCAGGCAGGCCAGGAGCAGGGTCACGTACTCCCAGCGGTTGGGCAGCGCGATCAGCAGGGTGTCGCCGGGGCGGAGGCCGAGGGCGCGCAGACCTCCCGCCAGGGTGGCGCTCCGGGCGGCCAGCTCCCGGTAGGTCAGCCTGGTGTCGCCGTCCACCAGCGCGACGCGCGGCCCGAAGCGCCGCGCCGCCGCCGCGAACGCGGCCCCGATCGTCTCGCCCCGCCAGTACCCGAGGGCCCGGAAGGCGTGGTGCGTCGCCGCCGTCCGCGCGGCGGGGTCCTCGCCGTGCGGGGCGGCGGGCGTCCGGTCGTCGTCGCTCATGGCCGATCCGGGTCGGCGCAGGGCTGCGGGCGGGCGTCGGCCATCATCGCCGCGAGCTGGTCGACGTCGTCGGGGACCAGCGCCTGGGCACCGTCGCACTGGGCCTGCCGAGGATCCGGGTGCAGCTCGACCAGCAGCCCGTCGGCGCCTGCGGCCAGGGCGGCGCGGGCCAGCGGAAGGACCAGCTCCCTGCGCCCGGCGGCGTGCGAGGGGTCCACGACGACCGGCAGGTGCGACAGGCCGCGGACGACCGGGACGGCGGAGATGTCCAGGGTGAAGCGGGTGGTGGTCTCGAAGGTGCGGATGCCGCGTTCGCACAGGACGATGTCGGGGTTCCCGGCGTGCGCGATGTGCTCGGCGGCCAGCAGCCACTCGTCGACCCGGGCCGCCATGCCGCGTTTGAGCAGCACCGGGCGACCGGCGCGGCCCACCGCCCGCAGCAGCGCGACGTTGTGCATGTTGCGGGCGCCGATCTGCAGCATGTCGGCGTAGTGGGCGACGGTGTCCACGTCGTCGGTGTCCAGCACCTCCGTGACGAAGGGCATCCGCAGGTCGGAGCTGACCTCGGCGAGGATCTTCAGGCCCTCGACCTGCAGTCCCTGGAAGGAGTACGGGGAGGCGCGCGGTTTGAAGGCGCCTCCGCGCAGCAGCAGGGCGCCGGCGCGCTGGGCCATCCGCGCGGCGGCATGGGTCTGCTCGGGGGTCTCCACCGCGCAGGGACCGGCGGCCAGGACCGGCGCTCCGCTGCCGAAGGGGACTCCGGACACGTTGACCACCGTGCGGTGGGCGGGCGAGGCGCAGCCGACGAGGGGGTACCGCGGGCGTGCCGCGTCCCGGTCGGACGCACGACTGTCGGTGGCGGTGCTCATCTGGGGCCTCCTGTCCCGGAGTCCGGGTCGGTCGCGGCCGTCGGTTCGGCCTGGGGGGCGGCGGGGGCGCGGAACAGGACCTGGGCGAAGCCGCCGTCCTGGGTGATGACCTGGCCGGTGGTGTTCAGCCAGGCGGGGCCGGCCAGCAGCGCCACCATGGCGGCGACCTGCGCGCCGTCGAGCGGCTCGCGGGTCGGCGCGGTGCGGGCCAGCAGTTCCCTGGTCCGGTTCCCGGTGTCGGCGCCGATGGCCCGCTGCGCACCGTCGGTGGGGACGTAGGAGAACCGCAGGGCGTTGCACAGGACCCCGGCCGGCCCCAGCTCGGCCGCCAGGTAGCGGACGGCCGCGGCGAGTGCCGCCTTGCTGATGCCCAGGACGTGGTAGCCGGGCATGGTGTGGGTGTCGCCGTGCGAGGTGAGGGCGACGATTCGGGGCGCGGCGGACTTCTCGAACAGCGGGAGCGCCATCCCGGCGGCGGCGATGAGGGAGTGGACCCCGACACCCAGCACCGCGTCGAAGTCCGCCCGGCTCAGCTGGGTCAGGGGGCGGCGCAGCGCACCCGGGGGCCCGTACGCGAGGGTGTGCACCAGGAAGTCCAACCGCCCCCATCGGGCGGTGAGTTCGGCGAACGCGGCGGCGAGCGCGG
>FTKF01001709.1_pt4 | contig 11444 bp, 11 predicted proteins | sample 1658111 | NCBI WGS metagenome assembly FTKF01 (sample SAMEA3914800, study PRJEB12502) | metagenome | biome: forest; material: soil | place: USA | collected 2011-06-22 | depth 0.1 m
CCAGTTCGGCGAAGGCCGCGAAGGTCTCGATCAGCGGGTTGGTGAGCACGCCGCCGTAGTCGACCACCACCGTGTCGATGGTCATACCGCCTCCGGCCCGGTCTCGATCTGCAGCCCGACCATGATCAGCTCGGTCTCGCCGACGTTGTGCATCTGGTGGCAGAGCGGGCTGTCGGCACTGTTGAACAGGACGACTCCGGAGGGGAGTTCGCCTTCGCGCAGGAGTTCGCCGGACGGGCCGAGCGAGCGGACCTTGGCGCCGCTGAGCACGACGGTGGCCCACGGCCTGCGGTGGGTGTGCAGCGGACGGGTACCGCCCGGGGGCACCTGCTCGATCCAGGCCTTCACCAAGGGCGTGTCGAGGCAGAGCGGCGCCTCGAGCTCCTCCCAGGGGCCGGCCGGGGCGGGTACGTTGCCGTTCTCTGGCATGAGTCAACGTCCTCAGTAGGGGCGCGAGTTGGAGAAGAAACGGCGCGGGTTGTCGACGAGCATGGTGCGGATCGCGTCGTCGTCCACCCCCTCCTTGTGCAGCGCCGGGACGACCTCGTCGTGGATGTGGGTGTACGTCCACGACGGGGCCACGAAGTCGCGCTGCTCGGGGGTGAGGTAGTCCAGGAAGCAGGGGCAGTCGTGCGAGAGCACCAGCTGGTCGGTGTACCCGGCGTGCACCAGAGTGGCCACCGTGGAGACCCGCTGCTCCAGGCTCGCGATGAACTCCATCCCGAACCGGTCCATCCCCAGGTACGAGCCGGCGTCCAGGAGTTCGCGCAGGTAGTCGAGGTCGTCGGTGTCGCCGGAGTGGCCGATCACCACCCGGTCGAGGGCCACCCCCTCCTCGCGGAACACCTTCTGCTGGAGCAGGCCGTTGCGCACCAGCGCGTTGCTGTGGGTCTGGATCGGCGCGCCGGTCTGCCGGTGCGCGCTCGCGGTCGCCCGCAGCACCCGCTCCACCCCCTCGGGCAGGTCCTCGGTCTCGGTGGCGCACTTGAGCACGGCCGCCCGCACCCCGGTGTCGCCGATGCCCACGGTGATGTCACGCACGAAGAGCTCGGCCATCGGGTCGGGGCCGTCGAAGACCCGGCCCGGGCCGCGGAAGGCGAAGTACATCGGCTCGTCGCCGTAGGTGTAGACGCCGGTGGCCACCACGATGTTGAGCGGCACCTGGTCGGCGACCTTCTTGATACGGGGCAGAAAGCGCCCCTGGCCGAGCACGGTGAGGTCGACCACGGTCTGCACGCCGGCCCGGGCCGCCGCGGTGAGCTTCTCGACGGCGGCCACCACCTGGGCGTCCTCGTCCCAGGACTGCGGGTTGTTCTCCTGGATTTCGGTGCTGAGCACAAAGACGTGCTCGTGCATCAGCGTGACCCCGAGCTGTTCCACCGGAATTCCGCCGGTCACGGTCTGAATTATTCCCGGGTACTCGGAACTTACTTCGGCCATTGATCCCCCATGGGCTCGATTCTCGTCCGGCAGCCATACCATCGCACGGCGGGCGGAAGGCTTGTCAACGACAATCGGCCACCATGGTGGTGCCACTACTAATAGTGCCGCCGGTAACCTTGCGCCCTGCCGCACCACCGGCGCAGTGTTGAGTGTTCGAAGGGCGCAATACCGGAATACACAGGAAAGGGCGGGTTAAAATGGACACCAAAAAGGTGGCCCTGGTGACCGGCAGCACCGACGGCCTCGGTCGCGGCGCGGCGAGGCTGCTCGCCGAGCAGGGCTGGCACGTGGTGGTGCACGGACGTGACCCGCGCAAGGTCGCCGCCGTGCTGGCCGAGGTACGGGCGGTGGGCCACGGCAGCGCCGTCACCGCGGACTTCGCCCACCTGGAGCAGGTGCACGCGCTGGCCGACGAGGTCCTGGCCGCCCACGGCCGCCTGGACGCGCTGGTCAACAACGCGGGCGTGGCCACCCCCAACCACCGCGCCCGGACCCGCGGGGTCACCCCCGACGGCTACCAGACCGAGTGGCAGGTCAACTTCCTGGCCGCCTTCGCGCTGACCCTGCGGCTGACCGGGCTGCTGGCCGGCTCGGCGCCGGCCCGGGTGGTCAACGTCAGCTCGATCGCCCAGGGCTGGGGGGAGATCAACTGGCCGGACCTCCAGCTGGAGCGGCACTGGGACCGGATGGCCGCGTACGCACAGTCCAAGCTGGCGCTGACGGCCTTCACCAACGAGTACGCGGCCCGGCTGGCCGGGCACGGGGTGAGCGCCAACAGCCTGCACCCGGGGATGTGCTCCACCAAGATGGTGCGGAGCACCTTCATCCTGGCCCCGCACCGCAGCCGCTACGGCTCCGAGAACATCGTGCGGCTGGTCACCGGCCAGGAGTACGACCGGATCAGCGGGGTGTACCTCAACGAGCGCAAGCAGATCGCGCCGAACGCCTTCGCCCACGACACGGCCGGGCGCCGCAAGCTCTGGGGGGTGGCCCTGAGCCAGTCCGGGGTCGAGGGCCGCGCCGACCTGCTGCCGGAGCTGCTCAGGGCCTGACCGGGCCGGCGCCGCTCAGGGCCCGACCGGGCCGCCCCCGCTAGTCGGCCTTGCGGGCCAGCAGCTCGCGCAGCGTCTTCTCGTCCACCGAACCGGGCTGGGCGAAGTGCGCCACGATGCTCCGCCCGGCGTCCCCCTCGACCCCGAGCTTGAGGTAGTTGAGCGAGAGCTCGCCGAGCACGGGGTGCCGGAAGCGCCGCACCGACGGCGTGAACTGGTAGACGTCGTGCGAGGTCCACCACTCGTGGAACTGCGGGCTGGACCGTTGCAGCGCCCTGACCAGCTCGATGAAGCGCGGGCTGCCCACCTCGTGGGCGGACTCCGCCCGCAGCAGGCCGACCAGCCAGCGCGCCTCCGCCTCCCAGTCGGGCAGCATGGCGCGCGCGTCCGGGCTGTTGAACATCATCCAGATCACGTTCCGCCTCGGCGGCTCGATCCCGCCCAGACCGCCGAGCAGCACGTCCTGCGAGTGGTTCCACGCCAGGATGTCGAAACAGCGGCTGATCAGATACGCCGGATTGGGGTTGAGCGCCTCCAGGAACGCCTGCAGCGCCGGCCCGACCGCGTGCTCGCCCTCGGCGGATCCGTCCGCCTCGGGGGCCTCGCCGGCCAGCCGGAAGAGGTGCACCCGCTCCGCCGGGTCGAGCGCCAGCGCACGCGCGATGCCGTTCAGCACCTGGCGCGAGACGTTGATGTTCCGCCCCTGCTCGAGCCAGGTGTACCAGGTCAGGCTCACCCCGGAGAGCTGGGCGACCTCCTCCCGGCGCAGGCCCGGGACCCGTCGCCGCCCCACCGGCGCGCCGGAGGCCGGAATTCCCGACTCCGACGGATCAGCTTTTCTTCGCCGTGACCTGATGAAGTCACCGAGTTCTTTCCTGCCCAGCTCACCGTTCGCGGACGCCATCCGGTCCCCCGTAACCACTCTCAGTTATCTGGTGCTCCCGGCACCAGTGTTCACTCCACTCTTCTGAAGTGTCAAGCAGAGCTCGATGATGGATTGCACCCGGCATATCCGCATTCAATCGGAATATCCGAGACCGGTTTCACGGAAGGGAAACACCATGGCAACATCAGACGAAATCGACACCATCCTGGCCGAACTGTTCCTCACCCCCGAGGGCCTGCGGGACCCGTATCCGCGGTACGCGCAGGTCCAGTCGCTCACCCCGGTGCACCGCACCGCGCTCGGGCACTGGATCATCACCGGCTACGACGACGTCAACACCTTCCTGCGCCACCAGCACGCGCTCAAGGACCCGTACCGGGTCTTCGCCCCCTGGGTCGGCCGGGACGAGTGGCAGCAGCACGCCGCCCTGCGCCGGCTGCCCGACATCATGCTGTGGGCCAACCCGCCGGACCACACCCGGCTGCGCAAGCTGGCCGGCTTCGCGTTCACCAACCGGGCGGTGCAGGCGATGCGCCCGGCGATCACCGGCATGGTCGACGGGCTCGCCGACACGCTCGCCGAGCGCGGCACGATCGACTACATGAAGGACTTCGCCTTCCCGCTCCCCGCGATGGCCACCGGCCGGCTGCTCGGCGTGCCGACCGAGGACCTGCCCTCGCTGCAGGGCCCGATGCGCGCCTTCCAGGACGTCTACGAACTCGGCCTCACCCCGGAGACGCTGGCCGCCTGCGACGAGGGCGCGCAGTTCACCGACGACTACTTCGCCGCGCTGGTCGGCGACCGCCGCAAGCACCCCGGCGACGACCTGCTCTCCGCGCTGATCGCCGCCCAGGACGGCGCCGACCAGCTCAGCGAGGGCGAGCTGATCGGCATGTGCAACCTGCTCTTCGGGGCCGGCTTCGAGACCACCACCAACCTGCTCGGCAACGGCATGCTGGCGCTGCTGCGCCACCCCGACCAGATGGCCAGGCTGCGCGAGGACCCGGGGCTGATCCCCGGCGCCGTCGAGGAGATGCTCCGCTACGACAGCCCGACCCAGCTCGGCAACCGGGTCACCGAGAGCCCGGTCGAGATCGGCGGGGTGATGATCCCGATCGGCGCCTCGGTCGTCGCCCTGGTCGGCGCGGCCCACCGCGACCCGCGCCGCTACCCCGACCCGGACCGCTTCGACGTCACCAGGACGGACGCGCCGGTGCTGTCGTTCAGCTCGGGCATCCACTACTGCCTGGGCGCGGCACTGGCCCGGCTGGAGGCGCAGGTCGCGTTCTCCACCCTGTTGGAGCGCTTCCCCCGGCTGCGGATCGCCGACGGCGCGGAGGTCGAGTTCCGGGCCCGGCTGACCCTGCGCGGGGTGGAGTCGCTGCCCATCGCGGTCGACTGACCGCCGTGGCCGCCCCCGCCTCCGCTCCCGTCGCCGCCCGGCCGGCGACGGCCGGCCTGGTGCCGCTGTTCGCCGTCTCCGGCGGCCTCACGGTCGGCAACCTCTATCTGGCACTGCCGCTACTGGACACCCTGGCAAGGGATTTCGACGCCTCGCACCTCGCGGTCAGCCTGATCGTGGTGGTCACCCAGGCCGCGTACGCGCTGGGCCTGGTGCTGGTAGTCCCGCTGGCCGACATGCTGGACCGGCGACGGCTGATCCTCACCCTGCTCACCGTCGAGAGCGCGGCACTGCTGCTGGCCGGCGCCGCGCCGGTGCTGCAAGTGCTCTACCTGGCCGGGTTGTTGATCGGCCTGGCCTGCGTGGTGGTGATGGTGATGGTGCCGTTCGCCGCCTCGCTGGCCGAGGAGTCCGCCCGGGGCCGGGTGATCGCCGGCGTGATGAGCGGCGTGCTGATCGGCTCGCTGCTGATGCGCTTCCTGTCCGGCGTGCTCGGCGAGCATCTCGGCTGGCGGCCGGTCTACTTCGGCTCGGCCGCACTGGCCGCGCTCACCGCCCTGACGCTCCGTCAACGCCTGCCGGCCGGCCTCGGCGCCCGCCCGCCGGGCCGGCTCGGCTACGGCGAACTGCTGCGCTCGCTACCCGGGTTGCTCCGCGCCCACCCCGTGCTGCGGCGCCGCTCGCTGTACGGGATGCTCTGCTTCGGCTCGTTCACCGCGTTCTGGACCCCGCTGCCCTTCCTGCTGGCCGACCCGCCGTACGAGTACGGCGCGGGCGCCGTCGGGCTGCTCAGCCTGGTCGGCATCGGCGGGGTGGTGGCGGCCGTCCTGGCCGGACGGCTGGCGGACCGCGCGCCGGCCGACGGGAGCCGCCCCGGGCGCGGGCCGACCGGGCTGCTGCTGGCGGGCGTCTGCCTGTCCTTCCTGCCGGCCTGGGGCGGGGCGCACAGCCTGGTATTCCTGATCCTCGGCACATTCCTGCTGGATTTCATGGTGCAGGGTGCGCACATCACCAATCAGGGCGCCATCTACCGCCTTCCGCCGGAAATTCGCGGGCGCGTCACCTCGGTCTACATGACCGCGTACTTCATCGGCGGCGCGGCCGGCGGCGCGGCGTCCGCCGCGGTGTATTCCGCCGCCGGCTGGGGCGGCGCCTGCCTGCTCGGGGCCGGTCTGGCCGGGGCCGCCCTGCTGGCCTGGGGCGCCGAGCGGCGCCGGTAGCACCCCACGGCACCGGTAGTGCCAGGAGCACTATTACTTCTGCCACCATTGTGCGCAGAATTCCCCGATTCTACGGTGGTCGGGACGGGACTTTCACCGATTCCCTTACAGAATTCTGGAGTTGACTGTGGACGTACCACGTCATGAACTCGCGGACGGCCTGACGGTCTCCGCGGTGGGCCTCGGCTGCATGGGCATGGCCGAGTTCTACGGTGACCGCGACGACCCCGAGTCGATCGCGACCATCCACCGCGCCATCGACACCGGCGTGGACTTCCTGGACACCGCCGACATGTACGGCGACGGCGTCTCCGAGGAGATCGTCGGCCGGGCCCTGCGCGGCGGGCGCCGCGACCGGGTGGTGCTGTCCACCAAGTGCGGCATGATCCGTACGCCCACCGGCGTGGAGATCGACGCCTCGCCCGCCCACATCCGCAGCGCGGTGGACGCCAGCCTGCGCCGGCTCGGCACCGACCGGATCGACCTGTACTACCTGCACCGGGTCGACCCGAAGGTGCCGATCGAGGAGTCGGTCGGCGCCCTGGCGGAGTTGGTCCAGGCCGGAAAGGCCCGCGCCATCGGCCTCTCCGAGGCAGGCGTCAACAACCTCCGCCGGGCGCACGCCGTCCACCCGATCGCCGCGCTGCAGACCGAGTACTCCCTGGCCACCCGGGACGTCGAGGCCGGCGTGCTGCCGCTCTGCCGGGAGCTGGGCGTCGGCTTCGTCGCCTGGGCTCCGCTCAGCCGGGGGCTGCTCGGCGGCCAGATCCTGCGCGACGAGGACCTCGCCCAGACCGACCTGCGGCGCTTCCTGCCCCGCTTCGAGCCGGACAACCTCCGGGCCAACGGCGCCATCGTGGCCCGCCTGGGCGCGATCGCGCTGGACAAGGGCTGCAGCACCGCGCAGCTGGCCCTGGCCTGGCTGGTGGCCCAGGGCGTGGTGCCCATCCCCGGCAGCCAGACCAGGCGCGACTTCGAGGAGAACGCCGCCTCCCTCAGCGTCGAACTCACCCCCGAGGACCTCGCCGCGATCGACGCGATCGCCCCGCCCGGCGCCTTCGCCGGCACCCGTTTCCCGCCCGCTCTGATGCACCTCGTCTCCGCGGACTGACTCCCGATCCGACGACCCATCACATGGAGGCACTCCCGTGAGCCCGAACACCTCGACCCCCCGCACCGTCCTGATCACCGGCGCCTCCGGCGGTCTCGGTACCGCAACCGCCCGCAAGCTGCTCGCCGCCGGCTGGCGCGTGATCGCCGCCGTCCGCACCCCCGAGGCGATCTCCCGGCTCCCCCGGGACCTCGAAGGCGTGACGGCCGTGGCCCTCGACGTCACGGACCCGGAGTCGATCGCCCAGGCGGTCCGCTCCCTGCACCCGCTGCTCGGCCAGCACGGACTGAACGCCCTGGTGAACAACGCCGGCACGATCGTCCAGGGCCCGGTCGAGCTCGTCCCCGAACACGCGCTGCGCCGGCAGTTCGAGATCAACGTGTTCGGCCAGATCGCCGTCACCCAGGCGTTCCTGCCCGCGCTGCGCACCGCACGCGGACGGATCGTCAACATCGGTGCCATCACGGCCCGTACCGCCGTGCCGTTCTTCGGGCCGGTCGCCGCCTCCAAGGCCGCGATCGCCTCGCTGAACGACACCCTGCGGATGGAGCTGAAGTTCCAGGGCGTCGACGTCACCCTGGTCGAGCCCGGCGCGCTGGCCACCGAGATCTTCGCCAAGGCCGACAAGTCGTCCGCCGAGGACGGCTGGACGGGCGGCCCGGACACCGTCGGCCGCTACACCAAGGCCCTCCAGGACGCCCAGGCCGCCGCCGCCAAGCAGAGCAACACCGCCGTGGAGAAGGCCGCCGCCACCGTGGTCAAGGCCGTCACCACCGGCCGCCCGAAGACCCGGTACACGATCGGCTCGGACGCCCGCGCGCTCGCCTTCCTGAGCAAGCTGCCGGACCGCACGCGGGACGGCCTGCTGCTGCGCACCCTCGGCCTCGGCAAGGAGAGCTTCAACAGCCGCCCGCAGTCGCTGCACCGGGCCTGAGCACCACCGAATGCCGAGGGGAGCATCATGTTCGACCGTCTGGCCCGGCTGACCACCGCCCGGCCGCGCCTCATCCTGATCCTGGCCCTGGTGGCCGCCGCCGCCGCCGTCGTACTCGGCGGCGGCGTGGCCGACCGACTACAGGGCGGCGGCACCACCAACCCGAACTCCGAGTCCTCACAGGCCGCCGAGCTCCTCACCCGGGACTTCGCAGCCGGCCGCCCCAACCTCGCCCTGCTGGTCAAGGCGGACGGCGGGGTCGACTCACCCGCCGCGGCCGCCGAGGCCGAGCGGATCGCCACCCGGCTCGCCGCCGAGCCGTCCGTGCTGGGCGTCAACTCGTACTGGCAGAACAGGTCCGCCGCGCTGCGCAGCACCGACGGCGGCTACGGCCTGATCGTCGCCCGCATCAACGGCACCGAGACCGAGGCGGACAAGACCCTCAAGGCCATCGCCCCGAACTACCGGGGCACCCACGGGCCACTGGAGGTGCGCATCGGCGGCGCGACCCAGATCCGCACCGAGGTGCAGGACACCAGCCGCAAGGACCTCGGCAAGGCCGAGGTGATCGCCCTGCCGCTCACCCTGCTGGTGCTGGTGCTGGTCTTCCGCAGCGCGGTCGCCGCACTGCTGCCGGTCGCGATCGGCCTGATCGCGATCGTCGGCACCAACGCCTCGCTGCGCGTCATCACCGGCTTCACCGACGTCTCCATCTTCGCCCTCAACCTGACCACCGCGCTGGGTCTGGGCCTCGCGGTGGACTACGGACTGTTCATCGTCCGCCGCTACCGCGAGGAACTGCACGGCGGCGCCGACTACCCGGCCGCCGTCCGGACGACCCTGAACACCGCCGGGCGGACCGTCGCCTTCTCCGCCCTGACGGTGGCCGTCGCACTCTCCGCGATGCTCATCTTCCCGATGTACTACCTGCGTTCGTTCGCCTACGCGGGCATCTCGGTGGTGCTGATCGCCGCCACCGCGGCGCTGGTCGTGCTGCCCGCGCTGCTGCTGGTGCTGCGCCACCGGATCGACTCGCTGGACCTCACCCGGCTGCTGCGCCGCCGGACGGCCGGCAGCCGTGCGGCGGACGCCTCGGGCCGGCGCTGGCGGCGGATCGGCGAGGCGGTGGTGCGTCGCCCGGTGGTCTTCCTGGTGACCGCCGTCGCCCTGCTGATCGCTCTCGGACTCCCTTTCCTGGGCGTCAAGTTCGGCAACATCGACGACCGTCAGCTGCCGAAGACCGCCGAGGCGCACCAGGTCCAGCAAGTGATCCGCGACCAGTTCACCTCCCGCCCCACCGGCGTGCTGGACGTGGTGGCCGAACAGGGCGCCCCGCAGAACGAGCTCGCCCAGTACGCCGCCACCCTCTCCCGGCTCGCCGGCGTGGACCGGGTCGACTCGGCGGCCGGCGTCTTCCAGAACGGCGCCATCACCCAGCCGGCGGGCCCGGCCCAGCAGCGCTTCACCGCGAAGACCGGCCAGGCGCTCTACCTCTCGGTGGTGCCCTCGGTGGAGGACGTGTCGCCGGAGAGCCAGCAGCTCGTCCGCGACATCCGGGCCACCCAGGTGTCGTTCCCGGTCAAGGTCGGCGGCGGCGCGGCCGAACTCGTCGACACCCAGGACACCCTGGGCAGCAGGCTGCCGTACGCGCTGATCGCGATGATCGGCGTGACCGGCGCGCTGCTCTTCCTGATGACCGGCAGCGTCGTGGTGCCGGTCAAGGCCGTGCTCCTCAACACGATCAGCCTCAGCGCCGCCTTCGGTGCACTGGTCTGGGTCTTCCAGAGCGGCCATCTCAGCACCCTGCTGGGCGACTTCACGGTCACCGGGTTCCTACCGGCGACCCTGCCGGTGCTGATGTTCTGCGTCGCCTTCGGCCTCTCGATGGACTACGAGGTCTTCGTGCTCTCCCGCATCAAGGAGGAGTACGACCGCACCGGCGACAACACCGAGGCCGTGGTGCACGGGCTGCAGCGCAGCGGCGGCGTGGTCACGGCGGCGGCGGCCGTGCTGTCGATCGTCCTGGTGTCGATCGGCACCTCGCAGATCACCAACATGAAGATGCTGGGCCTCGGGCTCGCACTGGCCGTGATGATGGACGCCGTGCTGGTGCGCGGGGTCCTGGTGCCGGCCGTGATGCGACTGCTCGGCGACGCCAACTGGTGGGCGCCCGGGCCGCTGCGCCGCCTGCACGCGCGGATCGGCATCAACGAGGGCGGCCCCGTCCCGGCGCAGGCTGCCGCGCGGCGGTCCGAGTCCCGCAAGGCGGGTGAGCCGGTATGACGGACCGGACGGACCGCTGGAGGGCCAGTGTGAACGGGGCGGCCTGCGTCGGCTCCGGCCTCTGCGCGGCCTCGGCGCCCGGGTGGTTCAGCCTGGACGCCAACGGCCGGGCCACCGCCCCGGACGGCCCGCTGGACGCCTCGGAGGAGGCCCTGGAGGCCGCCGAGAACTGCCCCGCCGCCGCGATCTCGCTGCACACCGAAGACCTCGGTGACGAGGTCTTCGCCCCCTGAGACACGCCCCGAACCCCCTCGGAGGCGTGAAACGCACCGTCCCGGCCCGCGCACCACGGGCCGGGACGGTCGCGTCGTCGCGGGGTCTACTGCTTGAGCTCGGCGTACGCCTCGGGGCTGCTGTCCTTGAGGAACTCCCAGCAGCGGCCGGCCTCCTCGGTCTCGTCGATCTCGTCCGCCGCGCGGGCGAGCGCGGCGAGGCAGCGCAGGAAGCCGCGGTTGGCGCGGTGGTCCCACGGCACCGGCCCGTGGCCCTTCCAGCCGTTGCGGCGCAGCGCGTCCAGGCCCCGGTGGTAGCCGGTGCGGGCGTAGGCGTAGGACTCGACCGTGCGGCCGGCCCCGAAGGCGTCGTCGGCGAGCATCGCCCACGCCAGTGAGAAGGTCGGGAACGCCGCCGCGACCTGGGTCGGGGAGGCCGATTCCTCGCCCAGCATCCGGTACGGCTGCTCCTCCTCGGGGAGGAGTGTCGGCTCCGGGCCGCCGAGCAGGTTCTTGTGAATACTCATGCCTGCAGTCTGCCCTTTCGGCCGAGCGAGTGTCGCCACCCGGGGCCCGTGCCGCCCCCGGAGTACATACTCGGTATGTAGACAGTCGGGCTACCGGCGTGCGAGGGTGAGGGCCCACGGGGGGGCCGAGGTGCGTACGGCTGCCCGCGTGTCCTGCCGGGCGACCAGAGAGCATCCGCAGTGCGAACGACTCCCCAGACCGCGAAGGCCCCCACGCCGAACCGGAGGGCCCGGCAACGCAGTCGCGTACGGCGCCGCCGCCGGGTCCTCGGGTTCGTCCTGATGTGCGCCCTGACGGTGGCGGGCTGCGCCGTGGTGGTGCTGCGCGACGACGGCCCGGCCGCGGGCCCCGGGGGCACCGTGCAGGGCCGGAC
>FTKF01000003.1_pt2 | contig 11343 bp, 18 predicted proteins | sample 1658111 | NCBI WGS metagenome assembly FTKF01 (sample SAMEA3914800, study PRJEB12502) | metagenome | biome: forest; material: soil | place: USA | collected 2011-06-22 | depth 0.1 m
CGGCGTGAACCACGCCACCTCGTGAGACTCGTCCGACACCCGGAGCTCGCCCCCGACTGGACGTCCGAGCAGGCAGATGGAGAACTCCTGCCGGACCTCGCCGTCGTCGTACGCGAAGACGTGCCCCGGGTTGGTGTAGGTCCCGACGATCCCGGTGATGTCCACGGTGATGCCGGTCTCCTCCAGGGTCTCCCGGATGCCGCAGCCAGCCAGGGACTCGCCGAGCTCCATCTTCCCGCCGGGCAGGGCCCACATGCCGTTGTCGGTGCGGCGCTGGAGGAGGACTCGCCCGTCGTCGTCTACCACCACGACGGACGCGGCGGGCACCAGGCTGTTCGGCTTGGGCGCATTCGGGTCGTCCTCGTAGTCACGCCTCGGCATGCTGTACCTCCAGGTTCCAGGCGTCACGGCCGCGGGCCCACAGGTCTTCCGTGTGCCCCGCGAACCGGTCGAACACTCCGTCGTCCTGGGCTCGCCGCAGGTGCATCATGGGCGCGTCGTGGCCGATCCTACCGGGCAGCAGCGGCGTAACAATCATGTCCTGGTCGAAGCGGAACACGGACAGGGAGACGTGCCCGGTCTCGTACCGCGTCTCGATGGGGGCGTCCCTCAGCTTGGCCAGCTCGGACAGGGTCACCTCAATGCGGGTGGACAGGGTGAGCGGGACGTCCTCCTCCATCTCGCGCTGGCGGGTCACGGGGCTGGCCGGGTCACCAAGGATGAAGCGCACCCGACACCCGGCGGCGGCTTTCTTTCTCAGCAGGTCGCCCAGGTTCGCCTGCTCGAACCAGAGGAAATAGTTGGTGTAGCCGGCGAACGTCAGCTCGTGCTCGGCGCGGTGGATGAGCTGCCGCCACAGGGATGCCGGCGCGGCGGAGCGGTAGGGGTACATCTGCACGAGCTCGCGGTCCGGGCCGGACTTCACCAGCTGCTGTACGGACGGCCAGAGCACGGTCTCCTCCTCGTCGAGGGCCCGGCTGGCCGCCGCACGGTGCCGGGCATGGGGCACGCGCGTGGGGTCGCTGATCCACCGTCCGATGGTCTTGGGGTCGACACCGACTGCCCGCGCGAGCTGGGCCTCGGTCATGTTCGCACGGGTCAGCGCCTGCATCAGGGGCTGGTTCATGGCCTCACCTCTCGGATCTGCGGGGACGAGTCAAGTCGTACCAGTGGGACGTCCCAAACGTCCTTAAAACGCGGTAGGACGTCCCGGGGTTACGGCCGACGATCAGGGTGTGACGGACACCCAGGTTGCTCCACAGTCGCCCACCGACGACCAGCTGCACGGCAAGGCCTGCATCACGTGCGGCACCGAGGCCGGGCCGCTTGTTCCTGCCGGCCACCGGCACACCCCGACCGGCGCCAGCACCGCCCCGCTCGGCTGGGCTGTCGTCGCCTGCCCCGCCCACGCACCTGAGGAGATCTGATGAGTGACATGGTGACCGTCTCGATCGAGGGCGTCCTGAAGCCGGTGCAAAAACCCCTCCCGCAAGCCGTTGTCCTGGCGTGGCAGACGCTGCGGGCGCTGCCGCTCGGCAGCCAGTACGAGGCGTACCGCCGGTTCTTCGGCACGGGGGCCCAGCAACGAGTGCGGGAGGCATTCGACCAGGACGGCCAGCTGGAGTTGACGTTCCAGTTGGAGGGCGAACTGCGGTCCGTGCGGATCGAGCCGGTGCGCCAGGCCGCGAGGGTCCGATGAGCGCCCGGTTCGAGATCCGGGCCCGGGACGGCGGCATCGGCATCTGGGATCACCGCCGTGACCAGTGGCTGGATCAGCCGGGCATGAGGCACGTCTACTGGTGGCCGACGTCAGCCCAGCCGCACGCGCAGGCCTACATCAACCGGCAGCAGCCGGCCGCCACGGGTCCTACCCGAGCCGTACACGCCAGCGGTCAGCGGGCAGCACCAGGTCCGCAGTCTCGACGGGCTGTCCCGTCTCCGCGTACCGGGTCCGCTGCACCAGCCACGCCGGCACCCCTTGCGGTAGGCCGAGCAGCGTGCCCTCCTCTGCGGTGAGCGCGTGCAGCTGTGCCTCGGCGACAGACCGGGACCATGTGCTCGCGCGACGCCCGGCCCACCAGGTCGTCACGAGGTGGCTGGGCCGCAGGTCCGGGTCGAGGCACTCGATGCGCTCCCAAGAAAGTCGCACACGGAGTACAACCTCCAGTCGGCCTGCGAGGTCTGACGTAGCACGGCTTATGCCGGTCGCGCCGTCCCCGGTGGGGTATGGCCAGTCGGCATCGGGGTCCAAGAGTGTCCGCACAGCAGGAGGATGCGCCACGTACAGCCGCGAGCGCTGGGTTCCGTCGAGTTCTCCCGCGCGTCGGAGTACAGCCATGCCGAGCCGAACCGCCGCGTCCGTGACGCCTAATTCGGCGGCGAGCCGTGCGCGTGAGGGCAGTTGATGTCCGGGCAGCCACAGGCCGGAGGAGATGCGTCGGCGAAGTTCGGCGGCGACGCGCTGGTACGGCGCGACCGGCGGCATGTGGATCCCTGCGAGCGGAGTTACTGAGCGTCAACCGTTGCGCAACGGTCACGTCGCTACCGTAGGGATATGTCGGAATCTTGGGCGCCCAAGGTATGGACAAGAGGGCCCTGACCTCGGACGATCAATGAGGCCGCCATCGGCCTGCTGTTTCGAATCCGTTGCAGGGCGTGTTCGCGATACAGCAGAGGAGGCAAGAAGGCGGGCATTGCATGCAGACGAACAATGCTAGATCATGTGTTCGATTATGTGGACATGTGGCTTCCGCTTTCACGGAGCGGGCGGTCGGGGCGGACTGGAGTCCCCGTAACGCAGACGGCCGGAGTCGAGCAGAACCAGGCACCCCCAAGAAGTGCGCGGCTGCTCGACCCCGGCTCTTTAAAGATCAAATGGGAGGAGACGGGAGATGATCTTCGGAAGTACCTGCTAGCTACTGCTAGCTTTTGCCAGCTTCTTGCAGCTCCACTAGCCAAGACTCCGCAGGTCAGCGGCCTGACCTGCCATCTCGTCTCAGGTTCCGTATCGGCGGCGGAATGGGCACGATTCTGCCGTACCTTCCGCACTCTGCGCCGTGACCTGCATCAACTGGTTCCCGCAGTGATCAACTGGGAGCGAGGCGGGAGATCATCTTCCACGCGCTGCCTCCCAGCGCTGCTGGAGGCTCTCGGCGATCTGAAGCTCCATCGCTGGTGTGGTCTGAGAGTACACGCCCTCGACCCCCTGGATCCGGTGTCCCATCCGCTCCTCGATGGCCACTCGGGAGTGCCGTCCATCCTCGTCCAGCCACACCTTCATGCCGTGCCGCAGGCCGTGGGGCACCATCTCCTCGATGCCGGCGACCGGTTCGACGCGGGGCCGCGGAACCCTCCCCGCGCGCTCCTCCGCACCGTTCAACGACGGCAGCCAGTAGTACGACGAGAAGTCCGTGGCCAGCAGCGACCCGCCCCGGGGGGCGGGAAAGACCCACTCGCTGTCGTGGGTCTCCAGCAGCTCAGAGATCAGGCCTGCCAGGAACGGGGGCAGCACCAGGTTGCGCCGGCTGCCGTACTTCGGTGGCACGAGCTGCTGCACCTTCTGGCCACCCTCAGGCGGGCGGACGTACTGGTGCTGCCAGTGCACGCGCACGGCTGGCATCGTGCCGTAGCGCTCCCGCGCGAGGCGCTGGCGCTTCCGATCAGCGGCGCGCTCCGGTGCCGTCTTCGGTTCGCCGCCGGGGTCGGACCACGGCCAGAGCGGGTAGCACCACTCACGGCGCAATCCGTACATCTCCCCCTGCCGAAGGCCGAGGTAAGCCTTGGTCAGCACGAAGACGTAGCCGGTGGGCCCCCAGATGGCGCCCGCATTCTGGGCAAGGCGGAGGACCTGCTCTGCCGTGCCGACCACTGCGTCCTGCTCCTGCGGCCGCTCGTAGCGGCCGCGCCGGCGGTTCTCGGGGGGTACTGGTGACTGCTTCAGCAGGGGTGGCCGGTGTGCGACAGCGTCGCTCATGAGCAGTCGGAAGAGCCCGAGGATCTGTGCGGCGTAGTTTCGCGAGTACCGTGCGCGCAGGGATTTCTCCCAGCTGAGGTAGGCACTCGTCGTGATGTCGGAGAGTGCGCATCCGGTCCATTGCGGGATGACCTGAACACGCAACATCTTGAGGTACGTCTCCAGCGATCCGGGGCCGACATCAATCGTGTCGATCCACTGCTCGATCCAGTCATCGAGGGTGGTGCTGTCGCTGAGGCGGTTGTCGAAGTAGTCGCCCCTGCGGACGTCGGATTCCTGATCGTTGGCGTGCGCCTTGGCCTTGTCCTTCGTCAGGAAGCCGGGCTTCGAGTCGTACGTTCCGTCAGGCCTCTTCCAGCGGGCGCGCCAGGTCGTCCCGCGCTTCTCTGCGTAGCCCATCACGCCTCCCGGGTGGAGAGGCCGACGGGGCAGGTCATCGTGCAGGTTCCGCAGTCGATGCCGGCGCGGGTCAGCAGTTCGACAGCTTGGATCTTCGCGGCTTCGTCGTCACGCACTCGCGGCGTGATGAGGCAGGTGACGATGCCCTCTTCGGGCACGGTCAGACCTACGAAGGCCGGGCCTAGGTCGACGGGGAAACAGGCGTGCTGGATGTGCATAGGTCCACCTCGGATCGAGGATGGCACCCCCAAGGCCGTTAAGGATTCCACAAAATGACTACTTGTGACGCAGTAGCCCCACAGATTCGTTCGAACCTAAAATAACGATCAGGTAACTGGCGGCCAATGACACCTTACTGGTGCGCCCCAGACTCCCTATCCCTACGGATCTTCCGGAACTCCTCAACCACCGCATCCGCGAGCGCCATGATCTGAGCCGCCGTCATGTCGGCCTGGTTGGCGAGGGTCACGTTCTTGTATGCCTGCCGAACGTCATCGTCGACCCATGGCACCTGGGAGTAGCGCGCGCCCTTGGCGGTCTCGGTGGGGAACGGCCTGAAGGTGGGGTCGTCGAGGATCAGCTGGCTCGTGCCTGGCGGCCAGTCCAAGACCTCATCCACGCGCGCGTACGTCGTGTCGCGAACGCCGGCCGCATCCTCGACGCGATGCCAGGTCGTATTGGACATCTGGGCACGCCGGGCAGCCTCGTCCACCGACAGGCGCAGGGCGGTTCGGCGCAGGGCAACGGCATCGGCGAGTCGTTGCAGGTCGGCAGCATCTCGTGGCATGTCCCACATCATCGCAGGACCACCCAGTCACTGCCAGGACTGCCCCCAAACGGGCCGGTTCTCGCCTACAACCTGGCATATGCCGGTGCTAGGACCTACTAGCTTCCTCACGTAACTACTAGTTTCTACTAGGCAGACCTACTAGAAGCTGCTACCTTCGAGTCATGCCCCAGCGATCCACAGTCGAGGTAAACGGGGCGGCGATCCGCAGGATCCGCAAGCTCTCCGGCGCAGAGATGCGTGATCTGGCCATCCAGGTCGGCATCAGCGCGAACTACCTCAGCCGGATCGAGACCGGAAGCCGCCGCAACGTGCGGGCCGGCGTCTACGCCGCCCTCCGCACAGCCCTCAGCGCGACCGATGACCAGCTCCTCGCCGACAGCGAGGCCGAACAGACAAGGACGAAGTGACGTGGCAACGCTCGCCATGACGCCCAGCCGGCCCCCCAAGGGGGGCGCCCAGCCCAACTACCACAACGTCAACGAGGCGGCCGAACGTCTCCGAGTTGGCGTCCGATGGCTGCGAGACGGCGTGAACCACCGCGGATTCCCGCACGGCCGGCTTGGTGCCCGGCTGGTCTTCTCTGACGCCGACATCGCCGCGATCTACGAGATGTACCGCGTGCCGGCGCAGGTCGTTCGCCGCCGCCGCGCCGCCTGATCTTCCCGCCACATGGGGCGGGCCCCCACCCGGCAGCCACCGGACGAAGGCCCTCAACCCCCACCCCCGCAGTACCTACACGAGAGAGGTGGACATCTTGTCCTCCATCTTTGCAGAACAGAGTGAGCTGGTGCTCACGGAGTCCCGCACGATGCGGGCCGCGACGGTCGAGCGGACCGACGTCCTCACGAAGGTGAAGGCGCTCGCCCTGCTCCCGGACGGCGTGCACGCTGACCTCGCCAGCGTCGCCTCCTACTACGAGGTCGACCCCGAGGCCATCAAGAGCATCATCCGTCGCCACCGCGACGAGCTCGCCGAGAACGGTCTCCACGTTCTTCGCGGCTCCGAGCTCGCCGAGTTTGACGGGGTCAACCTGACCCTCTCAAAGCGTCGGGCGCTCACCCTCTTCACCCGTCGCACGATCCTGAACGTCGGCCAGCTGCTGACGGACTCCGAGGTCGCCCACCAGGTCCGCGGTTACCTCCTGAATGTCGAGGAGACCGCGTCGGTCGCGGCCCGATCGGAGGCGGTGGACCGCGCGGAGCTGGCGGCCCTGCAGATGAAGGTGTTGGCGGCGGCCAGCGGCATCGTGGACGGCGCGTGGCTGCAGCTGAAGGCGCGGCACGTGGCGGCGCGGGCCCTCGGTGAGGAGCCGGACGTCGACCCGCTGGACCGGCCGCTGTACATCCCGGACTTCCTGAAGGGGAAGGGCCTGAAGAAGGCCCAGATCGTCAGCGCTCAGAGCTGGTTCGGTAAGCGTGCCGTCGGCCTGTACCAGGCGGAGCACGGCGAGCGCCCGGGCAGTCGCACGGAGGACACGGCCGGCGGGTCGGTTCGGGAGACGTTGGCGTGGACGTACCACGATCTGCCGATCTTCGAGGAGACGTGGTCGCGGTACTACGCGGCGAAGTTCCCGCAGGTCCCGGCTCAGCTGAGCATTGCTGGCGGTGTCTGAGATGGCGCTGTTCGGTGGTCTGGGTGAGGTTGTGGTGCCGGGTTGGTCGCCGGCGACGCGGGCGTTCGTCGCGGAGTTCGAGCTGCGTGCGGGTCTGGCTGCGGTGGCGGCCCGGGTGCCGGGTGCCGGCGTGATGCTGTCGGAGGCGGAGGTCAGCCCCGACGGTCGTGAGGTGACGCTGACGGTCTGGTCGGTGCGTGAACTGTCGACCTGGTACGACGTGCTGGGGTTCCGGTCGGCTGGGGTGACGGGCCGGTCGGAGCGCCGCGGTGACGGCCAGCTGTATGGCCTGGGTGGTCTGGCGTGGCAGGTGGCTCTGCCGGAGCTGGTGGAGCTGCCGGGTGTGCGGGTGATGCTGGAGTCGGAGTCCGGCGAGCGTGAGACGTTGCCGGATACGGCGTTGGTGCGGGCGATGTGCCCGTGGGCTGCCCGTCTGCAGGCTGCGTCCAGTCAGCAGGTGGCCGCGTGAGCGCCGACCGGGTGGAGCCGCTGTTGTCGTCGCGGCTGGAGGAGATCGTGGCCCGTGAGGCTGCCGCGACCAAGGGGCCGTGGGGATGGTTCGACGGTGGCGACTACGCCGACGTCGTCGCCGACTACCAGTCCACCGGGTCCGGTTCCTACTCCTGCCGTCAGCAGGTCGTTCGCGTCGAAGCTGACTGGTACTTCGACGACCCGCAGCACGCCGACTGCGAGGCCGAGAGCGCCAGCGAGCAGGCCATGGCCGACGCCGACTTCATCGCTCACTCCCGGCAGGACGTGCCGGACCTGATCAGCGAGGTCGGGTTCCTGGCTGCCGCGCTGGCGGATGAGCGGGGTGTGGTGGCCGAGCAGCGGGAGACGATCGCGGCGCTGCGGGCGGCGCTGGAGCTGTCGGCCGGCAAGGTCCGGGACGCGCAGCGGCAGGCCGCTGCTGTCCGCGAGCAGTGCGGTCCGGCGCAGGCCGCAGTGTGCGCCCGGTGGGTGGATGAGCACGGGGATCCGGCGGACTGGCCGGAGAGGGTCCGCGCTGCGTACGCCAACACCATCGCGAGCATGCGCGCCGGGAGCCAGCTGTGACGCCGGCTGGTCTGCCGTCGCCGGTGCTGACGCTGCCGCTGGTGACGCCGCTGGTGCGGCTGGCGGTGGCGGTGCGGATGCACCCGGAGTACCGCCGCTACCTGGCTGAGCGCCGCGCCGCCCGCAAGGGGCAGTCCTGATGGCCGCCGTCCGGCCCGTGGTCGAGCCGTCCGGGTGCCGGCACTGCGGCATCCCCAAGCGCAAGCACTACCAGCAGTGGAAGCCCCCGGTCGGCTGGCACCAGCACACCGCCCCGACCGACAGCCAGATCCTCACGCGGATGAAGGCGCGCCGCGCCGCCCGCACCACCACCACCCTGAAGGACAAGCAGATGAGCACCACGCCCCCCGCACTGACCACCATCACCGCGCTGCACACCCTGCTGACGGAGCGCCCCGGTCTGGCCGCGCTGCCGATCTACTGGTCGGTCCGGCCGAACGGCGACCTGCACGCGGACCCGTTGTTCGCCACGCCGGGCAGTCACGACGCGGTGCGGTCTCTGGCTGTGGCGCTCGGCGTCGAGGCCCGCGAGTACGAGACCCACATCCCGGCGACCGGTGAGAAGTTCGCCGCCGTGACGTTGGGCGGTAATGAGTTCGCCGGCGTGACCGTCTACTCGACTGGCTACGCGCCGCTGGCCGTCGAGGCCGACGTCGCCAAGGTCGGTGCCTAATGACCAACACCCTGACCCGCCGCGCGCGGATCCTCCTCGGCCGCCTGCTGAACCGGGCCCTCCTCGCCGTCCAGCCCGCCGACCTGATCCCCGGCCTGCACCCGGTGTACGTCCGCCGGACCGGGCTCGGATGCGAGCTGGCCGTCGACTCCCTCGTCGAGGAGGCGGTCGTCGCCCTGATGGCCGAGGTCGCGGAGGACCCGGAGGGTGTCGCCGACGAGGCGACGTACCTGCTGGCTACGGACGGCCCGGAGCGGGACGCGCTGCTGGAGGCCCTGGTCGAGCGGCTCGGCGGCGGGACGCTCCGGCTGGGCGGCGCCGCTGTGAAGCGGCTGTCCGACCAGCTGACGACCGTCGCATCCGTCACCCCGCTTCCGATCCGCTTCCCGCGCCAGCCGAACCGGAAGGCCGCCTGATGGCCGTCCTGCTGTACACCGCCGCCGCGGTGCTGGCCTTGGTCGTCACCTTGATGGAGGTCCGGGCCCACCGTCGGGTCCGGCTCGCCGTCGCCGACCAGGTCGCCCCCGTCCGGTACCTCACCGAGAGGGACAGCCGATGATCCGCCGCCTCCTCACCCTGCGCATCGTCCGCATCACCAAGCCCGTCCACTGCCTGGAGCTCGTCCGCCCGGATGGCTACGGCTGGTACCTCTGCCCGCTTCCGGGCCGAAGGGACGGCCACCGATGACCATCACCTCGCCGGCCGGGGCGACCACCGCCCCGGCCGCCGGGCCCGTCATCGTCACGGAGCCCGGCATCTACGAGATGACCGCCGCTGAGTACCACGCCGACCCCGTCCCGCAGGGATCCCTGTCGTCGTCGGGCGCCCGCCGGCTGCTGGCCCCCTCCTGCCCCGCCCTGTTCCGCCACGAGCAGCTGCACGGCCGACCGCCGAAGCGCACGTTCGACCTCGGCCACGCCGCCCACAAGCTGATCCTCGGCACCGGCCCGGAACTCCGACGGCTGAAGCACGACAGTCTGACCACCAAGGCGGCCCGGGCCGACCGGGACGCGGCGTACGCCGACGGCGCGGTGCCCCTGCTCCGCGCCGACTGGGAGACGGTGCACGCGATGGCCACGGCCATCCGCCAGCACCCCATCGCCAGCCGCCTGTTCGACCCGGCGAACGGCAAGGGCGAGCAGGCCCTGTTCTGGTGGGACGCCGACGCGCAGGTCATCCGCCGGGCGATGCTCGACTGGCTGCGCGAGCGCCGTGGCACCGAGCGGCTGATCGTCTCCGACTACAAGACGACGACGGACGCCAGCCTCGAAGCCATCGCCAAGGCCGTCGACACCTACGGCTACCACGCCCAAGGCGACTGGTACCTCGACGCCGTGAAGGCCCTCGGCTTGCACGGTGGCATCGAGCCGGCCTTCGTCCTGGTCTTCCAGGAGAAGCAGGCCCCGTACCTGGTGACGGTGGTCGAGCTGGATGCGATGGCCCTGCGTATCGGCCGGGCCCGCAACCGCCGTGCCCTGGAGATCTACCGCGAGTGCGTCGACTCCGGCCGGTGGCCCGGCTACAGCGACGCCGTCGAACTCATCGCCCTCCCCGCGTGGGCCGAAATCCGTGACACCCAGGAGTACCTGTGACATTCCCGCTCCCTGGCGCCAGCCAGGCAACGCAGGTCGAGCAGTCCCGCGCCGAGGCCGAGGTGAAGGCGGCGGTCGTCGTCGCCCAGCAGTGCCCGCGCAACATCGAGACGGCCCGTCTGGCCATGCAGTTCTCGTGCAAGCAGATGGCCCTGGCGGAGAAGGCGTTCTTCTCCTACCCGCGGGGCGGCGAGACGGTGACGGGCCCGACGATCCACCTGGCCCGTGAGCTGGCCCTGGTGTGGGGCAACATCCAGCACTCGGTGGCCGAGCTGTCCCGCGACGAGTCGGCCGGCCGCTCGGAGGTTCTGGCGTACGCCTGGGACCTGCAGACGAACGCCAGGTCCTCGCAGATCTTCATCTCGCCGCACAAGCGGGACACCAAGAGGGGCTCGAAGGAGCTGACCGAGCTTCGGGACGTGTACGAGAACAACGCCAACAACGGTGCCAGGCGCCTGCGCGAGGCGATCTTCGCGGTCCTGCCGATGTGGTTCCGCGAGGAGGCCATGGGCATCTGCCGGGAGACCTTGAAGAAGGGCAACGGTCAGCCGCTGGCGGCGCGCATCGAGGAGGCCGTCACTGCTTACGCCCAGCGTGGTGTGACGCTGCGGCAGTTGGAGGAGAAGCTCGGCGGCCGGCCCCGGGACCTCTGGTCCGAGGATGACGTCACCGAGCTGGACATCATCTTCCGGTCGATCAACCGCGGCGAGATCAAGCGTGACGAGGCGTTCCCGCCGGAGCGGGTGACCGTCGCCGAGATCACGCAGCGTTCGGACTTCCCGCCGTCCGAGGATGGGCAGCTGCCCCACGAGTGGACGGCTGGGCAGGTGGCCTGGCTGAAGGAGTCGGGTGCGGTTGCCGATCCGGCGACCCGCTCCGACAGTCCGTGGCCGGCCGTCGCACAGCCGGGCGGTGCCGAGTGATCGTCCTGCACCGTGCGGGGAACTCCGAGCCCGCGATGGTCCGCTACCGGAACCCCACTGACCAGGAAGCCGGCGACGAGCTCGACCTGGTGGCCATCGAACGGACTCTCGGCGACGAGTTCCCGCCGGCGCCGCTCACCATCTGGGAGGCCCGGCTCGCCGGCCGGTTGATCGTCGACCCGAACAACGAGATCCGGGCCTCCGAGATCGCCCACCTGCTCGGGGTGCACTCGCGGACCGTCGTCCGCTGGCGGTCCGAGCGCCGCACCGAACTCACCGAGGGGAGCCGGACCGTGAGGACCACCATCGAGCGCGGCGAGCGCTG
>FTKF01003563.1_pt1 | contig 11255 bp, 11 predicted proteins | sample 1658111 | NCBI WGS metagenome assembly FTKF01 (sample SAMEA3914800, study PRJEB12502) | metagenome | biome: forest; material: soil | place: USA | collected 2011-06-22 | depth 0.1 m
CCGGTATCTCCGCATTCACGAGGAACGTCCCTTCGTGCTCCCGCCGTGGCAAGGCCGCTGCCTTCACCGCCGGCGTCCTGCTCATCGGCGGTGTCCAGCTGATCGGCGCCGAGTCCTCGTGGGCCTGCGGCGACATCCGCTACAGCGAGTCGAGCGCGATCGACTTCGCCGGGGGCGTTCCGGAGTCGGCCCCGTCCTCCGACTTCCGGCCTTTCGACTCCGACAGCATCACGGCCGACGGGAGCTGGGCCGAGTTCGGAATCGGCGTGGGTAACTTCACCGCCGCCGACCTCCCCGAGGTCACTCCCGGCTTCGGCCTGGCCGCCATGAAGGGCAACCCGCTGCGGGCCCAGGACGTGCACGTCGAGGTGAAGTGGGGAGGCATCTGGAAGCCGGTCAAGCTGCGGGCGGACTGCCGGGGCCTTGAGGCCGACGTCGACTTCATGACGGTGGCGCTGCCCAAGGACCGGGTCGCCAACTACACCTTCCGGGTCTCGCTCTCGTCGGACTCCCCGCAGAACCAGAGCGAGCTGGGCCTGGTGACGGACGCGGGCGTGAGCAACGGCCGACTGGGCCACTGGGGCTTTCGCACCGTGAAGATCAACCACCCGAAGCCCACCGCCGGCACGACCGCGAAGCCCGTCCCGGCCGCCACCACCGAGACGCCTGCTGCCTCCGCCGCCGCGCCGTCCGCCCCGGGCGCCGCGCCGGTCACCACCCCGGCGGCCCCGGTCACCGCGTCGCCCACCACCGCTGCCGCGCCCGAACTGGCCCACACCGGCGGCGGCAGCCCGAACGGCTTCCTGCTGGGCTCGGCCACCGCCCTCCTCGCGCTCGGCGCTGGCGGCCTGATCACTGTGCGCCGCCTGCGCAACAAGGGCTGAGACTCACCGGTCGGCGCGTTGCGGCGGCCGACGCGCGCAGGTCGGCCACGTGCCGGTTCTCCGTTCCGTCCAGGCGCCGCGCTCGAGGTACTCGGCCGACCGCTGCGTGGAGTAGGTCATGGCGGGATCCAGGGCAGCGGCGCGGGCGCGTTCCAGGACGACGAGGCGTCGGGGACGGGCAGGGCTCCAGCCTCGGAGACGAGACGGGCCTGGGGTGAGTTCGCAGGTCAGCCGCCGTGTGACGGCCCGGAGCCGGGGGTGTCGGCGGACGCGCCGTACCGTTGAGGCGGGGGCGAGAGACAGAGCGGGTGAACGCCGTGGACGAACGCACCTCCGAGCAGCCGGCGCCGGTGATGACCTGCGCCGAGTGCGGGCGCCTGGCCGACTGGAACCCGACGGGGTTCTGCACGTGGTCCTGTTACGACGCCCGGCCCCGCGCCGCCGACAGTGCCCCGTGCGCCCTCTCGTCGGCCTCGGCCCGCCCACCCACGTCGTGAACGTCGTCCCCGGCTCGCAGGGGTAGACCCAGGCGCGGTCACCAGTCACCGGGGCGGGCAGCAGCCCGACGTGGCTCCAGCCGGCCGGGACGGTGACGCGCACGCTCCAGTGCGAGCAGGACATCAGCACCTTCGCCTGGTCCGGGTCGGTCATCGCCGCGAAAAACGCCGAAGCCGTCCGCAGGACCTCGTTCGCCCGCCTCAGCTGGACGTTCTCCCCGCGCAGGGCGGCCAGTTCCTCGCGCTCGGCGGTGGTGAGCACATCGTCGCGCTCGCCGGCGTCCGCCTCGGCCTGGCGGATCCAGTTCCGCAGGGCCTCGGGGTGCACGCCGAGCTCCTCGGCTATACGACGAATCACCGGTTTGGGGTCGGAGGTCCGGTACATCCGTACCGCACGCTCCCGCAACTCCAGCGGGTACTTTCTCGGAGCAGCCATGGTCTGGGCTCCTCTCATGAGAACCATCTGACCCGCTGTCACCTCTCCCCGCACCCGGGGGAACCTCAATCCCCTTGGTTGCGTCCTTCGACCAGCTCCGTCTGACCAACTGGGTCGTCTACCCGGGGCCGAGCGCCGCCCGCACGGCTCACGCCGGCGCCATTCCACCGGCACCCGCCACAGAGCCGGCACCCGCAGGGCCTCCCGGAAGCCGTCGGTGGGCGGCTCCCGGCCAGCCGCACGGTGCTGTCACGTTGGCCGAAGAGTGAGATGATCTTCGCGTTGGTTGTGGCGGGGAAGGGCCTGTCGTGGAGAGCAGATCGCCGTCGTACACGGGTCGCCGGTACCCGGTGGAAATCATTCTCGCACTGCGTGTGGCTGTACTTTCGCTTCCCACTGTCGTTCCGCGAGGTCGAGGAACTGATGCCGCGGGGTGGTCGTCTCAGGCCTATGCCGACGGGCTGCGTCGCCGTCGGGCCGCGGCCGGTGACAAGTGGCATTTGGACGAGGTCTTCGTCAAGATCAACGGTGTGCGGCAGTACCTGTGGCGGGCCGTCGACCGCCTCGAGATGACCGTCCGCTTCACCATCTGGGACCACATCACCGGTACCACCCTGCCCACCACGGCCTGAGCCAGAACCCGAGACCCGGCCCCACCACACCCCGACACACCCTCAACCGAGCACACGCCCAACAACGCGACAGTACCTCCGCGAGCTGGAGGAGGAGCGGGACATCCTGTGCAAGACTGCCCGGTATTTCGCCGGGGCGAGGCGCTGATGAAGGGCGCGCGCACCTCGGAGACGCACGTCCGCTTCTCGTGCGCGGCGTCGACGGATGACCTTCGTGAAGGGATCACCGGCTCGGGAATTCGGCGGCCGGTCCTCCGTGAACCGAGCGGGGTAGCGGTCAGTCGGCCTCGCTCACCGCGGCGTCGAGAAGGGGGCCGAGTTCCCGGGCAACGGTGGTGAGGGCGCGGACGTCCCGCTCGGCGCGGGCAATGAGGATCGCTCCCTCCAGGGCGCTGATCATGAGCGTGGCGAGCGTTTCGGCCCGCTCCTCGGGCACGCCCATCTCCGACAGGGCCCGAGCCGTCGAGCCGCTCCAGGTGCTGAAAGCGCCGGACGCGGCTTCCCGGGTGGACACGGCGGACTCCGCGCAGTCCACCGTGGCGGCGGCAACGGGGCATCCGCGTGCGAAGCCGGCAGCCTCGTACTCGTCGGTCCACTGGCGCACCATCTCGGCGAACAGGCCGCTGGGTGTCGGCTCGGGCAGCACGGCGACGAAGCGGGCGATACGGTTCCCCGCGTACCGGCCGGCCCAGCCCACCGCCTCGTTGACGAGCTGCTCCTTACCACCGGGAAAGTAGTGCTGGAGCGAACCGCGCGGCGCCTCGGCGTCGGCGGCGACCTCGCGCATACCCGTCGAGGCGACCCCGTCGCGCCGGATGAGCTGGGCCGCGCTGAAGACCATTCGCTCGCGTGGTCCGCGTCGGGGCATCTCTGTCGCCGCCATTCTCGACCTCCACCACCGTTTCACCGTCCCGGGAGTTCTCCCCGTGACCACTCTATGACCACCGTCATAGATCCGAGTACTATGACCGATGTCATAGCCACTGGCAGCGAAAGCCCGGTCTCGGCGTGAGCCGGAAACGGCGGTGCATCATGTACGTGGGTTTTGTCGGCCTCGGGGTCATGGGGCGGCCCATGTCGCTCAACCTCGCGCGAGCGGGGACACCACTTGTCGTCTGGAACCGCACCCCGGCCGGATGCGAGCCCCTGCGAGCCGCCGGGGCCGAGGTCGCAGCGAGCCCTGCCGAGGTCTTCGAGCGGGCCGACATCGTGATCCTCATGCTGGCCGACGAGACCGCCGTCGACGCGGTCCTGGGACGCGGCACCCGGAACTTCGCCGCACGCGTCGCTGGACACACCGTCGTCCACATGGGGACGACCTCGCCGGAGTACTCGGGCAGCCTTCAGGACGACATCCGGGCCGCGGACGGGAGATATGTCGAGGCCCCGGTCTCCGGTTCCCGCCTCCCGGCGGAGCAGGGGCAGTTGGTGTCGATGCTGGCGGGTGACGACGACGCCGTGGAGGCTGTGCGGCCCCTGCTCGCCCCCATGTGCCGGGAGACGTTCGACTGCGGCCCCGTCCCGGGTGCCCTGCTGATGAAACTCTCGGTGAACCTGTTCCTCATCACGCTGGTCACCGGTCTGACCGAGGCGTTCCACTTCGCCGGTCGGCACGGGCTCGACCAGTGCTTACTCATGGACGTCCTGGACGCGGGCCCGATGGCCAGCGCCGTCTCCCGAGTGAAGGCGCCCAAGTTGCTGGCCCGCGACTTCGCGGTCCAGGCGGCGGCCGCAGACGTCCTGAAGAACAACCGGCTGATCGCGCAAGCCGCCCGGAAGGCCAACCTGGCCTCTCCCCTCCTTGACGTCTGCCACGCCCTCTACAAGGAAACCGTGGCGCAGGGCCACGGCGGCGAGGACATGGTGGCCGTACTGCGCGCACTCGAGGCCCGGACCGACGGCACATACCTCCGCGGCTCGCCGGACGACTGAACCGATCCACCGGGTGATCGTTGCCGCGGAGGTGCTGTCACGTTGTTGGGCGTGTGCTCGGTTGAGGGTGTGTCGGTGTGTGGTGGGGCCGGGTCTCGGGTTCTGGCTCAGGCCGTGGTGGGCAGGCCGGTGGTACCGGTGATGTGGTCCCAGATGGTGAAGCGGACGGTCATCTCGAGGCGGTGTTCGGCCGCGGTCATCAGATGTCGCCGGGGTCGCAAATGAGGCGAGATGCCGCTGAACGCGGACAGGAAGCGTTGGGCCGCGCCGGGTGAGCGGGAGTACTTCATGGCTCGTTCGCGCCGGCGGGTGGGCTGGTGGGAGTTCTCGGGCCGGTTGTTCAGCCCGTTGTGGGCGCGGTGCTCCACCGAGCTCGTCAACTCGCGGTGAGCGACGCCGTAGCTCCTCAGCTTGTCGGTGACCAGCACCCGTGGCACGCGTTGTCGCTTCGTTGCTTCTTCATCGGCTTGGCCATGAACCGCTTGGTCTGCCCGGGACGGGTGTTCAACCGCAGGGCGATGGCATCCAGGTCGGCCTGGGTGAGGTGACCCATCCCGGTGCCCTTGGGCCACGGCCCCCGCAGCGACTACGTCGTTGTCCGGCTGCGCCGCGCGTCCTTCATGATCTCCGTAACGGTCCGGGCCTTGAGCGCGGAGTAGGCCAGGAGGTGGCCTGCTTGACCGGCAGCACGGTGCTTGGCCCGGGCATACCGCCTGGCCGCGTCGGGGTGGGCCCTCAGGTGATCGCGGAAGAGAACGTTGTCACCCCACAACTGGCCGTCCCTCTCGACGACGTGGACGTTGGCCGACCCCCCGGACCGTCGGCGCAGGTACTCACGCCCGGGTACACCTGCCTGCCCCACATGCTCGAAGCCGAGCCGTTGGACACACTCGACGACGACAGCGACGTCGGCCCGCACGCACCCGACCTGGACATCGACCACCGGCTTCGCGTCGAGGCCCGGAACGGCAGTGGACCCGATGTGCTCGACCTCCACCGACATTCCCCCCAGGACCGCCAGAACCTGCCGCACCAGATCGCGGCCCAGATCCGCCCACGCCGGATCATGCGCGACCACATGGATCGGCTCGTCAAGGTCAGCCATGGCAAGAGGATACCGAGCCGCCAACCGGAAACGACGGCCCCGGCAGCAGGCAGGGGCCGAAACCGGCCGTCACGACCCGGCGCATCCGGACACCAGAACGGGGCCAGCCGACATCTCGAAACCAGCCCCCGGAGCCGCCCGCCCTACACGCCGATATCCGGTGCCCTGCCTGCTCCGACATACTTCCGGGACTGTGGCGCCTTAGGCTCGTTCCCGGGCTGTTCCGCCTAGCCTCGATCGACATGCGGGCAGAGGGCACCTTGCGGGTAGCCGCCGGGAACGCCGCTTCCGACGCTCTCCCAGAAGGGCCGGGACACAGGAAAGTGCCCGCCGAGGGTGTGCCAGGTCAGACCGGGGCGATCGGCACGCAGCGCGGTGAGGCCGGCCGTGGCCAGACCGCACCGGCGGTACGGCTCGAAAGTGGCAGGGCTCTCCACCCACCCGATCCGGCAGCGACGGCAGACCCGGTAGTCGACCGCGAAGACGTGCTCACCGTGTAGCCAGGCCGCGCGCGTGCGCCACCCGGTCCGCTCGGAGGCCACCGTGTCCTGCCAGGGCGAGCCCAGGTCCCGCACCGACGGCCGGGGCCGGGTGGCGGCCTGCGGCCCCCCGGGCGCGGTGGTGGCCGAGTGGCGCCGGGCGCGGCCTGCGGCCCCTTGGGGATATCGACACACGCCTTGTCGGCGTACACGGGTAAGTGCTCAGCCGCGTACGACTGACCGTGCTCACCCTGTCCGCTTCGACAGGAGCCTTCTCTCACCGCGCGGTTGCCCGACGGCGGGTTGCGCGGATCAGCACGGTGACCAGCGTCGCGAGGTCGAGGGCCCCGTCCGGGTCGTCCGCGTAGCGGGTTGTCTGCAGGGGTCCCACTTCGTCCAGGCGTACTCCTTCCCTCTCAAGGACGTGGGCGAGGACCAGCAGGGCCAGGCGGGCGTTGCCGTCGGGGTAAGGGTGGAAGAAGGCGACGTCGAGGTACGCCCTGGCCGCCCGGGCGGGCAGGGGGACCGACGGGTCGGAGCTCTGGTGCAGGCAGGCCGCGAAGTCCTGCCAGGTGTGCGGCGTCAGTCCGTACCGTTCCCGGCCGCCCTTGGCGAAGGCGTCACTCTGACGCAGACGGACCTCACCCGTGCCGAGGACCATTTGCTGCCAGCTGGCGAGCAGGGCCGGGGTGATCGCCTCCCCTTGCGCGGCTGCGGCGCGGGACAGGGTCATCGCGGCGAGCAGCCGGTCCGCGCGCCGCGGGTCGCGGTGGCGGACCGGGCCGTCGAACCATGCGGCGAGTCCGTCCACGGCCGGGCGCACCGGTACCGGGCTCGGGCTCGCGGCCGAGGACCAGTGGACCTGCTCCCTTACCTTGCACCACGTGGCCAGCGCGTCATCGCTCACGGTAGAACCCGCGGCCGGTCAGGCGGATCGCAAGGTCCTCTCCCACCGTGTCGACCAGGGTCGGGGCAGGCGCGACGTAGCTCTTAAACCGGCCGCCGATCGCGGCTTCCACCGCCTTCTGCGCCTCGTCCCGTCCCAGGCCGGTGGAGGTAAGAAACCAGGTCAGTGTCGTCTCGCAGAGCCCATGCCAGCCCCCCTCGGCGTGCGTGCTGTTGACGACCGCGGTCACCAGCCGGGTCACCGCGCGTTCCAGATGCCAGCTGCGGTCCTCGGCGTCCATGTCGGGAAGCGGGGCGAGCTGCTCGAACCGCTCAGCTATGTCCTCCAGCCAGTCACGCCACTCCAGCAGACAGGTCACGACGCACTCCGCGGTCTCCGTGGGCTCCCCTACCGAATGCGAATCGCAGCACCACGCTTCGACGGGACCGCCGAAGTGGACCGAGAAGTCCCAACCGCAGACCCACCGGCCGTAACGGGACACCAGGAGCACGGTGACCTCGTCCATGAAGCGAAAGCCCGCCATCCGGCCGGGATCAGCCGCCCAGTCGGCCTCAGAAGGCACCATCGGGACGACAAGCGCCGTCAGCCGCGCCGCCTCGTCCTCGTCCCACTCGAAGGCGTGCCGACCGGGGTCCGCAGCGGACCACGGCAGATCCCAGACTCGTTCGCGATGGATGGACGTGGCGTACCCCCGAAGCCAGATGCGGCAGAACAACTGACCGATCATGCCCGGCAGGTCGACACCTGTCACCCCAATTTGGTTGACCCGGCCGCACGGCGGCCCCCACACTCCTGAAAATCCTGGAACGAGCAGCGGCCAGCCACAGCAATGACATCGGCAAATCACCAACCACCTTCAACGCCCTCCTCGAATAACCAGGGATGGGAATCCTGGAAGCCAGGGTGACGGAATCTTGGTGCGTTCCGGAGACCACCGGAGTGGGTCCGGCAGGCAGAATGACCAGTATCGGGACGGGTGGCACCGGCCGCTGCCCGCACCGTACATCCCGAGGCCACCGAGAGAACACCGCAGGCGGGCGCAGCACCGTCCGGTCCCGCAGCACGCGAGCGGAATTCAGCAGCGCGGGCAGTGGAATTCGGGGCCGGTTTCCGGAATCCGACACCCGGGCAGCGCGGGCAGCAGCGCGGCGCGGGGCAGCCGCGCGGGGCAGCCGGGCACCACCACTTCCTGGTCCTCCACCACCTCCTGGTCCTCGCACGCGGGCGGCCCGGAGGCCGCGAAGGGGGCGCCGGCCTAGCGGCCGCACCCGGGGGTGGCCTGGGCCGGGGCCTGACGGCCCGGCAAGGGGGCTGGCGGCGGGCCGCTGACCCGTCTCAACGAAGTTTGACGCGTCTCAGCGAAGTTTGACCGGGCTGACGCGACCGCGCTCCTGTCGCGCTCACACTCCGGCTATTCCGGCGCGTCGGGCGTGCAGTTCGGAGCGAACGAGTTCGAGGAGACGCCCTGACCAGTTGCGGCCCCGGCCTGCGTTGTCGCCCCAGAAAACCGAGTCCATGTCGTCGTAGACCACAGTGGCGTCGTCCGTCGCGAGCAGGACTTCGGCCAGTTCGAGGTGCTGGTCGTACTTGGCGCGCAGCAGCGCGGTCATGACGGCGGTTCGGGCGTGTTCCCAGCCCTCGCGGCGAGGGGCCTGGGCTGCGAGCGTGCGAGCCGCGGCGGCGGTCTGTGCCGTCGCGATCGCCTGTCGGGTCTCGGGATCTTTGACCGACAGGGCCCAGTAGGCGTGGGCGACGGAGGGGTAGTAGGTGTCGGCGACCGTGACCGGGGCGGGGTAGTCGTGGCGCAGGCCGGTCTTGCCGGGGTGGTCCGCCGGCTCTCTGGGGAATGTCTGCGCGAGGTGGACCGCCGGGGCGTGCGAGGTCGCCGGTCCGTCTGCGGGGAGGCGCCCGGATCGGTCGGCCTTCCACCTGGCCCGTTCCTCGAAGTATGCGAGGGCGCTGTCGTAGTCCTCCTGTGTGACCGTGCCGTCGAACGGCAGGTAGGTCCGGCCGCCGGGCCCTGCCACCAGGACGCGTAGCGGCCAGTCCTTGCTGTCCATGTCGCCCAGGGCGTAGCGGCGCCGCGTCTCCGGGATCGCGAGGAACGCGGCACGGGCCGCGGCCCGGTTGTCCCCGGTCCTGTCAGCGAGGAAGACGTCGACGGCGGCCAGGCAGCGGCCGGTCGAATCGGGTCGGCCGTTCAGCTGCTCGATGGTGTCGCGGACCTCGGCGACCAGCAGCTCGGGCGTGGTCCAGCTCTCCGGCTCACCGAACTTCCAGGCCGCAAGACCGTGCGCGGATGCCTCGCCGCCCTCCGGGAAGCTGGTGGCCACCCAGCCGGTGCGCAGCTTCTCCTCGAACTCCTCGACGGTGACCAGGCCCCAGCAGTCGATGAGCCCGTCGGCGTAGATGAACAGGTCGGTGAGGAAGTAGCGGCCGCCGTTGCGGATGAAGGCGTGGCGCCAGGTTCCGGGTATGCGGACGCCGTCCGCTGTGCGATGGGTGATCCGGTTGCCGCTCATCCTGGGATTGTGCCGCAGCACACGCCGTACGGACCGTGATTTTCCCCCAGGCCGGACGCCGGTGCCTCAAGGTACCCAGGCCCCGCGGGTGCTGGACCCGCAGGTCGAACTTCCCTGAGACGAAACCGCGCCGGTCAAACTTCGCTGAGACAGATCAAACTTCGTTGAGACGGGTCACCGGCAGCAGCCGTAGAGGGGCTGCGGCGGGGCTCGCCGAAAACGGCCGGCCGTGCTCGTGATGGACCCCGGACCTGTTCTGTGGATCTCCCCACCCACGTCTGCGGATCCGCCCCGGGTTCGGCCTGCTGTCGCTGCGGGTGTTCAGGGGCGCGGGGGTGGATCGGTCCGGGCGGCGTGCAGGGCGGTGCCGAGGGGGCTCTGGCGGTAGTGGACGTGGCGGCCGTGCCGGGTGCGGTCGAGGAGGCCGGCGGCGGTCAGGACGGACAGGTGCTGGCTGACGGCTGGTGGCGTGACGTCCAGTCGGTGGGCGAGTTCGGTGGTGGAGGCGGGTTCGGCGAGCATGGCGAGGAGTTGGGCGCGGGGGCGGCCTAGTAGGAGCTCCAGGGACCGGGGCACGGACGGTGCGGCGCTCTCGCCGAGGGTGGCCAGGGCGCGGGTGGTGTAGACGATGTGGGGCAGGGCGTCGGGGCCGAGCATGGTCGAGACACCGTCGACGAAGCAGCTGGGCGTGAGCAGCAGGCGCCGGCCGTCGATGGGGATGTCGGTGGCGTCGTCGGCCCAGGGGCCGTGGCGGTGGATGGTGAGGACGCCGTCGCTCCAGGTGAGGCGTTCGCTGATGCCGGCGAACAGGTGTCCTGCGCCGTGTTCGGCCAGGGTGCGGGCGCGGTGGGCGAGGTCGCTCTCCAGGATTGAGCGCATCCGTGGCCACTGGGGCCGCAGGCAGGCGTCCCAGTAGGCCTCCAGCGCGTCGGCGATGTCGGCCAGCAGCCCGGCCGGTTCCTGAAGTCCGGCGGTGAGCCGGGACGGGACCGGCTCGCCCAGGGGGTGGAAGGTCCGCTCCAGGTCGGGTGCGAGGAGGGCCGGGTCGGTCGCGCGAAGCGTGGCGAGTTCGGCGCGGATTCCGGGTGCGGGGGTGTGGGGGCGGGGGGTGAGCAGGTCGGGCACCCAGTAGCGGCGGCGCGCCACCAGGGCTGTCAGCAGCTCATGGTCGGCCTGGTCGAGCTGTTCGAAGGCCGGGCGCATGGCGGTGGACAGGTGGCGCACGTGGGGCAGGCGGGCGGCGTGCCCGGTCCACAGGCGCAGGCTCAGGACGGTCTCCTGCAGCGGCGAGTAGGCGAAGGACGTCGCGGCGAGGTCGGCGAGCTCCAGGCGAAAGTGGATCATTAAGCCCCAGTCTTAACTCATTCTCACTGCGGGCGCGAGGCGGATTGGCTGGCACCCATGACCACCGCACCGCCCTCCGGCCCCCGCGTCACTACCTGCCCCGGCCGTCCGAAGCCCGTCGGCCCGCTGCCGGAGCCGCCCGCGCCAGCGTCGCGGTGCCCCTCCGCAGCGGGCAGTCCCGCGGTGCGGGCGCTGGCCGTCCTGCTCGCGGTCAACGCGACCGGCAACGGCCTGTTCCTGACCGTGAGCACGCTGTGGTTCACCTGCGGCCTGGGCTACTCGGCGTCCCGGGTCGGCCTCGCGCTCACCCTCGCCGGGCTGTGCGGCGTCCTCGCCGCGTTCCCCGCCGGCCGCGCGGCCGACCGCCACGGAGCCAAGCGCGTCCTGGCCGCCGTACACCTGGTCCAGGCCGCGGCGATGGCCGGCTTCGCCGCCGCCCACACCTACCCCGCCTTCCTCCTGCTGGCCTGCGCGGTAACCGCCGGCAGCCGGGCCAACGCCGCCGCGCGCGGCGCCC